>Ga0193692_1000494_pt1 | contig 9912 bp, 11 predicted proteins | sample L3a1metaG_FD_144917 | JGI IMG/M metagenome (GOLD analysis project Ga0193692, IMG submission 144917) | Soil microbial communities from a riparian zone of the East river system, Colorado, United States - L3a1 | ecosystem: Environmental > Terrestrial > Soil > Riparian zone | place: USA: East River... | reverse complement strand
GGTCAGACAGTCGTCGCCAATCAGGACGTCACGTTCTCGGTGGTGGCGAGCGGCGCGACTCCGCGGTTCTATCAGTGGCTTTTCAACAACACCTCGATCACCGGCGCAACCAACGCCACGCTCCTGCTCACTAACGTCGTGCCTTCGCAGGCCGGCCAGTACAGCGCCGTCGTTTATAACACTTTCGGCTCCGCCACTTCGGATGGCGCCCAGCTCACGATTCTCAATCCGCCCGTTATTCTTCAGCAGCCGCAAGGCCTTACCACCAATGCTGGCGCCACCGTCACCTTTGCTGTCACCGCCCAGGGCAGCGGCGTGTTGCGCTACCAGTGGCAGTTCAACCTCGCCCCCATCACGGGCGCCACCAACCGGACTCTAAGCCTCACCAACGTGCAGGTTGCCGCCGCCGGCAGCTACCGCGTCGTAGTTCAGGACCAGATTGGATCGGTCGTCAGTTCATCCGCCAACTTGCAGATCCTGATGGCGCCCACGTTCCTTTCGCCGCCGCTCAGCCAGTGGGTAGTGGTTGGGGACGCCGTCACCTTTGAGGTCTCCGTCGCGGGCACCCCACCTTTGGGATTCCGGTGGCGGCGCGGCACGACGACGGTAGTTCCGGCCACTCTTGGAAAATCTTTCTTCACGATCACCAACGCGACCACGTTCGATGCAGGCTCCTACACCGTGGTGGTGACCAACCCCGTAAGTACCACCGGTGTGACCAGCCCCGCCGGCGTCTTGACGGTCCTGGCCGACGGTGATGGCGACCACCTGCCGGACAACTGGGAAAACTTATATCAATTCAATCCAAATCTCGCGAGCGATGCGACCAACGACTTTGACGGAGACGGCCTGAACAATCGGCAGGAATACCTGGCTGGAACCAACCCGCGCGATCCGCTAAGCTATCTCAAAGTCGATCGCCTCACCAACCAGTTGGGTGTGCCAACCCTGGAGTTTCAAGCCGTCTCCAATAAGACCTACAGTATCCTCTGGAAGCCCTCACTCGACTCCGCGAATTGGTCTGTTTTGACCAATCTGCTGGCCGTCCCCACGAACCGGTTGCAGCGCGTGATCGATCCCACTCCCGGAGTCGATAAGCGCATCTACCGCCTCACAACGCCAGCGCTACGCCCGTAGCGGCGTGAAAATAAAGGAAGCTCTTAAGGCCGGATTTGGGAGGGGAAGCCGGGATGTTACGAGGACCATAATCATGAGCGGCCTGCCGATAGTTCCGCGCAACGGTTTCCGTCCAGCCAACTTTCGCGACTCGACAGTGGCATCTCGGAAGAACGTGACGATCTCGCCCGTATCTCGGACTGGGCAGCGCTCCTGGATGAGTGAAAAAGGATCAGTGATCGAGGGAGCCAGTAACGGCAGAGAAGCGGATGAGGGGACCGGCCGCCGCCAGTGTGTCGCGCAACCTAAAGGTGCAAAGCCGCGATTGCCACGGTCATTTGAACCCCAATGCGCATTGAGGTTCTCAAGATCTAACTCAGAATAAGCGCGCATCGGCTTAGCATAATTGTGCGAAGGTAAAAGTTTTGTGAAGGGGCCATCAGTTCGCCTTGCTTAAAATGAAATCGACGACCGGTTTTGGATCGACCGGTCCAAGCGGATAGTGTCCTTCACCTTGCTTGACGATGATCGTGAGAGATCCCCCGAGGCCCTTGTACCGCTTTTCAATGACTTGTGTTTGATCCTTGAAGGCCGAATCGAGACTTCCGCAAACGTGCAGGAGCGGCACACCCTCTTTCCCAAGTGCCGCCAAATTATCCAGCAACGGCTCTTTCGACATGAAACTGCGGAGCACGGGGTTCTCGGCGTAAACGCAGGAAACCTTATCCGGATTTGCGATCGCCCAGGCGTACGCATCGCCTGCCGCACTCCCGGCTCCTTCCATTACCGGCTTCTTTGCGAATCCGCGATCGGTCAAATGCTTGTAGACAGCGTTCCAATGTTCCAGTAGCGGACCATCCCGGTTGTACGAAACTGGACCGGTAACGATGTGAAATCCGCGTTCGAGGAGCGCCAAATCGACGATGGCATCGGCAGATACAAACTCGGATCGAAACACCCATGGCTTGCCCGCAGCAACCTTCAAGGGAACGATGACCGTAATCGCTCCTTCCACTCCGGCTAATTCGAAAGAGTAGCGGTCGTAACACTCGGAAAACAAAGGGCCACGACAAGTGATGAAGGTCCGCTCCTTAGGAAACTCGCGATAAAAGTTCTTTGTGCTGTAGAACGAATTCCTGGTAACGCGGCTGCCGAGGAAATCGGGAGCTATGACTTCGCGCGGCTGGACGCTCTGCACGATAAAATCAGCGATGGGTGTCGGGTCGCGCAGGCTATGCGGATGATGTCCAGCACCGTCCTTGATCATCACCGAGATGCGGCCACCGAACGATTGATAGATGGCTTCAATCGCAGTCGAATATCTACCGAGGAGCGGATCGATGCTCCCACAGACATGGAGCAACGGGACATCATTTGTGGCAAGCGCGCCGATCCTCATCAGGAGTTCGCGATTGGCGCCGGGATTGTCAGCGTAGATGCAAGAGACTTTGTCCGGATGCGCCGAGGCCCAGGTGTACGCGTACTCGCCGCCACGACTCATTCCGATGAAGGCCGGCTTCTTTGAAAGGCCATGCTTTTCGGTGAGAAAGGCGTACCAGGCATCCCACTCCTTGCCCGGTCTCAAAGTCGTGTTTGCCGAGGTGTAGGCGATATGAAAGCCGCGCCGAAGCAGTTCCACTTCCGCCTGAGGCTGATGATCCCAATAGCAACCTTGCCATGACCATGGAAGGCCAGCCGCCGCCTGCTTCGGAACGACTACAATGCACCTGCGTTGCCCTTTGGCCGGATCACGGACGCCGAACTTTTCGCCTTCCGGCGCCTTGAAAGGAGAGATCGCGAGGGTCTCCTCATCCATGACGAAATCATAACGATCAAAGCCTTCGTGCCATGCGCTCTTCTCACCCGAGAACGGAACGTAGGTCTCGGCGGCCCGGGCTAACAGAGAAGAGAGAGAAAGCTCAACGGTAACGATCGTCAGGCAAACCAGCCATTTCCTAATTTTGGATGTCATTCTCGTGAGGTTGCAACTCGTGCCTTCAAAACATAATCAATCAAATATCGACCAACATCACGCGCCCTGGTTTTTTCGGCTCGAAACGCGTTTAACAATTGCGACCACAACTATCAGGAACAACACCAGCACCGTTAACCTTCCGATCAGATTGCTGATGCGATATGGTGCGGAATCCACAGAACGCGATTTGGCTACTGGCGGTGGAGGCTTGATAAACCGAAAACTTTCCACGCACTCCACAATCTCATTAGCTTCACTGGCGTCCCCATCAAGTCGCATTCCATTCACGATATAGAACCCAGTGGTTGTTGGAACCGCCCGGGTCAAAGTTGATGTTCGCTTTCCACGCAGAGTAGCATAGCCCAATCGTTCATAGGATTTTATTCCATCAACTTCAATGAATCTTCCCCAAAGCCGCTTTTCTTTTCCAGCATCCTCAGATTCTCGCTCAAACTGCGAGATGAAGCGCTCATCCAAGTGCCGTGGCGGTTTGTGGCGGTTATCAAAAGCGACGAAGACAAGCCGTGTTCGCTGCCGGTTGCCAAAAACGGCGACTACCCCAGGCTGTGAGAGGAAGTTGGTCACCGTCTGCCAATTTGGCGGCGGCGTGATAGCACAATTGTGTGCCGGAAACTCTCGCTCCTGACCTATCGAATCGTGGACAGCGACAAAGATCGCCAGAATCGAAATCAGTCTCCTCATCGGTGGATTAACGTTGTTAAAAATGGCTGCGCAAACCTGGTTAATGCGTGTCATCGAGGCAGTCTATTAATCGCGGATAACGCGACAATAGCGAAAGCCGTCCGGCGGTCAATGTCGCGAATGGCCAGTGTTTTGAGCGCTGCGAGTGGGCGCGGAATTCACCCGCTCGCTTAAGGCTCCTGAAGTTTGTTTAAGACTTAGCGGGATTTGCAGCCCGAGCGGGGAAGATAAAACGGTACAACGATGCGACGAGAGTTGCCGCAAGTTCTTGACGCTGCGGTTTCGACCGTTTCGGCAACTTGTTTTTTGTACCATTTTGTACCGTTTTGCAGATCTCTATTCGGTCGTGGATCCAACGTTTCAAAACATTGGAGCAAGTTGCTCCCCAATGCGGACGAATGTTTGATCGCTTCTGGTTGTGCAATATATCGCATAATTTTGGCGTGGAGAGTCCTCCACTTCTGATGCGTATTATTGCGCGGCAGGTCGGACAATTGCTGTCCGATGGTTTCAATGTTTGGAACCTATGGCCAGACGGACGTTGAACTGAGGCGTGCCAAGCACGGACATCAGGCGAAGCCAAAGGGGCAGGTACATCTCGGTGGCGCGGGCGGCGGTGATATCGCCGAGATCGAGAATATTCTGACGCTTCCAGCCGAACCAATCGCTGATGTGTCGCGCGACGTCGGCTTTCGCGCCTGCATCGTTGCCGCAGATAAAAAGCTGGTGATCACCGGGGACTGAAGAGGGATTGATCATGACCCCGCAGTTCCCGGTATTGAGTGCCTTGACGACCCTGGCCTGCGGAAACTCACGCTGGATCTGCTCGCCGAGCGAATCGGTGTTGCAGATGGTAAGAGACGGCGGGGAGTCTTCGGTGAACTGGAGCGGATTGGCGACATCGATGAGTATTTTACCACCCACGTTTTCGGAGCGGGCGAGCCGAAGCGCTGCCATTGAATTGGCGCCGTTGGTGCAGTTCAAAACGATCTCACCAAACGCGGCGGCATCGGCGAAGCTGCCGGATTTCGCCTTCCCACCAACCGACCGCAGCCATTCCTGAGCAGCCGGGCTTTTGGCATCGCGCGAGCCCATAGTAACATCATGTCCGGTCTGGACGAGTTTCGTTGCCAGGGTGTTGCCGACCATCCCAGTTCCAAGCACTCCGATTTTCATATTCCTTTTTCGTGTTAAAATTGAACTATGTGTCACCAGGGGATTTCCTGGCGATCACGCAGAAATTTTCCTGTCAGTTCCTGCGGCGCATCCAGGGCGAGCCACACCGCCGTGTCCGCGCCTTGCGCGACATCACGAGGCGCGGTGGGGCCGCCCATGTCGGTCTTCACCCAACCGGGACACATCGAATTCACCGCCACGGAACCGCGCAACTCTGCTGCTAGAATCCCGGTAACACAATTCAGGGCAGTCTTGGAGATCCGATAGGCTGCATAGCCGCCTTCCATCTCGGAAAGTGAACCCATGCCGCTGGACATGTTGATGATTCGACCCGAGCGACTTTTCTTCAGCAACGGCGCGAGCACCTGTGCGATGTAAAGCGGGCCAAGTGTGTTTGTCTCGAGCGTGGTTCGGACCGAGGCGACCTTAACGGTAAGTCCGGGCGCATTTTCCTCTGTGATGATCCCGGCGTTGTTGATCAAAACATCGAGTTTGCCCAAGGTGCGTTGGAGATATGTGCTGAGATCATCGACGCTTTCGGGATCAGTGACGTCAAGCGGGTGAAACTGCGCCATCAATTTCTCCTGGGCGAGTTTGGTTACGGCAGCTTTCCCGGCATCGCTGGAGCGGGCCGTCAGAACGACCTGTGCGCCCCTTCCAGCCAACTGCCGGCAGATCTCGAATCCAATTCCGCGATTCCCACCCGTGACCACGACGATCGGTGCTTCTGTTTTCATACAATTGTCAGCGAACCACTTTTCTGAGACGATAGACGCGCTTGAAGGATCGGCAAGAAGGCACCTTCAAGTGACTGAGTTACATGAAAGTGACTGACAACGGACATTGTCCTGTCGAAACGACGCTCGCGGTGATCGGCGGCAAGTGGAAGCCACTGATCCTATGGCAACTGAGCGAGGGGGTGCACCGCTTCCTTGAGTTGCAACGATTGGTCCCGGGAATCACCCGCAAGATGCTCACACAACATTTGCGGGAACTCGAAGAGGACGGAATTGTTGCGCGGAAAAGCTACAACCAAATCCCACCGAAGGTGGAATATTCGCTCACGCACTACGGCAACACTCTCAGTCCGATCCTTCGCTCTCTTTGCGCGTGGGGACGAAAACACGAATCCAAAGCAACGAACAGTGCTCCCAGCAGACGTGGTCGTCCCACTCTCGCCGCTGTCCCGACCAGTGGAATCCGCGGGCAGTGACGGTTACTACTTAGGCGGCCCGCCTTTTGATGACCTCCAATGCTGGGCGCGCCATGCATTCCCGATCTCTCCGCCGAGTCGTTTGTTGTACGCGTCAACTGCCGCGGGCTCAGCGGTGTGAGGCCAGACCCAGTCTGAAAGAGATGTCCAGGTTCGCCCAGCCTTAGGTAACGGCGCGTCCTCTGCGCCGTTGTCCGTGCCATCGGTGCCGACCGAATAAAGAAGAAAGTCGCCATCCGCAAGCAGACGATAACGGAGAGGCTGGCCATCCATATAATCGATGGGAAGAGCAGGAAGAAATTCGGGAACTAATGCGGACAAGGATTCCGGATGACGCCCATGACGCAACTTATAACGGCGAAGTCCGATCGCAGTGAGGGCCATTTGCTTTTCAGTTTCAGCCACGAATGCCCGCAACATGGTGCGCGATGCATTGAAAGCGGTGTCAGCCATAAAATGCCGCATGGAGAATGAATCATGGGACGAAAACGGCTCGTCCCCGACCTGAGCTGAAGGGAGCCTGAGATTGCGCGCGACATCCGTAAGGCGCTTCTCTTCGGTTGCCCTCGCGCGGTTGGTCGCGGGCTGACGCGCGTTGTCGATGGCAGCCTGCATCAGGACCAGACAATCGTGTTCATCGTCATAGGAGGTGTAATGGCGCCAGACGAGGGCTTGCACCTGGGCGACGACCTCTTCGCCGGAATCAGCCAGGATTTCGGCAATATCACGATTCGGCCTGGAACCCGGCCCGGGATGGTACATGGCGATGAGGCGATGGTAATGCGACTCGGACTCACGCAACTGCGAACATTCCTGAACGATCATGGACCTTTCGAACTGAAGGGTGAACAACGACGTTTTCAAGAGATCCACCTGCCGCCAGCGATCGGCAAGCTGGGCCAGTTGCTTCTCTGTAATGCCCTCGGCCTGCAGGAATTCCCACGTGCCGCGAAACGCATGATCGAGTTGCCGTGAGCGGACCGACTGCGAAACTGAGAGAGGTTCCTCTTCCAGGACGCGGATCAAATCGATGGAAGTCTCCAGATCGGATAGAGCGCGCTCAGGATTTCCGTTGTGCAGGTTCAGGAGCATCGAGCTGAGTAACGCCTGATTTGCCGAAACCAAGCTGCTGAGGTGCGGCAACGGAAGGCTAAAGGTCTGGAAGTAGTTCAGGTTGAAATCAAAACGAGGCTTCTGCAAAGCAGCGCGAATATTCTCAAGCACTGGTGCGAGTTTTTTGACTTCCTCGTCCAAATCCTGCCACGAATTCGTCACGCTCGCGCGGGAAGTTCGGATACCGGGCTGTTTCCAGCCTGGAACTGCGGTTCGAGTGGAAAGCAGAACCATGGCGCAAGTGGACGCTTCACCGAATTTCCCCTGCTTACCGGCAAGTGGCGTCAATTGGCTGGCGAACAAACGCATCTCGGGACCGCCATTCTCGTCTGTCGGGATGGCTTTTGGCAGGAGGTGCTCAAGCCTTAACTCTTCACCACCAGCGGTGAGCCTCGTGTGATAGCGCGAAAGCGTGATGCGTAAGTAGAAATGAATGGCGACGGCGAAAAGGACGAGGAGGGCAATACCGGTGCCGGAAACGATGAGCAATTTGCGCCCAGTGGTCACAGGAGCATCATAAATTCACAGCAATGAATGCAAAGTGCAGAGATTGGACCGGTCAAATCGGCCCTGCTCACGGAGAATATAAGCGGCGGTTGCCGCACTCCAAAACTGTCGGAAATGAAGCGCGCCTCGCTATTAGGCGCGCTGGGGCTGAACGGTGTTGACTACCGTGCGGAGGATATTCCTTAAGAACGAGGGGTCGGATGTCGGAACCCGCTCACCTTTGAGTTCGGAAATCTTCTGTCGCAACCGGAGCGACTTTTTCATGAGCGCCATCGCTTCACGATCATTCATGTCGAGGGCAGCCTCGTCGAGTTGATCTGCGAGAGCACTCATGCGAGCGATCTCAGAGGCCTTATCAGTCGATGATGGCAAAGAATCAATCATGGAAGGCAACCATCGGCCAAAGGCGGCGAAGCGCCACGGGTAGTTGACCCCATAGGGCGACGGGACGCGTGAAGGGTGATTCGTGAATGCGATCGAGTAACGAGAACCCGCACCGGGAACCGGAATTGACGGTTTACCCGCAAGCACGTGTGCGGTAGGCTTATGCAAGGATGGGGTTCATGCGGGAACAAATTCAACAGAACGAAGTAGCCATTCCGATTGGCAGTCAACGGTTAAGCGGAGAATTGGTCACTGTAAGCAATGCGGTTGTAATCTTTGCCCACGGCAGCGGTAGCAGCCGTCATAGCCCTCGCAACCAATATGTGGCCCGAGTGCTCCACGAAGCAGGCCTTGGGACTTTGTTATTTGATCTGCTCACACCCGGAGAAGAGGAAGCGGAGTATTTTACGCATCATTTGCGGTTCAACATTGAACTCCTGGCGGAGCGGCTGGATGGCGCCACTGATTGGCTGAAAACGCAGGAGACCTCGTACAAGCTCAGGATCGGGTACTTTGGTTCGAGCACGGGAGGCGCTGCCGCATTAGTTGCGGCCGCCAAACTCGGAGAGCAATTGGGAGCCGTTGTTTCACGAGGAGGAAGACCTGACCTTGCGGTTCCCTATTTGCATCAAGTAAAAGCTGCGACCCTCCTGATTGTCGGAGCAAACGATACGCCTGTGATCGAGATGAACGAAGAAGCTTATAAACACCTGGGCTGCGATAAGGAACTGCGATTGATCCCGGGCGCCAGTCATCTCTTTGAAGAAGAAGGAGCATTGGAAACAGTTGCACGACTTGCGGCGGAATGGTTTCAGCGTCACCTCAAACCAGAAGGGAGCCAGCGCTGATGAAAACGCTTTTCCGGGACCGATCGGATGCAGGCTGTCGTATAGCAGCTGAGTTGGCGGAGTTCGCAAATCGCCGCGACGTGATCGTGCTGGCATTGCCCCGGGGAGGAGTTCCCGTGGCGTATGAAGTAGCGCGTGCCCTGAAGGCCCCGCTGGATGTGTTCGTGGTGCGAAAGCTTGGCTTGCCCGGATACGAAGAGTTGGCCATGGGCGCCATTGCGTCCGGCGGCGTCCGAGTGGTTAACGACGATGTCGTGCGTCAATTTCGGGTTAATGCCGATGCGATTGATATCGTTGCTGACGATGAGTTGCAGGAATTGGAACGTCGAGAGACAGCGTATCGAAATGGCCGCCCGCCTCCCAACGTTGCGGGCAAAACAGTAATCCTAGTGGACGACGGCCTTGCGACCGGCTCCACGATGCGCGCGGCAGTGCTTGCTTTACGCCAACTACATCCAGCGGCGGTGATTGTGGCTGTGCCCGTCGGCGCAGCGGAAACCTGTGAGCAACTGAAAGAATATGCGGACAAGGTGCTCTGCACCGTAATGCCGGACAACTTCTCTGCTGTGGGCCGCTGGTATATCGATTTTGGCCAAACGAGCGATGAAGAGGTCAAGGAGCTCCTGGTTCGCGCCGCGCAGGAACGACCAGGCGGAGCGGGAACTATTCAAGGTGGAAAAACTTTCGTCCCGGCAGATCGATGAAACGCAACGGCGAGACAGCAAGAGGGAGAGTAGATCGAATCGCACGCAAGAAAGGCGAGGAACAACGCGCAGCCGCCGAACGCGGTAAAACGGTTCCGTTCTACATCAAAGCTGTCGCGGCGAAAGTCTTCAAGACCGGCGGAAAATCCCGGCATGTAGCAAAATAAAAAGACG
>Ga0193692_1000493_pt1 | contig 9919 bp, 5 predicted proteins | sample L3a1metaG_FD_144917 | JGI IMG/M metagenome (GOLD analysis project Ga0193692, IMG submission 144917) | Soil microbial communities from a riparian zone of the East river system, Colorado, United States - L3a1 | ecosystem: Environmental > Terrestrial > Soil > Riparian zone | place: USA: East River... | reverse complement strand
TCACCCAGAAGATCCCCCGTTGTCTCTTTTCGAATGCGCCCGGCGAACTATATGCCGCCGTCGGAAACAGCGCCCGCATGAAGTCCGGCACCGGTCGCACATCAAGTTTATCCACCGTCGGAAAACTGACTGCATTTGCCTCTCGAAACGTTTCCTTAATCCGCTCCGTCTCTTCCCGATATAAATCAATCAACGGTTTCTCCGGCTTCCACGCCAGGCGCGCCTGCTCCATCACCTGGTTCGCGGTCGAGGTGCTGCCAAATCGCGCGGAAGCCGTCTTCAGCAAACCGCTCACCCGCTCCACTTCCTGCAACGCCAGCGTCTCCACCTGCCCGAGTGAATAATCGAGTCCCAGTTGGTCCCTCAGCCGTCGCTGCAATATTTCCGCCCCGACGCAAAATGATCCTTCCGGCGCCAGGGGACGCGACCGCATCGACGCACCATATTGTTCGAGGGCTTTGCGAGCGGAACTTAAAGTCTCCTCATCCCCTGGCGCCGGCCGGTTTTTTTGCAGGAATGTCTGGATTGCCTGGAACAAATCTTCCGCGCCCCCGACCGTTTGGTCCATCACCCGCAACCAAACCCGCTCAGGAGTTTCCACCAGGGCCGCGGCCTCGCCCAGAAATCGCGGCACTTCCCGCATGAGCGACCGAATATTCCGAGCCCCCCGTTCCGGCTCATCTTCGCCTCGCTGCAGTTCGTGCAGGAAAATGTTCAGCACCTCCTCAGGGCCAGACGGGTCCATTTTGTATTCGCCCCGCGCGTGGTCCTCCATTTCCCGCATCCGCAACGCCAGCCGATCCAGCTGCTGCTCGTTGCTCAACTCGCGCGGCGACACCTCATCCAAAGTCTTCAATGTTTCGCTGCGTCGCTCCTCCTGCTTCTTTTCAAATTCCAGCGTCGCATGCCCGAGCTTGCCTTCCCCCGACTTCAATCCCGACATGTTGGCGTAAACGGGATTGTCCTCCAACACGCCGTTAAAAAAACGGTCGAGTAATCCTTCAAACTGAGTTGAGCCAGACGCCATGGCCGAGACGTTAGCAGCCGAAGCCGTGCTGCTCAATTGAGTTCGCAATTTTTAACTCCATTCGCCTAACTTCCTTCCGTGCCAGTCAGGAAAAGCTCCAGGCCCCGCCCAAGGTGCATCGTTATTGCGGGGCCAAACGGCGCCGGAAAAACAACTTTCGCACGCGAGTTCCTCCCCAAAGAGCGCATCATTCGTTTCGTCAACGCAGACTCGATCGCAACGGGACTCTCCCCACTCAGACCTGACCTGGTCAATGTAGCGGCGGGGCGCCTGTTTTTGAAAGAACTGGATCGGAAGCTGCAAGGATTTGAGATCGAGATCATTTTTCTAAGCATAAGATCCGCCAACCTGGCCGTGCGCCGAATTTTGGCGCGGGTGGAACAGGGTGGCCATAACGTCCCTCGCCGCGATGTGTTGCGGCGGTTCGCCCGAAGCACAGCGAACTTCGAACACATCTACAAGCACCTTGCCGATCGCTGGACTTTATACGATAATTCTGGAAGACGACCGGTGATCCTGAAACAAGGTCCATGAAAAAAAGCAAACCCGCTAAGGACACAGTAACTTTCAGCAGGAAAGTGGGCAGAGCTCTCGAACGCTCAGCTAAGCAGGCTCGTCGCATCGCCCGCGCTTACGGCACACCAATCTACGTCTGGGAGAACGGCAAAGTCGTCGCCCTGAAGCCCTAAGCCGCCCACACTGTCGGCTTCCTTTTCCCGCTCGCTTCTGCTACTCTCGGGACGTGTTTCCAAAGCGTCGTGTCTTATTTCTCTTCCTCACTGCTTTGGTTTTCATCCCCTTCCGAACCCAATCCGAAGCCATGCTCCAGCTCTTCAATCTGAGCTGGCAGCAGGTTACTGAAAAAATCCCCGAAATCGCCGAAGCCGGCTACACCAGCCTCTGGCTCCCGCCCCCAACCAAAGGCGGCAGCGGCTATTCCATCGGTTACGATCTCTGGGATCCATTCGATCTCGGTGACAAAGATCAACGCGGCACTGTTGCTACCCGTTACGGCACTAAACAGGAACTGATCGAGATGGTCCGCATCGCCCACCGATTCGGCCTGCGCGTTTACTTCGATAACATCGTAAACCATCGCGCATTTGATGTTCCCGGTTACGACGCAAATACGCCAACGAACCTCTACCCGGGCATGGTGCCTGGAGATTTCCACTTGCGCGTTACCAGCGATGGCTTTTACCGCAACGTCAGCAATATTCGCGATTACAACGACGTTTGGCAGGTGCAGAACTTGAGCCTGCTCGGCCTCCTCGATATTGCTCACGAAAATCCGAATGCAAACTTCGGCCTCACCGAAGGAGCCACCGCTCCCAAGCCCGTTCTCGTCCGTCATCCAGGTAATCCTGAATACTACGATTACACGCCGGGCGGACACGTTGGGTTCGGCAATGTTTCGCAGTCCTTGGTCGATTCAAACCCCACCTTCTATGGCGAAGACGTAAACTCATATCTCATCCGCTCTGTCCGATACCTGATTGACCAGACCAAATGCGATGGCTTGCGCCTGGACGCCGTCAAGCATGTGCCCGCTTATTTCTTCGGCCAGCAAAGTGGCGCTGACAAAGACACCAGCAACGCCGGCTACGTCGGCAACGCGCAACTCCAATACAATTTCATCCACGGTTTCACTGACGCCAATCACCGCAATAGTAACTTCGACACCGAAACCGCTCGCAACGATGCCCTCATTTTCGGCGAACACCTCGGCGAACCACCCGCTTTCAGCGAATACATCGATGCCGGCATGCGCCTGCTCGATAATCCGCTCCGCAACTACATCAACAGCGTCCTCGGCAATCCCGGCTCTTCTCTCGCCGGTCTTGAACAGCGCGACTCGGGTGGACTCGGCGCATCGGTTCGCGTCATGCACGCCCAAAGCCACGACAATGACTACGCCGCGCATCGCGAGCTGCAAAATGCCTATTACTTTCTTCGTGAAGGCGTCCCCTTGATCTATTCCGACGGCTACTTCAAATCGCCTTCCAATGGCGGCACTCCTTTTCCGCGACACGCCAACGCCCCATACCTCGGCGAGTTCGGTGATAACAAAATGCCTGATCTTGCGTGGCTTCATCATCAACTCGCTCGCGGCGGCACTCGCCCGCGCTGGGGCGATGCCGACACCGTCGCTTTCGAACGTTACGACTACCGCGAAGGCAGCGCATCCGCTCCACAGGATCAAACCGTCGCCCTCTTCGTCATGAACGATAACTACGGCAATCCCGGCGACATCAGCTTCGATGACGGTGTTTCGCAGAGTGACGACGGCATGCCCTCCACCTGCTATCCCGTTGTGAACTCACGCAATCAGGGCCTGGTTGTCGGGTTTCCGCCCGGATCACACCTCCGCCAATTATCCGATTCACCCGCAAAGGACCGTGCTTGTCCCGAACTGGTCGTCCGGCTGGCGACCCAGGTTTTCGCAGAAGCCCAGGCAAGCGCCAACGACCCCAACCCGGTGAACCGAAAAGTATTCGTGGGCACCCAGGCACTTGCTCCCGGCGGCGGTGCCGTGGAGTTGAAAATCCCCAGCGGCTCCTATGTTGTTTACGGCTACCAATGGCCCGAAGCCAGCCGCGTCGATGCCACCCTCACGAATTCACTCGGTATCGTCGAGGACACCGACGTCATCGTTATCCAGCAAAACGGCCGCACCGTCCCGCGATTGACTCTCTATCGCACCGACGGTCCTGATGGCGATGGCGGCTTCAACCCGATCTATCCCTTGAAGATGCGCGGCACTGTCGGCGCGAATGGCGCAATCGCCAGCGGCACGCATGTCAGCAATCTCACTTATTCCATCTCCGTGCCCGTTGTCACCAACGCACCCATCGACATTCTCGTCCGCACCGACGGCTCCACGGTCAACTCATTGCTAAAACTCGATGGCGGTATCGATCTCAATTCACACCTCCTCCTTGGCGCTTCCAACACCTTCACCTCGGGCGTGCTCGATCTCCGCGATAACAAACCGGGCCCCGCCACCGATGTCTTCCTCGGCTATGAAGATATGCGGTTCGGCTTCCGCAATGGCCCGGAGAAATTCGCTGCCCGGAATGTTGTGCGCGACACCGTCCAGTCGTTCGGGGCCGAAACGTATTTCTATACGGTCGGCTCGGATGCGACCACCAATCGCGTCGACGGCAGCGGCTTTGGGAATGATTACCCGGAAGAAACCTGCACGTGGGTCTACCATGACCCGGCCGCAAATCAAACCGTCACCGGTTCAAGCGGCGTTCGCCAGCGCTCCTTCACCGGCTCGAGCGTTCCGGTCGATATTTGGGTAAAGGCCGGCTACCAATTCCAGGTCAACCGCTGCTTCATTTACTACACGACCGACGGCTCCAATCCCGAAGGCGCTTACGGCACCGGCAACGGCACCACCCGCACCGTTCAGGCAGGCTTTGCTGGCGACGATGCGCAGGATGGAACGATCGATTGGTGGAAGGGCACCATTCCCTCCCAGCCAACCAACACGATCATTAAATACAAGATCGCCCTCTTCAAAACCGGCGCGAACACCATCGCCGATCACGCCGATTCAAAACATTACGCCCTGACTCAATTCGCCATCACCAACTGGAATCCGGCAACGGCAAAAGTCTGGGTCCACAATAATCTGAACACCAACGACCTGGTAACCGGCCTTCCGGAAGGCTTGCACATCCTGCGTGCCCGCTCTTTTCTGCAACGCAGCAATAAATCGAGTGTCTTCAACACCTTCCTCCAGACATTTTATTATGATGCTCTGCCTCCAGATGGCGTCATCGCTTTCCCCTCAGCCAATGGTGCGACAATCACCAGCACCGACTACGACGTCGTAGTGCGAGCGGACGAAACCGCCACAATCGTCGAGTACAACATCATCGATGCCGATCCGAACAACGACGACTCAGTCACCGGCTTCAACAATGGAAACGGATTAACGAACGGCGTCCCCGTCTTTGCTCCTGCAAACCCCGTTTCACCCGGACAATCGCTCAACCAACAATACCCAGCATTGCCGCAGGAATTTCGTTTCACATGGTTTGCCGTTCCAAGCAATGGCACTGCTACGATCACTGTTCGCATCAAGGAGGCGACCTCCGACCTGCTCGCGAACCACTACAAAATCCTGACTCGCACCGTTACTGCTGCAGCTCCGCCCCAGACTCTCTCCATTGCCTTTCCATCTTCAAACGGGCAAACCATCAACCTCAACGCGAGCAATACTTACGAAATCGTCGCCTGTTTCAGCGACACTCTCACTGCCGATCCGAACCTCTTCACCATTTCTATCGACGGCGCGTTCCAACCACGCATCGTCAATGGCGCCGCAACATACCGCTTCGCGGGCAACTATTGCGGTCAAGGCAAACGCGACCTCCGTTATACCTGGTCCGGAATGAACGCCGGTCAGCACTACATCCAAATCAACTACAACGGTGACGGCTTGAATCTCCAGGCTTCCCGCCTCGTTCGCGTGAACCTCTTCGGCGTCGTCGATTCCGATGGCGATGGCTTGCCCGATAGTTGGGAAACTCAAAACCATCTCAATCCGGCCGATGCAACCGGCGACAACGGTCCCGAGGGCGATCCTGACCACGACGGCTTTTCAAACCTCGCCGAATATCTCGCTGGCACGGATCCCAACGATCCCGCCTCCCTGCTGCGCATCCTGAATCTCAGCAACGGCGGACAGGTCATTTCCTGGCAGAGCGTTCCCGGAAAAAACTATCAGGTTTACTCGACTCCATCTCTGACGCAGGCCCTCGAACCGCTTAGCGGCGACATCACCGCCTACAATCAAAACGCCAGTTTCACGAACAATCTGGCCGTCGGTCCACGCTTCTATCGCATCCGGTTGGTCCCCTGATCCGAATTAGCCCCGTTAATCCTCGCTCGCGCGCGGCTAATACTTGCCGCCATGCATTGACGCGCCCCTCGGCGAATCATTAGATTCTCTTAGCTTGGTTGGTCTTTTGTATTAGTTCGGGTTTACGGGTTCATGCAACAGCTGCTCAAACGGGTTTTCGAATCTTCCCTCGGGAAGAAATACATCATGGCCGTTTCCGGTTGTTTGCTCTTCCTCTTCGTCGTCGCGCACCTCCTCGGCAACCTGCAGATTTTTCTCGGCCCCGAAGCCATCAATCGCTACGGCCATTTTCTCCAGTCGAATCCCGAAATCATTTGGCCGGCGCGTATCGGCCTCCTGGTAATGGTCGCCCTTCACATTTGGGCGGCCATCACCCTCACCAGGCAAAATCGCGCCGCTCGTCCTGTTACCTACGCTCATTATGAAGTGGTCGCCGCAAGCTATGCTTCGCGCACCATGTTCATGAGCGGGTTGATCATCCTGGCCTTCATCATTTATCACCTGCTCCACTTCACCGTCCAGGTCCCGCAAATCAATCTCACCGGGAAAAACTTCCTCGAATTCCACGATCCTCAGCAGCGGCACGATGTCTTTCTCATGATGGTCACCGGATTCTCCAATATCTGGGTCTCTGGTTTCTACATCCTGGGAATGGCTCTCCTCTGCCTCCATCTCAGTCACGGCGTCAGCAGCATGTTCCAATCGCTCGGCTGGAAGAAGCGAAGCTATGGCGTCTTCCTCGATAAATTTGCCCGTGTCCTGGCCATCGCCATCTTCGTTGGCTATGTTTCTATTCCTGTCGCTGTTCTGCTTGGCTACGGAAAGGAGGCGCTACGCTAATGCAACTCGACGGTAAAGTTCCCTCCGGTTCCCTGAAAGAAAAGTGGGATAAGCACCGCTTCAATCTCAAGCTGGTTAACCCGGCCAATAAACGGAAGTTCGACGTTATCGTCGTCGGCAGCGGTCTCGCCGGTGCATCCGCCGCCGCCACCCTCGCCGAACTCGGTTACAAGGTGAAGTGCTTCTGTTTCCAGGACAGCCCTCGCCGCGCGCACAGCATTGCCGCCCAGGGCGGCATCAATGCCGCCAAAAACTATCAGAACGACGGCGACAGCATTTACCGGCTCTTCTACGACACTCTCAAGGGCGGTGACTTCCGCGCGCGCGAAGCCAACGTTTATCGTCTCGCCCAAATCAGCGTAAATATCATCGATCAATGCGTCGCGCAGGGTGTCCCCTTCGCCCGCGAATACGGTGGCTTGCTCGCGAACCGTTCGTTTGGCGGCGCTCAGGTTTCCCGCACCTTTTACGCTCGCGGCCAAACCGGCCAGCAACTTTTGCTCGGCGCCTACCAGGCGCTCTGCCGCCAGATCGCGGCCGGGACGGTCAAAATGTACCCGCGCACCGAAATGCTCGACGTCGTCGTCATCGACGGTCACGCCAAGGGCATCGTCATCCGTGATCTCGTCACCGGTGAGATCTCCTCGCATGCAGGCGATGCCGTCATTCTCGCCACGGGTGGCTATGGCAACGTCTTTTACCTTTCCACGAATGCCAAAGGCTGCAACGTCACTGCGACCTGGCGCGCTTACAAGAAAGGCGCCGCTTTCGCGAATCCTTGCTACACGCAGATCCATCCGACCTGCATCCCCGTGAGCGGCGACTATCAATCCAAGCTGACGCTCATGTCCGAGTCGCTTCGGAACGACGGTCGCGTCTGGGTCCCGAAGAAAAAAGGCGATCAACGCTCGCTTGACCAGATTCCCGAAGAGGAACGCGATTATTTCCTGGAGCGCAAATATCCGAGCTTTGGCAATCTGGCCCCGCGCGATATCGCTTCGCGCGCCGCCAAGGAAGTGTGCGACGAAGGTCGCGGTGTCGGACCAGGCGGCCTTGGTGTTTACCTCGATTTCAAGGACGCCATCAATCGGCTCGGCGAGCGCGTCATTAGGGAGCGTTACGGCAATCTTTTCGATATGTACGAAAAGATCACCGGCGAAAACGCCTATCACGTCCCGATGCGCATCTATCCCGCGGTGCACTACACCATGGGCGGCCTCTGGGTTGATTACAACCTGATGAGTAATCTTCCCGGTCTCTACGTGCTCGGCGAAGCCAATTTTTCCGACCACGGCGCCAACCGTCTTGGTGCCAGCGCGCTCATGCAGGGCCTCGCGGATGGTTACTTCGTGCTCCCTTATACAATTGGCGATTACTTCGCCACCATGAAGCAGCCCAAGCCTTCGGCCAGCCATGCCGAATTCAAGAAAGCCGAAGCCGGTGTCAACGAACTCACGAAAAAGTTGCTCTCCATTAACGGCTCGCGCACCGTCAGCTCGTTCCATCGTGAGCTCGGCAAACTAATGTGGGAAAAATGCGGCATGGCTCGCAATGACGCTGGCCTTAAAGAGTTGCTGCAGAAAATCCCCGCGCTCCGCGAGGAATTCTGGAAAAACGTCAAGGTCACCGGTCAAAACGGTTCGCTCAACCAGGACCTCGAAGCCGCCGGACGCGTCGCCGATTTCCTCGAATTCGCCGAACTGCTCGTGCTGGACGCCCTCGATCGTCGTGAATCGTGCGGTGGCCATTTTCGCACCGAATTTCAGACGCCGGAAGGGGAAGCCCAGCGCGACGATCAGAATTTCGCCTATGTCGCTGCCTGGGAATATCAGGGCCCGAACAAGCCGCCGGCGCTTCACAAAGAGCCGCTTGTCTACGAAGAACTGCAGATGAGCCAGCGGAGTTACAAATGAACCTGAAACTTCGAATTTGGCGCCAGAAAGATCGCAACGACCCTGGGCGGCTCGTCGATTACGACGCGAACGATATCAGTCCCGACATGTCGTTCCTCGAGATGCTCGACGTCATCAACGAACGCCTCATCGCCCGCGGCGAAGAACCGATCGCGTTCGACTCCGATTGTCGCGAAGGCATCTGCGGCACCTGTTCTCTTGTCATCAAAGGGGTTGCCCATGGTGGCCTGCGCGGTACAACCGTCTGCCAATTGCACATGCGCCATTTTCGCGATGGTGAAACGATTACCGTCGAACCATGGCGGGCCCGCTCGTTCCCGGTACTGCGCGATCTGGTCACCGACCGCAGCGCTTTCGATCGCATCATCCAGGCCGGTGGGTTCGTCTCCGTGAACACGGGCGGCACGCCGGATGGCAACACGCTCCCGATCGGGAAAGTGGACGCGGACCGGGCCATGGACGCCGCCGCTTGCATCGGCTGCGGTGCCTGCGTTGCCGCCTGCAAAAACGCCTCCGCCATGCTCTTCGTTTCCGCCAAGGTGTCGCACCTCGCCGAACTTCCTCAAGGGCAGGTCGAGCGCGAACGGCGCGTCCTCAGCATGGTGAAGCAGATGGACCACGAAGGTTTTGGCAACTGCACCGTCACCGGCTCCTGTGAAGCCGTCTGCCCCAAGGAAATCTCGCTCGACTTCATCGCTAAGATGAACCGCGAATACGGCGCCGCCCTCCTCAAAAACGACCAGAAAGCCGATCCCTCGTCCGACTAGTGTTCAGGAGCCAGGTTGTACCAGATTGCTCGACCGTGTATTCGGGTGCATTCGGGCAAGGCGAACGGGGGGAAGAAGCGGCGGTTGGATGTGCGCAAAGGAGCGCGGAGGTCACAAGGCAGAGGTCAGAGGTCAGAGGTCAGAGGTCAAGTGACCGAGTTAGTTCCGGGTTTCGCGTTTCGCGTTGCAATCGTTTCACCGCAGAAACACGAAGAACGCAAAGAAGAGCGATGCGTGAAGCGAGCGATTCCTCCGGGGGTTCCTGAAGGCTTGCGAGGGCTTGCGAGGGCTTCACGAGCGACACTTCGAAGAGCATGACGGGAATGAAAGTGAGCCTACCAATGAACGGCTGAGTTTCTAATGTTGTATTTGCTTGTGTCAGGGAGCTTTAGGCACGAGATCGAACTTCAACGTCCGGGCCAGTTTTTTAAGTGCTCTGATCTGTGTTTCTCGAACGCGCTGCTCGTATTTCTTGATCCCTTCTTCGAGATACTCC
>Ga0193692_1000492_pt1 | contig 9934 bp, 10 predicted proteins | sample L3a1metaG_FD_144917 | JGI IMG/M metagenome (GOLD analysis project Ga0193692, IMG submission 144917) | Soil microbial communities from a riparian zone of the East river system, Colorado, United States - L3a1 | ecosystem: Environmental > Terrestrial > Soil > Riparian zone | place: USA: East River... | reverse complement strand
TGCCTATTGCAATCTCGGCATCATCGAATCCCAGAAGGGCAACACCATTAAAGCGTTCGACTGCTTCAGCACTTCGCTCAAACACGAACCGCGGCATTCCGAAGCACATTACAACCTCGGAAATCTCTATTTTGATGCGAATGATTTTCGGCTGGCCCAGCTCCATTATGAAATGGCGGCGGAAATCGAACCGGGTTTCGCTAATGTCTACTTCAATCTGGCATTAGTGCGGGCGATTAACGAAGACCTCGAAGCCGCGATCGCAGCTCTGGATCAGTATCGTCGGCTCGTGCCCTCGGACGAAGCGCGCAATGCGGAAGAGCTACTAAACGGGCTTAAGCAATCGCTCGCCGCTGCCAGAAAACCGCGCTTAACCTCGCGATAAAACCATTCAGGGAGGCGGTTCGCAATTCTCGGTTGCTTTACCCCTATACCGCGCTAGTTTCGAAACAGTCCGGGTCAATTCAACGAAAGGGTTTATGAAACTTCGGGTATGTACTTCTCTCGTTTTTCTTTGCTTCACTTTTCACACGTCCGCGAGCAATTGGACTTATCGCCTGGTCAAAGTCACTCAGGAAGTTGATGCGGAGGCTACCGGCAACTTCATCCTTTCGTACGTTTTAAATTACTTTTACCAGGGCGATAAACTCTCCGGCTCTCTGGCCGAACAGGACCTGACAGGCGATGGGATTGCCGATCACCGCTCCTCCACTACGAATATTTACGATACTGCCGGCAGGCGCTTCCTGCTTCTCTCCGAATCATCATCACTCCCGGATGGAGCAGTTCAATCGCGAGGCGAAACGACTTATGTCTACGGTAGTAACGGGCGCGTTGTCGAAACCGTCTCGACGAGCACCGCCGGAACCGAAACACGAATCCAGCATTCGACTTTCGAGTATGATACCCGGGACCGGCTCGTTCTAACGACAAGCGATTCAGATGCAAACGGAGACGGCACCTGGGACAGCCGCACGACTTTCCTTCGAATCTATGATGGCGGCGACCACCTTGTAGCGCAGATCCGCGAATCGGACTCATTCGTGGACGGTACAATCGATTACCGCCTCAGCACGACCAACATCCTCGATCCGAACGGACGAATCGAAATCTCAATCACCACTATCGACTACGAAGCTGATGGTCTAATCGATGGGACGGAACGAACAACCTACACGTACGGACGTCAGGATCGCAGAGCCTCTGCCCTCTTAGAATCGTTCGATGCAGACAATGCTCTTCAGGCCACCGTCACTGACACGCTTGGCTACGATCGGAACGGCAATCTGAGCAGTCGCATTCAGAGCATTGATGCCAATATGGATGGATTTGTGGATCAAATTGTCTCGACAAGCTACTTCTACGAGCGCGTCAAGGCGCAGGGTAAGAAGAGTGACTCAAAAAATACTGAGCCTTCCGTTGAGAACGTCGAGGAAGGTTGACAGGTTCGCCAAGTTCGAACTTCCAAGCAGAACTCGATTTCTCCAGTATGGTTCGTCTATGGCGAGTGGCCGCAGACAATATCCGTTCCATTTGATCGAGCCGAAGTGGCAGAAGCATTGGGAGCAGCATCAGCTCTTCCGAGCCTGGAATCCCGGCGAAAAGATTCCTCCAACGCACCCCTTCGGGCAACGCCATCAAAAGCTTCCTCCCAAGTACTATATTTTGGACATGTTCCCGTATCCAAGCGGCGCGGGATTGCATGTGGGTCATCCAGAGGGCTACACCGCTACTGACATGCTCGCGCGCTATCGTCGCGCCGTTGGTTTCAATGTCCTGCACCCAATGGGCTGGGACGCGTTCGGATTGCCGGCGGAACAATACGCTATCAAGACCGGACAACATCCTCGCATCACCACCGAAGCGAACATCGCGAATTTCAAACGACAGATTCAGTCACTCGGCTTCAGCTACGACTGGACACGCGAGATCGATACAACCGATCCGAAATATTTCAAATGGACTCAATGGATCTTCCTGCAGATCTATAATTCCTGGTTTAATCCCGCGACAAACAAAGCCGAGCCGATCGACACCCTCCCCTACCCTGCGCATCTCAAAACGGAAGAGGAAAAGCGCGCGTATCGCGATTCGAAGCGCCTCGCCTTCGTTTCGGAAGCACCTGTGAATTGGTGCCCCGAATTGGGAACCGTCCTCGCCAACGAAGAAGTCCAGGATGGCAAAAGTGAAGTCGGCGGATTTCCGGTGATCCGGCGTCCCATGCGGCAATGGATGCTGCGCATCACGGCCTATGCTGAACGCCTGTTGAACGATCTCGAAACAATCGACTGGAGCACGTCGCTGAAAGAGATGCAGCGAAACTGGATCGGGCGCAGCGAAGGCGCCGAAGTGACATTCGGCGTCGATGGCAGCAGCGACAAGATCGAAGTGTTTACGACGCGTCCCGACACATTGTTCGGCGCGACTTACATGGTTCTAGCGCCCGAGCATCCCCTCGTCGATCGCCTCACAACGCCCGATCAAAAGTCAGCCGTCGCCGACTACAAATCGGGTGCAGCCTCCAAGAGCGATCTGGAGCGTACCGAGTTGGCGAAAGACAAGACGGGCGTGTTCACTGGTTCTTTCGCAGTCAATCCGGTCAATCAACAGCCCATTCCAATTTGGATCGCCGACTACGTCCTGGCCAGTTACGGCACCGGCGCGATCATGGCGGTGCCTGGTCACGACGAACGGGATCTCGAATTCGCGCATAAGTTTAAACTTCCCATTCAAAAAGTCGTCCAGGCGCCAGACGGCGCTGAGTCGATCGGCTACATCGGCGACCATGGCACGGCTGTGAACTCGGAGTTCCTGAATGGCCTGTCTACTCCCGAAGCCAAGAAGCGCATCACTGAATGGCTGGAAGCGCAGAAAGTCGGACATCGGCGGGTGAATTATAAGCTCCGCGACTGGTTGTTCAGCCGGCAACGTTATTGGGGTGAACCATTCCCGGTTCTATGGCGCGACGGCCATCACGAAGCAGCGAAAGAGTCGGACCTCCCCATTCGACCACCTGACCTTACCGATTTCAAGCCGACCGGAACGGGCGAACCACCACTCACGCGCGCCCATGCGTGGGTTAATCTGCCGGACGGCACGCGACGCGAAACCAACACGATGCCGCAGTGGGCGGGGAGCTGCTGGTACTACCTGCGCTTTGTCGATTCACAAAACGACCAGGCAATGGCGAACCCCGCAGCGGAAAAATACTGGATGGGCACCGATGGGTCGCAAAAGACCACTCCCGGTGTCGACCTTTATGTGGGTGGTACCGAGCATGCCGTGTTGCACCTGCTCTATGCACGCTTCTGGCATAAAGTGCTTTTCGATCTTGGCCATGTATCAACGGCCGAACCGTTTTTTAAGCTGGTCAACCAGGGACTGATCCTTGGCGAAGATGGGCAGAAGATGTCCAAATCACGAGGCAACGTGATCAACCCCGACGACATCCTGAAGGAGTACGGGGCGGATGCATTTCGCCTTTATGAAATGTTCATGGGTCCGCTCGAGATGGTGAAACCGTGGAACACGAAGGGAGTCGAGGGGGTTTACCGTTTCCTTGGCCGCGTCTGGCGCTTGTTCGTTGATGAAAAGAGCGAAACCGAATTCGAGCAAAACGAGACAGCCAGACCGGAAGTGGCAGGCGAATCACTCAAAGAGATAAACCTGCACCCCGCAATCCAGGATGTGGCGGCAAACGAAAGCCAACTGAAAGTCCTGCACGCCACCATTAAAAAGGTGACTGAAGACCTCGATGGATTGCGCTTCAACACGGCTATTGCTGCTCTGATGATGTTCATCAACGAAGCGATGACGTGGGAAAATCGGCCACGAGTGGTCCTGCGCGAGTTTCTGCTTTTGTTGCAGCCCTTCGCACCTCATTTGGCCGAGGAATTGTATGCCAAACTTGAGCCGCGCCCGGCAGCGATAGCCTCTGCCCTGGCCTACCAACCTTGGCCGAAATACAACGCCGCATTGCTGGTGGAGTCGACCCTTGAAATCCCGGTGCAGGTGAATGGCAAACTGCGGGATAAAATCGTGGTGCCAGCCGATGCCTCCCAGGCTGACATCGAAAAGGCCGCCCTGGCAGCTGAGAAAATAAAGCCTTTCCTAGAGGGAAAAAGCATCAAAAAGGTGATTGTCGTTCCCAAAAAATTGATCAACATAGTCGTAGGTTAACCTTTGTCTTGTTGAGCAAAATATGCTTAATTTGACGTCACAGCAGCAACGAGTCCTTTGTTGGGTCCTTTTCTTGCTTCTGTTCGGCTGGGCGGTAAAGGCCTGGCGGCAGGCGCATCCGCCCCAACAGGCACAAGTGGATGCAGTGAAAAAACCTTAATGCACAAACACGTCATCACGGGATGCGGATTACTCCGCCGGGGGAGCAGCGCCGACTTTTACCGGAATGCACGCAGTTAATTTCGAAGAAGCCGTCGACAAAATCATCAGCCGCGATTCGCGGTATCAAAGGGACGCCTATTTCTTCGTGCGCGAAGCGCTCGACCACACGCAAAAACTCCTCGGCCGCAGCGGTAAAGAGGAAATCCATCATGTATCCGGCCAGGAATTGCTCGAAGGCATTCGCGCCTTCGGCCTCGAACAATATGGCCCGATGACGATGACAGTCCTTGAGGCCTGGGGGATTCGGCATTGTGAAGATTTCGGCGAGATCGTGTTTAACATGATCGAAACGGCTATCCTGGCGAAAACCGACAAGGACACCCGCGAGGATTTCAAGCGCGGTTACAATTTCTTTGAGGCATTCCGCCGTCCATTTTTGCCTTCCCGCCCTTCGCTCCAGTTCCAGCCTGAGCTCAAACAGGTCTAACTTTTCAAAAACTCCACAATCCCTATTGACGAGCGGGTATCCCCGTAAGGTAAATTGGGGCGCATGAGGACCATCATCAGTGCTGATCAGCTTCGGATCCTTCTCAACGACACACGCCGCACGATGGGTGAACAACCATGGATGGATGCAATGGATGACGACCTTCATACCGTCAGCATTCCCCATGGAAAGCTCGAAGCCCTTCATCGTTTGCAACATGATGAATGGGTGTTCGTGCCAGTGGCCCGCAACAGTGCCACAGGTGGAAAACTCGTTGAGCACGGATTCGAGATTCACCGCCGGGATGCCGGCTGGGAAGTTGTCACTGCCATGCTGGAAATGCAGGGCGACAAACCAGCCAAAGTCCACGCGGAGGAATCAGTCGACATGGCTGTTCAGCAGGAGTTGAACAAGCTGCGGCTTGGGGTGACCCAAACCGCACAAATGGCCTGAGAGGTCGGCGCGCAGCGCCGATTTTTTTTGCCTCAGTGCAGCGCCACGATCCGGAACATCGCCGGACCGAAGATGAAATATTGTCCGAATCGAGGTTGCCCTTTCACTTCCAGGCTTCTCCCGGTAAGGTAATGCCGATGCGAATCGGCGCGCTCACGCTCAGATCCAACCTGTTTTTGTCGCCCCTGGCGGGATATACGAACCTGCCATTCCGGCTGACATTGCGTGAACTGGGCGGCCTGGATCTTGCCACCACGGACCTCGTTAACGCCCGGTCGCTGCTCGAGAAAAATCCAAAAGCCCTGAAGCTGATCGAGTCCTGCCCTGCCGACCGGCCGCTTGCGGTCCAATTATTCGGCGCGGTTCCAGAGGAGATGCGTGACGCCGCAAGTTACCTCGAATCGATCGGCATCTCCGCGGTGGACATCAATATGGGCTGCCCCGTGCGCAAAGTATGCCGAGTCGGTGGTGGCTCGGCGATGATGACGGAGTTGGGTAAGACCGCCCATCTTGTGAAATTGATGGTCGATGCAGTCAAAATCCCAGTCACAGCCAAGATGCGCCTCGGTTGGGATGACCAGAACATCACTGCTCCGGACCTCGCCCGCGCTTTGGAAGATGTGGGCGTGGCTGCGATTTTCATCCACGGTCGCACGCGTGAACAAGGGTTCACCGGCTCGGTAAACCTGAGCGGAATTCGAGCGGTGGTGGAAGCGGTCAAAAGCGTTTCCGTTATTGGGAACGGGGACGTCACAACCTGCGAAGCCGCTCGACACATGATCGAACAAACCGGATGTGCAGGCGTGAGCATCGGACGTGGAGCGTTTTATAATCCATGGATTTTCAAGCAGACGCAGCACTACCTGGAAACCGGGGAACTATTGCCCGAACCGCCATTCGAAGAGCGAATCCAGGTCCTCTGCCGCCACTTCGAATTGATGCTGGAAGTGTTCGGCGAGACGCACGGCTGCCGCATGTTTCGAAAGGTCGGCCCGTGGTATTCAAAGCGTTTCGGACCCGCAAACGAGTTCAATAAACGGATCGTGCAGCTTTCCAGCCGAGCCGAATTCCACGAGATCCTTGCGCGCTACCTGGAGTGGCGGAAGCAATTTTTGGATGAGAATGGTGAACTGAAGGAGGCGTATCGCCCAATGCCGCTCGTGGCATCGTTTATGCAGGAGCCAGATGTCACGAAGCGCGAGGCTATTCCCGTTCCGCGAGGTCCGGTGGAAGTTTGGTAAGCGCGCGAGCGTTTAACCCTGACCGTTCTTTTCCAGTGCTGAAAAAGGATTATTGCCGAAGCCTTCTGACTTGGAACGATCTTCAGATCCAGCCGAGGCCGTGACAGCCTTCTTCGGTCGAGCCGCCTCAGCTTCTGGCTTCGATTCAGCAACGTGATCCTCACCTTTAGGGTGCTTCGCTCGCTTATTGCGCGGTAACGGGCTCAGCATGAGGACGATTCCTTTTCCAATCAGCTTCGGATCGGCGTCTGGATGGCCGTAAGGGGCGACGTCCTTAATGAATTTTTGGACCTGTTGGAAACCGAATTCCTTGTGCGCCATTTCACGGCCGCGAAAACGCAAGGTCACCTTGACCTTCATTTCTTCACAAAGAAAATCAATCGCATGACTGAGCTTCACGCCAAAGTCGTGTGGATCGATTGAGGGACTCAATTGGATCTCTTTGACCTTGTTCGCGTGCTGATGCTTCTTGGCTTCCTTTTCCTTCTTGGATTGTTCGTAGCGGTATTTGCCGTAATCAACCAGCCGGCATACGGGGGGATTGGCACCTGCAGCAATTTCTACCAGGTCCACGGCATGCTGACGGGCAAGGTTAATGGCATCAGCAAGAGCCATGACTCCGAGCTGATTACCTTCCGGGCCGATAACCCGCACCTCACGGGCACGAATTTTCCCGTTAACTCTTACGAATGAACCAGAAGAAGAAGACGAACGAGGAGGAAAGGGGCGGCTCAAGCTGCCCTCACCGGTTGACGCTTATTCATGCAATATTGTTGTACCGAACACAGGAACCATTCCTGACGCTTAGCGCAACCCTACCCTAAGTAAAGCGCGACCAAGTAGCAAGTGGAAACTCACCCCCCCTCCCCAATGGCCAAGTCAAAAAACGGAACCTCCTGATTTTCGGTTTCCGGTTTACAATTCTGCTGGTTGAGTCGACCCTGCGCGACCAAATTTATGGCTTTAATACGACCTTTTGCCGCGTTGCGGCCGCGGCCTGAACTTGCCGAACGGATTTGCGAATTACCTTATGACGTCATGTCGTCCGACGAGGCTCGTCAGATCGCAGCGGGCAATCCGTTGAGCTTCTTGCACGTAAGCAAACCTGAGATCGATCTGCCCGCCGGCACTGACCTCTACTCCCCACAGGTTTACGCGAAGGGCAAAGAAAACTTCCAGAGAATGCTCTCCGAAGGGGCGTTGAAGCAGGACGGCCGACCAAACTTTTACCTCTATCGTCAGGTGATGGGCAAACATAGCCAGGTGGGGCTCGTTGCGGCAGCAAGTTGTCAGGAATATTCGAAGGGGATCATCAAGAAGCATGAATTGACACGGATCGACAAGGAAGACGATCGAGTGCGGCACATCGAGACGCTGAACTCCCAAACGGGGCCGGTCTTCCTGACCTATCGGGCGGTCCGGGAATTGGACGATCTTTTTGCCCGCAAAACTGCTGAAGAGCCTGCCATCGATTTCACAGCCAAAGATGGCGTTCGACACACCGCCTGGGTGCTTTCCCATCCTGGAGACATTGCGTTCATCGAAAATGCATTCTCCAAAATTCCCGCATTGTATATCGCGGACGGACACCATCGCAGCGCTGCTGCTGCTCGGGCTTTCGAGGCGCGTAAAGGAGCCGGTGAGAGTTCCCGTTTCCTAACGGTGATCTTTCCACACAATCAGATGCAGATTCTGCCATACAATCGCGTGTTGAAAGACCTGAACGGACGATCGGAGGCAGAGCTCCTGCAGCAGCTGGATTCGATATTTATCATCCAGGAAAAAGGAAAACCTTCCCCTTCCCGCAAACACGAGCTCGGGTTTTATCTAAATGGAAAATGGAGAACGCTTAACTTTCGGCCGCATTTTGCGGCAACGAGCGACCCCATCGAAAAGCTCGATGTAACGCTTCTGCAGAAATATGTCCTCGATCCCATTTTCGGAATTGATGACCCGCGCACGAGCAAACGGATCAATTTTGTCGGCGGGATTCGCGGCACAGCCGAATTAGAGAAACTCGTAAATAAAGGGGAGTATGCCTGTGCTTTTTCAATGTTCCCTACGAGCATCGAGGATTTGATGACCATCGCTGACGCTGGAGGTATCATGCCACCGAAGAGCACCTGGTTCGAGCCAAAGCTCCGCGACGCAATGTTTTGTCACATGCTGTAACTTGGCGGCTTCCTAAAGATCCAACTGTTCATAGGCGTCCTTAGGTGTTCGTGACTGTTCGTGGCGGACGTAAAGCGTGATCCGTGATGGGGACGAAGTGCAAATGATTGCGGAACCTTGCGGAGGCTTCCGAGAGCATCAACCAGAATGCTGGAGGTGTGCGGAACTGCGCGGAGGTCATTTTACTTTGAAACACGCCGTTCGATTGAATGGTCGGAAGCGGCACGCGCGCGTTCAGGAAGCGCGAATTCGAGTGATGAAGTGAGCCTCCTCACGTCGGCTGCTACGTGCGGAACAAAGAGCTTCCCAGGGGGATTTAGCCGTCACATCGTCACAAGCGAGTGTTTATGCGGGCTTGATCGATGAGTCAGCCGTCACACAGCCGTCACGTGCGACGTGAAAGCCGTCACAGTTCACTGCTTATGGATAGTTCATAAGCTAAGCCCTGCGTTTCGCCGCAGGTAGGCGTCATTTGTAAACCTCACGAATCTTCCTCTCATACTCTGCCATTGACCGTAAACCGACCGCGCGTCGGCGCTCATCGACATGCTCCGCATCCTCAACCGGATAAAGCACGAGTTTGCCGTCAGCACCAGAGGTGAACTGTGTCCCATAAACCTGCGGCTTGCCTTGGTTCATGCGCACTCGGTCCAGCAGATACGCGTAATCCTTCGCCGGCGCCTCGCCTGCGGATACGGCGTGCTCCATCAGCGGCAGGCACTGTGTCATGAAGGAGGCATCCGCGTGCTGCACCAACAACCAAGCAGCATGAGCACCGTCCTCGCCCACCAAAGAGCGGCCTGGCCAACCATGCTCAACGATAATCGCTTTCATTCTTGCCGTGTGTTTCGCATCGACAGCTTGCATCCGGGCCACCTTCTCAGGCTCCATCTGTGAACCAAACCCCTGACGAACTCGTTGGTCTGCATCGACCATAGAGAGAAGCTCCCGACGAAGTGCCGAATCGCGACGGGACGCGCTGCCGTGCGGAGCAGTGACCGAGCAACACCCAACGCCGAGCACGGCCACTAAGGCAGCTATCATGACAAAAGTAATGCGCATTGATTGGTGCGAGCCTATGAGCCGGGCTGGGAGACGGCAATCGCTCCGGTGGACATCATTTGAGGGCGAGGCAGACGGCATCTCCCGCGCCGTTGCGGCAGTAGAGCTTGCCGCCGCAAAGAACCGGGCTTGCCCAGCACTTGCCACCGAGCACCTGCGCACGCGCCAATACTTCGGG
>Ga0193692_1000491_pt1 | contig 9954 bp, 9 predicted proteins | sample L3a1metaG_FD_144917 | JGI IMG/M metagenome (GOLD analysis project Ga0193692, IMG submission 144917) | Soil microbial communities from a riparian zone of the East river system, Colorado, United States - L3a1 | ecosystem: Environmental > Terrestrial > Soil > Riparian zone | place: USA: East River... | reverse complement strand
GTTCTTGCTGTCGAATTGCACGGAACGTCTCCGCCGCAGAACGACCCGGATCTCGTCTTCGGGGCGGAGCTTCGCGCCACCATTCAGTCCTACTCCACCGGGGCGGTGGTTATCACGCGCCAGCCGAAGGATTTCACCATTGTGGAAAATCAACCGATGTCGATCGAATTCGTTGGGCTCGCGGCGACCAGCTTTCAATGGAGGACCAACGGCACTCCAATCCCGGCCGCTACTGGCGCGACCTTTGACAAGGATTTTGTGCCGTTGAGTTGGAATGGAAAGATCTTCAGTGTCGCGGCAAGCAATTCGACCAGCAGTGTTGTTAGCTCGGGCGCGAAATTGACCGTTACTCCTGATGGCACGGCGCCCAGCCTCGTCGCGGCCTATGGCCTTGATCAAACTTCAATTCTAGTCTCGTTTTCTGAGCCGGTTCGCGCGAGTTCCGCCACCAATCCTATAAATTATGCCATTCAGAATGCGTCAGGGCCGGATGCCGTGGTCCTCGGTGGCATGGTCACGAATGCTACAAATGTTCTGCTTACGCTGCAGCCCTTAAGTCCTGGCACCTACACAGTTGTCGTCTCAAATGTCCAGGATTCCGCCGTTTCACCGAATACGATTTGCGATGGGGCTTCGGCTTCGCTCGCCTTCTTCCTGCAGATTCCCATCGACGACACGTGGCTTTATAATGCCGAGGGGACGGATCTTGGAACAGCCTGGAGGGCTATCGCATTTGACGATACCGCAAATGGTTGGTTATCGGGACAAACTTTGATCGCCGATGAAACAGCGGCGTTGCCGGCGACTATCAATACTCCGATTTCTCGTCTCGCGAACGATCAGTACCATTACACGTTTTATTTCCGCTATCATTTCATCTCCCCGATCGCGATGAACAAGGTTCCGGTCATTTTCCGCCACATCATTGATGACGGAGCGATTATGTACATCAATGGCCAGCAGTTTCATCTTTTCAATATGACGAACACCGCAGCCACGGTTAACTACAACTCCCAGGCTTCGGTTAATGTCGGCGATGCCGCTTATAGCGGGCCTTACAGCGCATCGTGGACCAACGTAGTTGCAGGCGACAATGTCATTGCCGTGGAAGTTCATCAAAACGGCACAAACAGTTCGGATGTCGTATTTGGCGCTGAGTTCACCATCGGTTCTGTGATGTTGACCCCCCGCTCACGGTTACAAAGCAGGGGACCAACGTTCTTGTTCTTTGGCAGGGAAACGGGTTCCGACTCGAGAAGCGGCCCGATTTGGGGCCTTCAACTCTCTGGATTCCCACAACCAACGATTCGCCGGTCATCGTGCCACCCTCGGGGCCAGCCAAATACTTTTATCAGTTGCACAAGTGATTCTCCCGCTGCGTGAAAATTGCGCCAAACGCGTTAGCCTCGTCACGACGGGGCAATGACAGATTTGTAAGCCCTTGCTGCAAAGGAGTGTCTGGCTTGGCACCCTGTCTGCTAAAGGCAATTATTGATTGACATGTAGCTTGGCGTTTACATAAAGTCCGAGTTCATTACCCAACACGAAAACAAATTGAATATGAGACACACGACAGTTCGAAAAAAGGCTTTCACTCTGATTGAGTTGCTAGTCGTCATCGCAATCATCGCCATTTTGGCCGGTCTGCTTCTGCCAGCCTTGGCCAAAGCCAAGGCGCGCGCGCAACGAATCAATTGCGTCAGCAATCTCAAGCAAATCGGGTTGGCTTTCCGCATGTGGTCCAACGAACACGGGGACAAGTTCCCATGGCGCGTTCCTACCCCGGATGGCACGGCGGATGCCGCGGGCAACCTTGCTGGGAACATTGTTGATAACTTCCGCTCCGCCTCCAATGAGCTGAATTCCCCTAAGGTTCTGACCTGCACCAGCGATGGCCGCACAAAGGCTTCAAGCTGGGATCCTGCTGCTAATGGCGGCTTTGCCAACAACGCGGATCTGCGTAACATTAGCTACTTCATTGGGGTTGATGCGGACGAAGGCAAGCCTCAAAGCATCCTGTCAGGGGACAGAAACGTTGCCGAGAACGGCACGCAATTGGGAACCGGCACCGCAGAGCTCGACGGCAATGCCAACGAGGGTTGGTCTGATACAATCCATAATCGCTCGGGCAACCTCGGATTGGGTGATGGCAGTGCGCAACAAGTGAGCCAAAACGGCCTCCAGAAGCAAGTTATTGCCGCCATGCAGAATGGCAGTGGAACAGGTGCAAGCACGGCGAATGGGAATAAAATCAAAGCCCAATTCCCTCAGCTTTAATAGCTTGCATTCCTGACCTGTATTTCTCACTTCGAAAGCAGAAGGAATTCTTCCTTCTGCTTTTTTTGGGATGAAATTTCATACTAGACCGTCATATGTTTGTTGAAGTTAAAAATGTTTTGACAGCCTTTCGGTCTCAGATACGATAAAAACCAATCACTTCGCCATGAAAAAAAATCTCCGGCCGTTGTTATCTGCTTTCACCCTCATTGAACTCCTCGTCGTAATCGCCATTATTGCCATTCTCGCTGGTCTGCTCTTGCCTGCGTTGGCCCGCGCCAAGGAAAAAGCGAACCGCATCAAGTGCGTTAGCAACCTGAAGCAATGCAATTTGGCAATCATTCAGTGGGTTCACGACAGCGAAGGGGCAAACCTCCCTTGGCGTATTCCTACGGCTGACGGTGGCATTATGGATGCCGCGCTCGCCGGCAACCTTTGGTACACTTGGCTTTTTGAATCTAATTATCTTGAATCTCCCAAGATCCTTGTCTGCCCAAGCGACAAAAAACCGAAGCCGCCGCTGGTGGCTGACAACTGGTTCAACACTCCCAATGGTGGGTTCACGCATCAAAATTATCGAAACAATGCCGTGAGCTATTGGATTGGTCTGGATGCAGGAACGACTCATCAAGGCAACAACAATAATGTTTACGCCGCTGAAAAGCTTCAGGGTGCAGCCATCAATGGCGATCCCAATATCATGGTCGATGGCACTTCCACTTGTTCCGCTTTGCCGGGTGGGGTCGTGGTTCCTCAGATGACTCCTCGTAATGCTACAACGAGGACCGCATGGACGAATGCCGTTCATGGGTTCGTTGGAAATGTCGGGCTTTTTGATGGAAGTGTGCAGGCAGCCTCCACTTCTCAACTCATTGAGATTATGAAGGAGTCCGACGACAACAACTCGGTTCATATCTTAACAGGAAGGTAGTTCATCAAAGTTTCTCACGTTAAGGCGTCCCGCATAGGGACGCCTTTTTTGTTTGAGGTTGTCGAGAACTCAATCTGCAAGCATTTTGATGATACTGGCTAGCGGCGTGCCTGGAATAAATCCGGTTAATTTCAACAACTTCCGAACTTCTGGTTTCCGCCTCTGCATGTCTTCGAAATTGAAACCGTAAACTCCGCTATATGGAATGAATTCGATTTTCGAATTCGACATGACTGTTTCCCGAACGGCTTCCGCAAGTCCTCGAATCGTCACTTCTTCCCTTGTTCCAACATTAACGATATGCGGACCGGTTTCTGTGTGCTCTTGCAGCCGCAGGAGCGCTTCGACCGAGTCAGCTACGTAGCAGAAGCATCTCCTTTGCGTTCCCTCTCCGTAGACTTGCAGCGGCTTTCCGGCTTTGGCCGCTTCGATAAACCTCGGAAGGACCATGCCGTAGCGGCCGGTTTGGCGCGGGCCCACAGTGTTGAACAAACGCGCAATCACCACTGGCAGGCCTCGTTCCTTGGCGTAAGCCATTGCCAGGAATTCGTCCATGAGCTTCGAGCAGGCATAGCCCCAGCGCGGATGAGTTGGGGGGCCGATGATCAGATCGTCATCTTCGGAAAACTCTTCTTTGTCGCTGCGGCCGTAAACTTCGGATGAGGACGTCAGCAGGGTGGGGATTTTGTATTGGCTGGCTGCTTCGAGAATACATTCCGTCTCGTGCACATTCGTGCGCAGGGTTCGCACGGGCTCCCGAATAACCAGCTCAACTCCTACTGCAGCTGCCAAGTGGTAAATCGAATCCGCATCCGCCATTAGCATTGAAAGATCTTTGCACTCCGCGATTCGATCACTCGCAACTTTGCGTGCTTCTTTACCGCCTCCAGATTTGCGAGACTCCCGGTCGAGAGATCGTCGATTACAACCACCGACTTTCCATCTGCCAACAATCGCTCAACCAGATGCGATCCAATGAAGCCGGCTCCGCCCGTGACGATGATGTGCTTCGTGTTTGCCACTCGTTCCTGCCGCAGAGAGGACTACTTGCGGGCTTGTTTGCCGACGGTTTCGTGTGGTTCACGTGCGACTTCTGCGGTTTCGCTTTCCATCGCTCGCGCTATCGCTTCAGCCAACGCTTGCCGGTAATGCGGTGTGCCGATTTTCTTTGCCTCCGTTGGGTTCGAGAGATAACCGCCCTCGATCAGAACCGCCGGTCGATTCTGGCCGCGCAGGACACTCATGAAACGCGCCCGCCGAATTCCACGATCGATCACGCCCAGCGATTGGACGAGTTCCCGGTGGACGCGGTAGGCAAGTTGGTAATTCTGTTCATCGAATGCGTTGTTCGGGAAGCTTTGCTTGATGTCGTCTTCATAAGTGCGCACCAGGCTGGAAGGCATGCCGGTTGGCGTCAGGCAATACGTTTCGAGCCCCGCCAGTTCACGGTTCGGCGTGCCGGAATTGAAATGCAGGCTAATGAATAAGTCCGCCTTCACGCGCTCAGCCACGCCGATTCGGTCCGTCAGCGAAAGATCGACGTCGTTGGTCCTTGTGAGCACTACTTTCCAGCCGTTGCTCTCGAGCAGTCCGCGCAGTCGCAAGGCCCAATCAAGCGTGTACTCTTTTTCAAAGTTCGGCCCATTTACATTCCGAGTTCCGCTATCCCGGCCGCCATGCCCCGGATCAATCACAACGGTGCGATTCGTTTTAAATTCGTAGGCTGTGGACTCGAGTAACGGTTGCAAATTCTTCTGTGCATCGAGTGAGTAAATGTACGGCTTGCCTTTGATCATTTGCGGCGTGTAAGCCAGCCAGCATTCGAGCCCATTGTATCGCACCACTTTGCTCCCAACTTTCAACGACATCACTGCGTTGCTCGCGTGAAGGTCGAACGCAGGCGCCTGGTTCGAACCGTGTTGGGTTATTTTCTGAATTCCGTTGAACTGGCTCCAACTTTGCAAGGGAATCCATGTGTTGACCCAATTGCTGGGCCATACCGGTGTTGGTTTGGCTACGATGGTGTTGGTGGGTGGAGGAGGGGCCACGACTATCACAGGCGGGGCCGATGTTTGCGCGGGCGGGGGTTGAATACCGAGAACAAACCGGGGCGGCGTGTTCATCGTTGTCACGGAAACAGGCAGCTGCGACGGACTTTGGCAGCCCACAAGCGCGAGCAAGACAAGTCCGTAAAAGCGGCAGAAACGCAGCATGACGCCTATTGTGCTCATACGCGCATTCCACTCAAGCTTTTGTCCATGAACGATCATCGGGATTCCGGGCTAATGATTACAGCAGGCCACGCGCCACCTCGGGTGCCCAAATTTGAACTTCTGGAGCACAGAATTTGAAACTACCTTGCAGCCAGAACGTGCGAATCCTTGTTGCCATTACAGGCGCCAGTGGCGCCCTTTATGCCCAGCGGTTGCTGGACAATTTGCCGGTGCCGCAGCATGAAGTGCATCTCGTCATCAGCAATTACGCCCAGCAGGTCCTTTCGGAAGAGCTACCCGAAGGCCTGCGGCTCGCCCCCGGCGTGCAGACTCACAACATCAAAAGCATGAATGCGCCGTTTGCGAGTGGTTCCAATACTTGCGATGCGATGGTGGTGATTCCGTGCAGCATGGGAACTCTCGGCCGGATCGCGCATGGCTATGGTGAAGATGTGTTGCTCCGTTCTGCCGACGTCATGCTCAAAGAACGCAAGAAGCTGATTCTGGTGCCTCGCGAAACCCCGCTGAGCCTCGTGCACGTCAAGAATTTCGAACTGCTTTTGCTGGCCGGAGCCACGCTCATTCCGGCAAATCCACTCTTCTACACGCATCCCGCGACCATCGAGCAGGTCGTCGACACGGTCGTCGCCCGGGTTCTCGATCATTTGGGAGTTTCACAAAAGCTCGTTCCCCGCTGGCAGGAGGAGCGCGATTAGCCAGATGTTTTCGCACATCCGCAAATGGGGCGAATTCGTCAAGTTCTCGCATACCATCTTCGCCCTCCCGTTTGCCCTGGCCGCGATGGTTGTAGCGTCCCGCGAGAACGACGGCTGGCCGGGTTGGTCAAAGTTTGGGCTGATCCTCGCCGCGATGATAAGCGCTCGCACCTGCGCCATGGCGTTTAATCGAATTGTTGATCGGCATTACGACGCCGCCAACCCGCGGACCGCTTTGCGCCACCTTCCGGCAGGCAAAGTATCGCTTGTTGGAGCATGGCTCCTCTGCATTCTCGCCGCAGCTGGCCTGGTCGTTTCCAGTTATTTTCTGAACCGGATTTGCTTTTACCTGTCGCCTGTCGCGTTGTTTATCATCTGCTTTTATTCGCTGACAAAACGGTTTACGGATTATACGCACGTTTTCCTTGGTGTTGCGTTGGCGCTGGCGCCTATCGGAGCGTGGCTGGCTGTGCGGGGAACGACGATACTCCCCGTGGAACTGATCTCCGCCATTGTTTTGGCAGTCGCCGTTGTATTTTGGCTCATTGGATTCGACATCATTTACGCGCTTCAGGATTACGAATTCGACCGCCGGCAAGGGCTGCATTCGTTGGTCGTCGCGTGGGGCCCGAAAAATGCCCTTCAGGCAGCCTTTCTCTCTCATATGTTCATGTGGGCACTCTTGCTGATTTTTGGATTATTATCCCGCTTCCGATTGGCATATTTGATAGGGCTGATTATCATTCTTGGTAGTCTGTTACTGGAACATTGGCTGGCCCGGCGCCGCAGCCTGAACTGGATCAATACAGCGTTTTTCAGGCTCAATGCCTTGATCAGCACCGTGTTCCTGGTGGTGACAGTGACGGAAGTCGTCTTTCATGGCGGATTCCGCTTGCGATGAGTTTTTTTATACAGCAAAGCGATTTGCGCGACATCTATGAAAAAGTTGTCGCAGGAACGCGTGTCACCGAAGCGGACGCGCTTCGCCTTTTCCAGAGCAAAGATCTCAATGTGGTCGGCGCGATCGCTGATTTCGCCAACCAGAAGCGGAACTCAAATCGGGCGACTTACATCATCAATCGCTACATCAACTACTCCAACTACTGCATTCTCAGCTGCCAGTTCTGCGCCTTTGCGCGGAAAAAGCGCGATGCGGACGGATTTCAATACAAGGTCGAGGAAATCGTTCAGATGGCACGTGAGGCGTTGCATCTGGGAATTACGGAACTGCACATCGTTGGTGGTCTTCATCCTTCGTTGCCTTTTACTTACTACACCGAGATGCTCCGCGCATTGAAGGCCGTCGATAGCCGGCTGCAATTAAAGTGCTTTACCGCTATCGAAATCCTCCACCTCGCCTGGCTCGCGAAGAAAACGGTCCGGCAAACATTATCTGAGTTGCGCGATGCTGGTTTGGATTCCCTCACGGGTGGGGGCGCCGAAATCTTCCGGCCCGAAGTTCGCTCCGCTATCGCGAAAGGCAAGGAATCCGCCGAGGAATACCTCGACGTCCACCGTACCTGGCATCAACTCGGTGGTCGCAGCACCTGCACAATGCTTTTTGGCCATATCGAATCTCTCGACGATCGCGTCGACCATCTGCGGCAATTGCGCGCGCTTCAGGATGAAACGCACGGATTCAGTGGTTTTGTGCCGCTGCCGTATCAACCCGCTAACAACGAGCTTGCGATTGAGCATCCGCCGACTGGCTACGATTCCCTCAGGACGATCGCCGTCAGCCGCATCTACCTTGACAACTTCGATCATATCACTGCCTATTGGGTTGGCCTCGGTCTAAAGCTTGCACAGGTGGCGTTAAGCTACGGGGCGGATGACCTCCACGGAACCATCGTCGAAGAAAAGATATTTCACATGGCTGGGGCGACGAGCCCTCAGCTGCAGACCGAAGCCGACATGGTCAAAGCGATTCGCGAAGCCGGGAGGATTCCCGTTCAGCGCGACACCTTCTATCAGGCGCTCCGTACCCTGTCTCAGGACGAGTCGGGCAAACCGGAGCCGCCACCCGGCCGTTCCAAGGTTCTCGACGATAACCTGGCGACTGCCTGAGAAACCTGCGCATGGAACCCTCTTCCAAACCTTCGCCCAAATTGCAGCCATCCGCCGAGGATTTACTCCACAAATTCGAAAAGGAGAAACGCCCTCTCCTCATGCAGCGGGAGACCGACCTTCAACAATCGATTGCCCCGTTTCGCGTCGGTTCCGTCTCCTACTTGAATGCGGTTCCGCTCACGCGTGGCCTGGAATCCGAGATTGTTTTCGCCACACCGTCGAAACTCGCCGAAATGTTGCGACACAACGAACTCGACGCGGCTCTGGTAAGCATCACCGAGGTCCTGTTTAACGATGCGTACGACGTTCTCGATGGAATTGCCGTCGCTTCGCTGGGTGAAGTCAAAAGTGTCTTGCTCGCTCACAGGAAGCCGCTGGCGGAAATCACCGAAGTTTTTTGCGATCCTGCGTCGCTCACAAGTGTCAATTTGCTGAAAGTGCTGCTGGCGGAGCAGGGGATCTCACCGCGATTCGCAACGCTGACTTCGTACGAGTCAGCGGCTTCGTGCGATGCCGTCTTGCTGATCGGCGATCCAGCGATCAATTTTCTGCGCGCGAATCATCCTCATCAACTCTACGATCTTGGCGCTGCCTGGTTTGAGATGACGCGACTGCCTTTTGTCTATGCGGTTTGGGCGTTGCGCCGGGCCATCGATCATCGGCCTCTCCGGGCGAAATTGCGCGAAGCAAGAGATTTTGGCCTGGATACTTTGGATTATATCATCAGCAGCCGCACCGAATACGACTTTGAATTCCGCAAGGATTACCTTGGCTGGCATATTCATTATCATCTCGGTGCCGAGGAAAAACGCGGCATCGCGAAGTTCATTGAGTTGCTGCGGAAACACAATCGTGCGCCCGTTTTCGATCCGCGTTGGGTCGAGTAGCTTTCGGTAGGTATTTTACCCGCAGCTTGCATTCCGAATTGGCATTTACTTGGTTGCTGCTGCTGCTTAGCTTTCGGTTATGTCGGAGTTCGTGGAATACGTGAATCATGGGGCCTCGCTCATAACGGCGAGGGTGGTCGAGAATGTCTTGCGTCAATTGCCGCTTTGGAAGGTCGAGTTCACGCAGATTAACGCTCCGAAATATCCGCACCTCGTCGACCAACTTGAGTTCCTTGCGGATGCCGTCGAGGACTTCGCGGAGGGCGCATACAAAGACCTTCCTTATTATGCAGTGGCGCAGGCCGTCTTCGCGCTGACGTATGCGCACCGCAAAATCGATGTCATCCCGGACTTGATCCCGAACATCGGACGCGCGGATGACTCAAGCGTGGTGCGGGCTGTTTTGATCCAGAACGAAAAGGCTTTTGCGCAATATGCGGCAACGCAAGGGGTGAGCTGGTCGAAGATCACCAGCAAACCTTAATTCCAGAAAAAAGCGGGCATCGGCGATGCCCGCTGACCCAAACAACACACAGACTCCCCTCCATTTACTTCAGGGGAGGACCGACGGAACTTTATCGGGAGTGCATTGTTCCCAACTACCGTTCATCAGCACCCGAAGTTTCGACGTCAAACGCGCTGCTCCCCTTCAAGAAAACGCGCGGAAGCGGCCATTTCGCATAGATTCCCGTTGACATAAACCGTTGGCTCAGGCGTCAATGACTTCAATACCGTTTTACTTGTTCTGCGGAACAACTGTGAAATTTTTCCAGCATGAGTGACCGAAAACTTAATGTGGCCATCGTTGGCCTTGGCTTCGGCGCGGAGTTCATCCCTATCTATCAACGTCATCCGCATAC
>Ga0193692_1000490_pt1 | contig 9957 bp, 6 predicted proteins | sample L3a1metaG_FD_144917 | JGI IMG/M metagenome (GOLD analysis project Ga0193692, IMG submission 144917) | Soil microbial communities from a riparian zone of the East river system, Colorado, United States - L3a1 | ecosystem: Environmental > Terrestrial > Soil > Riparian zone | place: USA: East River... | reverse complement strand
ACGTTCGGCGGGACTTTCTGCGCGAAAGACGGGTTGCTCAGCTTTTGTTCGACCTTCGCGATCTCGGCCTGATACTCCTCGACCTTCTTTGCCAGGCGCCCCTTTTCCGCGGCCACATCGATCAGCCCTTCCGTCGGCAGGTAGAGTTCGCCCATGGGCGTATGCACCGTAAGCGTTCCCTTCTTCGGCTCGTATTCCTGCACCACTTCGATCGCTTCAGCGTTCATCAGAAGCTTCAGGATGGCGGTATCGTTTGGCGTCAGGTCATTTTCACGCTTCAAAATGAACGTGATCTTTTTGCTCGCGCCGATATTCGCTTCACGGCGCAGATTGCGTCCTTGCGTCACGAGCTCGTACTTCGAATTCACATATTCGAGGTAGCAATCGTCCAGGCTGTAGAAATCGCGCGTGGCGGCATCGAACGGCTTCGGCCAGGGAGCGTACATGATGCTCTTGCCCCCCTGCTCTGCCGGCATGTCTTCCGCGTATCCCATGCCATGCCACAGTTCTTCGGTGATGAACGGCAGGAATGGATGGAAAAGCCGCAGCGTGTGCGAAAGCACGAAATCGATCACGGCCAGCGTATTCCGCTTTCGCGCTTCGTCCGCCCCTTGCAACGTGGCTTTGCTGGCTTCGAGATACCAGTCGCAATACTCGCTCCAGAAGAAGCGATACAACGTCTGCGCCACATCATTGAAACGGTACTCGCTGAATCCCTCGTTCACTTCCTTGATGGCATGATGCAGCTTCAACAAAATCCATTTGTCATCGCTGGCCAGCCGATTCACATCAATCTCCCCCTGGACTTCGCCCCCTTGCATTTGGCGAAACCGGCAGGCGTTCCAGAGTTTGTTGCAAAAATTCCGGCCCAACTCGACATGCTGCTCATCGAAGAGCACGTCCTGACCGAGCGGCGCCGAGCGCATCGTGCCAAAACGAAGTGCATCCGCGCCATACTTGCCAATCAGGTCAAGCGGATCGGGCGAATTGCCGAGGCTCTTCGACATCTTCCGACCGACCTTGTCCCGGACGATGCCGTGCAAATAAACGTCGCGGAACGGCTTCTGGCCGGTGTATTCGAACCCAGCCATGATCATGCGCGCCACCCAGAAGAAAATGATCTCAGGCGCAGTCACAAGAACCGTGGTGGGGTAAAACTTTTTCCGGGTGGGTTCATCCATCGTGGCGAAAGGCCAGAGCCACGAGGAAGCCCAGGTATCGAGCACATCGGGATCCTGCTGCCAATCCGCTCCGGGCGAATCAACCTGGCAACGCACTTCATCTCCGCGATACCAGACCGGAATCTGATGCCCCCACCAAAGCTGCCGGCTGATGCACCAATCCTGGATGTTGGCCATCCAATGATCGTAAACTTTGGTCCAACGCTCAGGGAAAAATCGCAGCTCACCTCGCTGCACAACTTCCCGAGCCGCTTTGGTGCTCGGATATTTCATGAACCATTGCTCGGAGAGCCGCGGTTCAATCGGAACGTCAGCCCGTTCGCTGAAGCCAACGTTGTTTTTGTAAGGCTCCACTTTTTCGAGCGCCTCAAGTTCCTCGAGTTTTTTCACCGCCACTTTGCGGGCTTCGAAGCGATCGAGGCCGTTGAGATCCTGGCCGGCCAGCTTGTTCATGCTGCCATCGGCATTGATCACTTCGATCGCAGCAAGCTGATGACGTTGGCCAATTTCAAAGTCCGCCTTGTCGTGTGCCGGAGTAACCTTGAGCACGCCGGTTCCGAATTCAAAATCGACATGCTCGTCGCCCACGATCGGAATCCATTTATCCACGTGAGGCAGCTCCGCCGGCAGCGGGCGGATCACATGCTTGCCGATGAATTGCGCATAACGCGGGTCTTTCGGATTCACCGCCACCGCAGTGTCACCCGGAATAGTCTCCGGACGAGTCGTGGCAATCGTCAAAAACGTCCCGGGCTGCTCCGCGATCTCGACTTTGAAGTACCACAAAGAGCCATTCTGCTCCTTCATGATCACTTCTTCGTCGGAAAGCGCCGTCATCGTGGACGGACACCAGTTCACAATCCGGCGGCCTTTATAGATCAGCCCTTTGTGGTAAAGATCGACGAAGGTTTCGGCCACTTTGCGCGAGTAAGCCGAGTCCATCGTGAACCGCTCGCGGGTCCAATCGCAGGAGGAACCGAGCCTTTTGAGCTGCTCGATGATGATGCTGCCGTGCTTCTCTTTCCATTCCCAGACGCGCTGAACGAATTTCTCGCGGCCAAGATCGCGCCGCAAAATCTTCTCTTCCTTCTTGAGGGTGCGCTCCACGACCGCCTGGGTGGAGATTCCGGCGTGATCGGTGCCCGGAAGCCAGAGCACCTCGAGACCCTCCATGCGGGCTTTTCGAGCGAGGATGTCCTGGATCGTGTTGTTCAGCACGTGCCCCATGTGCAGGATGCCTGTCACATTCGGGGGCGGAATCACCATCGAATACGCCGGCTTCTTCGAATTCGCGTCCGCCACGAAGCAGCGGTTTTCCAGCCAGAACTGGTACCACTTCGCCTCGACCGCTTGCGGCTCGTAGCCCTTGGATAACTCAGGCATGCGCTTTCGACCTCTTCATCAGACGATACTCCATGCTGTCCATCAGCGCCTGCAAACTTGCCTCGATGATGTTCTCGCTCGCGCCCACGGTCCCCCACTCTTCCTTGCCGTCGGTCGACTCGATCAGGACGCGCGTCTTGGCCGCGGTGCCTGTGGCGGTATCGAGAATGCGGACCTTATAATCCGTGAGCTGAACTTTCTTGAGCTCAGGATAGAATTTGGCCAAAGCGCCACGAAGCGCGGAGTCGAGCGCATTCACAGGACCATCCCCTTCGGCGACGGTATGGGCCCCTTCAGCGCCGACGCGCACTTTGATGGTGGCCTCGCAAACGGAACTGGAACCGTCACGGCGCATCGAAACGTGATACGCATCCACGAGGAACGGTGGATCCTGGTGCTTCAGGATTTTACGGATCAGCAGGGCGAGCGATCCTTCCGCCGCTTCAAACTCGTAGCCCTTGTGTTCCAGCTCCTTGATTCGGGCGAGAATCGCGCGCAGCTCCGGGGTTTCGTTGTTGATTTTGAAACCAAGCTCCTGCGCCTTCAAAACGATATTGCTTCGGCCCGCGAGGTCGCTCACGAGCACGCGTCGCGCGTTGCCAACACGGGAAGGATCGATGTGTTCGTAGCTCTGCGCCACTTTCTGCACGGCGTTCACATGTGTGCCGCCTTTATGAGAAAAGGCCGCCGCTCCAACCCACGGCTGGCGCGGATTGTGACGGATATTTGCGATTTCATCCACGAATTGCGAAATGTCCTTCAGCAATTCCACCGATCGATCCGGTATGGACGACTTTTTCAGTTTCAACGCAATGTTCGGGATCACGCTGGTGAGATTGCAGTTACCGGTGCGCTCGCCGTAGCCGTTGATCGTCCCTTGCACATGGCAAGCACCGGCTTCCAATGCAGCGAGCGCATTGGCCACACCCAACCCGATGTCATCGTGCGTGTGGATGCCGATCCGGCTCTTCAGCCGCTTCGCGGCTGCTTTTGTGATGTCGCGGATCTCGTTCGGAAGACAACCGCCATTCGTGTCGCAAAGGACGACGATGTCAGCGCCGGCTTTTTCAGCGGCTTCATAAGTGGCCAAAGCGTACTCGGGATCGTCCTTGTATCCGTCGAACCCATGCTCGGCATCATAGACCACGAATTTTCCCTGGTCTTTCAGGAAGCGCACCGTATCGGCGATCATCGCCAGGTTTTCGTCGGGCGTGGTCCGAAGCACTTCCTTTACGTGAAGGAGCCAGGTCTTGCCGTAGATCGTCACGACCGGCGTCTCAGCGTCGATCAACAATCGCACCTGGTCGTCCTGCTCGACGGCCACCCCTTTCCGGCGCGTGGAACCGAACGCGGCCAGCCGGGCGTTCTTGAATTTGCGGCGCTTGGCCTCGGCGAAAAACTCGATGTCCTTGGGGTTGGAACCAGGCCAGCCGCCTTCAATAAAATGAATCCCAAAAGTGTCGAGACGCTCGGCGATGCGCAATTTGTCCATCACCGAGAAGTTGATGCCTTCCCCCTGGCTCCCATCGCGCAGGGTGGTATCGTATATTTCCACTTCAGGTTTCATAGCCTCCCCCGCTTGGGGGGAACGAAACTTGTACGTCAAGAACCAGACGGATTCAATTGCCGAGTGGACACCCTCTTGCGATGCGGCAGAAGGCCTCGTTTGGACATTGTTGCCATTCGTTAGTTCTGGTATTATGAAGCGGTTACGACGCATTCGACTATCCGTTGAAAAAGAGCTCTCCAGAACCAGAGGCATCTGAGACCGCAGTTCTCGAGCATATTGCGCGAAGACTGTTCTGGTGGAAATCTGCCCAGGAGGCGCTCGCCGATCCCACACGCTTTGCTGCCCAGGTAATGACTTACGGGAATTGGGAGGATGTCCAGGACTCGCTCCGGATTCTTGGCGAACCGTTGTTTCGTGAAACCTTAAAACAGCCTCCAAGCGGCGTGTTTGACGCCCGGTCCTGGAATTATTGGCACATTAAATTTCAGATGTTGCCAGTGCCTCCCCTGCCCACCCGTAAACTCGGATGAAGCAGTTCTCACCCAATCTGGCTGTTTTACCTCCCGCGCAACAAGCCATCTGGAAGCACTTATCCCATTCAGTTCCGACTGACTTTGTGCTTTACGGTGGAACGAGTATCGCGCTCCGGCTGGGGCATCGCGCCTCCGTTGATTTTGATTTCTTTTCGAGCGAAGCGTTTCAGCCGGGAGAATTAGCCCAGAAGTTGCATTTGCTCGGAACCATGGAACGGATTCAATCAAGCGCCAATACTCTCACAGTCCTGGTGGGCAGTGGTGAGCCTGTGAAACTTTCGTTCTTTGGAAATCTTTCCATCGGCCGCGTGGAGGAGCCGGAAAGACCGATCGAGACAACTTTGCAGTGCGCATCCCTATTGGACCTTGCGGCAACCAAGCTCAAGGTGGTCCACGATCGGGCCGAATCGAAAGACTATCTTGATATTGTGGCATTGCTGTCGTGCGGCCTTGATCTCAGTCGAATGCTCGGGGCGGCAAGAGCTTTGTATGGAGAAGTTTTTAACCCGACCATGACCCTCAAAGCCCTGACTTACTTCAAAGACGGTGACCTCCCCGCTTTGCCTGAGGCAGCCAAACAGCTCCTGGTCCGTGCAGCAGCGGACGTGGATCGCATCACCGATGTCTCACGAAAATCAGATCGGCTCTCCTCATCCTAACCAGAGGCGGCTATGTTCAGGTGACAGCACCGTCACTGGCCGCTAAATTGCCTGACGAATGGAACGGACGCTGACACTTGGCCATTCCCCTGATCCGGATGATGCCTTCATGTTTTACGCTCTGGCGAAAGAGCGCATTCCAAGTCATGGCTTCGCGTTCGAGCATATCCTCCAGGATATCCAAACGCTGAATGAACGCGCTACGCGCGGTGAGTTGGACATCACGGCCATCAGCATCCACGCCTATGCCTACGTTTGCGACAAGTATGCGCTGCTGCCCAGCGGGGCCAGCATGGGCGATGGCTACGGACCCATGCTCGTGGCAAAACAGAAACTCAGCAGATCCGAGATCGCACAAAAGAAAATTGCCATTCCCGGAAAGATGACGAGCGCCTTCCTCGCGCTCCAACTTTGGTTGGGCGATTTGGCGGCGCGCCCGGAGTTTATCGTTGTGCCGTTCGACCAGATTTTTGCGGCTGTGCGAAGCGGCAAAGCGGACGTCGGGCTGATCATCCATGAAGGCCAGCTCACCTATCAAAACGAAGGCCTGGTCGTCTGTGAGGACCTGGGCGTCTGGTGGGGACGAGAAAATGGCGGCCTGCCTTTACCACTCGGCGGGAACGTGATTCACAAGCGGATTGATCCGAAGGACCGCCGCATTATTTCGGCGATACTCACCGAAAGCATCCGCTATAGCCTGGCGCATCGGTCCGAAGCCGTGGAGCACGCCTTGCAATACGCCCGCGATATGGGCCGCGGGAAGAAATCCATTCGTCTTTTCCTCGAACGCGCTTATGCGGCGAAGCTGATTCCACGCGCGCCCGAGCTCGAGTTCGTTTAATCGGCAACACGGCCTGCTACTTCTGGAGGCTGGTAAAGAATGTCTTTTCCAAAGTCGTGAGGTCGCGATTGAGACGCCTGGCATCAACGTCTCGAGGAACGAGATAAATCGCCCACGACGGCCGCACCTTCATGCCCTCAAAAGCATCGAGGACGATCTTTATGCCATCGGGACTGAAGCCACAATCCAGCGCATTGCGGCCTCCCTTTAAGACCGCGGCGTGCCATTCGTCCGGTGTGAGATAGTTGTTGATTGAGATGGCGTGACCCTGCGCATCCACCAGCCGGGGAGCGTACTTTCGATAATGTCCCAGGTAATGATGCGCCATTTCGACGGCAATCAGCCCGGCCACAATCTGGTTGAATTGGCTCACCTGGTGATTGCGCGTGTCGAATGACCATGCCCGGCCCGTTCCCACACCCACGAGTAGAGGCGGTGGTTTGGGTTGCGACGCGAGTGTCTCCAAATAACGTCGATAAACGCCTTGCTGGTATTCGTCGATGGCTTTCGCGTGTGAAAGGTAGTTGGCAAAATCGACGAACCCGCGCGACACGGAAACATACTGGACAACATTCGGCTTCATCTGTTCGCCTGGCTGAAGAAAGGGAATGGAGACGTTGTCCAGCAGTACGGGAGTAGGAGAGAGATTTTGGCGCGCAGCCGGCGGCAACGCGTGCTGCAAATCGGTGGCGATCCTGACAATATTGCTGAAACCGGTTTCGTAACCGGGGGCGGCAACACCGGAAAGATTCAGCAACAATATACCTGCCGCCACCTGGCCCATTATTTTCGAGAATCTCATGTTTGATTTATGCCTCCGTTAAGCATCCCGGATGCCGCACCGTCGCATGTCGAGCAAGGGTGCGCAAAAACCATTACGTAAATTCCTTCGGCTCTAGTGGGCTCGAAGATTGCCTCGAAATAGCGATCATGCCATAAATGAGGACATGCAATACCGCCGCTTCGGACGGACCGAACTGAGAATGCCTGTGTTCTCGTGTGGCGGCATGCGATATCAATACAAGTGGCAGGATGTTCCTTTTTCGGACGTACCGGCCGACAACCAGTCCAACCTCGAAGCGACAATTCACAGGGCGGTTGAACTTGGGATCAACCACATCGAAACCGCACGCGGCTACGGGAGTTCGGAAATGCAGCTGGGCCGTGTCTTACCCTCGCTTCCCCGGGACAAAATCATCGTCCAAACAAAAGTAGCCCCCGCCGCGACCGCGAAGGATTTCCTGCAGACGTTTGAGCGCTCGATGGAATACCTTCATCTGGATCATGTGGACCTGCTGTCGCTGCACGGGATCAACCATCGCGATTTTCTTAAATGGTCTCTGCAAAAGAACGGGTGCGTCGCGGCCGCCAGGAAACTCCAAAAAGAAGGCCGGGTCCGATTCCTCGGATTTTCGACTCACGCCACGACTGACATCATCCTGGAGGCGATTGAATCCGGAGAGTTCGATTACGTGAACCTCCACTGGTATTTCGTGAACGACCTGAACTGGCCCGCCATCGAGGCGGCGCTCGAACGCGACATGGGCGTGTTCATTATCAGCCCGAACGACAAAGGCGGCAAACTCTACGACCCGCCGAAGAAGCTGGTGGACTTGTGCGCGCCGCTCACGCCGATGCAGTTCAACGATCTCTATTGCCTGGCCCGGCCGCAGGTCCACACCCTGAGCTGCGGGGCCGCGCGCCCATCGGACTTTGACGAACACGTTGCGGCTCTTAAATACTATGATCGGATTTACGAAACGATCATGCCTATTGAACGCCGTCTTCACGAAGAGATGAACCGTGTCCTTGGACAGGATTGGTGCGCGCGGTGGTTCGAGGGAGTGCCGGAGTATGTGAACGTGCCGGGCGAGATCAACCTCCAGGAAATCCTGCGTCTTTGGACCTATGCGAAGTCATTGGACTTGGTTGGTTGGGGCAAAATGCGATACAATTTGCTCGGGCAAGGAGACCATTGGTTCCCTGGAGCCAATGCAAGTTCGGCGGCCAGGGTTGATCTTTCGGAAGCGCTCAGAAACAGCCCGTTCCGGGAGAAGATTCCTGCCATTCTAAATCAAGCACACGAAATGCTCTTCGAAGCACCGGTGAAACGGCTTAGCCAGAGTTGAGAATGCCGGGCCGTTCAGGTAGAGTGCAGGGCACTTCACCCAAGTTTTCAATTGCTGGAGACTTGCGGAGAATGAACAATAAAATATGCGTGATCGCAATCTGCTGCATCTGTTTCTAGCGCTGAATGTTGCGCTGGCGGCCGCGTTCGTCACGTATCTCTTCCTTTCCAATAACTCTCAGCCCAAAGTCGTCGCAACGGACTTTTCCAAAGCCCAAAAGACAAATCTCCAGACGCGGCTTGGAACAAACGCACCGGTCTTGCGGGCTTCCGCTCCCACAAATGCCGCGCCGGCTATCAACCAAACGAATACGCCGGTGGTGGCGGCAGTTGCCACGAACGCGTCCCCTGTGGCGGTTTTCACTCAAAAGAAGTTCGACTGGAACGATGTCGAGAAGCCCGAGTATGTGCGTTACACGGAAAGCTTGCGGGCCGTAGGCTGCCCGGAAGAGAAGGTCCGAAATATCATCCTGGCAGATATTGACGAACTCTTTCAGCACAAGAAACTCAAGCTGGCCCTCGAACACGACCAGCAATGGTGGAAGCCCCAATCCGAATACCTGATCGTCAATGTCATGCAGGAGCGCGGGCGCATTCTGGAAGAAGAGCGGCAGGCACTCACCGAAAAGCTCCTTGGCACAGACGTCGCCACGGAAAAGCATCGCGATGCGCTTTTGTGGAACAGCGTCCAGCTGACAGGCCCTGTTCTCGGCAATCTTTCACCGCAGCTGCACAATCAGGTCCAGGAGATTTGTGGCGACAGCATTTCGCGCCATCAAGCCTACTTTTGGGAGCGCGCCAACCAGGGACAGCCGTTGAACAATGTGGAGATGGCCAGCCTGCGCGAGCATACGCGATCGGAGCTCCGCAAGATCCTTGGTCCGCTCGAAGTAGAAGAGTTCGTGCTCCGCTATTCGCACAATGCGAGCCAGCTTCGCGAGGAACTCAGAGCGATGGACCCAACGCCCGATGAATTTCGCAAAGTCTTCCGGGCGACCGATCCACTCGATCACCAAATGCAGATGGAATTCGGCGGCGTCGAGGCGATGAGCGAGAAGCAGCGCGAACGCTACCAGAAGGATCGTGAGTCCGCGATTCGCGACGCTCTTGGCACAACGCGTTTCCAGGCTTATCTCCTGACGAAGGATCCCCTCTATCGTCAGGCTCAAATGACAGCGCTCCAGTATGGCGCCCCCAAAGCGATCCTTCCGATTTACGAGATGGCCAAGGTGAGCGAAAGCAAACGCCAGAAAATTCTGCGCGACGCCACGCTCAGCCCGCAGCAACGGATCGACGCACTCAATGCATTGAACCTCGAGCAGCAACGGTCAGTGCAACAGATCGTGAGCGATTCAGCGCGACGCTGAACTCACATCGATTCCATCTAAAGGATCTGCGCTCGGACAGCAGCACAAAGTGGAACGTTGTCCCCTTACCTTCTTCGGATTCGACCCAGATTCTGCCTCCATGCCGTTCGACGATTTTCTTGCAAATTGCCAGGCCGATGCCGGTACCAGGATACCTTTCGCGCGTATGGAGGCGCTGGAAAATGATGAAGATGCGATCGAAATCCTTTTTCGGAATACCGATGCCATTATCGCTGACGGTAAAATGCCAGCTGCCGGGTTCCTGCTGCGCGGCGATATGGATTTCGGGTGGGCGTTCGCTCCGAAACTTGATCGCATTGCCAATGAGGTTTTGGAAAAGCTGAGTGAGCTGCAC
>Ga0193692_1000488_pt1 | contig 9970 bp, 8 predicted proteins | sample L3a1metaG_FD_144917 | JGI IMG/M metagenome (GOLD analysis project Ga0193692, IMG submission 144917) | Soil microbial communities from a riparian zone of the East river system, Colorado, United States - L3a1 | ecosystem: Environmental > Terrestrial > Soil > Riparian zone | place: USA: East River... | reverse complement strand
CGGAACGTCCCGCCGCCCCCCAGCAAGATCACGGGAAGATCAAACCCCGCGTGATCGCCGTGGTGCATATCGCTGAACAGCATCAACAGGCTGTGGTCAAGCAAGGTCCCGTCGCCCTCGGGAATCTTGTCCAGCTTCTGCGCCAGATCGGCAGCCACGGACACCTGCCAGTTCGTGATCGACGCAAAACTGATGTCGCGCAGGCCGGCGTGCTGCGCTTGATGGTAACCGCCCGCGGTTCCCGTCGACGCCACGTCCTTGGTGTAGTCGTAGCGTTTGACGTGGCTGTACACCAGTTCTGATCGACTGTTGTCCAGCATGTACGTGATCACGCGGGTGACGTCGCATTGCAGCGCCATGACGATGAGGTCGTTCATCACCTGCATTCGCTGAACAGGGTTCTGGTTGCCGTCGGTCGACGCCGCAGGACGGTCGATCGGTTTACAACCGGCGGACATCGTGGGAGGCGCCACTGCGGACAATCGCTGCTCGAGATCGCGAACGCCGGTGAGAAACTGATCGAGTTGCGCGCGGTCGGTCGTGGACAGGCGGCCTTGCACTGTGGCGATACTCGATCGCAGCGAATCGAGCGCGCTGAGATCGAGAGCCTTTCGTTTCGCGGCGGCGGCGACCGCGTCCGGATTGGCCGTCGAAGCCATGCCGGTGGCGCCGCCGGCGACGAGCGTGTCAAAGACCTTCTGCGGGTTGAGCTCCTTGCCCATCGGCGTCTTGGCGTCCGACCAGGACATGTTCTGGGAAAAGACGCTGTTCCGCCCGTCGAACGCTCCGGAACCATTGAGCAGGCCCAGTTGCATGCTCTTGATCGGCGTCTTTCCGACCAGCTTCTGCGCGATCACCTGGTCGGCCGTGATGGCGTTGATGGGAGAGGTGGTGACGTCGGCGCCCATGTCGCGGCGCACGCCGTCGCCGTCCACGCAGGCCAGCATGGCTCCCGGCTGACGGGAGTGCGTCGGCAGGTTGAACGAGCCGGCGGGCATGACCGTACCGAGATCAACTCGCGGCGTCGACATGTACCAGGCGGGCGTCATGGTCAGCAGGTCCCGTCGCCAGGAGTAATTACCCAGGTTTCGGACAACCAGCGTCTTGGCCTTGACCGGCAACAGAGGGCGCAGCAGCGGACCCGGCTGCCAGTCCTTGCCGGTTCCTTTGATGTCCCACCACTCGAGGCCAGCCCCGTTCGGAAAGTACATGGGGACAAATCGCTTTGGCGCCGCGGGAGCGCCCTGGGCGCGGGCCACGCGCGGCAGGAGGGACTCGAGCGGCGGCAACGCGAGCGCTACGCCCGACGCTCGCAGCAGGGTTCGGCGAGACAGTGTCTTCTTCATTTACGACTCCACGGCAGATGGATGGCGCGCCCGACGGCTAAGGGTGACCCCGGCGAAAGCGGAACGTGTCATTGACCGCCAGTTGCTTGAGCAGATTGCGCAAGGTGAGACCGTTCGCTCGCCAGCCGTCGACGATCTGCGTGAGATAAGGCGCGCTGGGATCGGACCCCTCGATCGACCGGCCAATGCCGAAGGCGAACAATTTTTGGGCCGCGCACGAGACGAAGCTGGGGTCGCTGGCGATTGTCACGGCCAGTCCTGCCAGACCGTCGAAGGGTTTGCCGCCGGGAAAGACCCCCGTGGTGTCGATCGGCAAGCCCCCGGAGTAGGTCTCGCGATAACGACCGATTCCGTCGAAGTGCTCCAGGCTCAGGCCGACCGGATCGAGAAGGGTGTGGCAGGGAGCGCAGGCCGGCATGCTGCCGTGCGCTTCGACCTGCTGACGGACCGTCTGTCCGGGCATCGGATCGGCCAGCGGCGGTGGCGTGAAGTTCGGCGGCAGCTCCAGCTTGATGCATCGAAGCGCGTCAAGCACCAGTTGGCCTCTGATCGACGGCGCCGACCGCTCTGGCCGCGAGGTGAACGTCAGAAGGCCAGACAGGCCCAGGAACCCGACGCGGTGATCGGTCGTGTTCTCGATCTTGGTCATTCCCTGTCCGGCCGGCGCCGGCACCCCATACACGGGCGCCAGGTTCGCATCGACGAAATTGAAATCAGCCGTGAGGAATTGGTCGTAGGTCGACGTGCCGTGCAAGAACTCGTCGAAGTAACGTCCCATCTCTTGCTGCATCGATGACTTCAGCGCGTCCGTCCAGATCGGATAGACGGTGGTGTCGACGACGTGATCCTTGAGACGGCGCATACCCAACCACTGTCCGGCAAAGTTGTCGACCAGGGCCGACGACCGCGGATCGGCCAGCAGCCGGTCCACCTGAGCCTGCAAGCCCTGCGGCGTGAGCAGTTCGTTGGTTCCAGCGGCGAAAAGCAGCTGGTCATCGGGCATGCTGCTCCAGATCGTGTACGACAGGCGCGAGGCCATCTCGTAACCGGTGAGGGCGTGAACGTTCATGCTGCTCGGATCGGGATCGAGCTCGATTCGATAGAGGAACCGCGGCCCCACCAGCATGATGCGCACGACTTGCTTGATCGCTTGCGCGTGATCGGCCGTGTGGGCCAACGCCTTCTGATACTGGCTGACGAACTCGCTGGTCTCGGCCGTGTCGAGAGGCCGCCGGAAGGCGCGCAGACCGAACGCCTTGATGATGGATTCCGCGCAGGCCGTGTCGGACGGAGTCGCGGGCTGACAGGTGACAATGCGCCCGCGAAGGGAGTCGCTCGCGAAGACGTCCTCCGCCAGTGACGTTGCCGCGTCGAAATAATCGGAGACCTTGCGCGAATTGATGACACCGGCGCTGGCGATGGTGTCAAAACCGTCGGCTTCGCTGGTTTGGAAGGTATCGGCGGGGTGCAAGGCTGTGCCCAGCAGGTCGTGGACCGTGTTGTTGTACTCGGCAATGGTCAGCTGCCGGATGGCGACCGTGCCCACGTCGCCGCGCACCGAACCGCCCGGCGGCGGCGGAGACGGCGCGGGTCCGGGCCCGGAAGGAGTGTTGCTGCCGATGGCGCCGGAGCATGAAGCGGCAAGACCAGCCATCGCCAGCGACAGGCTCAGAGGCCAATGGCCTTGGATATGCAGTTTCATCAGACCAATTGCCTCCTCGGACAGCGCGAACCGACCTGGTCGCTTCCACGCAAAGGTTCCCTGACTGACGTGATGCCCGCCGGGCGCGCTTTCTCGTCACGGGGGGGCCACTTTTGTGGCGTCACGCCGCTGCCGGTCCAAGAGGTTCGGTGTTGTTCGACGGTGGCATCCGTAGCTGTCACCGAGGTCGGCGTCCTTCGGCTCAGACGCCGCGGTTCAGGGGACGCCCTCGACGACGCGCTCAAGCGTCTGACGCAGGACCAGCAGGCGGTCGCCCTTCAGGGCAGCGGGCAATCTCTGCCGTCCGCGCAAGACATGGAGAACGTGAAACTCGTCGTGAACGAAATACAGCGGGTGATCCGCTCACGGATAAGCGGGATGACGGCGGGCTCCAGCGGAAAAACGGCGGGGGTACCAATCAGGTTGCGGAAGTTCTCGAAGTGGACCCTCATGACGTTCGGGGTCCTGGTCTTGTCTAGACTGGCCTGGCCCGGGATCAAGGTCCCCTCCGGGCGTTTCGCTTCGCTGTAGTAGAGAAAGACCGCGCGCTCGGCGTCGACCCGTTGCAGGAAGTCCACGTGGAGCCCGGGAGGCTCGAACACGCACTCGTAACGGTCCCATGGGTACGGATACGTGTGGTCGTTGGCCCGCCGTCGGATGATGAAGGGGAGACTTTGGCCCGCCCCCAATAGCTGGTCGTAGTCAGCCTGGGTTGCCAGCTTGGTCAGATATGCCGTGCCCGGTGCAGGCCATGGTGTCGAGGGGGCGAACCCCGGCGGCAGCTCGGACGGCGCGTCCATTTGCCCGTCGGAAAGCACGTCAGCTTGGGCATCGGAACGCACGTCAGTTTGCGTATCGGGTTTCAATTCATCAGGGAGGTCGACGGGGCCTGCGTCCGGCAAAAACGGCCGATCGACGGAGGCGTCGACCGCCGGCGTCACCCCGATGTCCGGCTTGGGTGAAGGCATCGCGTCCACACCACTCGCCGACGGTGTGCACCCGATGATGAAAAAGGCCAGGGCCGCAGCCAGCGGCAATGCGATCAGATGGAGGAGCTTCAACCCCGTAGACATCGGAGTTAAGTGGCGTGGCCGCCCAGAACCTTACATACATCCGCAAGCGCGCTTCGCCGTGACGAGCGGGGCTTCGCTCACGGCGCTGCCGGCGAGTCCGGGAGGGGCGGAAGAGGCGCGGTTTCTCCGCCAGAGCTGGGCCCCCGTCGGCCGGCGATGCAAATTCGAGTTCGCCCGAGTCGATTTCAACAAACAAACTGGCCGTTGCATGGACGACGCTCATTCTGCGCACAGCGCCGTGCCCTTCGGGCTCACGATGTCGGGCTGGGACGATTGGGTGAGTTACACGTATCCGGGTTGAGCACCAAGCCCATCAATAACGTCGTTGTCGTTCCATAGCTCGCCGCCCACTAGAGCGACGGGAACCGGCCGCTGGCGATCAACGCGTCCAGGGTGGCTTGTCGCAGGGCGTCCTCGGCGGTCGTGGCCGACGCGGCGAACGATCCACATGGCGTCACCCCGCTCGCGTAGAGTCGACGGGCGGTGATGATGGCGTCCCGACGCGCGCGGCCTCCTCCACCAGGGCTATCAGGTGGTCGAGGTCGAACGGCTTGTCCAGGATGGCATAGGCCCCGAGGCGCGCCGCGGTCGCATGCGTCGCCGTCGTTCCGAAGGCGGTGATCAGGATGATCGGCAGGTGGGCGGCGGTCTGCCTCAATGAGGCCAGGATATTGAGCCCGTCGTACCCCGGCATGCGCACGTCGGACACGACGACGTCGAACCGGATGCGCGGCGTCCCGACCCACCCGAACGCCAGTCGCTCCAGCGCCTCGACGCCGTTTCTGGCCTCGATGACATCGAAGCCGGCACGCCGCAAACGGCGCGCGAGCAACGCCCGCATGGCGGGGTCGTCTTCGGCCAGCAGCACGCGGCCTGCGGGGCGCGGCTCGGTCGAGGTGATCTGAGGGTTGGACATCGCGGCTCCTCCTGTGATGGCTTCGCCAAGGGGATTTGCATCCGCCATGCCAGCCAGTCGGGCTACGTTTCTCCGGTGCCGCGCCGGTCGTCGGCGGGGAGATGTTCCTCACTCGCCGTCGGTGGGGAAATTTTCCACGGCCAGGTCCCACCCGGACGCCGTCGCGCCGAGGCTATACTCGGCCGCGAGACATGCGACTGGCGCGCAAGCTGATTCTGGCGGTGGTGCTCTTCATGTTGTTGATCATCATTGCCCACGACTACTCAGCCGTGCGCGAGGACATCCGTGACTACGAACAGCGCATCGCGGACGACGTCGCCACCCTTGGGTACGGGCTCAGCGTCACGCTGCCCGAGGTCGTGCGCGACAGCGGACCCGCCGCGGCGGAAGCTCTGATTGAACGGCGGAACATGGGGGATCGGATCCGTATCCGCTGGGCGGCGCTGGACGTTCCGCCGACCGACAAGCGCGCCGTCGACCTTCCCGCACCGCTGGTGGAGGACCTGCGGCTCGGCCACCCGGCGCGTGTCGTCCGCGGCAGCGGGCCTTCGGCGCGCCTGTTCGTCTACCGGCCGTTCGCCGGCCAGATACCGGTTCACGATCTCGCCGAGGCGTCGGAGTCCCTGGCCCCCTTGCGCGAGCGCGCGCGGCGCCGCCTGATCGGGATCGTCGTCGAGTCGGCCGCGATCCTCTTGTTGTCGGCCCTTGCGGCGGTGGCGCTGGGGCTACGCATGGTCGCCCGACCGGTTCAGAAGCTGGTGGCGCAGGCGCGGCGCATCGGCGCCGGCGATCTCTCAGAGCGGCTGCAGCTCGCGGGTCATCATGAGCTGTCCGAGCTGGCGGCCGAGATGAACCTGATGTGCGACCGTCTGATCGCGGCCCGCGACGAGCTGGCGGCCGAGAGCGCCGCCAAGCTGGCGGTGGTCGAGCAGGTGCGGCACGCCGACCGCCTGGCCACCGTCGGCCAGCTGGCATCGGGCGTCGCGCACGAACTGGGGACGCCGCTCAACGTGGTGGCCGGCTACGCCAAGATGATCAGCTCGGCGGAGGGGACGCCCGACGAGGACCGGGACAGCGCGCGCATCATCGCCGAACAGGCCTCGCGCATGACCGCGATCATTCGCCAGCTCCTGAACTTCGCGCGCGGCGCCAAGCCCCAGCTTGCGACCGGTGATCTCGCCGCCGTCGCCGGCCGCACCGTGACCATGCTTACCCACCTTGGCACCCAGCACCACGTCGAGCTGCACCTCCGCCCGACCCCTGACGGCGCCCGCGTGCGCATGGATGAAGGCCAGATGCAGCAGGTGATCACGAACCTGGTTTTGAACGCGATCCAGGCCATGCCCGCCGGGGGACGCGTGGACATCGAGCTTGGCGAGGAGCGAGCGTCGCGACCCGGCCACCCTGCCGATGAACGCGCCTGCGTGCGTCTGTCGATCGCCGACCAGGGCGTCGGGATCGCGCCCGACGTCCTGGCGCACATTTTCGAACCCTTCTTCACCACGAAGGACGTCGGTGAAGGAACCGGCCTGGGACTGTCCGTCTGCTACGGCATCGTCGAGGAGCACGGCGGCTGGATCACCGTCGACAGCAGCTTGGGAAAAGGTAGCCGTTTCAACGTATACCTGCCGGCGGTGACATGAGCAAAGCCGTTCTGATCGTCGATGACGACGCCGCCATGTGCGAGATGATGGCGAAGGGACTGGCACGCATGGGGTTCCCCTGCGAATTTCGCACCTCGGCCCGCGAGGCGCTGGCCGCCATGGAGACCGGCACGTTCGACGTCGTGGTGACGGACCTCAACATGCGCGCGATGAATGGCCTCGAGCTGTGCGCGCGCATCGTGGCCGACCGTCCCGACGTCCCGGTGGTGGTCATCACCGCCTTCGGCAGCCTGGAGACCGCCATCGGCGCCATCCGCGCCGGCGCCTACGACTTCGTCCCCAAGCCCGTGGACGTCGAGACGCTGGCGCTGACCGTGGCGCGCGCGGCCGAGAAGCGCGCCTTGCGCGAGGAGGTGCGCCGCCTGCGTCAGGCGCTGACCGAGACGCGACGGTTTGACCAGATGATCGGTGACAGCACGCCCATGCGGAAGCTCGGCGCGCTGCTGTCGCAGATCGTCGACGCGGACGCGTCCGTGTTGATCATGGGCGAAAGTGGCACCGGAAAGGAGCTGGTGGCGGCTGCCCTTCACCGGATGGGGCCGCGAAAGACGGCGCCGTTCGTCGCCATCAACTGCGCCGCCATGCCCGAGCCGCTGCTGGAGAGCGAGCTCTTCGGCCACGCCCGCGGTGCCTTCACCGACGCGCGCGCCGACCGCGCCGGGCTGTTCGTGCAAGCAGAGGGAGGTACGCTGTTTCTCGACGAGATCGGTGACATGCCGCTGACCATGCAGGCGAAGCTGCTGCGCGCGTTGCAGGAGCGCAAGGTTCGGCCCGTGGGGGGTGACCGCGAGATCGCCTTCGACGTTCGCGTCATCGCGGCGACCAACCGCGATCTCGAGACCGCCGTCGCCGAGCAGCGCTTCCGCGAAGATCTCTACTTCCGCGTCAACGTGATCCAGGTGGCCGTGCCTCCGCTGCGCGCCCGCGGGAACGACGTCCTGCTGCTGGCGCAGGCGTTCGTGGAGCAGTTCGCGGCGCGGTCGGCAAAGAAGGTGACCGGAATCGGAACCGCCACGGCCGAGCGCCTGCTCTCGTATCAGTGGCCCGGCAACGTGCGCGAGCTGCAAAACGCAATCGAACGCGCAGTCGCCGTCACTCAGTTCGCCGAGATACACGTTGACGATTTGCCCGAACGGATTCGTGACTATCATGCCTCGCACATCGTCGTCGCCGCGGAAGATCCCTCGGAGCTCTCAACGATGGAGGAGGTCGAAAGGCGCTACATCGCGCGCGTCATGCAGGCTGTCGGCGGCAACAAGACGCTGGCCGCCCGCGTGCTTGGCCTGGATCGCAAGACCCTCTACAACAAGCTCGCCAAGCACGACGGGGACTAGACTGGTTTAGTAATCACTCTGATAGATGATGATGTTGTCGTACACGGCCCTGACCCCGGGGACGCTCTTCGCATCTTGGATGGCCCTGCTTCGGTCCGAGTCCGACCGGACCGTGCCGGTCAGCTCCACGGCGCCATCTTTTGCTGACGCGGCGAGATCCGGATAGCCCAGTTCGCGATCGTTGGCCAGTGTTGCCTGGACGCTGGCTGCCAGACTAAGATCCGTCGGGGTGATGATCGTCGGTGAAAAATCCGCCGGGGTCATGACCCCGGGTCCGGGATCATCCATGGCCAGCGCGGGCCCGGCGAGCATCAACGAGACCATCGACCCGATTGCCACATTCTTCCAGTTCATGACGTACCTCCTTGCAAGTTCGGTTTCAGTTTGTGCTGGGCACCATGTCCAGCTCGTGTTGTTTCGCAGAGGGGGGTTTGCACCCGCCATGCCAGGCAGTCGGGTCGATTTCTCTGGTATTGCGCTCTTCGTCGGCGGGGAGTTATTCCTCGCCCGCGAACAGTGGGGAAATTCTCCCCTCTTCGCGAGCACGTTGAAGGCCGGCGATTGGCTATCCCTGCCGTCCAGATGGTGGCACCTGGTGAAATGCATGAAGGACGCGCTCTCCATTAGCGTCGGTTGGCCCGGCGTCTCCCCGACGCCATGAGCGAAGCGATGACCTTCGAAGCCGCGCCATGCCTTGGTCGAGTGGATAGAGCCGAATGCGCGCGTTGATCTTCCTCACCCGTGCGAGTGTCTCCTCGCCACGCTCGATCGAGTCGCGTCCGCAAACGACGCGAAAAAGTGGCAGATCGGCGCGGCGGCGTACGGCTACTCGGTTGCCGACCAACCCGATTTCGTGATGGTCGTCGCTCCGGTCGACGTCCGCTGGTTCCACGTCGAGGGGCGATACAACTACGAGAGCCTCCACACCGGGTCGATCTTCCTGGGGGGCAACGCAGGTGCCGGCGACAAGCTCAGGTTCGACGTGACCGGGATGGTCGGCGGCGTCTTCGGAGATCTCGACGGCGTTGCCCCCGCCTTCCGGGGCAAGCTGTCCTGGTGGAAGCTAGACTTCTCCAGCGAGAACGAATACGTCATCGACGTCCACGATCTCGCCACCACCTTCTTCTATAGCTGGTCCGAGCTCGGACTCTCGCCGCTGCGCTGGCTCCGTCTTGGCGCGGTCGCGCAGCGCATCCGGGTGATCAATGCGATCGGCGCGAGCTACTGAGTGACGCCGCGCCGAATGCGCCAGGCTTACTTCTTGACGACCATGAACGGCTCGTAGCTGAACTTCTGACCGGCCACGGCCGCCTCGAGCATGAGACCGGCCTTCGTCGCCGTGAAGACGACGACGCCGTCCTGATACTTCGCGTTCGCGGAGGCGCCGCTCTTCAGCGCGACGGCGCTGACCTCACCCGCGAGCTTCATGCTCCCCCGCATGAAGGTGGCCATCGCCTCGGGCGTCGAGAAGAAGATCACCTCCGAGTACTCCTGGGCGCCCAGCTGCGCGCCCACGGAGACCTGATTGACCGTCGCCTTGCCGACGGGCTCTCCGTGCTGATACAGGACGCCCGTGCCGTGCGCGCCGCCGACGCCGATGCCCGCCTTCCCGATCCCGGGAAAGATCACGTAGCCGGGGGAGCGTTCGAAGAACGTCGCCAGACCAGGGTCGGTCTTCTTGAAGAGCGCCCTCGTCTCGTTCGCCTCGTTGATGAGCTTGAGGTCATTGGCGTGGACCGTCGCTGCAAGCGCCAGCACGAGGCCGGCCATCACCATCCCCAACATCTTCCGGACATTGAAACGAAACATCTGTCACCTCGCTTTCTGGCCTGAAATCTAAGACCGGTCCGAGGGTCAAAAACCCCGGTTTCGCCCGCCACGTGGTGATGCCGATAGATCTCGACCATCTTGTCGCCGGATTCAGTAGGGGCGCCG
>Ga0193692_1000487_pt1 | contig 9971 bp, 7 predicted proteins | sample L3a1metaG_FD_144917 | JGI IMG/M metagenome (GOLD analysis project Ga0193692, IMG submission 144917) | Soil microbial communities from a riparian zone of the East river system, Colorado, United States - L3a1 | ecosystem: Environmental > Terrestrial > Soil > Riparian zone | place: USA: East River... | reverse complement strand
AGATGAATAATCTGTTGGATTTACGATCGCTAATGCTTCAGGAGAACGATGGATCGCTTCATACAGTTTCTGCAATGAAGCATACTCTGAATATATCCATTCCCATTTTAGATCGTTTGTATTTGAGCTATGTTGATGAATCCGTGTCTCGTGATCATTTACCGCATATTGATAAGCACTTTGAAGCAATGCCCTCATTTCATCATCCGGCTTTTTCTGCAGCTTCTTTACTGCTAACTCAACTGCTTCATCATAATTTCCTTTGTCATAAAGTTTAGCAGCGGTTTTGCAACCGGCCACTAATAAGACAAACCCAAGAGTAATTAACGTGTAGATTTTTCTCATATATACCTCCATTTACAAGTAATACGTTCAAACAATAATCCATGTAACTCTAAAAGCTGTTAATTATAGATTCCTTAACAATGGGAAAATTTCGCTATGCCAGGATCAGTATTTCAAAATATCCCGGATAAAGTTGTGGTATTCGTCAAATGAAGGGAGATCATTATGGTGCCCACCGTGAATGCGGATCAGGGTTATCAACCTTGGATTGATCTTTTGAAGCTTTTCGCTGTGAGAGATTGGAATTAAAAGATCTTTTGTGCCATGTATAATATAGGTATGACATTTTACTCCATGTATCCATTTATCAGTTCTTAATTGAAACCGCAGGACTAACCTTATGGGTAAAATGGGTATTAATCTTTCCACTACTTTTCTAAAGCTATAATAAGGTGCATCGAGAATTAAATATCGTGGTCTATTATCTGCAGCAAGTTTGCTGGCAAAACCGCTTCCCATGCTCCGTCCATAGATTATTAAATGATCTTCTTTGTATTGTTCTTTTAATTTTTCATAAATGAACTGCATATCATTGAGCATTTCTTTTTCACCACGTTTGCCAGTACTTTTTCCAAAGCCGCGATAGTCCAACAGCACTACATCATAATCATAGCGATAAAAATCTCTTGCATATTTCGCCCAGCCCTTTATGCTTCTTGTGTTACCATGAAAATAAAGTATGAGCCCTTTTGGTTGTTCCCGAAAGAAATGAAGTCCGTTTATTCTTACGCCGGGTTCTATATCAAAAAAATATTCTCGAAATGGCGCATCATACTTGAATTCAAAATCCTGTTTTAGTTTTTCCGGTTTGAAAATAAATTTCTCCTGGAAAAAATAAACAAGTACTGAAAGAAGGATAATTCCTCCAATGATATAATAGATAAAATGTGGCAAAGGAGATAGCAGTTAAGATAGAAAAGATAATAGTTTTAAATGAGACTAATGTCTTACATATAACAACTCTCTTATTGATCCAATATTCTTCGTAGCGGTAGTCTTTCAACTTCTCCAATGATGAGAGGAAATTTTTCAACAGTTACATTGCTCTGGTCAAGACCAAATCCTTTTTCTTCAGATAAGCTGATCTCTTTAAGCCAGAAATAAAAATTCATAACGATACGTTCAAAGAAAGGAAGATCATTATCGTGGCTCAGGTATTTTTCCATTACAATGAACTGGAAGTCACCAGTTGCTTTCGCTTTGCTGTCTGCTGTTTCATATTTTGAGGAAATATTTATTTCCCGGTTTAACACCAATGCTTCCACTACTTGTCGAAATAAAATATGGATCCTGGGTTGTATCCTGAAACCTAATTTAAAATCTACACGAATGATATCATTTGGAATAATGTGCTCTACTTTGTATTCGCAAGTATAAGGATCATCCATTGTATCTACATGCACAAACCAATATATATCGGCCCGTTTTGGTTTTTTATTTAGTATTGAATAAATGATCTTATGCTCGATCTCCTTCGGATTATCAGCACTGGTTAGATAAACAAGGTGAGTGCCGAACTTAGCTATAGTTTTATCACTACTTAACTCTTGTATTTTTGAAATATAGGTTTCTAACCGGACAAACTCCACATAGCGATTCTTGATCTTTCTTGCCCTGTACCAGATATACATGGTGAAAAAAAGTAAACCTCCAACAATCGATGCGACATACCCGCCATGAGGGAATTTTTCAAGATTGGCAATAAGAAATGAGACTTCAATAGTAAAATATACAGCGAGATAAAGATAAACGAGGATCGGGTTAGTTCTTCGTAATACAAGAAAGTTGGCGAAGAGTATTGATGTAGCGATCATGCAAAGCGTAATGGCAAGACCGTAAGCCCCTTCCATCCTTGATGAACGCTGAAAATATAGTACAACGGAAACGCACCCTGTAAACAGTAAAAAATTAATTGCACGGATATAGACTTGTCCTCTTTCTTCCGAAGGATACCGGATCTTTACTTTTGGCCAAAGATTTAAACGCATTGCTTCGCTGATAAGTGTAAACGATCCGGTGATCAATGCCTGGCTCGCAATAATAGCAGCTGCTGTCGCAATGACAATTCCAATAATTCGGAAACCTTCTGGCATGATGCCATAAAAAGCATTCATCTGTGATACATTAAAACCCTTGCCTTCATAGTTTGCAAGCAGCCATGCGCCTTGACCTAAATAGTTTATGATCAAACATGATTTTACAAATATCCATGATACCCTGATATTACCACGACCGCAATGACCAAGATCACTATATAAAGCTTCTGCTCCCGTGGTACAGAGAAATACAGCGCCAAGTATCCAGAATCCTTGCGGATAATTGACAAGAAGATCTATCGCATAATATGGATTCAGCGCTTTAAAAATATTCCAGTCATCCAGGAAGTGAAGAAGTCCCATTGTTGCAATCATTAGAAACCATGTCAACATTATTGGACCGAAAAGTTTGCCAATTGAAGCGGTGCCAACTTGCTGTAAAAAAAATATCACAGTAATAATTCCTAAGACCATTAAAACAATTGTTTGTTGCGATATGTCACTGAATCGAGGGATCTGTCGCAAACCTTCAATAGCTGAAGTAATAGAAATAGGAGGTGTGATCATGCCGTCAGCCAACAATGCTGCGCCTCCGATCATGGCAGGAATTACTAACCATCGTTTTCTTCTTCTTACAAGTGCATATAAAGAGAAGATGCCACCTTCACCACGGTTATCCGCTTTTAAAGTAAGAATTACATATTTGATGGTGGTTTGTAATGTCAATGTCCAAATGATACACGAAAGACTGCCAATGATCAACTGCTCAGAAACAGTTTTGGAGCCAATGATGGCGTTGAACACATAGAGCGGCGAGGTACCTATATCTCCGAAAATAATACCAAGAGCAACTAATAAACCTAGGGGAGAAACCTTTTTGATATTTAAGGACATAATTGCGACCCGGAGCAGTTTTCAAATGACGGGTCTATTAATATGATTTGCAAAAGTAATAAAGAGAAAACGAATGATTATTTTTTATTTATAGTTCATCTTCTTCTACTATTCTTTTCAATTTTACTGCAGATACCGGCGCTACTATCAATGGAAATTTCTCTACTGTTACAGTTGACAGATCCAGCCCAAAACCTTTTTCTTCAGATAAACTGATCTCCTTTAACCAGAAATAAAATTTCATCACTACCCTTTCCCAGAATGGAAGTTCATTATCCTGGCTTAAATATTTTTCCATTACTATAAATTGGAAATCGCCAACGGTATTGCTGCGTTCCAAGCTTTCATAACGACTGTAAATATTCACTTCTTTATTGGCTACAAGGTCTTCCACCACTTTGCGGAACATCAAATTAATTCTTGGCTGCACCCTGAAGCCAAGTCTGAATTCAATTCTTATAATGTCATTTGGAATAATATGATCCACTTTATATTCACTTGTGTACGGGTCATCCAATGTATCTACATGGACCAGCCAATAGATGTCGGCCCGTTTTGGTTTCTTATTTAATATAGAGTAAATGACTTTATGCTCGATCTCTTTCGGATTGTTGGCACTTGTCATGTAAACGAGATGCGTGGCATATTTCGGCACCGACCTGTCATTACTCAGTTCCTGGATCTTAGGAATGTAATGCTCCAATCGTACAAACTCCACGTAGCGATTTTTGATCTTTCTCGCCCTGTACCATATATACATGGTTATAAATAAAACACCACCGATGATAAATGAAACATAGCCTCCATGTGTGAATTTGTCAAGATTGGCAGCCAGGAATGATAATTCAACTGTAAGATATACTATAAGATAAAGAACGATCCATTGTCGAGGGGCTCTTTGTGTAAACAGATAATAAGAGAACAGGGTCGTATTCATCAGCATACCAAAGTTGATAGTAAGACCGTATGCTGCTTCCATGTTTTGTGCCTTTTGAAAATACAATACCACACCACAACAACCAAGGAACAATAACATATTTACAGCAGGGATAAACAGCTGACCTTTTTCTTCTGTTGGATAATTGATCTTGAGTTTTGACCAAAGATTTAATCGCATGGCTTCACTGATCAATGTAAAGGAACCGGAAATTAAAGCCTGGCTTGCAACAATGGTCGCGGCGGTTGCAATAAGAATTCCGATCAATCTGAATCCGTCCGGCATTAGAGCATAAAAGGGATTAATGTTTGGATCAACTTTAGACCCTACATGATTAAGCAACCAGGCGCCTTGTCCCAAATAATTAAGGATAAGGCTACTTTTTACAAAGATCCATGACATGCGAATATTGCTTCTTCCACAATGCCCAAGATCGCTGTATAATGCCTCGGCGCCGGTAGTACAAAGAAACACGGCTCCAAGTATCCAAAATCCTCGTGGATACTGTGTCAAAAGATTAATAGCATAATAAGGATTAAATGCTTTCAAAACTTTGATATCATCAAGTATATGACTTAATCCAAGAACTGCAAGCATGGTAAACCAGACAAGCATCACAGGGCCGAAAAAACGACCAATGGTAGAAGTGCCAAATTGTTGTAAGAAAAATAGAATAACAAGAATAACGAGAACAATTCCTACGATCGTCCATTGACCAATATTATTAAAAAGTGTTATTTGCTTAAGACCTTCAATGGCAGAAGTAACAGAGATCGGAGGCGTAATAATTCCTTCGGATAAAACAGCGGCGCCACCCATCATGGCAGGTATCACGGCCCATTTACCATGTCGTCTTACCAAAGCGAATAGAGAGAACATACCACCTTCACCATTATTATCAGCTCGCAAAGTCAGGATTACATACTTGATGGTCGTCTGGAGGGTTAGCGTCCAGATGATACAGGATAAACCTCCAAGTATTAATTCTTCGGAAATGGTTTTTCCTTTTATAATTGCGCCAAATACATATAAAGGAGAGGTGCCTATATCTCCATAAATGATACCGATCGCTACCAGTAAACCAGCTAGTGTAACTCTGTTGGTGGGAATTCTCACGAAAAATTTTCTTTTATACCCGTACAGACAAGATGTACGAATTAACCAACAAAGGTATAGGTAAAAAGAAATAATGCAAATCAGAAAATCAATGTTTATTAACCGGCCTGTTTTTTGTAAAAAAATATCTGTTGTAGGACAATTTTATCCTTTCATGTAAAAAAATGAAAAACCGCATCTTTATCATTTCATCATGAATAGAATTGCACAACAACCTGTAACTTTAAACGGTAAAAAATGGCTTCTATGAAATTGCATTGCCGGCTGTCTTTCTTCTTGTTTTTAATGTTTTTATTTAATTGGGTAAATGCCCAGCGCATTCTTATATCTGAACCCGACCGTGATGATTCACGAAAAATGGACTTTGAGATCATTGGTAAAATGGGAAACAATTATCTGATCTATAAAAATATAAGAAACGAAAGTTTTATTTGCCTTTATGATAACGATATGAAAATGGTGGATAAGGTAAAGCATGAGTATCTACCTGATGATAGAATGATCAATGTTGACTTCTTTACTTATCCTGATCATGTTTATGCAGTTTACCAATACCAGAGAAGGAATATTGTGCACTGCTCTGCAGTAAAACTTGATGGAATGGGAAAAAAGATGTCTGACCCTGTAGAGTTGGACACCACTTCCCTTGGCGGATCTGGTAATAATAAAATATACACAGTTTTGTCAAGCGAGGATAAGCAAAAAATAATCATTTTCAAGATCAACAGTAAGAACAGGGAAAAATTTATTATTACAACCAAATTATATAATAACAACCTGGAATTACAGAAAAAAACAATTCTTGCAATGACGATGGACGATCGGAATGATCACTTAGGCGAATTCCTTGTGGATAATGATGGCAATCTTGTTTTCACAAAATTTTATCGATCGTCAAACGAAAGCATTTCCAATGCCAGCCTTATCGTAAAGAGAGCAATGGAAGATACTTTTATCTATTATCCCCTGAATCTTGAAAAAACTTATCTTGATGAACTGAAGATAAAAGTAGATAATACGAACCAGCGCTATCTTCTCAACGCTTTTTATTATGGACAAAAACGTGGAAACATTGCAGGTATTTATTTTTTAGCAATGAACAGGAACACATGGAAGCCAGAGTTGGAAAAGTCTTTTGAGTTTAGTGACGATTTACGGAATGAAGCAAAAGGAGAAGCAAATGCCAAGATGGCTTTCAACGATTTTTTTATTAGGGATATTTTCATTAAAAAAGATGGAGGCTTTTTAGTGAGCGCCGAGGCCTATTATACTACTTCCCGTTCTTCTGCCTGGAACCGGTGGGATTATATGTATGGCTCACCATTTGCGTATCCATATGATTATTATTCGCCCTATTATTCTTCATGGCGAAATACTGGTAGTAGCAACCAATCTGTGCGTTATCATGCTGAAAATTTGGCTATTTTACTTTTTACAAATAAGGGTGAACTTGAATGGAGTAATATCATCAGGAAAGAACAGTTCGATGATGAGTCGGATTACCGGATTTCTTATAATGTAATGAATACCGGCGGCCAACTACATTTTCTTTTTAATATGCAGGAGAAAAAGAATCTTTTGTTGAATGACTTCTCCCTGACACCTGATGGACAAATTACCCGAAATCCCACGCTAAGGGGGCTTGATAAAGGGCATGAGTTCTTGCCGAAGTATGGAAAGCAGATAAGTGCAAAACAGTTTATTGTGCCATGTTTTTATCGTAACTATATTTGCTTCGCAAAAATTGAATTTAACTAAATAGTGAGTTGTGAACGGTGAATTGTGAGTATGTAAACGTGTACTTAAAAAAATGTTACTCACCATTGACAACTCACAACTTACAATCCATTATCTGTGATCGGCCTATTTAAACAAAAAACACCAGCCAACATTCTTTTCCTGTTTGTGATGGGCATACTTATCAAGTTGCCAATTTTCACAAACCCGGCACCTCCACCGGAACTTGCAGATAACGCTGCAATTCTTTATCGTGAAGCTGTGAGCTTTTTAAAATCTCTTAGTAAAAATGATGGGTTGCTTTTTGCAGTAATAACTTACTTCTTTCTTTTTACACAAGCCTTACAACTTAACAGCCTTATCAACAAGAATCGCATGATGCAGCGGCTAAATTTTTTACCTGCAGCAGCTTACCTTGTTATTACATCGCTGATGCCTGAATGGGATCATCTTTCTGCGCCATTAATGGTAAACAGTCTGGTGCTTTTCATTTTTTCTGAACTGTTTAAAATCTCAAATCAATCCTCGATCAAAAGCACCGTTTATAACATTGGCGTAGCAGTGGGTATCAGTTCGTTTATTTTTTTTCCAGCAATAATTTTATTTCTCTGGCTCATTTTTGCATTGCTGGTAATGCGGAGCGTTCGGTTGAATGAATGGCTGATCTGTTTGCTGGGGGTTACCACACCTTATTATTTTTATGCGGCCTATTTATTTTTTTCAAATAAATGGTCATGGCAACATTTATTTCAGCCAATCAATATTGCATTGCCTTCGCCGGGACAATCATTGTGGCTGGCGATCGGAGGTATTTTATTGGTCGTTCCATTTCTTATCGGTGGCTATTTTGTTCAGGAAAACTTAAGGAAGATGCTTATCCAGGTTCGCAAGAACTGGAGTCTTATGCTTATCTATCTTTTGTTTGCCCTTTTTATTCCATTTTTAAATAATACAGCAGAAGGGCTGGAAAACTGGGTACTCATAATAGCTCCTTTTGCTGCTTTTCATGCCTGTACTTATTTATACCCGCCTCAGCGTTGGATCCCGGTTGTTATCTTTTGGTTATCGATCATTTTTATATTGGTTTATCAGTATGGGGGGCCGGGTTGGTGAGCAATTGTAGATTTTAGATTGAAGATTTGGGATTGATAGGTGAGTTTGTGATATTCGGAATTTGTTAATATAAATTGATAAAATCTTAAATCTAAAATCTAAAATCTGAAATATCTTTGCACTCTACTCAAACATACAATATGAAATTCGGCGTTGTTGTTTTTCCAGGGTCAAATTGTGACAGGGACATGCATGATGCATTGAAGTATGATATGAACCAGGAAGTGATCATGCTTTGGCACAAAGACAAAGACCTTAGCATGTTTAACACTGAAGATTGTATCATTTTGCCTGGTGGTTTTTCTTTCGGCGACTATTTGCGTTGTGGGGCCATTGCCCGTTTTAGCCCGATGATGCAAAGTGTGATCGATTTTGCCAATGCTGGCGGAAAAGTATTTGGAGTTTGTAACGGTTTCCAGATCCTTTGTGAATCACATCTTTTACCCGGCGGGTTATTGCGCAACGGTCATCAGCAATTCGCCTGCAAAAATGTTTTTCTTACAAATGAAACAGGCAAGGTTTATAAAATACCTATCGCTCATGGCGAGGGACGCTATTATGCAGATGAAAAAACACTTGATCAACTAGAGGCTAACGGGCAGGTGATATTTTATTATTGTGATGAAAAAGGAAAGATAAAATCAAGTGCAAACCCTAATGCTGCGACCCGGAATATTGCAGGAATTTGCAATGCAAACAGGAATGTTTTTGGTATGATGCCGCACCCGGAAAGGGCTACTTCTGAAGTTCTTGGTAATACGGATGGCCGTGAAATCCTTAAGAACCTGTTAATGACCGAAGTATTGGTGGGCTAAATGCTCAATTTGTACAATAATTCAGATAGTTCGTCAATTCCTTTCAAAAACTCTGCTTTTCTTTTGCAATATTTGTTGTAGAATTTTAGCAAAAGCATAAAACGATTATCACGATTTTTGCATCTCTAAAAGAAAAGATTATGAAGGCAATTATTCTTAGCATGTTTTTGTTTGCGACAATGGCGGTTTCAGCACAGAATCCTGTGACATGGACCTTTACTTCCAAAAAACTAACAGCTAACTCTTACGAGATATCTATGACGGCCACGATCGAGAAAGGCTGGCATTTGTATTCACAAACACAGCCTGACGATGCAGTAGCGCAGCCAACCACTTTTTCTATTACTAATAATCCATTGATCGAGGTAGTTGGAAAAATTAAAGAGGTTGGGAAGATGCAAAAATTTCATGATAAGGAATTAGAAATTTCTGCAAACCAATATTCTGAAAAGGTGGAGTTTGTACAAACAATAAAACTTAAAGGCAAAGCAAAAACAAGTTTTAATGGAAGTGTGGAATTTCAAACGTGTGATGATAAAAAATGCCTGCCCCCGAAAACTGTGAATTTCAAAGTAGCGTTGGATTAATGATCAGATAAATTTTTTTTGACATAGAACGAGTTCCTTCTTTGTGAACTCGTTTATTTTTTAAAATTGCTATGAGGGTTATCGTTACAAGATTTTTTTGTTGCTTACTTATTTTCATTTCAATAGCATCCTTCTCACAGGATAGTGCAGTTTACAAATGGAATTATAAAAGCCAAAGAACGAGTGAAGGGAAATACGAATTAATATTTTCTACAAATGGAAAAACTGGCTGGCAGTTATATGCACCTGACCAGGAACTGGGAGGGGTAAAAACTGTTGAATTAAAATTCTCCGATTCAAGTATTATTATTGAAAAAGGGTTTTCCACAACTGGCGAATCAAAATCCTTTGCAAGTACATTTTTTGAAAACACTACGGTAAAAGTGTATGA
>Ga0193692_1000485_pt1 | contig 9980 bp, 6 predicted proteins | sample L3a1metaG_FD_144917 | JGI IMG/M metagenome (GOLD analysis project Ga0193692, IMG submission 144917) | Soil microbial communities from a riparian zone of the East river system, Colorado, United States - L3a1 | ecosystem: Environmental > Terrestrial > Soil > Riparian zone | place: USA: East River... | reverse complement strand
AAGAAGTATTTCGACGCCATCGCATGCCCCTGCGTCGCGACCAGTTTGCCGCCTGCCGCCTGAATTGGGAACCGAAGTCCCGCAACTTGCGTGCCTTGGCTCAGGAACTGAACCTCGGCCTGGACAGCTTCATTTTCATAGACGACAACCCGATTGAATGCGCCGAGGTGGAGGCGAACTCTCCGGGCGTGCTTGTAGTCCAATTACCGGAGGACCTCAACTCGTTCTCTCGGTTCCTGTCACACCTCTGGATTCTCGACCATCCGAAGGTTACAGAAGAAGATCGCAAGCGAACCGAACTGTACCTCCAGAATCGGCAGCGCGAACAATTCCAGGCCGAAGCCGTCACTTTTGCAGATTTTCTCGGCGCGCTGAACCTGCAAATCAACATTGAGCCGGCCCGGCCTGAACAGCTCTCGCGCGTTGCTCAACTCACAGAGCGCACAAACCAGTTTAATTTCACGACGCGGCGTCGTAACGAATCCGAAATCGCAAAATTGCGGAAGGACCCTTCCTTCGAACTGCTGGCGATCAGCGTGACGGATCGCTTCGGCGATTACGGGCTTGTCGGTGTAGTCATCTATCAACTCACCCGGCACGCCATCGACATCGATACGTTCCTCCTCAGTTGCCGTGTCCTCGGCAAGGGCGTCGAGCATCGCATCCTCTCGCATTTGGGTGAAGTCGCCCGGGCGCAGGGCCGGCCCTGGGTCGATGTTCATTTTGCGCATTCACCCAAGAACAAACCGGCTTTCGATTTCCTCGAACGCGTCGGTGCTTCTTTTCGCCATGGCAGTAACGGAAGCACGCTTTTTCGGTTCCCAGCCGAGTTCGCCCAGGAAATCGTGTTCATGCCGGAAAGCTCACCGCCCATCCCCGCCGCAACCGCGCCCCGGGAAGGCGGTCCGACTGCACCCGAACCAGCAAACAGCTTCGCAGCGCGTTTCACCGCTTGTCGCTCGATCGCAATGGACTCAGGGAGCGCCGGAGGGATTCTGCAGCAAATCGAATCGCGCAAGGTTAATCCCGCTCACAAGCAGCAACCATACATTCCACCGCGAACAGAGTTGGAACGGCAACTCTGTGATCTTTGGCAACGGCTTCTGCGCGTCGAACGGGTTGGGGTGCACGACGATTTTTTTGCGCTTGGCGGCACTTCGCTGCTCGCAGTCCGTCTCTTCGCTGAGTTTGAAAAACTTTCAGGCAAAAAGTTACCGCTCGTAACGCTTTTCCGGTCGCCCACCGTGGAGCAACTGGCAAAAGTCGCCGCTCCGAAGGCCAGCGCAGACGTTGATTCGGCCCTCGTCGCCATTCAGCCTCATGGAGATAAACCACCGCTCATCCTCATTCACGGCGCTGGGGGCGGCATTCTTTGGGGCTATGCAAATCTCGCGGCAGCCCTCCCGCCGGACCAGCCGGTCTATGCCATTGACCCAAGATGGACGGCCGGTCGGACCGACACGAACGTCGAGGAGATGGCTCAGCGCTATATCGTCGAGTTGCGCTCCCTTCAATCAAGGGGTCCTTACCGACTGGGCGGTTATTGTTTCGGCGGGTATGTCGCCTATGAAATGGCGCGCCAACTCCAACTTGCCGGTGAAGAGACCGCTTTGCTTTTACTGATCGATAGTGCGGCGCCTAATGGGCCGTACGACCGGCTTGAGTGGTGGCGTCCTGCCTTCCTTCCACGGTTCCTCAGGAACACCGCCTATTGGATTCAGGATTTCCTGCGTCTGGAACCGGCGGAACGCTCCGAATTGATCAAGCGAAAGATGGGGGTGCTCAAACGTAGCTTCGCCCAGCGGGTCAGTCCAAGTGGCCGCAGCGTCATTGATGTCGAGGAATTCATTGATACCTCGCAGTTCCCCGATGATGAATTGAAACTCTGGCAAATTCATCTCCGAGCCGGGGGTGATTACAAACCAAAGTCTTACGCAGGGCGCGTGACTCTTTTGCGCACCCGGCGGCAGCCTTTCCTTTGCTCATTCGATCCGTTTTATGGCTGGGGCGATCTCGCCGAGGGCGGCGTCGAAATTCACCTGATTCCCGGCTCGCATGAAGCAATCTTCGTAGAACCGGACGTCGTGGCGCTGGCGGCGCAAGTCAACGCGCGCCTGGAGACGGTTCAGAATATCCAGCCGAAATCCCAACCCGTAACAGAAAAATGCTAAAGCTGATTAAATTCGTTCTTCGCACTTGCCGCGGAATGCTCTTTCTCACTGCCATTGCAGCACTCGCCAGCGGCGCCTGCAATGCAGGCCTTATCGCTCTCGTCAACAAACTGCTCAACGACGGCTACCCCACTCTCATGCTCGCGTGGGCCTTCGCTGCCCTCGGGCTTGGCAAGGTGCTCACCAGCTACTTTTCCCAGGCCACACTCACGCGCTTTGCCCAGGGCGCCGTCTCCAAGTTGCGCAATGAACTCGTGCGAAAAATTCTTTCCGTCCCGCTCCGCAAATTGGAAACCATCGGCGGGCCTCGCCTCATGGTTGCCCTCACCGACGATGTCATGAACATTACGCAGGCGTTTCTGGCCATCCCACTCGTCGCCATCAACATTGCTATCCTTATGGGCGGAGCGGCTTATCTCGGGTGGCTTTCCTGGCGTGTTCTCGTGGTCATGACTGTTTTTAGCTTCATCGGCGCAATCGGCTATCGCTTTTTCATCAACCGCGCCCAGCACTACCTCACCCTCGGACGCGAAGATGAAGACAAGCTCTTCCAAAGCTTTCGCGGCCTTACTGAGGGAATCAAAGAGCTCAAGCTCCATCGCAGCCGTCGCGGCGCCTTTCTTTCGGAGTCGATCGAAACCGTAACGCGCAGTTTCCAGAATCGAAATGTCTCAGCTGAAAACCTGTTTGCAGCAGCACAGAGCTGGACCCACCTGCTCTTCTTTGCGTTGCTCGGTTTGCTTTTACTTGTCGTTCCTAAATTTGAACCGATCGGAAAGGAAGCCCTCACCGGTTACATTGTAACAGTTCTCTACCTCATGGGGCCGCTTGTCGGGGTTCTCAGCAGCTTTTCGGCCTTCGGCCGCGCCACCGTTTCGTTCGATAAGATTTCAGAGCTCGGGATGTCCCTCGACCGCGATTCGTCCGAGAAATGCCCCGTCGCCGCCGACGAAAAGGCGCTTACTTTTACTCGGCTTGATTTGAAGGGCGTCACTCACTCGTATCACGTCGAGAAAGACGACAGCACTTTTGTGCTTGGGCCTCTCGACCTGACCATCCGCGCGGGAGAGTTGATCTTCCTGGTGGGTGGCAATGGCAGCGGTAAATCCACCCTCGCCAAGATGATTACCGGTCTTTATCCCCCCGAATGCGGCGCGATCCTCCTGAATGGCATGCCAATCAGCGATTCAAATCGTGACGACTTTCGCCAGATTTTCTCGGCGGTCTTTTCAGACTTTTATCTGTTCGAAAGTTTGATCGGGTTGGAATCCAGCGGCCGGGACGACCAGGCCCGCGAGTACCTGAAGCAACTCCACCTCTCGCACAAGGTGCGTATCACCGATGGGAGTTTATCCACCACGGCTCTGTCACAAGGCCAGCGCAAGCGCCTCGCTTTGCTCACCGCTTACCTGGAAGACCGGCCATTCTATCTCTTCGACGAATGGGCATCCGACCAGGATCCGCTCTTCAAGAATATCTTCTACACCCGGTTGTTGCCGGAGTTGAAGGCGCGCGGAAAAACGGTCCTGGTGATCACTCATGATGACAAATACTTCGATCTTGCCGATCGGATCCTGAAGCTGGACTTCGGGAAAATCATCTCCGACCAGGCGCTCCGTACACCCGCATTCCAGCCGGAAATACTCGTCAGCGCGCCGGCATCCTGATGACGCGGAGAGATCCCTGATCAAAGCTGGCTTCGCCTTTCTCGGCGCGAAGTTCGCAGACCAAATCGACTTCCCCTGCTTGCGCCAGGGCGAATGCGTAATCAACATCAGCCCACTCCGTGTCGCCCGTTAATTTTGCAGCTCGCTTTCCGCCTGAAATCCTCAGCCCCGCACCCGACCCGATATCACTGGTCCGCGGAACCACCCCTCGCACCCTCGCACGGCCTGCGAAACGATACTTTCCTGGCGGAAGCGCCACTCTCGCTCTCCAGGAAGCAATACAACCCGTCGCACCCGCTTCAATCTTGAGCGCCGGCTTACCATCAACGCTGGCCGCTCCCAAAACAGCAGGACCTTTGTCCTTGTCGATTTTAGGGCGCCAGTTTCGGACTGCCACTTCATCGTTGGTGCGGAATACCAGGAGCACAGCCTCAGGAATCGCGAGTTGGTCTGCAATGCTCTGCGCCCGCTGCCGGATGCGATCATTCATTCCATTTGCCTGGTTCGTCCATTCGGTTACTTCGGCTGGTGTTCTCGCGGCCGCTTTCAATTTTGCCGCCATCTGGTTTACGCGATTCGTCATCACATCCACCTTGAACGCGTTTGTGAACAACACGCCGAGTCGCTGCTGATAACGCGCTCTCCCTTCCGGAACGTCAAACAATGCCCGCACGACCAGGCTGTTCAACGGTGGCTGAATGCCGACGCCCGGATTTGAGAAGCCCCAGTCCAGCCCATGGGTGATGAAAACGAACTTGTCGCTGTAGGGATCGTGATAAATACGATAGTTATTCCGGTTCATGGCATACCCATCGGTGTGGCCAACGAACATTTCCAGCGCGAGAAATGAAATGAACTCGTCAACCTCGAGCACCTTGTGCATCTCGCTCCAGCGCTGGGCGGGGTCGGCTATCCTCACGGCTGAGACAAGCGCTTTGCGATCGGATTGATCCGATGGTTTGCCGCTGTCCTGGTCCAACTGCTGGTCGATATCCTGAGTATAGGCCTCATAAAGATTGCCGCGCGCGCTCTTGAAATGCTGATGCAGGAACTCCTTGTTCATCGCCTCAATCAACACGTACAAACCCAGATCCCGCCCATTAAAGCGGACGAATGCATGCGTCACCCGAGCCGCCGGCAATCCCGCATCTCTAAACAAGCTGGTGGACATGTACTCCGCCAGGTAACTCGCATCCTGGCTGGAGTTGTTGAGCAGAAGTTTGCTCAGCCCTGAATAAAGTTGCCCAGGAGCAAAGCGGTCGAACCGCACGGCAAAGCTCGGCTTGTCCTGCAGCGGCCGAAAACTTCCCATTCCCTTTAGGTGAATCGCGACATTGGTCAAGACGTTTGCTCCTTCTCGAATCGTGCCCTGGACATATTGGCGATTGTCCTTTTTGAGTGCCTCGAGTTGTGGACCGACTACCTCGATTTCAAACGTCCGCACTCGGCTGTCCCGAAAAAGCTCTGCGCCCGGTGGCTCGACCTTCTCCGCGCCAGCAATTCTCGCGATGAGGCAGCAGCCAAGCAGCCATAATGCAATCCGGTTTCTCATAACTACGGCAGGCGGATTACCCGCAGCGAATCGACATCAAACCAGACTTCACCCTTCTCTGCGCGCAACTCACACACCAATTCCACTTCGTCGTCGGGACTCGCTGCTTCAAAGTCGAATTGAAGATTCGACCAGACATTATCGCCCAGGAGGAGGTTGGTCCGCGACTGCTGGGAGATTCGCAGGCCGGCCCCGCCACCCTTGATGTCGTCCTTAAGGGGAACAATGCCGTGAGAACGCGCCATCCCTTCAAATCGGTAACGGCCCCCATCGAGAATGACTTTGCTCCGCCATGAAGCAGCGCTGTTCGTTGGCGCAAAGATATGGAAGACCGCCCGGGAATCGTCGTTGGCTTGCTCGACTCGCGCGAGATTGGGCTGGTTCTCGATCCGCCAGTTCGTCGGCCGGGCAACGTTGCTCACGAATTGCAACGGCTTCAGTTCCGGCAGCGCAAGCTGGCGTTGGATCTCCGCCCCTCGTTGCACGATCCGATCCTTCACGCCATTTGCCTGGTTGCGAAACTCTGTCGACCACCGGGGATCGTACGTCGCAAGGAATGGCGTCACGTCCGCCGTCACTCGTTCGACGCGGCTGGTCAACGCAGCGACATTGAAAACATTCGTAAAGAGGGTTCCAAATCTCTCCCGGTAAAGCCGCCGTCCCTGGGGCGTGCGGACGACTGACTGCGCCAATAGCCCTTGCATCGGCGGGCGGATCGGTGCGGTCGGGTTTTGAAATAGCTGATCTGTGCCGTGGGGAAAAAACAGCATTTTGCCGTCGTCACGATTGTTGTAGATCCGGAAATTGTTCCGCCCTAAACAATAGCCGTCCCAATGGCACGTCATGATCTCCATCACCATGAACGCGGTGAATCGATCGACCTCCAGCGCTTTGCTCAACGCTTCCCATCGCTTCGCCAGATCAGGCTCTTTCGCGGCATCCGCAAGCGCTTTCAGGTCCGACCAGTCGTTCGGGCCATCACCGGCGTCCTTCTTCAACTTTTCGGTAATCTCCCGCCCGGGATCCATGTCATAAAGATTCCCCGAGGTTTTCTTGAAATGTTCCGCAAGAAAATCCTTCGTGAATCCTTCTTTCAAAACATAAAGCCCCTCCAGCTGCCGCCCATTGAATTGCACCATTGCATGCGTTACGCGGGTTGCCGGCACGCCAGCCGCCCGAAAGAGTTCACCTGCGAGAAGCTCATTAAGGTAGCTCGCATCCTGCACCGAGTTATTCAGGTGGATCTTCCGCAACCCATGAAACCGCTGGTTCGAATTAAATTGGTTAAAACTCAAAGTGAATGCCGGCTTCGGATCGTCGATTTGGCGGAAACTTCCCGCAGAACCTTTAAGGTGAAGCCCAACATCCCGGTAGATGTTCTCCCCTTCGAATACAGTCGCTCTCACGTACTTTCGGCTGTCCTGCTTGAGCGCTCTAAAATCGGCTTCACTCAGCTCGATCTCGATCTGCAAGGGAAACCGGTTCGAAAAGAGATTCCCGGCGGCAATCCGGTTTTTCGGCGAGTCAGTCGCTTCGGCGGGCCGAAGGGTCGCTGGAAAAAAGACAAAACAGGCCGCAAGCAATCTGAGGAGAAAAGCCCGCGCCGAATCCATCGAGGGCCAATATGAACTAGCAACCGGTGTGATGAAACCCCAAAAGAGGTAAAAATAGTCTTACTGGCTGGACCGCCCCTTGCAATTCGTCGACAGCCAGTCCCTAGTGGTGGCCTTTTAAGCCCAGGAAAAGCATGATCAGGTCGATCACAAACAACAGCACGATCGTCCCCTCCAGCAACAGCATCCAGCGATTATTCTGGTCATGCTTCAGCAGTTGGTAGAGATCATCCAGGGTCTTGAGCTTCTGCTCGATAGTCCGGTGCCAATCCGATAAATGGAAACGCGCGGCCAGGTTTTCGTAAATGCGCGCCAGGTGCCAGTCCCCGAAGAACTTCGTGATATTTGAGAGTTCGTCGTTGAATCGCGCCAGGTCGATGCGGATCTCCTTTAGTTCATGCAGCACTTGCACTCGGCTGCGCATCGACCGCGACCCCAGGTCGCGGTACGAACGTTCCAAGGCATCGTCGAGGAGGCGATCGTAGGCTTCGAGCTCGGCCAATTGCAAATTCGCCAACTCCATCACGTACAACGTCTCCTCAAAATCTTCCGGCTCATCAATCAACAGCGCCGCGTCCCAGTCCACCACCACAAGGTCGTTTTGGTAATAACTCAAGTATCGGCCGGTTGATTCTTCGGCTTCCTGCTTCGAAAGGTCGGCAACGTTGCTTTCCTGCGTCAGCAATGCCGCCACCTGTCGGCGATGCGCTTGAAGCCAATTCTCCGCGCCCACGGGCACCCCTTCGTCATTCGTGAGGGGTGCTTCGACGCAGAAAACCGTATAAGCCTCTTCATCCACCAAATGCGGAACCGGCCGGATATAATATGGCTCGAGTTCGCGGCGCACCTCCTCCGCCAATTGCCGCACTTCGTCGTTAAGCGAGCCCGATTTGAACTGAAGATCGTGATAACTCACGAGTTCTTCGATCCGGTCCACTTCGAACGGCACACGGACCGTGATACTGATCGCGCCCACCGGAAGCACCTTCACCACTCGATCGATCCAAATGGTTCCAGCGTGCCGTGTGCCGTTCAATCGGCGGCAGAGTAATTGTCTGCGGACGATGAAAGAAAAGCTGTTTCGGACTCCGCTTGCTTTTGTCGAACTGGAATGGTTTGACCGGCTGCCCAAAGAGACGAGTCACCGGTTCGCGGCTCATTTCGTAAGCAACATCGTAAGCGTAGATATATACCACCTCGCCGCAGTACCGCTTCTTCGCTACTGCCTCGCGTACAGTATCTTGCAGCTGTTTGGCGGTGGCTATCATAGCTGTTACAGCTTACCCTTGAGGCCCGCGAAAGTCCACCTTTCGCCGTTTGTTAAATCTCGGCGTCTCCTCTGTTTTTGGCACGCAGGTAAGTTGTTGATCCTGTGCAGGCGGACGATTTTGGCTGCCAGAATCGACCTCGTGATTGCGAAATTTTACTCTTTGTCAGGTGATTTCGTTGGACTTTCCACAAGCAAGGCGACCTGCCGCGCCATTCCCGTGGCAATTCCCTCTTCACCCAAATTACAGAGCACAATGACAGTTAATCTTTCATCCGGAAATCGCTGTAAACTCGCCGAAAAACCGGACGTCGAACCGCTATGACCGATGTTTTTCCTTCCCTGGTAATTGTCGAGGCGCCATCCAAAGCCGTACGGATACGTGGATCCATCATTCAATCGAACCGGGGACCACATCGCCGCGAGTTCACCTTCCGACAGGATCGCGCTCGCATCAATTGCCCGAGCCCATTTGGTGAGATCCTGGACAGATGACACAATAGCGCCGGCCGCGAAGACATCCGTGAGATTCGAATCGCGCGGGAAAAGCTTTTCCTCCTGCTTCTCGTATCCGGCAGCCCGATTGTCTGAACGCGGCAAATCGCGGCTGTAGCTCGCACTCATCTTTAACGGCCCAAAGATACGATGATCCAGGACATCCCAATATTTTTCGTGACTCACTTTTTCGATGATGAACCCAAGCAAATTGTACCCGGAGTTGCAGTAGGAAAATTTCGATCCCGGCGTGAATTTGAGCGGATGCGCTCCGAGAGCGCGCACGAATTGTTCGGGTGTCAGATGCCGTTTCACCTCGAAGCCCTCGAGCGCGGTGTAATTCGGAATTCCGGACGTATGCGTTAATAAATGCCGAACGGTAATCGGATTCCAATCATCGGGCGTGCCCGCGAAGTATCGTGTGATCCGATCATCGAGGTCCAGTTTTCGCTCTCGCGCCAAAACCATCATCAAAGTGGCTGTGAACTGCTTCGTAATCGAGCCGATCTCAAAACCTGTTTCAGAATCAACTCGAACTGAACCCTCGAGAATCGCGACGCCGTATCCTTGCATTTTCGTCGCATGCCCATCCTGAACCACAGCCAATGCGACCCCCGGAATCTTTTTCCGCGCCATCTCCTGGGCTATAAACGCATCGATCCGGTCGCTCGCGCCGCACGTTACTGCGCATGGGAAAACGAGGAGCGCTCGTAACAAAATCCAGAAGCTGACATTCGGAAAAGTAGCCATTGCGTTAAATAGAAGATCTGTAGAGAGCCTCAACCGACCGGCGCGATAACATGATCAACGCAAAATACCCAGAGTCGTGTCACGCGGAAAGCTCATGCGATTAAGCCCGGAGTTCGAAAAGGAGCAAACACCAGGATCACGGATTGGGCCGGTTCTCCGGGGTCACGGCCCACAAATTGACCGGCTTAAGGCTGCGCCCAAACTTCAACAAGCGCACGCTCGTATCCGCAAACGCGTAGTTCGCGCCACCGCGATGACGTGTCTGCTCTAGCACCGTAAGCTCATTTGCCGTGCGAAGGTCCATCAGGAAATCGCCGGCCTCCTCTTCCTTTTCACCAAAAAGCACCGTCTCGCTCGGTTCCTTGATGAAGGATTCCGGCATGATCTCCGCCGCAACCGGCTGCGGCAACAAATCAAAATAATCGGTCCACGCATTGATTAAGTAACTTCGCGGCGCATTATCGG
>Ga0193692_1000484_pt1 | contig 9989 bp, 6 predicted proteins | sample L3a1metaG_FD_144917 | JGI IMG/M metagenome (GOLD analysis project Ga0193692, IMG submission 144917) | Soil microbial communities from a riparian zone of the East river system, Colorado, United States - L3a1 | ecosystem: Environmental > Terrestrial > Soil > Riparian zone | place: USA: East River... | reverse complement strand
GCTTGCGCGACATTCTGTCGGCGATGGTGTGCTCGATTTTCATCGTGCCGCGTAATTGGAGGACGCGCTCGGGTGTGTAGGAACGGGTTACCCCGCGCCAGCGTGGCTTCCCGCGCCAGTCGTTATCCAGTTTCCGGAGCTCTTCGAACGGGATGAGTCTCGATTGGATTGGGGATTCGGGGTTAGGCTGGCGAGGCGATATATGGTTGGTTGTCGTGTCATGTTGGCGCTGGCGGTTGAGGGCGGGCCGGCTGCCGTTTGAATGGTTGCGGGTGGTTCTAAGTGTATTGCGGATGTTTTTCATAGTGTCGTAAGAGATGGGACTTCGGCGCGCTCGGATCGAGGCGCCGTATCACGTTAGGGCAAAAGGTCATAGGCCTTGAGGGTGAGAAACTCTTCGAGCGTATCACTGGTGACGAGTTCCTCGAAGAGATGGGTTGCCTCAGGAAAGAAGCCGTTTTGAAAACGTTCTTCACCGCGTTCTGCTCGAATTCGGTTCAATTCCTCGGCGACGAGTTGGCGGACTAGCGGCAATGTCACTTTCCGACCGTCCTCCAGAACGCCGCGAGGATTGTGGAGCCATTGCCAAACTTGCGTGCGCGAAATTTCCGCGGTGGCGGCATCCTCCATCAGGTTGTAGAGCGGGACGCAGCCGACGCCACCGAGCCACGCTTCCAGGTACTGGATTCCGACACGGATGTTCGTGCGCAAACCTTCCTCGGTGATTCTGCCGCGGGGAACCTCGACAAGTTGCTCCGCGGTCACGTTGACATCATCACGCTGTCGCTCGATTTGATTTGGCTTTGCGCCTAAAACGGTGTCGAACTCTTCCCTGGCGATTTGGACCAGGCCTGGATGGGCGACCCACGTGCCGTCGTGGCCATCGGTTGCTTCGCGGCGCTTGTCCTCACGAACCTTCGCGAGGGCGCGTTCGTTTGCCTCCGGGTCGGCTTTGACTGGAATATAGGCGGCCATGCCGCCCATGGCGAAGGTCCCGCGTTTATGGCAGGTCTTGATGCAGTTGAGCGTGTAGGCGCGCATGAACGGAACGGTCATGGTGACTTGCGCGCGATCGGGGACAATGAACTCGGATTTGCGGGCGAACTTTTTGATGTAGCTGAACAGATAATCCCAGCGTCCGCAGTTCAACCCTGCGCAGTGGTGGCGTAGTTCGAACAGGATTTCCTCCATTTGGAATGCCGCTAAAATGTGCTCGATGAGGACGGTGGCTTTAATTGTTCCCTGAGGGATGTCGAGCAACTGTTCGGCGCGAACAAAGACATCGTTCCAGAGCCGCGCTTCCAGGTAATGCTCCAGTTTCGGGAGATAGAAGTAGGTGCCGAGATCGTGCATGGCGCGATATCGGGCGTTGTGGAAAAAGTAGAGCGCGAAATCAAGTAGACTGGCGGAGGCGGGCTCGCCGTCCACGAGGACATGCTTCTCCGGCAAATGCCAACCACGCGGCCGAACCAACAGCGTCGCCACTGGGTTGTTCAGCCTATAGCGTTTTCCTTCCGGGCTGACATACTCAATGGTGTTTCGGACGGCATCGCGCAGATTGGCTTGGCCGTCGAGGGTGCCTTCCCACGTAGGAGAGTGGGCGTCCTCGAAATCGGCCATGAAGCAGTTGGCCCCGGAATTAAGGCCGTTGATGACCATTTTGCGGTCCACCGGCCCGGTGATCTCGACGCGGCGATTTTGAAGGTCTTCCGGTACGGGGAGGACCTGCCATTTGCCTTCGCGGACAGCCCGGGTTTCCGGGAGAAACCCCGGCATTTGGCCGCGATCGATGATGTCCTGGCGCATTTGCCGTTGTTTGAGTAAGCGCAGCCTGCGGGGGTTGAACTCGCGGTGGAGGGCGGCGAAAAACGCCATGGCTTCGGGCGAGAGGATCTGGGCCTGGGCCTCCGTGATGGGGCCGAGGATCTCGACGCCTGGTGCGAGGGTGAGGTGGTGGAGTCGCTCGATGGTGTTCATATCGTTACATTTTGGTCAAAAAGTTGTTGTTCATATGGGTTGATAATCCGCTTTAGCGCTAAACCCAAATCGGAAGTTTCAATACTTGATATTAACCGCGCCTATATCCGCTGGTCCCCCCGTTGCCGGAATGAAGGGACGGGTTTACAATAGCGACGTCGCGCGTACTGCGCGGGAGCCGCGGTGACTGTAAACCGCTGCGGTGAAGGCGTTTCAGGCGAATCCGTCGGAGGGAAGGACAATGCGAACGCTGAGCACGTCGGGCTATCGGTACAAGCAGAACCGCTTTCAGCAGTTGCGGGGCTTCTGCTATGCTGCCCTTTCAGGCAGTATTTCCAAGGCCGCAAAAAGGATGAATCTCAGCCAGCCCTCGGTTTCACAGCAAATCCAAAGCCTGGAAAGCGAGCTGTCAGTAAACCTTTTTACGCGGCAGGGAGCCCGAATCCATCTCACCTCCGATGGCGAGTTGTTGCTCGAGATGGCTGGGCCGCTTATCGAAGAACTGGAGCACCTGGATGAAAAATTCCGGCTGCGCCGTTCGGAAGTGGACGAAGGACATATCGAAGTCGCAGCGGGCCTTTCGACGATCCTCTATTTCCTGCCGAAACACGTGGAGGAATTCCGAAGGGCGCATCCCAAAATCGAGGTCCGGCTCCAAAGCGTCACCGGATTGGAGGGGTTGGAGCGGTTGCGGTTGGGGTTGGTGGACTTTGCCGTCGGCCCGTTGATGCAGGTGCCGGTGGACATTGATTTTCATCCTATCGTTTCCTATGTTCCGGTGGTCATCACGAGGCTTGGCCACCCGATGGTTTACAAAGAGCGATTGACGCTGGAAGAAATTGCGCGTTACCCGTTGATCCTCCCGCCGCGCGGCTTGAGCACCTGGAGCATGATTGACAGCACGTTCAAGAAGCACGGCCTGTCCTATCAGGTCGCCATGGAAGTCGGCGGCTGGGAAGTCATAAAAAAATACGTCGAGCTCGGACTCGGCATCAGCATCATCATCAGTATCGGGATTACGGGGGAGGAAAGATTGGAAGTGATTCCGGCCGGAGAATTTTTTCCAAAACGCACTTATGGTGTCGTGCTGCGCAAAGGACGGATTTTGACGCCCCAGGCTCGATTGTTTGTAAATCTATTGCTGCGCGCCAGCGAGGACGCATCGGCGCCGGTTTGGAATGGAGAGTTGAGGTTTGGGAAAGGCTGAAGGCTGAACGCTAGAGCCTGTCTCATCAACGATGGAGCGCGGCTGTGTTGCCGAGACCAGCCGCAGCGCGTACTCAGCCCAACGGCCCGCCGAGCGTGCTGCGGCTGGTCCTGCGGACACAGCCGCGCTCCGTTGCGTATGAGGTGGCCTCTAGATTGCGGGTCGTTCCGTCACGCCCATCTGGCCGCGGGTGACTCCGAGTTGGCTCAAGAGTTTCAATTCTTTCCAAAGCTGAACACCGGTGAGCTTGCCCGCCAGGAGTTGGCGGTACTTCGAAATGAGCTCCAGCACCTCGCTGGGATTTTCGTTTAGCAGTTCGAGCCGGAAGTGGCGAAGGCCGAGGGCCAGCATGCGGGAGACGTACTCCGCCCCGGTTTGGGCGCGGCTATTGAAGACGGTGTTGCGGCAGCCGATATCCGCCTTGACCGGATGTTCAGCGCCGACACGGTCGCGTAGTTTCACATCGTGCTTGTCACACGGCCGGCCGCAATTCGTGTAGTCTGTTCCGTTCGAGAGAAAAGCGCAGAAGACACAATGCTCCATATGAAACATCGGTATGTGCTGATGGATGGTGACCTCGAACCACTCAGGGGGAGCGGACGACAGCAATGCTTCAAGCTGCGCAAAGTTCAGATCGTAAGAGGCGGTCACTCGTTCGAGCCCAAAACGGTTCCTGAAATAGTCAGCGCTGAGCCGGTTGGCTATGTTCAACGAAAAGTCTCCGACGCGCCGGTCGTGGGCAAAAAAGTTGAGGTGATCGTAGTTGCGGAGCAGGTAGCCGTCAGCCTCGCAAGAGCGAACCTGCTTGAGCGTCCATTCCTCGCCCATTTTGAAAATGCGAGGGGGAGCGACGAAAATCGCGGAATCGGCAGCGCGGCGCGGCCCGTTGCGGAAGGCCTGGACCGCGTCGCCGTACTTTTTCGGGTTTTCGAAATCGCAGTAAATCGTCTCGATACCGGCATTCATAGTGGCTTCGAGCTGTGCAAGGTTGCGAACCAGGACGATGAGTTGGGGCTTGGCCTGGGAGGAGGGTGAATCGTTGGAAGCACCCGGAGCAGTTGCACCGTGAAGCGGCCTAAAGGCCGCGCTCCTGTCCGAATTGAGCGCCCAACGTTGGGGGCATGACCGCAGCACTTCCATTTGCTGGGTCAGTTCGCGGCGCAACCGGTTCAACTCGCTAATGGGGAGCATCACTTTTCCTTCGAGCCGGCTGGTCAACGTCCCCAGCTTGAAAGGCGTTCCACCCAGCCTTCCGAGTTGCTCGCCGAGACGCTCGGGGGTGAGCGGCTGTTTTTCGGCGACCACCAGCGGCATGGCCGAGCTTAACTGGACTGTATGGCCGGAATCATCTCGCGCGATCACAGTCAGCGGTGCTCCCGCCAGGCCATGCACCTCTATCGCCAGCGGCTTTTGGAATTTCGGCGCGTCTCCTTCGAAGCTTCGGCGCAGGCGCCGCTCCAACTCAGGGTCGCTGGTTTTCCAAACTTTGTCGCCAACATGCACTCGGGAAAAATTAATATCGCCCTCGCCAAACGTTAGCCAGGTCATGTTCGAACCGTTTTGCACAGACCCAGGCGAGTGCGCCGCATTGCCCTCCAGCTTATACACCCGTCCGCCTTGTTCCTTCGCCTCAGGGTGACCGGCATCGAACACGATGCCATCACCGGGCTTGAGTGGCGCGCCCAGATTGACGCGCACGCGGCCCCGCTCGATTCCTAGAACGTCGCCGAGGTAAACACCGCGCTTTTTTCCAAAACGCGCATGAACCAGTTTCTGATTGTTGTTTCCCTGAAACCAGCCCGTGTAGAGGCCGCGGGAAAAAGCCATTTCGAGGTTGTAAATTGTTTCTCGGGATTGAATTCCGCCATCTGCCTTCTCATGCTTCTGGGGTGAGGCGTCAGTGATGGCGGCTGTTTCTGATTGATCCAGGGCTTTGCGGTAGACCTGGGTGATGTTCGCCACGTACTCGGGGGATTTGAGCCGGCCTTCGATCTTGAGCGAGGTGACGCCTAGTCGGATGAGCTCGGGGAGAACTTCCAGGCCAGCGAGGTCCTGCGGACTGAGGAGATATTTCCGATCGCCGAGCGGGACAAGGTTGCCATCGGCCAGCAGTTCATAAGGCATACGGCAGGCCTGGGCGCATTCGCCGCGGTTGGCCGAGCGGCCTCCGAGGGCTTCGCTCGTCAGACATTGGCCTGAATAAGCCACGCAAAGCGCTCCGTGCACGAAGACTTCTAAAGGAAGTGACGCGCGACGAGTGGGATTTGCAGGTCCAGTGCCCTCACCAGGCGGGCCCACACCCATCGAGGCCGCGCCCGGTGAGGGCACCGGGCCTACAGGGGCGGCAAGGATCTTTGAGATTTCTTTCAGCGAACACTCACGGGCGAGGACAACCAGGTTGCAGCCCAACTCGCGCGCGAACTCGACTCCGGCAGCGCTCGTAACCGTCATTTGGGTCGAGACATGGATCGGAAAATCAGGCGAAAGCTGGCGAATCAAGCGGCAGATCCCCACGTCCTGGACAATGGCGGCATCCACGCCGGCCGCGATGATAGTGTGCAGGTATTGCTCGGCCTCTGCGAGCTCGTTTTCGAAGACGAGCGTATTGAAAGTCACATAACCCTTTACTCCGCGCCGGTGCAAAAACTCCATCAACCCGGGAAGCTCGGCTTCCGTGAAATTGTGCGCCCGCATCCGTGCGTTGAACCTGTCCAGGCCGAAGTAAATGGAGTCTGCGCCGTTCTCGACCGCGGCGCGGGCACACTGCCAATCGCCCGCCGGAGCCAGCAGCTCGGGCAGTCTGGAGGCAGCCGCCTGTTCTTGCGCGTCAAGTGATACAGGAGTGGCGCCCGGTGGCTGGATACTTGTGTCTTCCATCAGCAACACCAAGCATACCGCTCCGGGAGCGATTTGACCAGAGTGGCTGCGGGGCGAGGTGCAAACGCCGGTGGAATTTGTAATTGCGGTTGGGCCGTCTCTGAATCGAATATTGTGGCATGGCTGGGTTTCGATTTCGAATCAATGACCTGCCCGAGGAAACGGATGAGCCGAGGATTCTGATCACCAAACTCTTCCTGCCGGTCGGGTTGCTGCTTCTGGCATTTGGCAGTTGGGCAGGCTGGAAATACTTCCGGTGGCAAGCCCCGCCGGACAACGTGCTGCGTGAAGTCCGTTTGGCAGATGTCAGGAAAGTCACCGGAGGCAACGATCCAACGCGCGGGGTGCAGACTATCCATTTGCATTGGCCGCAGGGCGCCGTTGATTACAAGTCAGGCTGGCCGCGCTTCGACCAGGTGCACAATCTCGATACGAACCTGAGCCTGCTGGTGGACAGCACGAACCAGGTTTGGGCGTTGAAGTCCTCAGGTGGCACGGTTTCCAACCGGGACTTCTTCCTATCGCTCAACCTCGAAGTAAAACCTTTGAGTGGTTTTTGTGCGCTCGTTTTCGCTCCGTGCGGCCTTTTCCTGCTGTTCTCTTTTTGGGCGGCGGAACGTGAGTTGCGAAAGGGAACACTCTCGGGCGACCTCATGATTTTGCTCCCGGCGCGGAAGTTGGTTCTCGTGACAGGGTTGTTTGGCTACCTGTTTTTATACGGCCTGGTGCTGACACCATTGCTGGGAAAAGTTCTGCCGGGTTGGGCGCTGGCATTGATTTGGGTTTTCACAGGTGGGCTGCTTGGGAATTTGCTGGTGCAAGTTCTGAAAAAGTGGCGAACTCGCTCCAGCGCGCTCGGCTCGGGGCTGCTCACAAAAATCTAACCTGTTTTGGCAATGTCTATGACGCAGACGTGGAATCCAGGCTATCTGCCGCCTCCGCCCAGGCGCGTCCGCCTGTTTCCCGGCGCGAGCCGGGTCGATTACTGGTTTGGCCGGATTTTCATTTTGCCGCACACGTTGATCGGCATCGGCGCGCTCGGATATCTGTTATTTCTACTCCTCTGGCGGATTTTCGGAACGGACATCCCCGGCGTTGTCACCGGCACGGAGAATTCGGTCTCTTCCAAGGGCCATTTCAGTTACAGCGTAAAATACGAGTATGCGGTCGGACAGGACCGAAAATCTGGTTCCGCAGGTGTAAACGAGGAGGTTTACGAACGGTTTCATCAACAGGAAAAGGACAGACCACGGGTGACTGTTCACTATTTTGCGCTCGGCTCGTATGAACACGCCAGGCTGCGCGAAGGCAGATCCCTCTGGGCCGAGGTGGGAATGATCGCCGGATGGGCTGGATTTTGGAATACAGTCGTGGGCCTGGCGTTATATCAACTTTGGGTTGTCCCACTGAGGCTTCGCTGGCTGTACAAACATGGAGAAGCAGCGCCCGGAACTTTGGTCGGCAAGCGAGAAAAGGCCGGGCGTTCCACTACCTATTACATGACTTACACCTTTAGGGTGAATGAGACGGGTGAGCTCCGGCAGGTCGAATCGCAGGCAGGTAACGTTCCGATGTGGAAAATGGTCAAAGTCGGTCAGCCGGTGATTGTGCTCTACGCGCGAGACAATTTGAAACGCAGCACGGTCTACGAACTGGGCGGCTACGGAGTCTTGCCGGACGAAGCCTTACCGGACGAAGAACGTTTCAGACAGGTCGGGTAAGTGGTGGTGCATCTCATTTTCTGTAAAGCCGGGGAGTCAGGGCGGTCCCTTTCCCCTCACCCCGGCCCTCTCCCCGAGGAGAGGGAGCGCTATTCGACCACGCTGGAAAGGTCTTTACGATGCTGGAAGGTTCTCCCTCTCCCAAGGGAGAGGGCCGGGGTGAGGGGGAACGTTGCACACGAATTGCCTGTTGCTCAAAAACTGCGCTGCGCCCGTAAGCGGCGTAGCGGAGACTTTCCCGCATACTCTGTTGAGTTCGGACGCTTGCTCAGTACACTCCACCCGTGAACTTCTATCACGTTCTTTACACGTTTCGCCTCGCGTTGGCGATTTCGCTTCTTCCATTTTTCATCTCCAACGCATCGGCTGATGACTGGCCGCAGTGGCTCGGCCCCAACCGCGATTCGGTCTGGCGGGAAACGGGCATCGTCCAGAAATTTCCGACCAACGGTCCGCCGATACTGTGGCGAACCGCTCTCGGGGCGGGTTACTCCGGGCCGGTCGTGGCAAAAGGACGTCTGTATGTCACCGACCGTCAGCTTGGCGAAGGCGCCAATAACCCGGCCAATCCCTTCTCTCGCGGCATTATCAACGGCGCCGAGCGGGTTCTTTGTTTCAATGAAGCGGACGGCAAGCTGATTTGGAAACACGAGTACGATTGCCCCTACACGGTGAGTTACCCGGCCGGGCCGCGCGTTGCGCCATTGGTCAGCGAAGGCAAGGTCTTCAGCCTTGGCGCCGAGGGCAACCTGGTCTGCCTCGATGCCCTGAACGGAAAAGTTTTGTGGTCGCACGATTTCAAAAAAGATTTCGCGCTGCAGACGCCCATGTGGGGTTTCGCCGGCCATCCCTTGCTGGATGGCAACCGGCTCATTTGTCTTGCCGGCGGCGAAGGCACTACTGCGGTCGCATATGATAAGGATACGGGCAAGGAGTTGTGGCGCGCGCTGACGGCAAAGGAACCGGGGTACAGTTCTCCGACCCTCGTCGAAGCCGGCGGCAAACGGCAGGTTATTCTGTGGCATCCTGAATCCGCCAACGGCCTCAACCCGGAGACCGGCGCGGTTTACTGGTCGCAGCCGTTCGTCTCCCGCTCCGGCATGACGATCGCCACCCCGCGCAAGCTGGGCGACCGGCTTCTCTTTACCACGTTTTACAGCGGCTCGTTGATGCTGGAATTCCCAGCCTCGAGCAGGGCATCTGAAAAATCAAATTCGGCTCCCGCTGTTCTTTGGCGCACGGAGAAAGCCAGTGAAAAGGACACCACCCATTTAAACGCGGTCATGTGCACTCCTTTTTTGGAGGAGGACTACATCTATGGCGTCTGCAGCTACGGACAACTCCGCTGCCTGAAAGCGGACACGGGAGAGCGTGTCTGGGAAACGTTTCAGGCGACCACCGGCGGCGAGCCGGTCCGCTGGGCCAATGCGTTCATGGTGAAAAACGGAAACCGTTTTTTCCTGTTCAATGAAAACGGGGACCTGATCATCGCGAGGTTAACACCGAGCGGCTACCAGGAACTCAGCCGCGCGCATTTGCTCGAACCAACCAACACCGCAGCGGGCCGGAATGTCCTATGGTCACACCCCGCTTTTGCCAATCGCCATGTTTATGCGCGGAACGACAAGGAGCTCATTTGCGCGGATTTGAGCGAACATTGACGCCCCCGAGCGTCCGCGAGGCAACGATTTCGCACCTTCGGCAATCGTTCACCGTTGTGGCGGGCTGATTTCGTTGAACAACCAGGCGCGCGCGTACGCCCACCAGCGTTTGGCGGTGGCTTCAGAAATGCCCAGAACTTCAGCGGCCTGCGGAATTTTTAGGCCGACGAAGTAGCGGAGCTTGACCAACTCCGCCTGTTGCGGTTCCAGCACGGCGAAGCGGTCGAGGGCTTCATTGAGCGCGAGCAATTGGTCGTCCGGAGCCGGGCTGGCGATTTCCAGTTCATCCACGTCCAGATGCGCCGCGCCGGCGCCGCGTCGTTGAGCATGCTTGCGCCGGGCGCGGGCGATAAGGATGCGGCGCATGGCCTCGGCGGCGGCGCCGAAGAAGTGCGCGCGGTTCTGCCAGGATTGAGCGGGCGAGTCCACCAGTTTTAGCCATGCTTCATGGACGAGCGCGGTGGGCTGGAGGGTGTGGCCCGCGGGTTCGCTGGCCATCTTGTGCGCGGCCAGGCGGCGCAGTTCGTTGTAAACAATCGGCAGCAG
>Ga0193692_1000483_pt1 | contig 9995 bp, 13 predicted proteins | sample L3a1metaG_FD_144917 | JGI IMG/M metagenome (GOLD analysis project Ga0193692, IMG submission 144917) | Soil microbial communities from a riparian zone of the East river system, Colorado, United States - L3a1 | ecosystem: Environmental > Terrestrial > Soil > Riparian zone | place: USA: East River... | reverse complement strand
CGAGCTTTGGAAACCAGCCAAAGTTCCTCAGCCCCGTCCTTTGGCTCAGCCGCCAACGCCTGCTTAAGCAGCTCGTAATCGTTGGTAGCGCTTTCCTTCTCCAACCCAATAACGACCTGCCGCACGTTCGCCTCCGAACAAGCCGATTTCCAAAGCTCGGCCTGGTGCAAAAAGTTACTTCCATACTCCGCTTCACCCGGAGCGCCAACGACCGTGACAACGGTGGCGGAAGAATCGGCAGCGACCGAGGACAGAAATGACGAAATCCAAATGACGAAGGATATACAGAATGACGAATGACGAATGACGAATGACGAAAGAAGTCCAAATGACGAAGCCCGAACTTCTGTAGGAGACGACGTGAGGAGTCTCTGATCAAGTTCCTCACCGACGAAAGACTCCTCACGTCGTCTCCTACATTGGATTAGCAATTCGAGCTTCGGATTTCTTTCGGATTTCGTCATTCGTCATTCGGATTTCTTACGCGAGCCCCTTCCATCGTCTCAGCCCCCATTCCGATACAAAGCAGACCAGCGCGAACGCAAACATCGCGGGCGTGTGCCAGAGTGGGAACGTCCAGGACTCCATCATCGGCGCATGTTTCGTTGGAAGCTTTCGGGCGAACTCCTCGAGCCGGTCGGCAGGGATAATTTCACCACCGGTGCGCTGGGCAATTGTCTCCAGCAGAGAAACGTTCGGTGCAAGCGATCGGAATTCCTCCGCAGCCAAATCGGTGCTCCACCCGGCTTGCGCGCGGCCCACTTCGGCGCCTATATCGTTAGTCACGTACGCGGTCGCCTGGTACCCGCCGGTGGCCCGTGGGACATAGGTTAGTTGATAAACGCCCGGTTCTTTGACCGAAGGTTCAGCCGGCAGCCGCAGGACGTTTGTGACAGCGCCCGCGCTCGCATCCGCCATGATCGGCTGCACCTCTATCACGACCGAGGCATTGTCGAGCGGCTGGAACTTCGCATCCCTTGCTTTCACTTCGAGCATGACCGCTCCATTGGCATCATCAGTATGGGGATTTGCGGTAAGCTCGACACGGCCAGGCGTATCCGTGACCAGCCAACGCATCAGTTGCCGCCACGCTTTGTCCATATCGCGATGCGCATCGGCATCATGCAAGCCCCAATGCCACACGTCCCCAAGCGTCAATGCCGCCGTCCGCCCCCGGCCAAACCTCTGGACGATCAACGCCGGCCACGGCTTCCCTGCCTCGTCCGAGACGGTTGCGATCACGCTCGCGCCCGGCTTGATTTCGCGCACCCGATTCAGAACGCCGAAAGGCGCCATCGTTTCGAGGCGGCTTTTTTCAGCGCTTTCATTGTCGCGGAGCCGGGCCCAGGGCTGGAGCCAGCCTTCGGCCGTCAGATTCAAATGCAACGCTCCCGGTGGTTTGTCGGCGCCCTCCACCTTATCCAGGTAAACGGGCAACATCTCGCCGATCGGAGTTCGATGATACTTGCCTTGTTGGAACGTTTCCATTCCGCCGAGCATCAGCAACCCACCACCACGCTCGGAAACGAAACGCTGAAGCAGCGCCGCCTGATCCGGCGAAAAAAACTCGGCTTCGAGATCGTCCACGATCACGGCGCAGTAACTATAGAGTTCCTCCGGGGTTCGCGGAAAGCCGCCGCGCAACTCAAATTCATCGCGGGTGTTCAAGCGCACCAGCACGGGCTGGTCATAACGCTCCACCTCATCTGCCGACTGGTTTCCGAAACCCCGAAACAGAGGATTGCTCGTTTCGCCGGGGCGACCGATAAAATTGAATTTCGGCTCGCGCTTGGCCACACGGATCAGCCCAACCAGATGAAGCTGGTCATCTTCCTCCAAGGCGCGGTTCAGGAACTTGAACTCCCAGTTCGGCCGTCCGGACACATAGAGAATGCGATAAGGTCCTTTGCCCCGGTCCACTGCCAGGATCCGCGTATTATTTGCGAGCGTAGCCTCGGCCGATTTGGTTGCGTCGTCCGTCAACCCGATTTCGTTCGCGCTCCGCACGCGCAGGCGATAAAACGAGAGCCCCGCGGTTTCTGGCCGAAATTGGAATCGGAACGCCAGCGGCGAACCATCCCGGCGGGCCGTCAGCTTTTGCTCGACTACCCTTTTACCCGCGCGATCCACGACCTGCGCTACAATATCATCCCCTCCGTATCCTGCCGCGCTCACTTCCGCCTGAATAGAAACCGGCGCATCCTCGAACGCGGTTTGGCTCACCCGCGCCTGTTGCAAGGAAACGTCTTTGATCGCTTCGGTACGCCCAAGCACAACCGGATAGATTGGCGGCAGGCCCATCAACTCCGGCGCAGCGCGCAGATCCGTCGCATTCCCATCAGTGAAAAGCAGTATCCCGGCGAGCGGCCGTCCCCGATACCGCTCTCCCAGCGTCTTCAGAGCCGCCCCCAGCGCGGTCGCCCGTCCATCAAACGCCAACTCGCTGAAATCCTTCGTCGCCTGCAGCCGGGCATCGAAGACGTAACGTCGCAAATCAAAATTCTGTTCCAGCGAATCCTGCCAGTTCGCGTGCTGGGAATTGACCATGTCACGAAGGATTTCTCCGCGACTTTTCGTTTCGTTCCGATCCTTGATTTGCAGGCCCTGGCTGTTGTCAGCAACAATCGCAAACAGGTTCGCGCCGGGCCGAACCCGCTGTCCGCTCCAAAGCGGCTCTAATAAACAAAACGCCAGGGCCGCGAACCCCAGCACCTTCAAAGGAATACAAACCCAACGAATCGCCGGCCCTCCACGATACCCCCACATCAACAGTAAGAACGCGACAGCCACTGCCCCGGCCGCAAACCACAGCCAGTTCCAACCCGCAAAGCTCAGCGTCCCCAAGGGCATCCGTGCATCTTAGCAGCGAAACGGGTCAGCGACAACATGGGGTTTGAGCAAACGCGCAAACCACTCTTCTTCTTTACAGGAGGTCAAAACGTACACTGCAAGGCAGGCCAGGAGCAGCACGACGCCTAATGCTTTAGCTTTCCACGTCCGAGTCATTTCACCTTGACGGGGATCGGGTTCTGTTTGGTAAAGAAAGGCTCATACTCCGCTTTGCCGGAAGACTGCTGGCGGTCATACGCGTCGATTGCAGCGACCACGCGGGGCCCTTTTTGCGCATGCGAAAGCCCGGTCCAGTAACCAATCCCATAGGTGAAAAGCAACAAGAGCACCACGAGCACACTCGGTAGTATTTTCTTTTTCTTCATATGCGCGGGGAGTTAAGCGAATCTAGCAAGTGATCATGCCGGGCTGGATACCACCCCTACATCGAATGCTTTGGGTGCAGTGAAGGTTTTGGGGCCTTTTGCAGCCGTCGCTTGGTCGTCCCGCCTGCATGAGGGCATTAGGGCAAGTTTTTGCGAAAGTGGCAAGGCGGGAACGGAGAAGGCTAAAGGCTGAATGCTAAATGCTAAAGTAAAGGCGGGCTGCGCGAATGGAAATGTTGCATGTTGAGGTTTGGCCCGTGGCTTACCCGTTCCCGCCCGTGACTTACCCGTTGTTCAGTCTGCAACGGGCTTCAGCCGGGATTGATTCCGATGCAGGAGAATCTGCATTCCGTAACAACATGCAGCGACTGATATCAAAAGAACTAACGGCAGCACGATTGGTTGCCCTTCGGGCTCCGCGAACAAAGGCATCGCCACAGCTCCAAGATTGTGCGCCGCCAGTGCCTTCTCGACGACGCACGCAAACGCGTAGCAAGCAATAAGAGTCAGAGTCAGCAGAATTTGCGAACCAAGCCGCGGCACACTGAAAGCCGCGCGCACGAACATAATCGTGAAAAGCCAATACATACTTTCCAGGCCTCCAACCAGGGTCATGACCGACAGAATAAAGACGCCGTCCAGCAGCGTCATTGCGAATACCATGCATTGCAACAACCCCATTGGCACACGCCGCGCCGTTATCAGAAGACCTGCGGCGACTAAATTGAGCAAGAGCGCAGCAGTTTGCCGGAGTAGGGCTATCACTTCGGGACTCGCCCGAGGCTGGTTTCGAGCAGAGCGTAAACATCGTCGACCGTGTTCACGCGCTCGAGCGCTTCGTCAGGCAGTGAAACGCCAAAGTGATCCTCGATGCCCATTGCGATTTCCACATTGTAAAGGGAATCCGAACCCAAATCTTCTATGAGCCTGGCCTCCAACGTCAGTTGGTCACGCTGTATTCCCAACTGCGTGATGATTATATCCTGCGCTTCTGTAATTTCTTTTTCAGTTAACATGTTCATGGCGACGTTCTTTATTGTGCCGGCGGCTATGCAGCCGAGAGCCTTTCGTTTTTAACACTTCGGCTCTCTTTCGGTGCATTTCTGCAACGGACCGATTTTCTGCCGCACTCTGCTCCAAGTGCTTTGCGCTTGATAGTACAATTACTGCTAGCGACATTACTATATAGTCATGTTTGGACGATTGTTTGCAGAGAGCGGTCTTTCGCTGGATCGGCTTCGGGCGCTGGTCGAGGTGGGGTCGGCGGGCAGCATTGCACAGGCTGCGGCGGGAGATCCTGTTCGGCAAAGTCAATACAGCCGGCAAATCAAGGAGCTTGAGGATTTTTTCCAGACGCGGTTGTTGGAGCGGCAGGGCAAGGGGATGCGGTTCACCGCAAGCGGGCGTGAACTCGCGCGAATATCGCGGTTTTTCCTGCTCGGACTATCCAATTTTCAACGAGGCTGTCTGGCGGAGGAGCGGACATACCGGATTGGCGGCTGCGCGACGTTCCTGCGGGCGTTCGTGCTGCCAACGCTCGGCCATGGGCGCAACCTGCGACCAGGGATTACGTATACCGTGGAGGCGTTGCCAGACGAGACAGTCGAACGGCGTTTGCACGATTTGACTCTGGATTTCGGGATCGTCACAAATCCGAATCTCAGCCGCCCGCTGCAAAGCAAGCCATTGGGGACCTGGCATCTGCAGCTTTGGGCGCCCGGTGAATTGGAGGCTCGCGCCGCCACGCGGTTATTCCGCGAGAAGCGCTTGCCATTTGTTCTGCCGGCTGAAACTCCCCTGCCCTGGAATTCGGTTTTGGCTGAACACAAGCCGAGCCTTTGCTGTGACACATTCCTGGAGGCTCACGAGATCTTGATCGAGCAATCGCTGGCGGTTGTCCTGCCGGATTTTCTGCTTCGGAGGGAAAAGGCTCGCAGGTTCGTTCAGCTACCGATAAGCGCTGCGGATAAACCATCGGGTAAAGGCAAATCGAGCCCGATGTTCAGCTATCGGCTGGCGTGGAATCCGCGTTTGCTGCGGCTCAACCCACAGGCCACGCACAGACGCGATTTTTTGGTGGATTCACTGGCCAAACGATTTGGGCAACGCGGTTAGCGCAAACTCAAAATCGAGGACGAGGACGAGAACGAGAACGACTTGCCAACGCGGCTCAGAGTTCGCGCCAGGAGGTGACGAAGAAGCCGGCTGACAGGGACGTGCTTTTCAACAAGTTTTCGTCGAAGTGGAATGAGCAGAGGCCCTTGACGGTGACGGAATTGGCCACCAGCGCGCCTCTGAAATCAACAACTGTGGTAGATAGGGGATTGTTGGAGACATTGTTCGTGAAATCCGCCGAGGGCGCGTAGATGGTCCCGGTGAAAGAAGACTGATTGGTGAAAACTATGCTCCGCGTCGAAGGTGTACCAAGGATGGTAAGCTTGGAAGGGTCGCCGCCATCAACGACCGCAGCGCCGCTCAATTTAAACGAACTCCCCGGGAGGAAGATGGTCAGTTTCGCCGTCCCCGAATTTTCAACGTGAATCGAGGGAGCATCGAAGTTGTCGTTTGCTATCCGCAGCTTAACATCTCCGGCCCCGGCCCAAACATAGATCGCTCCTGAGGTGGTCAGCTCATAATCGCCACCCTGTTTGAAATAATAGCGGTAGGTAATCCCATTGATATTTGTATTGGCGATCGAAGGTGTCAGCCAGCTCTGTGATGGAATCACAACGTCCGGAAAATCAATGCTCAAATCATGCGAGGTATTGCCGCGGACCTGGCCGGAGCCGGTGGCGGTTGGACCGAGGAAAACATCTCCTTTGACGATATTGGCGCCGATGCTGATTTTTCCCGATAGTGAGACGACGTCGCCGTTGCTTCTGGTGCCGCTGTTGGGGCGGGTGGAATCAAAGCTGTCCGCGAAGACAATGGTTTTCCCAGTCCCGGTCATGGTAATATTGCTCTGGCTGGCAACGGCAGCGCGGGTGAGAGGCACGCTTGCGGTCGTGAGCCGAACCGCGCGAGACAGGTTGGCTGACATGGACGGGATGGCGACGTAACCGGTCGAGTAGATGATCGGGTTCTGATCGCCGGTGATGACGACTGTATAGGAGCCGTGATCGAGTGTGCGGGTGACTGGGCCGTAAAGTCCATTGTTGGGGCCGGTCCAATGGTCTCCCGAGCGGGCGATGATCTGCCCTGCCCCGCTCGGTGGGAGGCCCGCGCCCGGGTTCAGATGCGCCAGTGCCTCCTCGGCCCCGGCCTCGGCCATATCGAGGGCTGAGCGCCACGCTTGCGAGCGCGCCGTACTGATATATTGACTGCGGATAACAAACAGATAGCTCCCGAGCACCAGCCCCAAAACGCCACCTACAAACAAGGACGCGATCAGAACCGCGGCCTCTTCGCGACGGCGTGATGGAAAGGCGAATTTCATCCTGGTCTTCAGTTCAGTTTGTTGCGCAACGCGACTTGGGTTTTTTGCGTGACCCGGTTGGTGATTTTGCCAAGGTTCGTGGCACAGCTCCAGGATAAGCCGACCACTTTGCAATCGGCCAGGGTCACGGTGGGATTCAGCGATGCCTTGCCCCCGGCAAAAGTAACCGCGTGATTGTACAGGGTGAAGGTGCATTGATCGCAAGCGGTGAGCAAAACTTTGTTCGTGAGAAAGCTCGAACCGGTTTCATTCAACACCAGGGTTCGCTCTGCGGCATCCCAGGTGAGAGCAATGCCGATACGGGAAGCCGCGTTCGTTAGAGTCAGGGCTCTGGTATTGCTGTTGCTGACTAGAGCCGTCACACCGTTCGCCTCCTTGAGCTCGCGCGAGAGCAAGTCCGAGGCGTAGCGACTCTTGGAGTCGAGTTGAGAGTCATTGGCTACGATGGCGAAGCTGCGCTGGCCAAAGCCCGAGAGAGTAAAAAGGATGGCCACCAGGATCGAGCCGACGGCGGTGCCGACAAGCAACTCCATGAGCGTCATGCCGCTGAGAGCGTTGAGAGGAGGCAGCAGAGGGCGACCGGCAGCCTTCATGGATTTATCCCCCACTGGTAACTCTGCATTCCGTAGCGCGCGATTTGTGTCTGCCCCTGATTGGTGTGGACGAGCACCTTCCCGCTCTCGTAGTTCGTCCAAAAAACCGTGACGGTGACCAACCGAAGATTCGTCGCGTAGGAAACCGGAAAATCCGGCGTGGTGAGGGCGATTTTGTCGTAAGCTTCTGTAAAGGAAGTGGGGAACGCCGGCAAATCACTCCACGGGCAAAGGCGCAAGGTTTCGATCTTTTGCTGGATGATCTCTGTCGCCCGAGCATCCTCACGCACGAGGCGCAGCAGGCCAAATCCGGAACCGAAGCCTGCATACAGAGAAATAACGAACACGCCCAAAACGAACGTGGCCACCAGCAGCTCCGGAAGAGTGTACGCCCTCTGCCCCACCCTTCGGGACTCCCCTAACCTCATGAAACTCATTTATCCGCAAAAAAACTTCTCAACCTCGGGTTGCAATACCGTTTTACCATAACGGCCCCGGATGTCAAAGCTAAATGTTCTTGTTCTATTTCAAGGCCGCGTACACGCGGTGGACATCATCGTGATCGTCCAGCGAATTGAGGAAATTGCTGACCTCTTTCCGCGCCGTATCGCTCAACTCAGGAAAAGTTTTGGCGAGATAACGGATTTCCGCCGAGATGATGTTCCAGCCAGCGGCTTTCAACGCCTTCGAGACCGCATCCAACTCCTTGGGCTCGGTCAGGAACCGGGCGCCCTTGTGACCCGGCGGAATTTCCTCGGGTTCCAGAGCCTCGATTTCCTGCGCGCCGGCTTCGATGGCATCGCCTTCGGCGTCGCGGTTTGCATCCGCATGGGTTGCCTCGACGACGCCCAAATGATTAAAAAAGAAACCGACGCTGCCCGGTTGGCCAAGCGAGCCGGCTTTGAAAATGTTGCGAATCTCAGGAGCGGTCCGATTGCGGCTGTCGGTGAGGCATTCCACGACCACGGGAACTTTATGCGGCGCGAAGCCTTCGTAAGTGACCAATTCGAAGTTGATGTTGTCGTCGGTCTGGCCCGACCCTTTCTTGATGGCGCGTTCAATCGTGTCCCGATAAACGGAGGCTTTCCGCGCTTTTTCGACCGCCGCGAGCAGGCGCGGGTTCGAATCGGGGTCCGCGCCGCCTAATTTCGCGGCGACCATGATTTCGCGGACCAGTTTATTGACCAACTGGCCTTTCTTCTGCGCGTTTGCTTCGCGTCCGGCTTGTTTCCATTGAGCACCCATGGGGAGATTGTGCCGGAGTGAAGCGACGGTTTCAACTCATACGTGTGTTTCGTGATGCGTGATGCGTGATGCGTGACAGAAGCAGAGGGAAGTCTCAATCACGCATCACGCATCACGCATCACGCATCACGCATCACTACGGTTTCCGTGCCACCTCCACATTGCCGCCCATCCAGACGTGCGTCTCGGGGCTTTTTTGACAAACCACATCCGCAGCAACGGTTGTGATGGTATAGCTATCCTCGAAACTCGTCCCGCCGGCAGGACAGAAAATTCGGTCCTTGAGGTAAGGGTGGATATCGCCGAATTCAACGGAGGCCGTCGGACCCTTTTTCTGTTCCAAAGCCCATTGCTGGATGGCGGCGTCGATTAGCTTGAGATTGTTAATGCAGGCTGTCTTTCGCGATTCGGTCGTGTAGTGCAGGAAGCTCGGAACAGCAATCGCGCCCAGCAGGGCCACAATCGCGACGACAATCATGACTTCCACCAGGGTAAAGGCTACCTGGCACGGGCGGAATGACAGCATGGCTGGGCTGGAAGCCGAATGCATTCGTGCAGCATCAGCCTGCCGTAGTGGTCCACCCGGAGGCAATTCGCAGATCTACGGATGAGGTTTGCGGGTTTACCCGACAACCCCAGCGCCGGTCGCCACCTTCAAAACCGCTGTCCCGTTTCGGATGTTGTGGCGCATGGCCAGGTACCACGGGAACACCAGCAGCCACAGCGCAGCGCAGCCGATAAACACAACGACTGGTGGACCGGAAATGGGCGAGCGGTAGCGATTGAGGTGCAACTTTGAGGAATCAATCGCGGCCCACAGCGATGTGCCCGGGATCAGAAACCAAAAAAGGTTTAAGTTCACGGCGAGCGAAAGGCCGTAAACGACGGTCACGAGGCCGAGGGTGAAGACAATGGCGAGCCAGGGTTTCATAAGTGTTCAATTTCACGACGAACTTGGTCCGCGTCCACGCCCAGTCTGGCAAGGACACGAGCGGCCACGCCTGTGCCCTCGAGCAGGAGGCCCAGGAGGAGATGTTCGGTGGTTATGGCCTGGCGATTAGTCGCACGGGCCTCGCTGGCCGCGATTTTGAGCGCCCGATTCACTCGTGGGGTTTGGGGGAGGCTTTGCGGAACGGGGCCGGGCCGGCCAAGGCAGATTTCTCTTTCGATCGCGGCGGCCACTGTTTGAGCCGTCACGCCTCTGTTCTTCATGATTTTTGCGACCGTGCTTCCCTTGGCCCGCAACAAACCCAACAAGAGATGCTCTGTTCCGACGAAGTCGTGATTCAGGCGAGTCGCCTCCGACTGCGCACCTTGCAAGGACAATGTGGCGGCTTCGTCAAGGTTCCCGATGATGGCGGACAGGACTGACGCGGCTAACTCTTCATCCAACCGGAAGGAAGCGGCCAACACAATCGCGGGGATAATTGAGCCGAACGCCAGTAGTATCAAATGCAGTGCGGTTCCGGCAGGGGCAACCGAGTAAACCCAGGCGGGCGCACGTCA
>Ga0193692_1000482_pt1 | contig 9997 bp, 9 predicted proteins | sample L3a1metaG_FD_144917 | JGI IMG/M metagenome (GOLD analysis project Ga0193692, IMG submission 144917) | Soil microbial communities from a riparian zone of the East river system, Colorado, United States - L3a1 | ecosystem: Environmental > Terrestrial > Soil > Riparian zone | place: USA: East River... | reverse complement strand
GTCGGGTTCGCCGGGCCATGGGAAGAAGAAGTCATTGTCTTCCAAATAAAGGAAACTAGCCGCACTCAGTTGCCGCATGTTGCTTCGGCAAAGGGTGGCACGTGCTTGTTCCTTTGATTTTGCGAGAGCTGGAAGAAGAAGGGCTGCGAGGGCTGCGATGATCGAGATGACGACGAGTAGCTCCACCAAAGTAAAGCCGGACGAGCCTTTAATTCGGCCTGAGCCTAAGCGGTGAGCTAGTTGGGTTGACCCACGCATATGCCTCTGCGTCTAAAAATTGGAACTTCAGACCATAAATACCTTGAACCCAAAAATTAAGCAACAGGGTTTTTTGTCCTGCATCTCGACCATCCGTCACCGGTTACGGCTCGCCTATGGGGTTTAACCCGCATTCCACTGGTGAATGTCAGCATCGCGGGTGCCAACGGATTTCGCGGCTTTTTGGATGCTTTTTACGCTATTTGCGGGCTTTAGCGGGGCCGAATGACTAGTTCCTCTACAACGGCCCTGTCCGGGAGGCTGATAGCAAGCCAGGCACACTGGGCTACATCTTCCGACCGAAGCATCGATTTACGTGCGTCCGCCGGGGGCGGAGCGGGCCGTTTATCCAGTAGCGGAGTATCGATATCGCCCGGGAGGATGGCGCAAGCGCGGATCCCGTTGGCCCGTTCTTCGGCGTTGATTGATTGCGTGAGACCGAGCAATCCAAACTTGGAGACGACATAGGCCGGACCTGCCTTGGCGCTCGCCTGCTTCGCAGAGTCCGAAACGATATTAATAATGGTGCCGGAACGGCGTTCGCGCATGCCCGGCAGGAATGCCTGGAGACAGAGATATGCACCGGTGAGATTGGTCTCAACCAATTCGCGGTATTTCTCGAATGACAGCTCCCTCAGACTGCGTGCCGGGGTATTGGTGCCTGCGGCGTTCACCAGCAGCGAAATATCGCCGAGCGTCTTGCTTACGGCTTTTGCCATTGCGGTGACCAACTCTGGTTTGCTGATGTCGCAAGGATAAGCCAGGCAGCGTGAGGCGGTCTCTTTCGCGAGGGTCATCGTTTCCTTTAATGAATCTTCGCGCCGTCCGATCAGCGCCACGCGCCAACCATTTTGTGCCAGTAATAATGCAATTGCGCGGCCGACGCCGCTGCCCGCCCCAGTGACCACTGCGGAGTTGTTCATGTAAAAGTAAGGAAAGCTAGATTTTGAATTTGGGAGATTGGCTCAGGAATTTGACGGGATTGCCGTAAACAAGGTTGTCGATCGCTTCGGCGGAGTGGCCGCGCTTGCGCATTTCCAGTGCTGCGTAGGGAACGGCCAGCGGAACACTGACACCCCAATCGCAGGCGCTGTTCATCCAGATACGCTGCCGTCCGAAACATTCGATCATATCGACGGCGCGCGCGGCCGTGCATTTTGACTCCGGATAGAGCGTCATTCCAGCCCAGAAGCCGGCGTTCAACACCAGTTCCACGGTGTGCTCTTCCACGTGGTCGATGATGCAGCGTTCGGGGCGAATGCGGCTATCGCTCTTCAGGACGTCGATGATGAGGCGGGTTCCCTTCAATTTGTCCTCAAGATGCGGCGTGTGCACGAGGATGAGTTGGTTGTATTTGGCCGCCATCTCGACGTGCATTTCGAGGACCTTCATTTCGTTCCGGCTGTTCTTGTTCAGGCCAATTTCGCCGATCCCAAGAACGTTCGGCTTATCAAGAAACTTCGGGATGATCGAGAGCACATCCTCGGCAAGCTTAACGTCCTCGGATTCCTTCGGGTTAATGCAAAGCCATGTGAAGTGGGGCAGGCCAAACTTCGCGGCACGCTTGGGTTCATGCTCTGTCAATTGGCGGAAATAATCGAAAAATCCATCGGCCGAGCTTCGGTCGAATCCTGCCCAAAATGCCGGTTCGCAGACGGCCTGGCAGCCGGCGGTGACCATGTCGATATAGTCGTCCGTCACGCGGCTGACCATATGTCCGTGGGGTTCGATGTATCGCATAGCCGTCTCCTACTTCGTTTCGGGCCAGGCGCCGCATGCGGCCTTGGTGGTTGCGACCGGGATCGGCTCCGTTGTTGGATCGCTCAGGCTGAGCAGGACGCGCTTGGCCTTTGCGGGGTCGCCTTTGCTCAGCTCAGCGAGCGCGTTGCGAAAAGCCTTCATTCGAAAATCGTCTTCGCCGGCGGCACGTTCCATGCGATCGATGAAGGCCCCGAGATCAATGAGTTTCGCGCGAGCCTCCATGAAATAAAGGTCGAGCACTTGCTGACGAGTCATAGCGTCACTGAATGTAGACGCTTCTCGCAAAACTTAAACCGTAAAACTTCGACTTCGTGATCCAGGGCTTGCAACTTTAATCTCGCGACCACTGCGGGACATTCTAAATACTGCACCGACATGAAAGCCATCCAGTTGGAGAAACCCGAGCATTTTCGCACCATCGATGTCGCGGAACCGAAATCGGCGGGCGCCGGCGAAGCGCTGGTTCGGGTGCATCGCGTCGGGATTTGCGGGACCGACCTGAGCGGGTACCTTGGCAAAATGCCGTTTTATAGTTACCCGCGGATTCCAGGTCACGAGTTGGGTGTTGAGGTCGTCTCAGTAGGGCAGGGCGTGACCAACGCAAAACCGGGTGATCATTGCTCCATCGAGCCGTACATCAATTGCCAGAATTGTTTTCCGTGCCGGAAAGGGAACAGCAACTGTTGCGAGAACCTGCAGGTTCTCGGCGTTCATACCGATGGCGGAATGCGGCCGCTTTTCGTTGTGCCAGCCCGCAAGCTCCACGTTTCCACAAAGCTCACATGGGACCAGTTAGCACTCGTTGAGACGCTCGCCATTGGTTGTCATGCGGTTTACCGCGGGAATTGCCAGTCCACAGATAGCGTGTTGGTGATTGGCGCCGGGCCGATTGGCCTGGCGACGCTGGAATTCGTGAAGCTTAGCGGCGCAAAAACGATTGTCCTCGACCTGAACGAGCAGCGGCTTGAGTTTTGCCGCAAGCGAATGGGGGTCCAGCATACGGTTCTCTCGCGCGGTGATGGTTCAGAATTGCAGGCATTGAAGGATCTCACGGATGGAACGCTGCCAACCGTCGTCATCGATGCCACCGGGAGCAACAAGTCGATGTCGAATGCGTTGAACTATTGCGCGTTCACCGGCCGCCTCGTTTTCGTTGGTATTACCACTTCGGAAGTCAGCTTTGGCCATCCGCTGATGCATCGCAGGGAGCTGACTCTTCTCGCCAGCCGCAATGCGCTCCCGCAGGATTTCGGACGGATTATCAAGTTGATCGAAGACGGCAAGATTGATACGCGTCCGTGGATTACGCACCGATCGAGCTTCGATGACCTGATTGGACTCTTTCCCTCATACACTAAACCTGAAACGGGCGTGATTAAAGCGATCGTCGAAGTTGCCTGAGCGATACGGCGAATATGAGGATCGATAGCCATCAACATTTCTGGAATTACAATCCGCGGGAATACCCATGGATTGGCGATAAACGGATTGCCCGTGCTTTCCTTCCCAAAGACCTCGAAGCGGAATTGAAGCCGGTTCGTCTCGATGGTTCGGTGGCTGTGCAAGCCCGGCAATCCGTCGAGGAATCGCGTTGGCTGCTCACTCTGGCCGATCACTACCCGGTGATCAAAGGAGTGGTGGGTTGGGTGGATCTTCGATCTCCGGAAGTGGACCGCGAGTTGGCAGAGCTTTCAAAGCATCCGCGCTTCGTGGGTGTGCGCCACGTCGTGCAGGACGAACCTGATGCGAATTTCATGCTGCAGCCTGAGTTCCTGCGCGGCATCGGGAAACTGACGGCTCATCGACTTGTCTACGACATCCTGATCTTTCCGAAGCAACTTCCTGCCGCGATCGACTTGGCCAAACGTTTCCCCGAACAGACCTTCGTCCTTGATCATATAGCGAAGCCATTCATCAAGGACGGCACACTGTCACCATGGGGCAAACAGATTCGTGAACTCGCGAAAAGCCCGAATGTCTTTTGCAAAGTTTCCGGCATGGTCACTGAAGCCAAACATGGCTCCTGGAAAAAAGAGGATTTCAAACCGTACCTCGACATCGTTTTCGAAGCGTTTGGAATGGATCGCTTAATGTACGGATCTGATTGGCCGGTCTGCCTCTTGTCAGGCAGCTACCGCGATGTTTTCGGTATAGTGGACGAATACGTCACTGCTCACGCTGGCAAAGCCGCTGACAAGATCTTTGGAGGAAATGCGGCGAATGCTTACCAATTGCGTTCGTAGTGGTTGAGTGAATCCGGAATCTTAGCGCACTGTTCTCTGCAGCGCATCGATCATTTCACCCTGCTCAATTTGCAACCGGGATGATCTCTGCACGTCGAGTGCTTCAGGTAACTGACCATGGCTATTTCGCCACTCTGATCCTGGATTTGGTTGAATGATTATCCCCGGCATGGTCGAGGATGTTCCGGGTGAAGTTCCGGGGGCTGCGGGATTCTGTTCAGATAGCGTGACCATCAATGCGAAACAACATATTACGGCCAGGCTGACCAGCCCGCCCCAAATGAGCTTCCGATCGTGATTCATAAGGTACCTCGTCCTACTAAATTATCAGGCGCAATCACGAAAATTCGATCTCCACTGGGCTTGAGTGATTTCCCACCGCCAGATCCGTCCGTCTTCAGGATCGATCACCTCGCCGACGTTTCGCAGGCCGCATTTGGTCAGGATGCGCGTGGAAGCATTTATTTCGGGGAGTGTATGAGCGCAAACGATTGTGACCGCTGGTGATTCGAATGCATAACGAACCAGGGCTCTCGCCGCTTCGGTGGCGTAACCTTTGCCCTGGAATGCCGGCGCAATGACGTAAGCAATCTCGACTGTGCCGCTTTCATCCGGTGGACCCTTGTAGCCGCAGCACCCGATGACTTTCTGTTCAATTGGAAGGAGTAATTGAAAACCAAGAAGCCATTCGTCCGGCGGCAGGGTCACCTTCTCGAACATTCGGCTGTATCCTTCCGCGACGGCTTCGAGGCCCTCTGCCCAAGGGTATCCGACCAATTTCTGAAAAGCGGTGCTCCCGCTGCGTAAAGCGATAATGTGATCAGTCGCAAATTGGATGAGCTCGAGCCGGTTTGTTTTGATCGTCATGAAATGTTCGGGGTGGCGCAGATTCTCACGGCAGTACTTAATGGCAAGATGAATTGCGCTCGAAGAATCATCCTGCTCTTCCTTTCAGGGATTGCCTTGATGCTTCCATACGCAATGCGAGGCGCAATTCTCGATGCGGATGCTTTGCTGCACCAGCAATCGTTCTGGGATAATCAGGATTGGGACTGGTACAAAGCGAACATTCCATTTTTTGAGTGTCCGGACGCCGAAATCACCGCGACCTATTACTATCGCTGGGAGTTGGTGACGAAACATCTTACCTACGGCTCACCCACCAGCGGCTACAGTTTCACTGAATTTATTGACCGGCCGTTTTGGTCGGGCGCATATGGCGCGATTAGTTGTCCAGCGGGGCATCAGCTCTACGAACTACGCTGGCTTCGTGATCCGCAGTATGCTCGAGATTATTCGCGTTACTGGTTTCGAACGCCCGGAGCTGAGCCTCGTCGATACGGTTGCTGGCTTGCCGATGCAGTTTGGGCGGTGAATGAGGTTCATCCGGAGAAGGCGTTCATGACCGATCTGCTCCCTGATCTGAAGAAGAATTACGAAGGTTGGGAGCAACGCCAGTTCGTGCCCGAGGTGGGACTCTTTTGGCAAAACGGACACGACGATGGGATGGAATACAACATCACCAGCCGCCAGACGGAGGATATCGTTCGGGGCGCAAACGGTTTTCGACCGAGCTTCAATAGCTACATGTGCGCGGATGCGCTGGCGATTGCGCGAGTTGCAGCTCTGGCTGGCGACAGCGCAACAGAACAGGCCTATCGCGCAAAGGCGGCATCGTTGAAAGAAAAGATCCAAAAACTGCTTTGGGATCCAAAGCGGGAATTCTTTTTTCCTATGTTCATGCGCGACGAAAAGGACAAGCAGGGCGATATCGTCAAAGCGCGAACGCTCACTTACCAGTCAGGCAAATTTGCCGGCAACGAACATGGCCGCGAAGAAATCGGCTTTGTGCCGTGGCAGTTCAACTTGCCCGATGGCGGCTACGAGAAGGCTTGGAAGTTTCTCATGGACCTTGAATATTTCTTTGCGGAGTACGGCCCAACGACAGTGGAGCGAAACGATCCGCAGTTTGTCCTGCAAAAAACCTGTTGCTGGTGGAGCGGACAGTCATGGCCCTACGCCACCACACAAACGTTGAAGGCATTGGCAAATCTCCTGCACAACTATCGCCAGGATGTGATCACACGCGGCGACTATCTCCGACTGCTGCAGGTATACACTCGAACGCAGCGCAAAAACGGCAGGCCCTATATCGCGGAAGCTGCAAATCCTGATACAGGCTCGTGGGAAGGGCACGACAGCTATAATCACAGCGAACATTATTTTCACAGCGGCTACAACGATCTCATTATCACCGGTTTGATCGGTCTCACATCGCGCGCCGACGATATCCTCGAAGTGCAGCCGCTCGCGCCCGCTGATTGGCCTTACTTCGCGCTCGACCAGCTTCCTTATCACGGGCATCTGCTTTCCGTCATCTGGGATAAAACCGGCACACGCTACGGACGTGGGCCCGGTCTTCGAATTTTTGTAGACGACAAGGAACTGGCCCAACTCAACGTTCTCGGAAAGATAACGGCCAGGCTTCCGGGAGGATCTGCGGTTCCGAAAACGGCCCGGCGGGTTAACTACGCCGTGAACAATGATGGCGATCATTATCCGCGGCTCGCGGCTTCGTACTCGGATGCGGCGGCGCCTTTATGGCGAATCAACGACGGGAATTACTGGTATCACCTTCATCCGCCGAACCGCTGGGCGTTTGCAGGCTCTACGAATGGGACTGATTCATTGGTGCTCGATTTCGGGATCACCAGAAAAATCGACGAGGTGAAACTTTATTTTCTGGATGATGGCACCAACGTCGTGGCGCCTAAGGGCTACACGATCGAATACTTAAATGGATCGAGTTGGTCGAAGTTGCCATCCGAGCGTCGCATGCCCGCAGAGCCGACGGGGCATCGGGCGAACAAGGTACAGTTTGCAGCCGTGGATGCATCCAAGGTTCGTGTCGTGTTTGAGCACGCCCCTGGTGGGCGAACTGGCCTTACTGAAATCGAAGCCTGGGGCGAGCAGTCTGGGAACTATGAACCGGCGCCTCCGCCTGCTGGCAATCTGGCGTTTAACCCGCGCGGTGATGGTTTCCCGAAGGCGAGTGCTTCGTTCTCCGATCGATTCGGCGGCATGCCGAAGTGGGCGGTCGATGGCAAAATTGTATTTCGGCCGACGCCGTTGAACCGGTGGACCTCATATGGATCCACGAATTCGAATGATTGGCTGGAAATTGAATTTGGTGAGGAGAGAGAGGTCGGCCGCGTCTCCTTGTTTTTCTACGACGATCGTGGCGGTGTCCAGTTGCCGGCGAACTATATCGTGCAGATCTGGGATGGAGAGAACTGGCACGATGCCAAAGGGCAGGTGAAGACACCTTCGCAGCCGGCGGCAAATATCGAGAACGATCTTGCCTTCGCAAAAACCCGCACATCAAAAATCCGGGTGATGTTTGAACATAATGGTAAATCGCGGAGCGGTGTCACGGAACTCGAGGTTTGGAAGGAATAGCGCTTTCGGGCAATTCCCCATGGATTGCGAAGTGACAGCGGGTGAGAGTTGAGTTAATTAGTCGCTAGCGAAAGCAGTCGCATCACATGAATCCTGCGAGGGACTGCTTTTTGCCTCAATGGCTCTAGGGAAACATGAAACGAAGAGAATTCCTGCAGGTTTCAGCGTTGGCTTCGGTGCATTTGGCACTGGGAAATGGTGTCGCGGTCGCACGCGAGAACGAGAGGCTGCCGAAGGTAGGGTCGCGCAACAAAGGTTTCGAATTTGAAGAAGCTACTTTCGGTGATCTGCAGAGTGCGATGCGCAGCGGCAAAGAGACGGCGGTATCGATCTGCAACAAATACCTGGACCGGATCGATGACCTCGATCGACGAGGGCCATCCGTCAATTCCGTCATCGAGCTCAATCCGGACGCGTTGGCGATTGCCCGCGCACTCGACCGTGAACGCAAGGAGCGAGGACCGCGCGGCCCGTTGCACGGCATTCCTGTTCTAATCAAGGACAACATCGATACGCGCGATCGGATGAAGACGACCGCAGGTTCGCTCGCGATGCTTGATGCAAAGCCGCTGCGGGATTCATTCGTAGCCCAGAAGTTGCGCGACGCCGGCGCAATTATTCTTGGTAAAACGAATCTGAGCGAGTGGGCGAACTTTCGTGGCGATCGGTCGACCAATGATTGGAGCGGGCGCGGCGGACAAACGAACAACCCCTATTCCCTCGATCGGAATCCGTCCGGATCCAGTTCGGGTTCAGCTGCGGCCGTGACGGCAAACTTCTGCGCCGGGGCTATTGGCACCGAAACCGATGGCTCAATTGTCTCGCCCTCGGCGCTGTGTGGACTTGTGGGGATAAAGCCCACAATCGGATTGGTGAGCCGGGGTGGAATTATTCCCATTGGCCACAGCCAGGACACGGCCGGTCCGATGACCCGAACGGTTGCTGACGCGGCAATGCTTCTTGGAGCCCTGGCTGGATACGATTCACGCGACAACGCTACTGAAGCCATACGCGGCAAGTCGCCGACGGATTACATGCAGTTCCTTGACCCGGGTGGTTTGCGCGGTGCTCGCATTGGTGTGGCGCGGAAGTTTTTTCGTTCCGGGCCTGCTGAGAAGCTGATTGAAGCGGCGATGGATGAAATGCAGCGACAGGGCGCCACCGTCATCGATCCCATTGATGATCCGGCGCTGACGCGGTTTGGAGACGCTGAGCGGACGGTTTTGTTTTACGAATTCAAGCACGACCTCAATGCGTACCTGGCTTCGCTGGGTGATGGCGCTCCGGTCCGCTCGTTGAAGGAGATCATCGAGTTCAATGAACGGAACAAAGACAAGGAGCTGCTTTACTTCGGCCAGGAAACCATGCTGAAAGCGGAGGAGAAAGGGCCGCTCACGGAAAAGGAATATCTCGATGCGGTCGCGAAGTGCAGGCGCCTTTCGCGAGATGAAGGAATTGATGCTGCGATGCAGAAACATCAGCTGGATGCGATCATTGCTCCAGCGGGCGGGCCGGCTGCGAAGACCGATCACGTCAATGGCGATCGTGGCATCGGCGGCAGTTCGTCGCCGGCGGCGGTCGCGGGATATCCGAATATAACGGTTCCTGCAGGATTTGTATTTGGGTTGCCGGTCGGAATTTCCTTTTTCGGACGCGCATTTAGCGAACCGAAACTGATCAAGCTGGCTTATGCGTTCGAGCAGGCGACCCGCTGCCGAAAGCCGCCCCGATTGTTGACGACGGTCGCTTGATTCGCCGAAACGATTTGCTTTAGCACGGATGTATCGGAATATCTGCCGCATGGGACTGCGCTTCTGGGGATTTCTGATTGGTGTGGCGTTCGCATTTCACGGTGTGGCGGCTTCGCCCGCGGCGTCGGCCTCTGCTGAGATCAAGGTTGAAAGCCACCTGCTCACGAATGGGATGAAGTTGTTGATCCACGAGGACCACTCCATTCCGTCGGTCGTCCTGTATGTTTTTTATAAAATCGGTTCACGCAACGAAGGTCCCGGGCGAACCGGCCTTTCTCATTTCTTTGAGCATATGATGTTCAATGGGGCGAAGAAGTACGGCCCCAAAGAATTCGATCGTGTGATGGAAGCCGCGGGAGGAGCAAACAACGCTTACACGGACCAGGATGTCACGGTTTATCAGGATTGGTTTCCGACCAGTGCCACGGAGCTGATTTTCGACATGGAACGCGATCGGATTCAGAACCTCGCGTTCGTCCCGGCCATCATCGAATCGGAACGGAACGTGGTGGCATCGGAGCGACG
>Ga0193692_1000481_pt1 | contig 10002 bp, 16 predicted proteins | sample L3a1metaG_FD_144917 | JGI IMG/M metagenome (GOLD analysis project Ga0193692, IMG submission 144917) | Soil microbial communities from a riparian zone of the East river system, Colorado, United States - L3a1 | ecosystem: Environmental > Terrestrial > Soil > Riparian zone | place: USA: East River... | reverse complement strand
CCATGGATGCTGAGTGTCTGCGGAGTAGGGGTCGATCCTCCGGCTGGTCCGGTGGCTCCGGTGGCTCCGGTGGCTCCGGTGGGCCCCGTCGGTCCCGTATCACCGTCATGCCCGTCATGCCCGTCATGACCTTGCCGCTCCTTAGCACCTTGTGGACCTACAGGACCTGTTTTGATGTCGGACATGCTGGATCTTACATTCAGTTACCCGTGCATTTCAAGTTTCCTGCCGAGAACCACGGGCGGTGGGAGGCGGGGCATCCGGCCAGCTGACGATCGCACTGCACCCGGTCAGCGCTTGTGGCTAGCTGACCAACACCCGCGATTTGTTTCCTGCAAGTAAGTGTGTGCCGGCCGGCAACAGGTTGTTTCAGATAAGAGACAGGTGTAGGAGTACCCACCCGTGCCGGTTCACAGACTTGAAACAGATCTAGATGGCACGGGGTGTGTATTACATTCGGACATGCATATGCTACTCACTGCCGACCGTTGCACTGTTGTAGAAATTAGTGCAGCCTCCGCCGCTACCCCTGTCGTACTCTCCCTATTGGATAGGCCACTCACCGAGGCCAAACGTCTAGCAGCTTCGGACTTTGAGCGTCGTTACCTCGTACGCGTGATGGAGCACGCGCAGGGCTCGGTCTCGGAGGGGGCGCGGCGTGCTGGGCTCGATCGTACCAACTTTCGCCGTCTGCTCCATCGGCACGGTTTGCGCTAGGATCTCCCATGGGACCACCAAATAGGAATATTTCACGTGCCGATGAGATCGCAGCACACCATGCCACGACGGCCACCAACCACCTCACCCAGGCACTACACTGGCACAGGTTCGCCTTGGGCCTCGTAGGAGATCGCCAGGTTTCTTTGGCACGATGCGTGGAACTCTACGCGCGTGAGGCAGGACGTTGCGCTCGATGCTCGGGGCAGTCCACAGAGCTGTGGTACGGGAGAGCGCCGCAGGCGACCGCGGTACATGCCATCGAAACAGCGTTCTTGGCAGGATGGCAGGAATGCGACAAAGTCCTGTCGGATAGTGCGCAGGGGCGCTATGTTCCTTGAACATTACCCATCCTGCGAGCGCGGCGTCCTCCATGTGCACGGTTACGAAACATGGAAATCTTGCTAGTGTGCTGCCAACGTTGCATCCAAGATTAGCATGAGTGACCAAAAAACTCCTGAATATCGGGGATTCGAATACAAACTGCAGCTCGCGGTCTCGATCCCGCTTGCGTGGGCTGAATTCCTTCGCACCGTCGCGCTACAGCATTACGATCTGCGGTGTCGAGAGAGCACAAAGGCTGGTGTTGTCAACGGCCTCCGCAACACGGCGTGCGACTTGGAGTATCCCTCGAGCTTTCCCGTGGAGTGGCGGGACCTGGATCTCCTGGCGAAGATCATGGAACAGTCCCATTACCATGCGGTCTCGGAGCCGTTGAAAGCCCTTGCTGTGGGGATCAACGCGTGGATTCGTCAAGCAAAGGACTGGCTTGTCGAGCGGGAAGCGGCGCTTGTGAAGTGGGACTCCGAGCAAATTTCTCCCGTGCCCGTTCGCACCCTTGCGAGTGAGGAGTAGGCTCTTGTCGCGGACGCATAAGAAGAGACCTGCCAAACAAATCAACCGTGAAATTGCAAGTGCTCGATCGTCATGCAATGCAGCAATGCGGTACGCTTGGTGCCCTGACAGTGTCCGGGCAGCCACGTGGTGACGTGTCATGGGATCTGACCAGGAGGAGGATTTGAATCGATGTCGTACGCAGGAGGGCCCGCATTCTCCGGGGGGGCCACATTCTCCGGGGGGGCCACATTCTCCGGGGGGCCCACGAGGTCGCCATTGTCGCTTAGGGGTCTCACATGCAGGACGCCGTCAACACGTCCTCCGGGGGGAGATTGACGCTGAGCTTCACGACAGGTCGGGCCATACGTCATCCATACATCAGGGGACTGGATGAGATCAATGCCAAGAGCAGCAACCGAGGGTGCCACGGTACGGTCCGCTTGTGTCAAGCGGTTCTCACTTGTCATCGCGGGAAGGCCCGTGCTAACGGTCGTGCAGTGAAACTGATGGATGAGGCTGCGTGGCACCGGCAGCGCGCGCACGCGATTCTTGCCGCGTTTCAGACGGGACGCCCGGTGTTCGCTAATTCTGACGGAGTGCTCCGCTATGTTGACGGGGCTTGTGAGCCGGTTACCGATGATGCTGGTCCTTCCGAGACGGATCTTGCAACGATCAAGCGTCCGTGGTGGCGTCGTGTGTGGCTGTGGATGGGAGGCGGGTCATGAAGCGCAGCAGCTCTCTACTGACGAGAGGTCAGTTTCGTGAGGCGGTGTTTGCTCGGGATGGGCAGTGCTGTGTGATTTGTGGTACTGCGGCGGTCGATGCCCACCACATCCTCGAGCGCAAGCTTTGGTCTGACGGGGGTTACTACCTTGATAACGGCGCCTCGGTCTGTGAGGGCTGTCACCTGCGGGCTGAGTCAACGGAAATTCCGTGTGATGCGTTGCGAGCAAACTGTGGGATCGATCGTGTGCTCCTCCCTGATCACCTCTGCGCTGGCGAGGACTACGACAAGTGGGGAAACGCGATCTTGCCGAACGGCCAGCGGTTGCGTGGCGAGATGTTCGATGACGAAAGCGTGCAACGAATTCTCGCTCCGATCTTGCATCTGTTCACGACACGCGTGAAATATCCACGTACGTTGCATTTTCCATGGTCACCAGGCGCCGCAGCCGACGATCGGAGGATGGATGATCCTGACCAAATGTTTTTTGGAGCCGAGATCGTCGTGACCGAGAAGATGGACGGTGAGTGCACGACTCTTTATCGGGACTACCTACATGCACGTAGTGTTGAGGGAGCGTGGCATCCATCGCGTGATCGTGTGCGGGCACTCCACAGTACGATCGCTCATGATATTCCTGAGGGTTGGAGGCTGTGTGGTGAAAATCTCTATGCCGTTCATTCCATTACGTACGCGGCCCTCCCAGCGCATTTTCTTCTCTTCTCGATTTGGGATGGGCGGAACGAGTGTCTGCCCTGGGATGAGACGGTCTTGTGGGGGGAGTTACTGGGCCTTCACACCGTGCCGGTGCTCTATCGGGGCCCGTGGGATCCGAGGGCTGTGCGCTTGCTCGATGGTGCTTCCACGAGTCGGTTCGGTGGCAACCGCGAGGGTTATGTCGCGCGTCTTGCTGACCGCTTCCACTACCGGGCGTTTCGTCGATCAGTTGCCAAGTACGTTCGCAAGAATCATGTCACGACCGATGATCACTGGTCACACAAGGAAGTGGTTGCGAACAAGTTGCAGGTAGACGCGCCGTGAGGGACAGCACCCACGACACGAGTGTGTGACAGACAGTTCCTGACGAAAACCTGTAACCGTTGTCCGCGAAGTGGTACCCATGGCCTCACAGAGCACACCGTAACAGCGAGGAGCCCGCCGAGCGGGGCAGGCGAGGGCAGATGATTCCGAGCAGCACCACACCCTCGTTCGCGACCGTGCTTCTTGCGAGGAGTCGGCGTACGCCTGGAAATGCGGCTCGTGCGCATGGGTCACCAGGTGCGACGCCGATCGCTTCTGGATCTGCCCGGCCGATCACGTATATACCGAAGCTGAGATAACGGCTGATCCCCCATGACCACTAAGCACGCGCCCATGACTGTCCCTGAAGCCCTCCTGATCAAGCTCTCCGCCCAGCAGCGTCATGACTTCGCCGCGTGTGCTGGGATGTGCGGTCTCGATCTTACAGCCTGGATCGTTCAGTGCGCTGACGTCCAGGCGGCTGCTGCGATCGATGCCCTGCAGGCATCGCAGCGAGCGCAACGGTCAGACCGCAAGAAACCTCGGACGCGCTTGCGGGTCGAGCCCCCGGTGACTGGAAGGTCTGCTGCCGAAAGTCCCGCTGCCAAGGCCCTTGCCGACCCGGTCAAGGGCACCGCACCGCCCCCCGCAGCCGTGGACCCTGCGGCCAAGGACCCGGTCAATAGCGCAGGCCCCGCGCCCTGCGACCGGGACCCTTACGGCCAAGCCCCCTAGAAGCACGCCCAAGAGCGCGACGATGAAGGCGGCGCGCTCCTACAATGAGCGTTTTCGTCACCGCCCCGATAAGACGCACGAGGGACATGAGCCGTGCCACGGGGGTGTGCGTTGATGGCACGCGCGCTGGAGCTGGAGAGCCTCGCTCGTGGGTGCTTCGCGGCCGGCTCTTGGAGTGTCCGTTGTTCCAACGTGCGATCGGGAACGGCGCTGGCTTCAAGCCGATCATCACCCGACGCTCCACCATCCACCGTGTTCTCAGCATTGGCACCACGTGGATTTTTACCCTTCGCGGTCCGTGGTCCAAGACGTGGCCCGAGTACAGCCCCACTCGCGGACGGCTTTGCACGGTTATTGACTTTCGTCACTCGACCTTCGACGAATTTTCGTGCAGCCGTGACCGATCCCGGTCGTGACGCGCTCGGTTGCGAAGGACCGCGCCGCATTTGCAGCGCCCCTGGGCACGGCGAGCTTGCATGGCGTCCCTCTTACGATCCAGGCAGACGTCACAGGTCTTTACTCCTGCGCGCGGTCGGCGAACCCGGTAGGACATTTTTTGGCTGAGTCATGGATCCAGGCGCCCGCGTACGACCGCCCCGAAGCGCCCGCCCCGAGGGTTCGGCCCGACGTAGTGCGCCTTGATGGCGAACGATCCACCGGTGGACACGACGTCGAAGGTCGCAAAGCAGTCCAGCGTGTCGGGATGGAAGGCATCGCCCGGGATCACGCCCGCCTGGGGGAACTGCGATTTGCCCTCCACGTGCACGTCCACGATCCTCCAGTCCTGGCTGCGACGATCAATCGCAAGGCGCGAGGGGTGAAACGCCCGCGTAGACCGCGCGATGAACCACGCACTCTTGTCGGGCAGCACGCGAGAAGGGCCGTCGCAGGTGACGGGGATCAGCGCGTCGTCCAATCCACGGAAGCGGATCGGTCCGCTGAACGCGTCGATTGTGAGGTCAGGATCAACGTCGACGTCGACTCCAATCACTCGCCTGGGCGACCCGTCGGCGCATCGTGCGAGAGCGGCGTCGAACTGCCTTGCCTCCATCTCCGAGAGGTCGACGAGGCGCTGGTGGTCATCGTTCCACCAGGAGGGGACGGTCCCGCGACCTCGGAGACGAAGCTCCTCCGCTCTGTGCAAATCTTTCGTTGCTGTCTTGCGCAACAGACTTGCGTGCCAGCTGCGAAACTCGGCGAGGTACGCGCTGTCTGTTTGTTCTGCGCAGATGCGCTCCGCCTTATCTTTCAGCCTCTGCGCGCCCTGCTCCAGTTCGCGGATCTCGTCGAGCCAAGCGTCGGTCTGCGTATGACGATCCAGCGCGTTGAGGAACCGCTCGCGCTCCTCCACGACGGACACATAGAAGAGGATCCCGCAATGGAATGACCGTGGAGCATCTCCGACGTTTCGCGCGATGAGCCTCATGTGGGAGCCGGAGGGGAGTACGACGTGGCGGAGGAGCGCCCCAACCGACGCAAGGTCGGTCCGGTCGCCGCGATCGCGTGACGAGAGGATGAACCTCCTCCCCGCTCTGTGGACTTCCAGGGAGACCTCGAACTCAAAAGAGCCCGCGACGGCGATCAGGTCGGGAAACGTCGTGTCGCTCAGCATCCCTGTCTCGAGGGCTACTGCCTCGCCGGGGCCGATTTCAGAACCCGATGATACCGGGCGAAGCTGCTTGCAGAGCTTCGGCAAGACCTCGCGCAGGTTCGTTGTGGCCTCTGGATAGGCCCGCACCGGGATCGCAGCTGGGCCCTTCGTCCTCAGGGGGGCGAGCTGATGATTCAGGTTGTGTTCCGTAGGTTCGCTCATCAGACCAACTCTACCACGCAGGTATCGGCGCTGCGATCCCGCGCTCGCGTGCTGGACGCAGACGGAATACGTTGGCGCCCATGACAGATCGCATCAAGCGCCGGAAGCCCGCCGCGGCGCGTAAGGAGGAGCATCTCCGTGTGCGGGTCGCGGCGCCCCACATGGCGGCGTTCAAGACCGCGGCGGAGAACGCCGGCATCTCGCTCTCCGCGTGGGTCACCGAGCGGCTGCTGAAGTGCGTGCGCCAGGAGAGCCGTCAAGAAAAACAGGAGAGCCGCCATGACTAGCCGCCGACCTTTTCGACGAACTTCAACTCGATGGCCCTGTCGAGCCGGTACGTCGCGGCCCAGGGCTGGATCCCGAGGCGCGCGGCGATCTCCCGGCGGGGCAGCTGCAAAGCCCTCGCGGACTGGTTCGAGAAGAGGCCGGATAACCTCGGGTGAGGAACCACGCGATCGTGTCCGTCCATCCACACAATGTTGCAAGTATCAGTTAACCTTAGGCTGCATGCACGGCACGATAGTCGCATTTCAACGCAACATGTACAACGCGGTTCAGGAGATTAACATGGCGTCGACCCTGATGAAGCTCTACTTCGTGCATCTGCACCTGCGTGTGAAGCTTGGTGGGGCTGGTAACACTGACGTTATGGTGCTGTCATGATCCGTTCAACGTCACACGATCTAGATCCTGGGGGTCCAGACGCCACTTCGATCTACGATATTCGCTCAACGCCGTACGACGTGGATTGTGTCGATTTCGACGACACCTCGGATCCTGATGCAACCCCAATCATCGCCATCCGCGGCGTGGACTGGGACGACTTCGACACAACCTCGATCTGCATCCGCGTGCTCTCACCGGTAGCACTGGCGCACTGGCGTCTGCTCATGGAAGTCCGCCAGGGTATCGCCGGCCTGCGCGCGGCGCTTGCCTCCGGTTGGGACATCGGTCCTGAGCTGGCCTACGAGGAGTACCGTCTCGCGGTGCTGGAGGCTGCGTAGATGTTGGACGGGGAACCCAGGATGTCAGCCAAGGAGCCTAGGATGAAGGTAGCGCGCACGTGAAGCAGGACTACCAGCCGGATGTACCCGTTGGACGATCTGCTAGCTATGCTCTACGAGGCTTCATCCCACAGCGACCGGTCTCTTATCCCAACGGTGCTGGATCGTTTGTTAGAGTACCTAGACCATTGGTTCGAGTCATCGCCCGGGGCGCGTCACCGAGCTATTCGAGCGGCTCAATCCTTCACGACTCGTGCGCGCTGTCGGGCAAACTCTGCTGGCATCGACGCGGCTCGCCGGCGACAGGTCTGCAGCTCGGCGGGAGTTTCTCGCGCGCTTCATAGAAGATCTACGGAACCGCGGAACGTCCGAAGCAACCATTTCGCGCCTCTATCGAAGGCTGGTAATTTAAATGAAAAGTCGTGTGGTAGTCGAGATAAACGCGAAGATCCACCGCATTCTGGGTGTCCGCGACATGCGTGATCGTATCGAAGTCGGTGATCGGTGGGTAGCCGTCCCTGGAACGGGCGACCTGCGTCCGTGCGATCGCTGTGGCCGCGAGCACGAGATCCACGTCGACGTCGAGTTGGCTGACGGACGGCGCGCGAACATCGGATCTGGCTGTGCAAAAGGGGAGTCGATGGAAGTGCAGGCTCGCCTCAAGAGCGCCGTTAGTGCTGCGAAGGCGCGATCGAAGCTCCGTGGAGAGCTTGCTCTTGTGTGCGACGCGCAAGTGCACGCCTCCCAGGCGTGGAGGGAGGTCGAGGAGCTCCACGCGCCACCGCCTGAGTTGCTTGAAGAGGTTCCCGTGGCGAACGGCATCCGTCAGATTTGGGGCATGGGTGACGCGCGGGTGTGGACTGTCCCTGGGAGCTCCCAAGGTTTTGATTCTGAGAGACGGCAGGCTCTCATTTCAGCCTGGCGTGGTAATCGTTACCGTGAGCGAGGCTTTGGGCAACCGCCCTACAGCTATGACCGGCGCAAAAAAGATCTTGAAGATCGACTCACGAAGATCGAGATCAAGCTCGGCAGTTTAGTGTTCTAAAAGCTTAGCGGCGAACCGTCGCTGCTTGTCGGATAGATACTTACTGACGTGCTTAAGGCAAATCTCCTTATCTTCATCCCAGCGCTCAGTGTCGATGAAGGCGATCTGACCACTTCTGGTGAAAGGGATGTTCCTGACTCCTGAGTCCAATCCCTCAAACTTGTGTAGTGCCGTACACAACTGCCGTAACCCGTCTTTGTCAAGCTCGCGGTACTGCTGCTTGGAAGCAAAGGGCTTTAAGAGGTCCAGCTTATCAACGACAAGCACATAAGAGGGCAGGCCTTTATGTGAAAACGCAGCTGTCAGCTCATACAGACGCTTCTGTGGAACGATAAGACGTGATAGACGTTGGCCTGTGATTAGGGTCCTCAATTTATCTGCACCCTTGATACGTTGTCGGTAATTATCTAGTTGTTTTCGCATGGAAACGGACTTGCTGTATTTCTTGAAGAGCAGCGTCGGCGTCGACACGTGGCTGGCGACCATAATGCTACTAGGGTGACCCTCACCATAAACTTCAAAGCCAGCCATTCGCCAATTGTTAGGAGAATCGAACATGGCGGGATCCTGAAACAGGAGGTCAAGCGTTGCGGTAGGAAACATCCTAGGAGCTTACTCCCGTTGCTCGCATGTCACAGGGCTGTTACTTTGCTCCAAGGCACCGTGCCGAAGATCCCGCCAAACGCGACCACAACGCGTTTTCTTGCATGCCCGGAGGCCTGGAGATCTTGCCGAACGAACCATACCTCCGACTTTTGGTCGTAAGATCTTGACAAGATTACGGCGTTCGAGTTCAAGCACGTACACTCCACGACATTGGCGGTACTACGCAGTTTACACACTCCCTGACATTGGCGGCACTACGTAGTTTATACACTCTCTGGCATTGGCGGCACTACGTAGTTTATACACTCACTGACATTGGTGGCACTGCATAGTTTATACACTCCACATCTTGTGTGTCTCTCTTGGGCACAGACCTGTATCCACACAGACACGATCCGCTTGATCGAATACTGCGAGTTCAAGTACTTACTGTTTGGCACGTTGCCAGCATATGGACTTCTCCATGAACAAGTTCCTGCTTACCCACAGGGCAGATTGCCCGTCCTGCGGCCGTGAGGTCAGTGTTAACCAGGATGGTTATCTGCGCAGACACTCGCGCAATGGAGTCCACTGCGTTGCGGCTGAGAGCACGCGCCTTGCCATGTGGGAGGTGCCACCGATGGTCTCGACCTTTGAGGATCGTCAGAGATGCCGGGAGATCGTGGCAGCGGCGGATCGCCGCCGCGTGGTTGAGCTAGAAGAGAAGGCGCGGGCCGATCTTATTGCGAAGCAGCCGGCACTGAACAAGGAGCCGGACGAACTGTACCTTCCAGCAACCAGGTGGGAACGTTGGCAGAGCGTCCGTCAGAATCTGGGCTTCGTCGCGTTCTTCGCCCTGTTCATCGCACTTTGCAGTCACTGTGCCCATTAAAGGGGACCATTCGGTGGCCGTGGGCTATGCCCAAGCCGTACCACCGAAGCTGCGCCGAGGGTGGTGAATCAGGCGGAGCGAAGCGCGTTCCCGGCGATGCCACAGAGGAAGGGTGCTCCCTCCTCGCGTGTCCCGATATACGTGACATTGATCACGCAGTCCATGGAGCTCTGGAGGGTCGTCATCCGGACGGACTCGGCAGCTGCGACCGAGAACGCAACCCCGGGCACGCTGCCGGACTGACAGAACTGCGACAGGTTGCCGATCTGGATGTCGTTCACGACCCAGTCGTCAGCATCGGCGATGACGATCTGGCTCGCCTGGAAGGGCATCCCCCAGTTGTCGTCTACGTTGCTCGGAATGCAGAGGTTCGACTTGATTTCCGCCGACTGGCTCGGGAAGATCTTGGCTCTGGTCGCTATTGGCAGGAACGTCGACACGCTATCCGGAGCCTCCTCAGGGTTCGGCGCGGTTGCAGAACCCGACAACTCGCACGCGAGGACGGGCATCGACTCGGAACCCACGTAAGTCGCCGTGATTTCGAGACCGTCGTCCACCGACAGCATCCCGAACCGGAGCGGCGGGAGCGGCGGGTGCGTCGCGTCCGAGAACAGGATCCCGGGTAGGTCG
>Ga0193692_1000480_pt1 | contig 10018 bp, 7 predicted proteins | sample L3a1metaG_FD_144917 | JGI IMG/M metagenome (GOLD analysis project Ga0193692, IMG submission 144917) | Soil microbial communities from a riparian zone of the East river system, Colorado, United States - L3a1 | ecosystem: Environmental > Terrestrial > Soil > Riparian zone | place: USA: East River... | reverse complement strand
GAAAGCAGCCGCAAAGATTCACGAACAAATTCCCCGGGCACGGTTTCTTGTCATTGGGCGGGGAAATATGGAGCAACTCCTGCGGGAAGATATCCAGCAGCTTGGGCTGGTTAATAAAGCGCGGCTGACAGGCCAGTGCTACAATATGAGCAGCGGAATGAATGCGATCGATTGCCTCGTTCATCCGCAAATTGGAACAGAGGCGCTGGGGCTAGTCGTATGTGAGGCACACGCCTGTGGCAAACCAGTGATTGCTTCCGATCTCGATGGTATCCCGGAAGCCTTTGCTGCAGGGAATTATGGCCGGCTGGTTCCTCCTGAATCAGTCGAAGCCCTTGCCGAAGCCATGCTTTACCAGGCCGGTCAACCTCCACGGTCACGCGACGAAAAGCTCCGAATCCATGATCGCGTGCGGAAGCAGTTTTCAATCGAGACGAGTTCAAAGCGAGTGAGCGAGCTTTACGCCGAATTGATGGGCACCTATAGTCACGGATAGCTACCAAAATGCAGAAGCTTTTGTACTTGGGCTTCGCCTTTCCTCCCGGAGTTGCCCGTTCCTTCGCGGCGGTCAATCCGGCCGGGCACCAGTTCGAGACAGAAATGCTTCGCGCGCTGCAGCAGTTTTTTGAGATTCGTTGCGTAACTTTGATCCCTCGTGAGGCTGCACAGGCACCGCGGGCCGATGATCATGCAGAAGGAATCGAGCCCGCGCTGATCCTTCAGGAGTACAAGCCTGAGATCCCGGCGCGCTGGCGCGCCGTGCAGCAGCTACAGGAATGGTTTGATCGGACAACGGCGTCAGGATGGATTCCAGATGCATTGCTCGTTTACAACCTTTCCCCGGTGTATAATCGGTTCGTAAGATCGCTTCAGGAATCGAACCGCCGGATCCCACGAATACTATTGCTAGCGGACAGTTCTTCGCTGGGATCCCGCATTTCACCCTGGAAACGTTTCAGGCGAAGTCTCAAACCGCTCTATGTTTCGGACGGCACCGCCATCACGTGGTTTGATGGCTGCATCAGCCTTAGTCCAGAGACGCGACGGTTTTTTGAGCCACGAAATGTGCCGTGGATGTGGATGCCCGGAGGAGTTTCGGGAGAAGCTGCTGATCTCGACAGCGCACGTGAGGGGCCGATTTCATTCGGATACTTTGGAGCGCTGGCGCCGCATTCAGGTATCCTCCCGTTCATCAAATGTTTTCTCCGGACCAGCCTTCCGGGTCCCCTCCACATTTGCGGTTACGGCAAACTGTCAGAGGAGATTCGGAAGTTCCGTGACCCGAGGCTTAAGTTTGCGGGACGACTCCGCTCGACGAACGAATGCCTGCAATTTGCCATGCAATGCGACGTTCTGGTAAATCCCCGGCCACCGAGCCACGGCAATGAAAACAATTTCCCTTCGAAGCTCTTCCAGTATGCGCTAACCGCGCGTGCGATTTTAAGTTCAAGACTATCGGGAACCGAACAAGTGCTCGGGCCAGCCGCATTTTTTTTCGATCCGACTGAATTCGAAGCAGATTTGTCAGAGAAGCTGGCTATCATCGGCACCGCACCACGCAAGGAACTGGGTCAAAGGGGTAAGGCCATCCGAGAACGTGTGTTGCACGAATATGCATGGCGCCGCCAGGCGGAACGGATTGCGCAATTCATATCGGGTCTCAGTTTTCCAGCAGCTTCAACTGCCGGATCGCAAGATTGACTCTTCCACGTTGACTGGAATGACTTCCCAATCCCGCGACGCGAGCAGCGGATGACTCTTCCATTTCGGAATCGATCCATCGGGAACTGACGCGCGGAACCCAGTCTGCATGAAGACGCGGGGCTTGGAAGATTCTCTTGCGAGTGTTTGACGCATGGCTTCCTCTACGACCTGCGAGGAGATTTGCCGGAGGCAGTACGGCTCCGGGAATCGACAGCGCCATTGGCAGTCGTAGCAATCCAGCGGAAGGCAGACAATCGCAGTCCGGGACGAATATGGAAAGAAGCGGCCAAAATCACCTCCGCCCATGATAACCACGTGCTGGCAACCGACAGCACAGGCCAGGTGTGAGAGGCCGGAATCCGGTCCGATCACAAATCGACAATGCGCCAGCAGGGCTGCCGCCTGCCCGAGCGTGGTGCGACCGCAGAGATTCAGGCCTTTGCCTTTCCAGGCCCGCAATTCTGCTTCACCCGCTTCGAAATCTTCCTGAGCTCCAAGAACAAGCACGATAGCGTTTGGATCAAGCACCTTTCCCAGGATGTTCCCCAACCCACGGAATACCTTTTCCGATTGGGCCGAACCCGTGAACAGAGCGACGACTTGCCGGTCCTTGAACTCGCTGGCGGCTAGCATTTGTACGGCAAATGATTTGTCCTCAGCGCTTAGCGCAATTTCAGGCGGCAGGGGTCTCTCGGTGCAACCGATGGCCGCGAGGAGGCGCTCATACCTTTCCAACTCGGTCTCACGTTCCTCCGCGCGAGGAACTTTGATGTCGAGGGCGTTCTCAAGCTCTTGCCATTCGCGAAGCTTTATACCGCGAGGTTCCGCCTGGAAACCGGCCTTCCGCTTCGCGCCACAATGGAGCATAAGACGCGTGCTTAGTTTGTCCCGTGAGGCTTGCGGAGTAATCGCCAGATCGACATGCAAAAGGCGCAATCGCCGAATTATTCCACGACGATAGGATGCGGAGCGATGACCGCGCGCGCGATCAAAGGTGATCAATTCATCGATTTCCGGCCTCTGTTCATGCAATTGCCGCACATCTTCGGGGCAAGCGATTACGATTTTCGCGAACGGATACGCCTTTCGCAACGGCTTCAGCAAAACACTCGACAAGATATGATCCCCAATCCGGTCGGCGCGAATGATCACAATCGTCAGGATGGAATCGTTGGGAGGAGACTCGCTGAAGAATCGCCAATCGCCCAAGACGTTCCGTTGCGCCAAAGGCATAATTCCTTTAGCCCGCGGATTCTCACCAATCGACGCGCGACTGAACGGCGAGGCAATCCAACGGAAAAACGTCCTGAACGTACGAGCCTTACCGATTTCGGCCTCCCAGATCCAGGGAAGGACGTTGCGCAACCGGATTTGGTCTTGCGGGCTTTGTTGGAGTTTGCGCCACGCCTTGACGGCCCCGGGATAGCCATAATAGCTCTCCTTGAAGCGAACTTGCTGCTCGGTTGCATAGGCGAAGTGCTGGAACACTAATCCGGCTGCTGCCATTTCGGTGTGCGAAAATGGACGCTTTGCAGCTACGTCCTCGACATTCTTCTCCCCCAGCGAGCGGACCAGGCGGGGCGGTTCGTGGGACGCCCAGCGATCTCCGGGTTCAAAGCGCCAGACGCGCAGCCATTCACCGGGCACAAAGTTGCCATAGACCTGCCAGCGATCCGTGCAGAGATCCGGACCCACGAAAAACTGGCATGGAAAAATCGCGGCCGTGCGGTCGGGCTGTTTTCGGAATAGTTCGTGGACCGCTTCGATCTGCTGGACCGTCCAGAGTTCGTCCGCATCGACCTGCCAGAGAAGTGCGCTCTCACGAATTTGCGAAATCGGGGCACTGACCATCTCGATCTTTCCATCCCAAATCTGCCCTCCCTTTTTTCGATAGACCGTCACGTTTTCGGGAAAAGTGCCGCGCAGCTCGTCGAGATACCCTGTGGTGCCATCGTTGCTCAGGGGGGAAAGTTCGAACTCATTGGGAACCCGGCCGCCCCTTCCGACGCTCCAGGCTGTGTCGTGGCGAAGCGCCGCAAGACCTTCAACGATATGCCAGTGCCACGGCATCGAAAGGTGTCGGAATACGTCGATGTGATGGCGAATGAACGGCTGGCCGTTCAGCACAATCGTGAAAAAATGGATCGGCAGCTTCAATTGCGACGGGATACTTCATAGCTGAGCAGCCAGGCAATAACAACGGGCATCCGCGCACTGCCTTTCGAATTCTCACTTGGCATGCAAAGTCGTTCCCCTAAACTTGCGAAGGTGATATTTCCATCCGTGACCTGTCGAACTGGCCGCAACATCAACGCCGCGCGCGCATGAACGTTGCAGAATTTGTTCGCGGATGGATGGGTGACGGAGCTGCGATTCGGAAGCCACGCAGGCGCAAAGGTCTTTCCCGACCGGAACGGAAGCATGCGAGTTTCTCGTTCTCGCAATTTGGCGAGGACCTGGCGTTGTTGCGTTACTTCGAGGATCGCGTGGGCTTCTATGTTGATGTGGGAGCGCATCACCCGGTTCGGTTCTCGAACACTCATTTGCTCCATCGACGTGGCTGGTCGGGCATTAACATCGATGCACACCCAGGCGCGATTGAATTGTTCCGGCAAATTCGGCCCAATGATCAAAACATCCAGGCGGCTGTTTCGGACAAAGTGCAGCAGGTCGAGTTTCTCGTTTATGACGAAGCGGCGTTGTCGCGAATTGAGGTGCGCTCCGGCGCAGCGGCGGCTGGAAATGCAGCAATGCCGCCACCGGCGCGAAAGCTGGCGCTCACGACGGCTCCACTGTCAACATTGCTTGCAAAGCATCTGCCAGGTGGACGGAGGATTGATTTCCTGAATGTGGACTGTGAAGGCCACGACCTCGCGGTGCTTGCATCCAACGATTGGGAACGCTTTCCTGCCGAGATCGTCGGAGTGGAAGATTGGGAAACGGAAGGGAAAACACCGATCGACGAGTTCTTGACGCAGCGCGGCTACACGCTGGTGTTCCTTTCCAGCCCCGCCAAACTATTTGCGCGGAAAGCCGGCCGCTGATCGATTAGAGCACGCAGGCATCATTGATGAAAATAGACCTGATACTTCCTCCCGGACGGCATAGCTGGAATTTAGATGAAGGTTGGGAGCAGACGCTGCGAGAGATGGGCCTGCTGCGCGAGGTAAAGCAGGCTTCGCCAAAGAACGCGGACGAAATTCTTCAGTGGGCAACCAGGTCCGATGCAACTTTGATGATTTTGATGGGCGGAGATCATCACCTCTACTTCCTGCATGATGATGCGAGAAAACGGAAGCTCTGGGAAGGTGTCAGGCCTGCGACAGTTTGCTTTTGTTACGAAAGCATCCTGAATTCAAAATTTCCAGATTCAGAAAAGAAGTCCGGGTCAGCAACCGAGGCGTTTTCTCATTTTGTTTACTGCGATGAACTGGACGAGGCGTTTTTCCAACAACGCGGCGTGCCGGCCATTTGGCTGCCGCAATGCGTGGATCATCGGCGCTTTCATCCACCTCCCGCGGGAAAGCCGCGTGCGTCATTGGTCTTCTTTCGTGGAAAGCTCGATGAACAGTTCGGTTATGAGCAACGGAGACGCACGTTGGAATTCCTGAAAAAAGAGCAGCTGTTGGCAACGTGCGAGAATGAGATCTCCGCATCGCAATTAATGGATGAATACCGCAAGCACGCCCTGGCTATCAACCTTGCTGGAAATTTCGGCGGTTACAATGTCAGGACATTTGAAGCCCTGGCATCCGGATCTGTCCTCTTTCAGTTCCTTCCCGAGAACCGGCCAAAAAACAACAAGCTTTTCGAGCATGGCAAGCATTTGCTCAACTTCAGCGGGGATGGATTGGAAAAATTGGCGGGAATGATCCGCGAGATCCAGAACCATCCTGAACAGGGGGCTCGCATCGCCGACGCGGGCCGGGTGGAGTGTTTGGCCAATCACACGATCGAACGACGGATTCACCAGATTATCGAGTTCATTACAGAAGCATTTCGTACTGGGAGCCGCCTGCACATCGGCTGCGGCGATAATATCCTGCCTCGCTTCAAAAACGTGGATTGTCGCAGTCTCAGTCCGTTTGTGATGATCGATGATGCTGGAACCCTTGCCACGATCCCTGACGATTCACACGAAGTGATTTATGCGTGCCACGTCCTCGAGCATTTCTCCTATCACAAGGTAGAAGAAGTTCTGCGCAACTGGACGAGCAAATTGAAGCATGGCGGACACATCTATCTTTCGGTGCCGAATTTTCGTTACCTCGCCTGGAAATACCTTTGGAAAGGCAAGATTGACCAGGTCCTGCCGCCTCTGCTTGGCGGGCAGGAATATCCGGAGAATTTTCACTACGTCGCCTTTGACAAGAAGAGCCTCACCCGAGTGATGAACAAAGCGGGACTCGTTGATGTAGCCACCTTTAAAGCTCGGGAGATTCCGTTCACACGGCATGACTGCAGCCGCTGGCCTCTGAGCCTGAACCTGGTCGGAACTCGGCCCTAACCTCGGTTAAGCGTTTCTTCGAATGCTGGCCCGGGCGACCCTTTCACGCTTAGCGCATTCTCACTGACGAACACATTTCGAGATCGGAAACCCGGGCCGTTCAGCGCTCATCGTTCCGCCGCGCAACAGTCTAAGAGTCTGGAACTTCAAAAGCAAACCTCGGGGACGAAAGGATCATTGCGGCTTGTGGATAGGTTATGCTATAAAATCCCTTGGACGAATGGACCAATGAGTTCGCGCCGGCTCAACCAGATTTTGGCTGGAGTGATTGTGCTCCTGGTGGCCGTCGTTGCATACGGAGCTTACAACCTGACCCACCGCTCGCCTGCGCCCGTTGAAATCAAGGTCGTGACCAACACGATGAACCAGATCGCGGTCAGGAAAGTGAATTCAACCAACCTCTTTGCGATGATCCCGGGCAGCATCAGCTGGGCTTCCATCGAATCGACCAACTACAGCACCTATATCAAGAACCTGCGCGACATTGGTTGTCCGGAGGAAACGGTCCGCGACATTATTATTACGGACATTTCGAAGCTCTTTGCCAAACGGCGCGCGGCACTGCGCGCACAGCTTCAGCCGTATCGTTTCTGGCAAACGGGCGATGCCCTCCAAAACGATTACAGCTCCAATCCAGAGCTGCAGCGCCAACTTCAGGAACTCGAGAAAGAACAGCGGATGCTCGTGAAACAGTTATTGGGGGTCGATTATCGAGCGGAGATGGGCCGGTATTGGGTGGATGAAAGTTACGACGAGCGGATGTACGGCTTCCTCCCCCAGGAAAAGCAGGACCAATTGAAGGGCCTGCAATCCAAGTACGACGACATGGAGCAGGAGATTTATACACGCAGCAAGGGCATGTTGCTCGACGAAGACCAGGAGCAATTACGGCGCATTGAGAAGCAACGCGAAGCCGAACTTGCCCAGGTGCTCACGCCCGAAGAACTCGAGGAGTATGAACTGCGCAATTCCAGCACCGCGAACAGCATGCGCGCCCAAATGACCGGTTTTCAACCGAGCGAGGAGGAGTTCCGGAAGATTTTCCGCATCCAAAAGATTTTCGACAACGAATTCAGCCATGCCTTCGACATCACGGACGACGCGCAGGCGGAAGTGAAAGCTCGCGCGCAACAACAGGCGCAGGATGCTTTGAATGACGAGGTCAAAAAAGTCCTCGGTGACAATCGTTTTACTGAGTATCAGCGGGCGCAGGATCCCGATTACAGGACGCTCTCACAAGTGGCCGACCGCTTTGATCTATCAAAGGATGTCGTCGACCGCGTTTATGGCATGAAGCAGGAGGCCGAACGGCAGAAGGCCGTGCTGGAATCCAATCCGAACCTGACCTTTGAACAACGGCAGGCCGCCCTCGCCGCAATCGCTAAAGAGACGGAACGCTCCGTGGCCAAAGAAATGGGTGGCGTTTGGAAATCGTACTCTCGCACCGCTGGGAACTGGATTCGCAACCTGGGAACACCTGAGGAATTGCCGGAAGCGCTGCCGGTTCAATGACGGCAGACAAGCGTCGTCGCTCTAGCGACGCGGACCTTCGAAGTAAATAACCGTCTCGTTCGTTTTGGCTAACCCAAGCTTTTCCCGCGCCAGTCGCTCCAGGGTTCTCGGGTCATTCTGCACTGAGCTAATTTGCGACTGAAGTTGTCTCGCCAGCCGGTCTTCCCTGGCAATGGCGCCATCAAGGCGAAGAATGTCCTTCCGATAACGCTCGTTCTGCTGGATGAGGGGCAAATAGGTAAAGAAGAGCGCAACAAGCCCAGCCAGGAAAAGAAGGAACAGGACCAAACGCGTAAGTTTGTCCCAAATCCCGACATTCACGTGCATTGGCGCAGAGTTAACCATGCACTGCTTTAAAACGGAAGCGGAGAAATACCAATCAATCCTACTTCCCTCTCCAAAGGAGTGTTTGCATCGAGCCGCGCGCTCTGGTATTGCTTGCAAAAGGTATGTCCATTGTTCCCAGCGCGGTGGCGTCATCCGTTGTGGGGAAGAATCGTGCGCAGGGGCGGAAAGTTCCGGGCGCGTTTTCACTGGTCGAACTGCTCGTCACGATGGCCTTGATCATCATCCTTTTCGTGATGCTCTACGGGAAAGGTTCCCGAAGTTTTCAGCATGAACAGAAGAAGATCTGCCAGGAAAACCTGCAGAACATTTATGTAGCCCTCCAACTTTATGCAAACGACGCGGATGGCTTGTTTCCGCAGACCAACGGCGCGACCAGTTCTGAGCAACCGCTTTCTCTCCTTCTCCCAAAGTACACGACGGTAACGGCACCGTTCACCTGCCCGGGAACCAAAGCCGGTCCGCTTCCCGAGGGTGTTTCCTTTGCCGATCGGCGGATCAGCTACGCCTATTACATGGGCCGGCGCGCCAGCGATGGCGCTGCCCCGCTGCTTTCGGATGCACAAGTGAACACGCAGGCCAAAGCCGTGGGCCAGCAGGTTTTCTCGAGTGACGGCAAGGCGCCCGGAAACAATCACCATAAATACGGAGGCAACATCATGTTCAGCGACGGCAACGTCGAGATGATCCAAACGAAGGCGCGCCAGTCGTTGACGCTCACACAAGGTGTGGTCCTCCTGAACCCCAGGCCGTGATATGGAACTCAAGATCAAATGCCAATGCGGAGTGAAGTATGTCTTGGACATCACCTCACCCGACCCGATTCGCTTTGTCTGCCAATACTGCGGCGTAGACAGCTCCGCAGCGATGTCGGAGATCGTCCGGCAACAGTTTGCGTCGTCGGTTGTAGTTGAGCCGGCATCCTCAGCGCCAATTCCTCCTGCAACGCCGAGCGTGCCTGTAGAATCACTCGTGCCAAAGCCGCCTTCCGCGGGTTCGCGTTTGAAAGTTCACGCACACGCCCCGGCGGCCTCACAGCAGGAAACCTCAAGTGCCGCCTCGACCTCGGGCGAGCCCTGTCGCAAGCATCCGGGATTTTTTGCACAGGATGAATGCGTGGTCTGTCACAAGCCAATTTGCCCCAAGTGCATGGAACTCTTCGGCTACCTTTGCTCCGCTTACTGCCATGGACAGGCTGAGAAGCTGAAGATTGATGTTCCGGTCTATGCGGGCCAGAAAACGCAGATCGAAGCCAAGTATTGGCGAAAAGTGCGCTGGATCAGCGCCGCTGCGGTCCTCGTGGTCCTTGCCCTGATTGGCGCTTACGGCTGGTTCTATTTCGTTGGTTCCAGGCCGAGGCTGGTTTATTCGGTCAAGTTTCCGGGATCAGAGGAGAGCAACTTCGCGCGCATGATCGGGCAGGACGAAGTATTGCTCAGGCGCGGAAACCTGCTCTCGCGCTACGACCTGAAGGCCGACAAAACCGTCTGGTCGCTTCCCTTAGTCCAGAAGGAAGAAGTCGACAAGGCAGCCAAAGACGCGTTGGTCGAACGAAAAGCGCAAATGGCGAAGTGGAAGGCGCAGCGCGCAAAGCTCAAGACGACACGGCGGGCAAGCGACGATGATGATGATATGGGAATGGCCGCGGCCGCGGACGAAAAACCGCGTTCGGACGCTGAGGAATTGCGCGACATATCGAAGTGGATCGAGAGAGGCCTCCTGTCCCAAACGCAGGTTCGGCTCGCCGGCGCGAATGTCTGGGTGATTAGCCCGAACCGCGCAACGCAATATGAGCTGAGGGGAGGCAAGGAACAGAAGCAGGTCACGAATTCGACGCGCGTTATTCGCATTGATGCAGGACTGGATGACTCGGTGCTACTGGTTTCGCAGGGAAGCAATGGCAAAGAGTTGTTCTCGCGCCTGGACCTTGCTACGGGCGACCTGAAAGCG
>Ga0193692_1000479_pt1 | contig 10018 bp, 11 predicted proteins | sample L3a1metaG_FD_144917 | JGI IMG/M metagenome (GOLD analysis project Ga0193692, IMG submission 144917) | Soil microbial communities from a riparian zone of the East river system, Colorado, United States - L3a1 | ecosystem: Environmental > Terrestrial > Soil > Riparian zone | place: USA: East River... | reverse complement strand
TGAACGCCCACCCGACGCTCAGTGCCGCTGGGGTACACTTTGCCAATGTCGGCGCGCGTCATGCAGGTGGAGCCACCGCCATCCATGTTGATCGCATCCCACGCTCCGAGATCGAGCATCCACAACGACATGTTGTAAATGGTCGCAGAAGTGACGCACGCCATATAGAGATACCTCTTGTCCTGCGACAGCCCAAAAGAAGTCCGCTGAGTGGGACCGGTAGTGGCTCCCAATGCAGATCCGTTTACGAGGTGATAGGCATTGCCCGTAACCGCGGTGTGAAACCCACTCGGCGTGCCCTGACTCAAGACGATGCTGGCGGCCTTGGAAGACGTGAATAGCATCTGGCAGTTGTATTGAGATCCGTGAGTAGTGGCCCCTGGCGAGACGATCACGCCGTCGGATATCGCCAATCCCCAAACGTCCACGTTGGCAGCGGCTTGACCAGTAGAGGTCGGATCACAATAGCTCGCGTTCACCGCCACCTTGCAGTTATTCGCAGAATTAAAGGCGGCGCCAGTCTCAGTTAAGACCTCTTTTGCAGCGGCGCCATTGTCATGTGAGGCATACAACTCCACATTCGGGTTTTGCAGGTCAACCTTTACGGCATAGATATGCACACTACCGGAAATGCCGTGGAAGTACTCAATGCCCTGGTAGATCGGGGTCCAAACGGGGTCAACAAAGGTATTTGCTTGCGATGGTATTGTTTGCAGGGCAAACGCGAGGGCGAACAGTGCAGAGCTGAATAGGGTCTTCATTTTTGCTGATCCTTTCCTTTTGCTCGAGGCAAATTCCTTTTTGCCATCGAATGAATTCCAGTGGCATAGCACCCGGATTGGATAAGGCAATGACGAAATCTCTGGTGTCACGGAAACAAGAAGATTGCTTGCGGCATTTCGGCCCCGCATTCAAAAGAAATCGAACCTTCGTGATCATTCAATTCGGCCAAAGCGATGCAAGATGCTCGCAGCCCATTCGCTCGTTGGCCTTTTCCTAAACCCTCGGGCCGATTCCCTCTCCCCGGTAAGGGGAAGAGGGCAGGGTGAGGAGTCGGCTTCTTGCATTACGGCGCGTCGGCTGGTATCAGCTGTGCGGCTATTCGGGACTTGGATTCACGAAGGCATCTGTTAGATTTATCGCATGTCCGACCGGGTCACGATTAACCCAGACGTATGCAACGGCAAACCGGTAATACGAGGCACACGGATCACTGTGCAAACGGTTCTCGAGTTCCTGGCTGCTGGAGATGCGATAGAGGACGTGCTGGAGGAATATCCTGCTCTCAAGAAAGAAGACGTGCAGGCGTGCTTTGATTATGCATCGAAGTTGATGGCGAATCATTATTCAGTCACGCCGGTGAAATGAAGGGGTTCTGTTTCGACGAGAATCTTCCTTCCAAATTGACGTTCCTGCCCGGTCTGCCGATCATTCACGCGTCGGTTCTGGGAGCCAGTCCAACAGATACTCAGGTTTGGGATTTCGCCCGGGTACGCGAATTAGCAATCGTTTCGAAGGATGCTGATTTCTCCGAACGAATCATAGTTTCTACGCCCCCGCCATGGGTGGTTCATTTGCGATTCGGAAACTTGCGCCGGACCGAATTTCACGCACTGCTCGCTCGGGTGTGGCCACAGGTTGAGGCGCTGCTCAAAACCCACAAGCTGGTGAATGTATATTCGGACCGCGTGGAAGGGATCGATTAGGCCGAAACGGGTCGCCATTACGGCGAATGGTCAACAGGCAAAAGATTTTCGTTCCCAATTTTTTCTTCTTTATAGAAAATCAGGTTTCCACTGCTTCTCTGGAGTTCGCTTTGCACCTGCCGCCGCCCTCAGGCGCGGCATCGTCGACAACGGGCCGGTGGCCGCGTGCGGAGCGCGGCCGTGGCTCTGGGCCTGCCGTCGCTGCCGCCGCTAAAGACAACGTGGACAGTATCTCGAGCATTTCGGCAAACGTTGAGCTCTCCTTCTCGAGCGAGGACCACGGATCGTGAAGAGAATTTGCCAATGTAATCCGTTGCGCATTGGCCCCCCCGAAGCGCGTGGCAGCTATTCCCTCTCCTCCTCGAGCGAGGAGAGGGCAGGGTGAGGAGTCGATTCGGTTCGTGGGGAAAAGTTTCGTTGATCCAGTGATTGGAACGGCCACGCCGAGGTAGGCTCCGGTGCTTTTCAACACCACCGGTTCCCAAGTCGGGAACGGCGCCAGAGTTTCGCTGGATTCGCGCGAGCTTCGCAGCTATCTCTTCTTGTCTGAGGCTTGTTTGGCCGCGATGGCCTGTTGCTTCTTGTCGTTCGCAGAGTTGACCTTGGCCTGTTTCTGCGAGGCCTTTTTATTCACGGACTTTGGCGATCTATCACCCATATTAAATAACTTTCGATTTTTCGTTTACTGACTCGTCAGAGTGGTTGGTTTCACCGCCAGAAAGCAAGGTTAACCGTAGTGGTACGGGTCGATAGTATTGGAAACTCGTTTCCTCTTTGTTTCCGTCTCTCTCCGCACCAGTGCCGTGATCTGCAATCGTTCGGCAATCCTCGATTTTTCTTGCCTGAATTCCCAAGTGCTAAAGAGCTCCCCGGCGGTCGAGATTCTCGGAATAGGGCAGCTCCAAAGCCGCGGCTCTCATCTGCCTATCTTGGACGAGCGTTTGCTCACAATTAAAGTAACCATTTCCAATTCGTGAGTTTCAAAACCAAGGCTGGAGCGCGGGAAGATTGGCGACAACCTGAATTGAAGGCGGCACTCACCTTGGAACGCCGATTGGGTTCGGTAAACTCGACAAATAATTGGGCGATAGTCGACGCGCGCCGCGGGCGACATCACGCTCCAACGCCGGACCTCGATTGTGTGGATGTCGGTTGAACCGACTCGGCTTAATGATATGGTTCCACAATATGCTGCGAAAGGGGCTTCGCAAAAAATCCAAAGGTCGTATGGCACAGCAGGCGCCAGGAACATCACCTCGCCGTCTCGTAAGGAGATAGTCGTCTTGATCTCGAGGATAGGACGCAGTCTCGCAATCCTTAACCAATCTCCCCCTACGAAGAATACTCCGGCAATTCCAACAGCGATCGTGATCCAATTTGGTCCAGAGGAATGCCACGTTGCTAGAGGTAGGATTACGAGCAACAAAGCGATGAATGATCCAACCTTTAGAATGTTCAGGTGTCTTGACACTAATGTGAGGGATCGATTACCGCTTCCCCCCGAATCCGAAAGCATCTCCCGGCAAAGGTTCCAGAGTTCGCTGTGATGGCCAACTATTGTGAAAAAGATCCCCATTGCCGCGAAGTGAGCAGCAGAAGTCGAGAAGCGTCGTCGTTCGGGAAGTTTTCAGAGTGTGACTTTGAATTTAATCTCATCGGTGGCAACTGTGAACTCGCTCACACCCCACTTCACTTTGTTGGTAGTGATGAAGCCTTTTAACGTCAGGACATGGTTTTTCAGTTCGTAGCGGAACGACGCGGAATAAAAACGATCATATATCCTTTGCGTCTTGGCGGGGTTACGGTCGTCCTCATCTACTGCCCGAGTAAAGGTGATGGTGCGCACGCCGTTGGTCTCGCGCAGGCGGACGTCGCGAAATCTCCCATCGCCGAGGGATGAACTCACTTCCGCGATGTGTGGAATCCCTGCCGTGAGAGACGATGTGGAAAGCCTGGCCTGTGCATCCGGCGCATTGGTTTCGCCGTTGCGCGGAGTGGGTCCGAACTCGATCCCAAGGATCCGGTCGTTAACTGAGCCGTCGCGGGTGGTGATCTTGACAACTTCCGATTGCCATTTTCCCGGCGACGCAGCCAACATCGCGGCGTCGGCTGCTAACGATTGCGTGGCGGGAACGGCGCTGCTCCTGGGAGCGCGTGCGCTCAAGACGCGCCAGAGGATTACAGCCGCCACGAACAGCAAGAGCAGTGCAAGCACGTATCGGAGTCGTCGTGACATATACGCCTGTTAGTGCCGTTCAGGGCGCGGTGATGCAAATAGATCTGGAATCGCATGGAATCCTCAAAGGGATTCAGCGCCCGCCAAGATTGCCGATGATTGAATCGTGGACATAGCGGAGTGTGAATGTACAGGGCTGACCCGGTTTTAAGTCCTAAACGGCCCGGGTAGAAGTATGAAACAAATCAGATTTTTTGCTTTGAAAGAGGACTTGTTCCCCGTGCTTGAAGGTTTTGAAGCACCGGGACCTCTGAAATACGTTTTAGCGGGTACGTCTGACTCATCCGCTTATCTGACATTTCCGCGCGGCATTGATATCCCCGAAATCGGCACTGCGTCCAATGAATCGGCCATCAATTGCACGTCGTTCTTAGTGTGCTCATCAGATGTTCAGATAAGAGTCCGGCGCTTACCGCTTACAGGCGGCAAGACTCGCTTTGCTATTGATCAACTCAGTAACCCTGAAACGATTACATTTTCGCCCGGAGGGCTCTGGGAAAGCGACCTCCTTTTGCATGGTCGGGTTGCGACCGCGTCAGAATCCAAAGCTTCTGAAGCGCTCATGAGGCGATTCCAAACGGCGTTACAAAAAACATTTACGAAGGTGAAAGCCTTTTACGTTGGTCCACAGGCACTCATGCTCTTGAGAAGCGGACGACGGTTGACGATTTCAGTTCAATCCCCAAGGGAATTTGACCTAAAGCTTGACGGGCTGATTTCGTGAGATCGTTTCTGGATGGAGGAGTCCTGCTGGTTTTGCTCTGAAATGGAAAGTCGAAAGGGGGTCACCCATTACGGCGAGTGGTCAATGGGCAAGGATTTTCGTTCCAATTTTTACATTGCTTTCCTTTTATACAACTGTATTCTCAAACAGTAATCGGAGCGTGTTCTCCGATTGAGGAGCAATCCTCAGCTCTTTGAAATATGAAAAATTGCAGCACGGTGGGTCCTGATGGATTCAACGAATCCGCTGGTCCCTGTCCACGACTCTTAACCGAGTCGTGGACGGGGCGGCTCCGTTCGGCATTCACGCCGATGACCTTCGCGCAGTTCCGCGCACCTCCAGAAGACCCCAACGGGGGTCCCGTAATATAGCCCAAGGGCAACGCCCTGGGTGTAAGCGTCCAAACAATCTCGTCAGCCCTGAATGGGCGGGATACTTAACTTTGATTCCGCAGGTCGTTTGCCAGGTTGGGACACTTTTCTCTTTTTTAAAAACTGTCCCATTCATTCCCAGCGGCTTACACCGGAAAAGTTGGGACACTGTCCCAAGCAGCAGGCGAACACCTGCGAACACCTACGAACAGTGCTGAACACCTTCGTGAAGGAATCAAAAGGGTACATTTCGGAATCCCAATTCTATCGAAGCCCTCAAAGATACCGCATGTGCCGGAATGCACCCCAATGCACCGTTACCGTTGGACGCCACGCGCGCGGTTCTAAAATTCCAAACAATTCCAAGCTACTACAACCTACTACAAGCAAGTCCAATATTCCGTCTGTTCTCTGCCACGACTACCGGATGAACAAACATGAACGCATTTCCGGTTTGGGGCGCCCGATGATTTCCGCGCACTTACGCGTAGTTCCACTGTAGAGCTTTGAAGTGAGCCCACCCACGTAGCAGCCGAGGTGACGAGGCTCACTTTAAGAGGGGAAGAATGAGCCTCGTCACCTCGGCTGCTACCCTCACGCGAGCAGGATTCGCAAGCCTTCGCAAGGTTAGGGCTGGTCGTTCTCCCTGAAACTTCGCGCGCAGTCCCAATTCCAAACAATTCCAAGCTACTACAAGCAATTCCAATATTCCGTCTGTTCTCTCCACGACTACCGAATGAACGCATTTCCGGTTTTGGGGTCGTCCGATGACTTCCGCGCACTTACGCGTAGTTCCGTATTTAAGTTTCCGCAGGTTTCATCAAATGGTCGTAGATGAGTTGGTACGGTTCGGGGCTGATGCCGAGGTCGCCCTGGAACGGATGATCGAGGGCGAGGGTCATGAAAATGACTAGGCCAATAAACATCGCCAGGAGCACGACGAGGGTGGCGTGTAAGCGAACTTCCTCGACCTGAAAGAAGAAGGAGGCACTCAGGCTGATTACTGCCCCCGCTCCCACGACCATCCAAAGTATCAGTGGCAATCCTGTCTTGACGGCATCGAGCCGCATCCGGCGGGAAAGCATCATGTTGTTGTAAGCTCGAAGCGCTTCGGCATGCAAAAGCTTCTGTCCTTCGCTGGTTGGTTCGTATGCAACGAGGGTGGCTTGAAAGCGATCGATTTGTTGGATGCCTTTGGCTGGGATGAGGCCTTGTCGCTGGACCGGCCATGCCTCGTTAATGGTGTAATCGACGTACTCTCGAAGGAGTTGCTGGAGCTGCCCGCGGATCGGCTCGGGATAACCGCTCACATCGCGATAAAGAGCCGCCAAAGCGGTTGCTTCCTGTGAAACGATCTTGGAGACATCCGAGTAGGTTTGCCAGACGCTGACAGCGATTAAGGCGACCGCGAGTCCATAGAAGACGAGGACCGCCTGCACCATCGCCCCGGTAAACTCGGAATCCTCGAGGCGAACGCGCCAGTGAGGCAAGACGCAGCGCCGGACAAACAGCAGCCCTCCAATCCCGAATAGAGACAACAGGAGAATGATCCCCGGCCCGCTAATCGCGAGCGGCAGCGCGAAGATGAACTTGAGCATCGCCCGCCCAAGTTACGCCGCGCCCGGCCCAGCCCCTCGCAGCGAACTGCGTTCGACCGCTGCGGCCGCTTCAGCCATGGCCGTTGCCCATCCAGCCGGCGCCAGCTTCGGACCTTTGATCTCATCGTAGATGCGGGAGAATTCGCCCGCATCGAGCCAGACGCCGCCGCATGTGGGGCATTGATCGATTTCGACCTTTTTGGTATCGGAAAACCATTTCCGTTCGAGAACCTTTTCCGGGCACCGCGGACAGAGGCGAGGGCCGGTGAGATTCAATTTCCCACTCGGCGCCTGCCAGATGGTGTGAAGAGTCGTGGCTGCCTGCGCACCGACACGATCGAGCTCGGTCGCATCAAACCAGATGCCGCCACAACCGCCGTAACAGACATCGAGAGTCATGCCGCCGGCGGCTTTCTCACGCAACGGACTCTTGCACGATGGACAATTCATAGACTCAGACGTTGTCCCCTTCGGTGGAACTGCCCTTGACGGCGATCGGCGATTTCTCGCCCCATTTCCAGCCGAGGACGAACGGATGATCCTCACCGCGTTCGTTGATGTAACGGCGATGTTCGATGAGCACATTGCGAATGCGTTGCTTCGGGTAGGCAGCGCGTGAACCGAGCTGCGGCAGCCGGTCGATCACATCTTCAACGAGATGGAAGCGGTCCATGTCATTCAAGACGACCATGTCGAACGGCGTGGTGGTGGTGCCTTCCTCTTTGTAACCGCGCACGTGAAGATTCTTGTGATTTGTGCGGCGATAGGTGAGGCGATGGATGAGCCATGGATAGCCATGGAACGCGAACACGATCGGTTTGTCCTTCGTGAAGAGCGTGTCGAAGTCCTGATCGCTCAGGCCGTGCGGATGTTCACGAGGAGGCTGCAGCTTCATCAAGTCGACGACATTGATGACGCGTACTTTCAACTCGGGGAGATAGCGGCGCAGAAGATCGACCGCGGCGAGCGTCTCCAGGGTGGGGACATCCCCGCAGCATGCCATGACCACATCGGGCTCGACTCCTTTGTCGTTGCTCGCCCATTCCCAAATGCCGAGGCCGGCAGTGCAATGCTTGATCGCCTCATCCATGGTGAGCCAGGCCGGCGCCGGTTGCTTGCCGGCAACGACGACGTTGACGTAGTTGCGACTGCGCAGGCAATGGTCGGTAACAGAAAGGAGGCAGTTGGCGTCCGGCGGCAAATAGACGCGGACGACTTCGGCCTTTTTGTTGACGACATGATCGATGAAGCCGGGATCCTGGTGCGAAAAACCGTTATGATCCTGCCGCCAGACATGCGACGAAAGGAGGTAATTGAGTGATGCGATGGGACGCCGCCATGGGATGTGATTGCAGACCTTGAGCCACTTGGCGTGCTGGTTAAACATCGAGTCAATGAGGTGGATGAATGCCTCGTAGCAGGAGAAGAAGCCGTGGCGGCCGGTTAATAAATAGCCTTCCAGCCAACCCTGGCATTGGTGCTCGCTGAGCACTTCCATGACGCGGCCGTCCGGGGCGAGGTGATCGTCATACGGGAATCGTTGGGCCATCCAGGCGCGGTTGGTCACCTCCAGGACGTCCTGCCAGCGGTTCGAATTATTCTCGTCCGGACTGAACAGGCGGAAATTCTTGTTCTCCATGTTCATCTTCATGACATCGCGCAGAAACTTGCCCATTGCGCGGGTCGCTTCGGCATTGGTCGCTCCCGGTTTTTTGACGTCGACGGCGTATTTGCGGAAGTCGGGCATGCGTAAGTTGCGCAGCACGAGACCCCCGTTGCTGTGTGGATTGGCGCTCATGCGCCGTTCACCTTTGGGCGCGATTTCGGCGAGCTCAGGTTTGAAGTGCCCATTCTCGTCAAAAAGTTCCTCCGGCCTGTAACTCCGCATCCATTTCTCGAGAATTTTGATGTGCTCGGGCTTTTCATGCATCTCGCCCATAGGCACCTGGTGGGAGCGCCACGAATCCTCTGCGCGCTTGCCGTCAATTTCTTTGGGACAGGTCCATCCCTTTGGCGAGCGCAGGATAATCATCGGCCAGCGGGGCCGTTCGATAGTGCCGTTGCGCCGCGCCGTGTTTTGAATCCGGCGAATTTCGTCGAGAGCCTCATCGAGCGCTGAGGCCATGAGCCGATGCATTTTGGCCGGGTCGCTCCCTTCAACAAAAATGGGCCTGTAGCCGTAACCGCGGAACAGATCATCGAGTTCCTCATGGCTGATGCGCGCGAGGAAGCATGGATTCGCAATCTTATATCCGTTGAGGTGCAGGATTGGCAGGACCGCGCCGTCTTTGGCCGGATTCAGGAACTTGTTCGAATGCCAGCTTGTCGCGAGCGGGCCGGTTTCGGCTTCGCCGTCACCGACCACCGCTGCCACGACCAGATCCGGATTGTCGAAGGCGGCACCGTAAGCGTGGCTGATTGCGTAGCCGAGTTCGCCGCCTTCATGGATGGAACCGGGCGTTTCGGGCGCGACATGGCTTGGGATTCCGCCGGGGAATGAAAACTGCCGAAACAGCTTCTTCATGCCTTCTTCATCCTGCGGCATGTTTGGATAAACCTCGCTATAGGTGCCTTCGAGCCAGGTATTGGCCACGATGCCCGGGCCGCCGTGCCCCGGTCCTATGATGTAAATCATGTTCAGGTCGCGCTCTTTGATGACGCGATTGAGATGCACGTAGATGAAATTGAGTCCCGGCGTAGTGCCCCAATGCCCGACCAGACGCGGCTTCACATGCTCCTTTCGGAGCGTCTCTTTTAGAAGTGGATTGTCGTAAAGATAGGTCTGGCCAACGGAGAGATAGTTGGCAGCGCGCCACCATGCGTCCATCTTGCGAAGGAGATTGCCGTCGAGTCGTCCACCATCCGAGGTGACTGCAGCGCGCCGAGTGCGGGTGAACTGCTTCATAGCCACGCCGTTGATCCGGCTGCGGGATTTCCTGCGGTTCTTCGTAGCGTGTCGTCCTTTGATTTTTTGTCTGGTCCTCATAAATATCCTTATTTGTTTGGTTGCTGCGACTGGCGCACCTGTTCCTTCGCGGCTTCGACGATGCGCTCGGGAGTGAAGCCAAATTTTGTCTGTAATTCCTTGAGTGGAGCGGAGGCTCCGAATGTGTTCATGCCAATGAGGGAGCCGGTCATGCCAACATATCTTTGCCAACCGAACTCGGATGCCTGTTCGACAGAGACGCGCGCCTTCACTCGTTCGGGCAACACTTCTTCGCGATAACCCGGGTTTTCACGACAATGCTGCTCAAACACTTCCCACGAGGGCATGCTCACAACTCGAGCTTGGATGCCGTCGGCCTGCAATTTCTCGCGCGCCTCAAGGCAAAGTGCCACTTCGCTTCCCGTGGCCAGCAAGAGCACGTCAGGTTTTTTGTTGG
>Ga0193692_1000478_pt1 | contig 10020 bp, 8 predicted proteins | sample L3a1metaG_FD_144917 | JGI IMG/M metagenome (GOLD analysis project Ga0193692, IMG submission 144917) | Soil microbial communities from a riparian zone of the East river system, Colorado, United States - L3a1 | ecosystem: Environmental > Terrestrial > Soil > Riparian zone | place: USA: East River... | reverse complement strand
CCAGGTCCAAATAGTTCTCGAGGAATCTCCAACGAGATTCCTTTTTCTATTCGCTTCTGCAGTAAAGCCTTTAGTATGAGAGGATTGCGAGCGTCGAACCGCTATCCCCACATGCAAATTCCCCCAGCCAACATCCCGAGCAACAATCCAATCGTGACTTCAGGAACCGTGTGGCGCCCCAGCGCGATCCGCGACCACGCCAGCACCGGGATAAACAGGATTACCATTACGCTGAAACCAGGCACAACGCGCGCCAAAACCACGGCGCTGAAGCCTGCGAACGTCATGTGTCCCGACAGCTTAATCCAGCGGTTGAGCACCGCTCCGATGGCCAGCATAAGCGCTATGACCGCGCAGCCACGGAACAATGCGGGAGAGCGCTCTACAAACCGAAAATAGAGACTCATCGGCAGCACCACCGCAAAAGTCGCCAGGTAAGCAACAGGACGATCGGCTCGATCAGAGGCGTCCACCGTCGCCCATTTGCCCGAGGCATGCCGATGTCGCATGAACAGCCCCAACGGAAGCAAGCCTGCGACACCCACAATAATCGCCACTCGCAATGCGCTGAGCTGCCCCCGAACCCAAAGCGGCAGCAGTATCAACAGCAAAATAAAGGCAAACGGGTGGCCGATGGTGGATGCAAATCTAGCGACCGCAATTTTGCTCATGTTCTGAAACACAAATCTTCAGCAAAATACATCTGACCTTTAGTCATCCTCGCCGCTCAACCGCGCGCCGCAAGGCAGTGGCCTCGGCCAGGACCTGGCGGAGAGCCATCTCAAACTGAGGTCCAGCGACGATTTCTGCATGCGGCGCGGGCGCGGCAGCGTGTGCGTCCTCAGGGTCTCCGAGACCAGCGCCCTTCAGACCTTTCAATCGTTCCTGAATGAGTTCGCGGATTTCCTGGGCGTTCGCGATGCCGCGAAAAATCGCGGTGTGCAGGTTGCGAACGGCATGCTTGCCGCGCGCTGCGCCGCCGCCGCCCGCAGTTTCCACCTGCAAATCGGCAATGCCCAGCGCGCGCTGGATTGGACCTTGCGAAACGGAAAGATTTTGGACGTTGGCGAAATTGACGGTCATTTCGCTGACCGACATCACGCCCTCGCGAATCCGCAGGCTGCGGTCCGTGATGACATACCACCGTTTTTCGAAGTCCAGGCGCAAAATGGCCAGCGCAAACAGCCGGGCGATAGTGCCCACAGCCAAAACCAACGCTGGAATGAGCAGGAGCAGCCAGCCCGCGGGCTTTCCCTGGGAGACCAGGGCCACTGCTCCAGCAACCACCGGGAAACCGAGCGAAACGCAAATGATTAATAAAACGGCGGCGGTCTTGAGAGTCCAAAGCAACAGCAGATATTTGTAGAAATTCGGCGCGGCGTGAAAAATTCGCGTGGCGGATTCATCGCCCGGCGGCGGCGCCGGATCATGAGGAATCCGCAGCAGGTGTTCGCAAAATTGTCGGAAGGAATTATACACCCTAAACTCCCCTCAGCCCGCCTCTCTCGCTTTCGGAGCAGGAGAATCGCCGGGACGGGTGGCAGTCTGTGATTCCACAATCTCCCGGGTGCGGCGCAACTCATCGCGGATGCCCGTCAGCAGCGATAGAACTTCGCCGGCTTCTCCCACTGCTCCGGCCAGGCGCGGTTGAGGGCTGCCTGGCTGCGATTCGGGGCGCGCGGGCGTTTTTTGGTAACCTCGCATGCGGGTATATAAGAAGTCGCGGATGGCTTCAAATTGCTTGAACCCTTCGATGGTCAACTCAGGGCCGGACGAACCCGACGCCGTTTGAACCTGCACGTTGGCCAGTCCAAGCCAGCGTTGGAGCAAGCCCGAGCGCAAATGAATGTCCTGGATACGGGCGTAGGTCAGATTGATTTCACGCCGAAACAGGATGCCGACCTTCATATGAATGCCCTCTTCGTCGAACCGGTATTGCAAAGTGTGATATCGAAAATAGAGGTAAGGCAACGTGGCGATGATTCCCGGACCGGTGAAGATGGCCTGGATGATGTAGTAACGCCACAGTGCGGGATCGGGCCGGTGCAACTGGCGAATCAGATTCGGGATTGGCTCACGATTCATCGTCGTCGTAATGGGTTCTTGCGTGGGCAGGCTATCACAGAGTTCTGCATTGCCAAAGCCTTACTGCGGGGCGCCGCAGGGAAGGTCAACCAGCATACCGCTGGACCAATTTCCCTACGATCTGGTCCAGGTGTTTATTGAGGTCGGGGCCGGCGGCATTCGCCGCCGCCGCGACCGAAAATTCGAGATTCGGCGCGATCCAAACGATGAAATAATTCATGGTGTTGGAACCCGCGTGCGTGATCACCGGTCCTTTAGCCCAGCCGCGTTTCCCGGTTCCCCACCCCATGGCGTAGGTGGCGCCGGCCGGTGGTGTGTGCAGCTTCTCCACCAGTTCCGGAGCCAGCAACCCCGCGGGACGCCTGCCGCCGCTGGCGTGGAAGTCGGCAAATTTCAGATAATCGGCGATGGAACAATGCACTGTCCCCGCCGGACCCAACGCGGGCGGATTATCGCCGTAGCGCGGCTTGTAATGTCCGTCCGCGAAAACATGACCCCAGGGTTGGTCGAGCATATTCGGCTTCGAAGGCGGCCCAAAACCGGCGCTGGTCATGCCGAGCGGTTTGAAGAGGCGTTCGCGGATCAATGTTTCCCAGGCGTTGCCCGTGACCCGCTCCAGAATAGCGCCGACGACGATGTAACCTGCGTTGCTGTAAGAAAACTCTCCGGCCTTGCTCGCCGGTGGCTGATTGATAGTGGCGTCGAGATACTTCAGGCGTTGCAGCGTTACGGGATCATTTTTCGCCCCGTAATCATGGCTGTCGTGCGCCAGGCCCGCCCTGTGCGTCAGCAACATTTCGAGAGTCACGGGGCGATAACCGGCGTTCATTTTGGCGGCTCGTTCGGGGAAAAGTTCGCTTAAGGTTTGGTTCCAGCGCAGCCTTCCCTCCCCAACCAGCATGGCGGCCAGCGTTGCCGTCATCGCTTTCGTGTCCGACCCGATATGAAACCTGTCATCGCGGGTCACCGCTACCTCGGTGCCGGCCTTGCGAACTCCCGCCGCCCCGACAGCCAAGAGCCTTCCCTGTTTCATGACCCCGGCAGCAATGGCCGGCAGGCCGTTCGTTTCCCGCTGACTCGCCAGCAGTTCGCGGAGATCGTCCGGAGATTCAGTGGCGGCGGATGCCGCTGACATCAAAGCATAAGGCGATACCAGGGCCAGGCCGAGAAATGTCCGTCGCTCTATCTTCAATCGCGCTGAAAGCTTGGTATCCAGGTGCTGCGAGAGCAAGGGATTTGCGCGTCAAGGTCAATCTGGGGTCTTTCCTCCACCTGATGGCAGGTGATTCCCCCAGTTAAGGACGAACCTCAGTGATGCCATTATCTCCCCGTATGAGTGTCACACGAGCAACCATGCGTGCCGCCGCGCTCGACCGTTTCGGCGGCGTCGAAAACATTCACGTGAAACAACTCCCCGTGCCCGAACCCGGGCCGGATGAAGTCCTCCTCCGCATCGAATCCGCCGGCGTGGGGGTCTGGGATCCATACGAACGCGAAGGCGAATTCGCCAAAATGTTCGGCACGAAGCCGAGCTTCCCCTATGTGCTCGGTTCTGACGGCGCGGGAACCGTCGCCGCAGTCGGGGCACAAGTCCATGGCCTCAAGGAAGGCGACCATGCCTACGCGCTAGCGCTCACGAATCCCAAAGGCGGTTTTTACGCGGAGTATGCAGCAGTCAAAGCCGAGCAGGTCTCACGCATTCCCAAAAAACTCAGCGTCGAACAGGCCGGTGTCATGCCGAGCGATGCGCTCACGGCGTTACGCGGGTTGGACGAGATGCTGAAACTGAAAAAGGGCGAATCGCTGATGGTGTTCGGCGCCGGTGGCGGAATCGGCCATTTGGCCGTTCAACTGGCCAAACGCATGGGAGCGCGAGTTTTTGCTGTCGCGTCAGGCGACGACGGTGTGGCGCTGGCGAAACGGCTCGGCGCGGACGCCGTGGTGAACGGCCGCAAAGATGACGTCGAAGCTGCCGCCCGGGCTTTCGCGCCGAATGGCCTGGACGCGGCCCTCGTTACCGCTGGCGGCGAAGCCACCGAGCGCGCCCTCCGCGCGATGAATAAAAACGGACGCGTCGCTTATCCCAACGGAGTGAGGCCGGAACCAAAAGCGCCGTCCAGTGTGAAGGTCCAAAGCTACGACATGGAGCCAAGCTCCGAACAGATTGAAAAGCTCAACCGCCTGATCGAGTCCGGTCCGTTCGAAGTCCATGTCGCGCGCACGTTCCCATTGGACCAAGCCGCGGACGCCCATCGCGAACTCGACAAACATTACCTGGGCAAACTGGCCCTGCGTCCACAGTAAGCGGACGGAAACGCTGGCCTAGGGCGCCCGTTTCAGACTTTCCCAGCGTTCTTTCCATTGGCCGTTAGTTGGGAAGCCGGGGGCGTTGACGGAGGGAGCGCCGTCCCAGCCGGCGGCCATCATTGCGGCCGCATAGAGAATGCCACCGTTGCCAGGGAGATAGATCGTAAGGCCGGGACGTTGATAGTTGTGGTTAATTGTTAAATGTTAATAAGTTTACCTTGACAGGCCCATAGGATTTTACATGCTTAGGGAAAGCTTTGCCTGACCTCTCGTTAAATGGCGGTTTCGAGACCTGGTCGGCGCCAGAAAAGTGTGGCGTCATGGTCCTCTATGAGGAGGTGCCTTCTCGTGATTTGGCCCTCCGGGTGTGCGATCGGCTCTCCCAAAATTTCGCCGGAGACCTGGAGTTCGAGTTCACATGGTGGGGTCTGCGTTACCTTTGCGATCCGCAGGTGTCGGTCGAAGCGAGCCGGTTCGCAATGGAGGCGGATTTAATCATGGTAGCGGTCCATCGGACGGCTTTGCTTTCTATGGACGTGCTGACGTGGTTCGAACGCTCGCTGTTAGGTCGCAGCGCGCCGGGCGGCGCCCTCGCGGTTCTTCAAACGGGGCCGAACGACGGGCCATTGCCGTGGCAACATCCTTATCTGCTATCGCTGGCTCAGCGAAGTCACCTCGATTATATCCCGCTTTCGATCGCGGAGCTTTCGCCGGAAGGATCGGGTGGCGACGTGTCCGGGAGGACGATTCTTCCGCATCTGGCGAGCGAATCGGGTCAAGACCTTCCACGGCATTCCTCGGGTTGGGGGATCAATGAATAGTTGAGAGTTGAGGGTTGAATTGAAAGTTGAACCTGCCCGGGGTTTGAACTTCGGTGCTACACCGTTCCTTCGTCGGAAACTATGTCGGAAATTCCCAGATGAGGGCCCGTATCGTAGCCAGAATGCGCATTCGATACAGTTTCCGACAAAGTTTTGCAACTGCTGGCTTGCCTTGGGGGGATTTTCGATTTGGAATGGTCGGAAGCATTTTAACCGCTTATGAAAACGAATCTAAACCGGCGCCATTTCCTCCAAACTGGCATCCTGGGCTCAGTGGCCATGGCCTCGGCCAGACTGGTCCCGAACGCCTTCGCTGGGGTGACCAAACCGCAGCGAGACCCGTTTGACGGGCTCAAGGTCGGTATCACGACCTATACGCTGCGCAAGTTCAGCCTGGATGAAGCCATCTCGATGACGAAGCAGGTCGGCGTGAAATATATCTCGCTCAAGGACATGCATCTTCCGCTCAAGAGCACCGCCGAAGAACGAAAGGCCGCGCGGCAAAAGGTTGAAAAGGCCGGTTTGGTGCTGACCGGCGGAGGAGTCATTTACATGAAGAATGACGAAGCAGACATCCGCAACGTGTTTGAGTACGCGCGCGATGCTGGAATGCCCACCATCGTTTGCAGCCCTGATCCCGAGGCCCTCGACACCGTCGAAAAGTTCGCGAAACAATTCGATATTCGAGTCGCCATCCATAACCACGGCCCGAGCGACAAGCGCTATCCCTCTCCCCTGGATGTCATGAAATTGGTTAAAGGCCGCGACTCGAGGATGGGCGCTTGCATGGACGTTGGGCACACGGTTCGAATTAACGAGGATCCCGTCGCGGTGCTGCAACAGGTAGCCACGCGGCTATACGATTTCCACATGAAGGACGTCACCTCCGCAACCCCGGAAGGCAAGCCGACCGAAGTTGGCCGTGGGGTGATTGACATCGTCGCCGTGCTGCGGACACTTCAAAAAATGAAATATCCGTACAACGTCGCGCTGGAATACGAAGCAAACGGGGACAACCCGATGCCGGGGGTGATCGAATCTTACGCCTATATACGCGGCGTGTTAGCGACGGCGTGATATCCGGGAGTTTTTCAAGCTCCGTCAGGAGCGCCATGCATATAGAGAGTGCGCCCCACTCTACCGCCCAAGCTCCGTAGGAGCGGCATGAGAAAAATCGGCGATCCACGAAGAAACCGTCGTGACCCCGCGGTCCCCCAACGCACATGCCGCTCCTACGGAGCTTGGGACTGTCCTCGGTCCCCAACGAACTATACACATGGCGCTCCTGGCGGAGCTTTTCCGTGTCGCTTGGTTAGGGGTGTTTGGTTGTAGCGGTTCTCGCCCGCCATTGAATCACCATGTTTGAACTGCTCAAAACGGATCCCTCGTCCAAAGCCCGGGTTGGCCGGTTGACCACCGCGCACGGCGTGGTTGACACGCCTGTGTTCATGTCGGTCGGCACACAGGGGAGCGTCAAGGCCCTCGACCCGCGCGAGTTGCGTGAGTTGGGAACCCAAATCATTCTTGGCAACACGTATCACCTGCACATCCGCCCGGGGATGGAAATCATTCGCGCCGCCGGCGGCCTGCATCAATTCATCAATTGGCCGGACCCGATTTTAACCGATAGTGGAGGCTTCCAGGTGTTCAGCCTGGCAACGATTCGAAAAATTCAGGCGCATGGAGTGGAATTCCGTTCGCACCTTGACGGTTCGCTGCTCTTCCTCGGTCCGAAGGAAGCCATGGGCATCCAAAGAGAGTTGGGCTCGGATATCGCGATGGTTTTTGACGATTGCCCGCCGCACACCAGCACGCCGCGAGAAATGCGAGCGGCCGTGGAACGAACGATGCGCTGGGCGCGGGAATGCCGCGAGCAGCCGCGAGCGCCTGGTCAAATGGTATTCGGGATCATTCAGGGCGGCATTGATGCAACCCTGCGTGAGGAATGCGCGAAGGCATTGGTGGCGCTCGAATTTGACGGCTATGCCATCGGCGGGGTGAGTGTCGGCGAACCGGAACCCGAGATGATGCGAGCCGTCGAAATCACGGAGCCATTTATGCCGGCAAAACAACCGCGGTATGCGATGGGACTGGGGACGCCGGCGCAGTTAGTGGAGTTGGTCGCCCGAGGCGTGGACATGTTTGATTGCGTGTTGCCAACGCGCGTGGCCCGGAACGGAACTCGCAAAGGCAGCATCAGCATCAAGGCGGGCGCATTCAAAGCCGATTTCCGGCCCATTGAAGAAAGCTGCGATTGTTTCGCGTGCCGGAATTTCACCCGAGCCTACCTTCGCCACTTGTTGAACGTCGGCGAGATCCTCGGCCTGCGGATGTTAAGCGTTCATAACACCCGGATGTTCGTGAAGGTCATGGAGGAGGTTAGAGCGGCTATCCTGAACGGAACGTTCGCGGAGTATCGCCGGGATTTTGCGGCGAATTACGTGCCCACACAGAAGGTGCTCCTCGCCCGCGCGGCGGCCGCCGACCGTTAGAACGTAGCAGCCGACGTGAGGAGAATCCGAACTCCGTGACGGAATGGCATAATGCTGATGAACTCGTCTGAGCCATTTTGGACTGCGGCGTCGCGCTACGCTTGCCGCCGCAGTCCAAAAGCGTTGATTGGCAGGCTCTAATCTCCTAGTGATGCGTGAAGCGCGAGGGTTCTGCGATGAACCTTTGCTCAGTAACTTTCAAGCACCCGATAATACCGCATCGGTGCGTTCGTCCACGTATCCTGCAGCAGGGCCATTCCATTGGTCAGCGTTAGCGAATTCGTCAGCACCGTCCAGTCCGTCAGGTTGGTGCTGGCCTGGACTTTGAATCGGGCGAGATCATTAGTGGTCAGCAATGCGCCGCCATCTGAATCCGTGAAGACGAATTGCAGTTTGCCGCCTGGCAGAATGGCGGGTGGACTTAAGCGCTCGGGCACCATGACCGTTACCAGCGCATTGCTGCTCTGGAGCGAAAGATTGGGATTGCTGACGAGCACGGAATAAGTGCCGGAATTGGTCCGGGTCACATTGTTCAGCACCAGCACTGGATTGGTTGCTCCGATGGCGCTAAGGCCGTCTTTCCGCCATTGATAGTTGATGGGCGAATTTCCTGAGGCGGTGACGCTAAGAAAGATGTTCGTCGGACCAACGACTACCTGCCCGCGAGGCTGGGAGGTGATCGCCAGCGGCATGTTATAAATGTAAGTGTTCGCGCCGGAAGCGAAACCCAGGTTTGGGCTGAGAAACCGGATGCGGTTGATGAAGAACGTGTTATTGAAACCCGCAGGAGTCCAGGTCGCTCCACCGTCCACCGTGTGAAGAAAACCGTTTCCAAAACTCGGCAAACCGGACGCGCCACCAATCCAGCCTTCCGTTTCGCTGACGAATCCAAGGCCCTGGAGATAAAAGTGAAACCCATTCGTACTCAAGCCCACGGTGGTTTCAGGAATGGCGAACATGGTCCAATTCGCGCCGCCGTCGGTGGTTTTGTAGAAGATGATGTTGGTCCGCGTTGCATTTTGTTGAAGCGCCACATAACCGACATTGGTTGACGGCCACGAGATTTTCCAAAAATAAGAATACGGAACCGGCGTGGTCACCACTGGCGTCCAGGTGTTGCCGCCGTCGGTGGTCCGGGCGATTCGTCCGTAGTACGGGATGGCTGGTGGCATCGTGCCGGTGGTGTAGGCGTTCGTGTCCATGCCGACCACCCAGCCGTTATTGGTATTTTGGAAATAGACGTCCATAATTCCGTTCATCACGCCCATGGCCGTCAGGCTGACCATGGACCAATTCGTCCCGCCGTCCGTGCTCTTGATGAAATGCGCAGGTCCGCGAACCCGGCCTGCGCCATAAACATGCTGAGAGTCCAGCACATACATCGCGCAAAGGCCTTTCATCCCGGCTTCGGAAAAACCCGGCACGTTCGACCAATTGACGCCGCCGTTATACGAGCGGTAAAGAATGTTCGAGCTATTGAAGACGCCGCCGTCGTAGGAGTTCGAGCCAAGATTGCCCGCGAACCCGACCTGGGGCGTTGCGAAACAGACGGAACGGAAATGGGTGCCGGCGACGGTCAGGTTCGTGGTCCAGGTCAGGCCGCCATTGGTGGTGCGATAAATGTTATTATTATGCGAAGCCCAGCCATTGATCGGGTCCGTGAAGTAAATGTCATCGTGCCGCGAACTGGTTCCACCCGGAGTATTCGTGAACTGCGACCAGCCGATAGGGAACGAACCCAACGTGAGCACGGTTAAGGTTGCGATGGAGCTGGTCGCTGAGCCGGAGGCATTGGCGACCACGACCCGGTAATCCCCAGAATCGTTCGTTTGGGTTGGCGAGATAACGAGATTAGTGGTTTGGGAACCCGTGATGCGCGGACCATCGGTCACGTTGGTGCCGAAACATTGCCATTGGAAATGCAACGGCGGCGCGCCCGTCGCATTGACAAAGAACGAGGCCGTGGAACCGGCGACGATCGCCTGGCCTTGCGGCTGGCTGGTGATCAAGGGTTGGCCCATCTGGATGGAAAACTGGAACGTTCCATTGGTCACCGCATTGTCGTTGCTGGTAGTGGCCGTTGTAGTCAGGCCGAGGGAAAAAACTCGCAGCAAATCGTCCGTCCCACTGGTGCCGTACAGGTTATCCGCCGCATCCCAGGAAACACCCCGGACCGTCCCGCCAAAGCCTCCCGCGATGGTGGTTAGGGTCGAGATGTCGGGAATGCCGTTGGTGAGGTTCATCAGATAAAAATTACCGACCGCATTGCCCAGCGCCACGTATCGCCCATCCGGCGAAACCGCGACGCTATACGC
>Ga0193692_1000477_pt1 | contig 10037 bp, 1 predicted proteins | sample L3a1metaG_FD_144917 | JGI IMG/M metagenome (GOLD analysis project Ga0193692, IMG submission 144917) | Soil microbial communities from a riparian zone of the East river system, Colorado, United States - L3a1 | ecosystem: Environmental > Terrestrial > Soil > Riparian zone | place: USA: East River... | reverse complement strand
CCCTCACTCGCTCACATCGGTGACCAGGGGACATTCTCGGGGGTCGTCTGGTCACCGATGTGAGCGAGTGAGGGCGCGGTATTCAGTTCGTCGACGACGATAGTGACGAACGTTGTTGCGCTTAAGGACGGGGAGCCGTCGTCCGTGACGCGGATGATCAGGATATTTGTCGATGGACCTTGTATTTCGCCGGGAGTCCATGAGAACAGTCCTGACACAGGATCGATGGAAGCACCGGCGGCCACGCCGGGATCGAGAGAGAATGTCAGGTTTTGCGCGGGCTCATCGGCATCGGTTGCGACGGCCAGGAAAGTCAAAGGATTGCCTTCGCTCACGCGCTGTGAAGAGATCGGATTGATGGAAGGCGCTTGATTGACTTCGTGCACGATGATGGTGACTTGCTGCGTGGCGCTGAGGGGCGCAATACCATTGTCTGTGACATAAACCGCAAATGTGTTCGTGGCGGGTCCATCTTTCTCAGCAGGAATCCACGAGAGCTGGCCGCTGGAGGAATTGATCACCAAACCGATTGGCGCATCGCTGCTGAGAGCATAGCTCAGTTGCTGTGCCGGGATGTCCGGATCGCTGGCCGATGCGAGGAAGCTGAGTGGGGTACCTTCATCGACATTTTGAACATCAACGAAGCTGAATACGGGCGGCGAATTCGATTCGAAGACAACGATGGAAACGTTCTGCGTCGCGCTGAGCGGTGGCGTGCCATTGTCAGTGACACGAATGGTAACTGTGTTGGTAGAGGGACCCTGGGCTTCGGTCGGCGTCCAGGCGAACAAGCCACTTGTGCCATTGATCAGTGCTCCTGCTGGAGCGCCGGGCTCGAGTGAAAACGTGAGAGCCTGGCCAGGGAGATCCGTTTCGGACGCAATTGCTGTGAAGGTGAGGGGCTGACCCTCGATGACAGTTTGAGCTGGGATCGCGGTGAGCGAGGGAGGGGTATTCACTTCGTTTACGATCACGGTGAAGGTTGCGGTTGCGCTGGCTGTCGGTGAGCCGTCGTCTGTCACGCGCACGGTGATGGAATTTGTGCCCGGACCTTGTGCTTCATTTGGCGTCCAGGTGAACAAGCCGTTGGTAGCATTGATCTGTGCGCCGGCGGGAGCGCCCGGTTCCAAAGTGAATGTGAGTGCCTGGGGCGGGAGGTCAGGATCGTGTGCGTTTGCGACGAAGCTGAGCAGACTGCCTTCGTTGATGGTTCGATCGGTGATCGAATCGAGGACCGGCGGGTCGTTCAGTTCAGTGACAATCACCGTGAACGTTCGTGTGGCGCTGAGTTGAGGCGTTCCGTTGTCAGTAACGCGGACCGTGATGCTGTTGGTCGAGGGACCCTGAGCATCAGAAGGGGTCCAGCTAAAGAACCCGGTTGCGGGGTTGATCGTTGCGCCGACGGGAGCGCCTGAATCCAAAGTGAAGGTCAGTGTTTGAGCGGGTTGATCGGAATCTGATCGATCCCTCAGCGACTGTTTGGTCGGCAATGGCCGCGAGGGTGGGCGCGTCGTTCAGTTCGTGAACGATGACTATGAAGCTTCTCGAATTGGGCAGCGGCGGTGAACCGTCGTCCGTAACCTGAATGGTGACCGAGTTGGTAGAGCCGCCCTGTGCTTCAGTTGGAGTCCACGTGAAGAGACCATTGGTAGAGTTGATGGCTGCACCGGTCGGCGCGCCGAGGCCGAGGGAATAGGTCAACTTTTGTGCGGGTAAATCGGCGTCCGTGGCCACGGCGGCAAACGAGAGTAAGACCCCTTCATCGACTGTCTTGTCGCCGATCGCTTGCAGAACAGGGGCAGAATTCACCTCGGTAACGATGATCGTAACAGAGATGGAATTGCTCAGGGCGGGAGAGCCATTATCCGCTACGCGCAGCGTGACAACGTTCGTGCCTGGACCTTGTGCTTCGGTTGGTGTCCAGGTGAAGAGGCCCGATGTCGCATTGATAGCGGCTCCTGCCGGAGCGCCGGGTCCAAGCGAGTAGCTGAGCGATTGTGCGGGGAGATCGGAGTCGGAAGCGGTGACGGTGAATGTCAACGTCGTGCCTTCGGCAATGGTTTTGTCCGTCAGAGGGTCAAGAACCGGCGCGGCATTCACCTCGTTCACGGTGATCGTGAAGGTTTTGGCATCACTAAGGGCCGGTGAACCGTTGTCGGTGACCCGGATCGTAACAGTGTTCGTGCTCGGACCCTGGGATTCGTCAGGTGTCCAGGTGAACAAGCCGCTCGAGGCATTGATGGCTGCGCCAGACGGCGCGCCGGGATCGAGTGAGAATGTGAGCGTTTGTACCGGCAAATCGGTGTCTGACGCCGAAGCGGTGAAACTCACCAGAGTTCCCTCATTGACCGTTTGATTTGCAACGGAACCCAGAACGGGCGCGGTGTTCACTTCCGTTACCGTGACGGTAATTGTTTCGGAGGCACTGAGCGAAGGCGAACCATTGTCGGTGACGCGGATGGTGATTGTGTTGGTGCTCGGACCTTGCGCTTCGGTTGGCGTCCACGTGAAAACGCCCGTATTTGGATTGATTGCTGCACCGGTGGGCGCGCTGGCGTCGAGCGAGTACGACAGAGTTTGAGCCGGCAGATCGGCATCCGAACCAGACGCAGTGAAGGTCAGAGTGTTTGCTTCAGCGATAGTTTTGTTCCCGATGGCAGCCAGGGCAGGGGAGCTGTTGACTTCGGTAACCGTGATCGTGAATGAGATCGAATTGCTCAACGCAGGCGAGCCGTTGTCGGTCACGCGTATGGTTATGGAATTTGTGCCGGGGCCCTGGGCTTCGGCTGGCGTCCAGGTGAATACGCCAGAAGCCGGATCAACAGAGCTTCCAGTTGGAGCGCCGGGCGCGAGGGAAAATGTGAGTTGCTGAGCCGGGATGTCCGTGTCGGAAGCGGAGGCTGTAATCGAGAGCAGAGTTCCTTCCGCAATGGTCCGATCAGAAATCGCATTCAGGAGAGGAGGTGTGTTAGATTCGAGAACAACGACCTGAATGGTTTCACTCGCGCTGGCAGCCGGAGAACCACTGTCGGTGACGCGAACAACAATCGAATTTGTGCTGGGGCCCTGGGCTTCGCTTGGCGTCCACGTGAAGACGCCAGACCCCGGATTAATGACAGCCCCTGTTGGAGCTCCCGGATCGATCGAGTACGTCAAAGTCTGTGCCGGAACATCCGCATCGGATGCGCTTGCAGTAAACGTAAGAAGAGAGCCTTCGACGATTGTCTTGTTACCGATCGGCGTGAGCACCGGAGCGCTGTTGGTTTCTGTCACGGTTATCGTGATGGTCTCAAATGCTGTGAGGGGCGGGGAGCCATCGTCGGTCACGCGAATGGTGACGGAATTGGTACTGGGTCCTTGAGACTCGGTCGGTGTCCAGGTGAAAAGTCCAGTGCTGGGGTTGATGGCAGCGCCTGCGGGCGCGCCGGCGTCGAGTGTGTACGTAAGCGATTGCGCCGGCAGATCCGAATCCGTAGCGCTCGCGGTAAACGAGAGTTGGGTGGTTTCGCGGACGGATCGGGAGCCGATCGGCGCCAGCACAGGGGCTGAATTCAATTCGTTAACGACGATCGTGATCGTCTCGCTTGCATTGAGTTGAGGTGATCCATTGTCCGTGACGCGGACGGTGACGGTGTTTGTGCTGGGACCCTGGGCTTCCGTTGGCGTCCATGTGAAGACGCCAGAGGAATTGATGCTTGCTCCGGCAGGAGCGCCCGGATCGAGAGAGAAGCTCAACGTTTGTGCCGGGATGTCCGAGTCCGAAGCGGTGGCGGTGAAAGTCAAAAGCGTGCCCTCATTGACGGATTTGTTTCCGATCGGCGAAAGAGAAGGGGCGTTGTTCACTTCACTCACAGTGACAGCGAATGTTCTAGTGCTGCTGAGAGCGGGCGACCCGCTGTCGGTAACACGGACGGTGATCGAATTCGTGGACGGTCCCTGATTCTCGGCTGGAGTCCAGGTGAACAGGCCGCTGGATGAGTTGACTGACGCGCCGGCGGGAGCGCCAGGATCGAGGGAGAAAGTCAATGCTTGCGCCGGAAGATCCGGATCGGTGGCTGACGCAGTGAACGACAACAAGGAACCTTCAGCGATGGATTTGTCCGTAATCACAGCCAGGGCAGGGAGGCTGTTCGATTCGAGCACAATGACGGTGAATGTCTGGGTCGCACTCAGGGAGGGCGTCCCATTATCGGCGACGCGAATCGAAATAATATTGGTGGTGGCGCCCTGCGTTTCAGACGGTGTCCATGTGAAAACGCCATTGGCCGGGTTGAGAGAAGCGCCTGCGGGAGCGCCCGGTTCGAGGTTGAAAGCAAGAGTTTGGGCAGGGATATCTGAGTCCATGGCGCTGTTCGTGAATGTAAGCAGGGAGCCTTCAAGAATAGTTTGATTGCTGATAGCGACCAACAAGGGTGGAACGTTCACTTCGTTAACGACGACACTGAATGTTTTAGCATCGTTTAACGGAGGTGTTCCATTGTCGGTTACTCGAATCGTAATGTTATTCGTGCTCGGACCTTGCGTTTCGGTGGGAGTCCAGGTGAACAGGCCATTCGACGAGTTGATGGATGCGCCTGCAGGAGCGCCGGGGTCCAACGACCAGGTAAGGGTTTGTCCAGGGAGATCTGCATCGGAAGCCGAAGCCGTGAAGCTTAGCAGAGTCGCTTCATTAATTGTTTGATTCGCGATCGCACCTAGAGCAGGCGGGGTGTTGACCTCGCTCACTATAACTGTGAACGAGCGAACATCGCTCAGCGCGGGAGAACCATTATCGGTGACACGGACTGTGATCGTGTTCGTACTGGGCCCCTGCGCTTCGGTGGGTGTCCATGTGAAAAGTCCGGTTGCACTAATCGAGGCGCCGGCGGGCGCGCCGGGGTCGAGCGAGAAAGCGAGCGTCTGAGCAGGTAAATCGGAGTCACTTGCAGTTGCTGTGAACGTGAGAGTCGAGCCTTCGTTCACCGTTTGATTGGAAATGGAATTTAGAACGGGCGTCGCATTCACTTCATTGACAACGACGGAAATGGTTTCCGCACTGCTGAGGGGTGGCGAGCCGTTGTCGGTCACGCGGATAGTAATGTTGTTCGTGCTCGGGCCCTGGGCCTCTGTTGGCGTCCAGGTGAAGAGCCCGCTTGCCGAATTGATTGACGCTCCTGCCGGAGCTCCCGGATCGAGGCTGAAGGAAAGTAATTGCGATGGAACATCCGAATCGGAAGCGGAAGCTGTGAAGCTCAACTGTGTTCCTTCGTTGACAGTGCGATTGCCGATGCTCGAGAGCACTGGGGGCAAATTGACCTCGGTGACAGTGACGGTGAAGGATTTCGCGTCGCTCTGAGGTGGCGAGCCGTCATCCGTGACGCGGACGGTGATGATGTTCGTTCCTGGGCCTTGGATTTCCGAGGGGGTCCACGTGAAAAGGCCACTTGTGCTGTTGATTGAGGCTCCCGCTGGAGTGCCGGGATCCAGCGTGTAAGTGAGTGATTGTGCGGGGATATCAGTATCTGACGCCGACGCGCTGAAGCTCAGGAGGGTGCCTTCGGCAACCGTGCGGTTTGTAATAGCGGCGAGAGTGGGTGAGCTGTTGGATTCCAAAACGGTGACCGTGAAGGTTTGCGTGGCACTGAGGGAAGGGGAGCCATTATCGGTGACGATGACGCTGATCAGATTGGTGGTGCCGCCTTGAGATTCGGATGGCGTCCAAACGAAGACACCGTTGGAACTAGTAATCGAGCTGCCGCTCGGGGCGCCCGCAGCGAGGCTGAAGGTGAGCGCTTGAGATGGAATATCCGAATCCGTGGCGCTGTTCGTAAATGTGAGAAGGACGCCTTCGAGCACGGTCCGATTCGTAATAGCAGTCAACACGGGTGGGCTGTTGGATTCAGTGACGATAATCGAAATGGTTTCAAAAGCGTTCAGGGCGGGGCTGCCATTGTCGGTGACGCGAACGGTGACATTGTTTGTGCTTGGACCCTGGGCTTCACTCGGCGTCCAGGTGAACAGGCCAGAGGAGGGATTAATGCTGGCGCCGGCAGGAGCGCCTGCATCGAGGGAGAACGCCAATGTTTGGGCGGGCAAATCGGCGTCAGATGCGGTCGCGGTGAAACTCAAGAGAGTGCCTTCGGAGACGGTTTTGTTTCCGATACTGGAAAGCGTTGGCGCGATGTTAACTTCGTTAACTGTGATGAGAATCGTCTGCGCGTCGTTGAGTGGCGGGCTGCCATTGTCGGTGACGCGGATAGTAACGGAATAACTTCCGGGCCCTTGGGCTTCGGTCGGCGTCCATGTGAACGCGCCGCTGGATCCGTTGATAGAGGCGCCCGACGGCGCGCCGGGGTCGAGTGAAAAGACCAGACCGTTGGCAGGGATGTCCGGATCAGTGGCAGTGGCCGTGAATGTGAGCAGCGAGCCTTCGTTTATTGTTTTGTTCCCAATGGCGCTGAGTAGCGGCGGCGAGTTCACTTCGTTGACCATGATGGAAAATGTTTGGGCGACGCTCTGAGCCGGCGAGCCATTGTCGGTCACACGAACTGTAACCGAATAAACTCCGGGGCCGTTGTTCTCGCTCGGTGTCCAGGTGAAGACGCCGCTCGACGGATTGAGGGAAGCCGCGGCTGGAGCGCCGGGGTCGAGAGTAAACGTCAGCGTTTGAGCGGGGATATCCGAATCGCTCGCGGAATTCGTGAAACGAAGGAGCGAGCCTTCATTGATGGTTTTGTCACTGATAAATGCGAGAACTGGAGGTGTGTTCGTTGACGCGGAGAGAACATTGGCGGCGCGCGGTGTCCAGTTGGTCATGAAGTACGCGACGCCATTCGTATTGCCGTCTGGCCAACGCCCCTGGCTGACATTTTGGAACTGTTGTCCGAACGTGTTGGTGGATTGCGGAGTGCCGTCGGGCGCGTAAAGGCCGAGGGCTTCGCCGCTATTGCTGAGCTGAAAATTGGCATGCAGGTCTGAATTGAACCCGTTCTGGTTTGTGTTGTTGTCGGCCCATACGAGAAGGAAGCCATGCGCGGCGATGCTGGTGCCAGTGGGGATGGTGAATTTTTTCGGTTGCGAGAGATTGTCCGTGAGTGTGTATCCCGAGAGATCAACCGCGTTGGTGTTGGGATTGTAGAGTTCGAACCAGTCCTGATAGAGACCGTCGGCCGGATCAGGAAACCCGTCCGGGCCAGCATTGTCGGCCATCCATTCGTTGATGACGACAGGCGCGGGGGTTGTCGCCGGGTTGTTCGTGGCGCCGGGAGTAGGAACGACAAAGATCTGGCGATTTTGAGGCTGACCGTCGGGGAACGAACCGTAGGAGCGATTGGCGGTGAGGCCAAAATAGTTGAGATAATCGAGCAGGTTGGTTTGGGCGCCATTCAGACGCGAGAGCGCGACCGAACCGGCAGGATTGGTCAAACGGAAGTTCGTGTGGAATTCACTCGAGGTGGTCTGGTTTGATTCGCCATCGGCGAAGATGACGAGGAATTGCTTTGCGCCAATAGATGCGGTTGATGGGAAAGGCCAGCGGCCGAGGTTGGTGAAATTATCGCTAAGAAAGTAACCGTTGAGCGAGATCGTGTTTGTGTCCGAATTATAGAGTTCGATCCAGGGTTCGCGCGTGGCGGTGTTATCGACGATGCCTGCGTTGTTTGTGGCAAGGACTTCATTAATCCAAACGAGCGGGAAAGCCGGCAAGGTAGCGCGGACGGAATTTGCGAGGCCTGGCGTGTAGGCGATGGAAGCACCGCCTGAGGAATCGAGTGTCATTCCGAAACCGATATCGCTGCTGGTTGCCGCGGCCTGGTGAACTTCGACGGCAAGCACATTATCGCCTTGAACCAGATTGGTCGCCGGGAAGCTGAAAGGACCTTGCGTTGTTGCGGCACCGATTGTGGTGCTCGCGAGGGTGCCGTAGCTGACGGTTCCTGCGGGCATGTTCCAGCGGAAGGCTTCCTGCCCGTTCAAATAGAAGACTGCGCCGTCATCGATTGTGTTCGTAAGGGTGAGTGTGACACCGGCCGGATTTGCGCCGAAGGTGAAGTGCGTACGGAAATAGAAAGTATTCTGGCGCGGATTGGTGAAAGCCAGATAGGTATTGGTCGGTCCAGTGGGTGCGGAGTTCGCATTAGTGCCCCAGAACAATGCACGGCCCGCGGACCAGCTGGAGTCGTCGAAGCTGACGTTTCGCCAGGGAGTGCCGAGGTCGGTGCCAGCGGCGTTGTATTTCCAAAGATTGGTAAGGTTGATGAGGTTTTGAGGAACGCTAGTGCCTTGAGGCGTGGCGGCCCAATTGGCGACGCGATAATTGTCCTGAGTTGGATCGATGAGTTGCAACGATGGGCCAAAGCCATCGGCGAGCGTGGGCCAAGGGAGCTTGTCATCGTACTTAACGATATCGATGACCTGATCAAGATCGGGGGTCGGGCCGGGCTTGATGAGTTTTAATGTTTCACCGTTGTTCTGGAGAGATCCGCTGAAGGTTCCAGCGATCGCAATGGAGGGGCCGTAAACCGCGGCGAAGACAAATGGATCTTCAACCACGACTAAATATGTGTTCGGTAGAATAATTGTGCCGTCGGGAAAGGTGAAATCAACGCCGTCGATGCGCCAGTTCGAAAGGTCGAAGCTGAAGTTGGTCGAGTTGTTGTAAAGCTCGATGTAGCTGGCCCCTGAGACAGCTGGATGGTACATGATCTCGTTGAACACCACGTTGTCCTGAGGCAGGGCGTTCGGGCCGGTGTAGTTCACGGTAATGCTGTCTGAGCCGCCTGAGACTGGATTTCCGTAGCTATCGAAGCCTTGAACAATGAGCAGGTTGTTGCCAGGCGCGAGCGGAATGGAAATGGTGAAGCTCGTGATGGTGGTCCAAACGGGATTGTAGGTGATGCCGTTGACAGTAAGCGTCTTGATGCCGACTGGCGCGGTGCCGGTCAGGATCGCAAGGTTGTTGTTGGTGCTGAAATCAGCTCCGCCGTTGCTCGTGATGGCGAAAGGCGCGTTAACGGAGTTGAGTTGCGATTGGATGTAAGCGCGGCGGCTCGCGATCCAGTTTTTAAGGCTGGCGTTCGGAGAGGCAACGTTGATGCCGCTTGCCTGGAAATTTGCGTAGCGGGCATCGAGAACGGGATCGACAAGCTCGCTGCGCAAAGGACCGTTGATGATGTCCTGATAGCCGCGCCAATAAGCGCGCCGGAAGGGCGGATTGTTGATGAAATTAGGGAGTATCGAATCGGCGCCGTTCAGTTTGAAGAGGTCATCGCCGGTTGGACCGTCGGACCCGCTATTGCCGAGGACGATGTTGTAATCCCAAATGAGCAGGACCCATTTGCCGCGCTCAGGCTTGTACCCGTACATGTTCTGCGCGTTGTTATTTCCAACGCTGTCCCAGTTGCCGACGGCATGTTCGATGGCGAAGGTGCGCACCCATTCTTCGGCGTCGACAATCGCTTCCATCCGGGGCGTGTATTGCGGGCCGGGCGGAGTGTTGGCTGCATCAATCAGGTTAAAAACATTGGTGTATTCGTTGGCGGAAGTGCTGGCGTTTCGCGTGAGAAAGTTCCAGCGATAGCGGGCCAGTTTATGAAAGCCGTTGGTGGTCGTGTATTTGTTCAGCGTGGTCCAACCATTGTTGCTGAAACCCATCTGGCCGGTGGTGGCATCATCCATCTCAAACCAGGGTTGGAGTTTGTGAAGGTTCCCATCTGGGTCATCCGAATAGAGCGCGTTGATGACGTCGCTGCCGGGGGTCTGGGTGTCCTCCATGAGAGTGCCGCGACGCTGGCCGTTGACGAACATGTTGATGTAGCGGCGATAATTGAAGGGCAGGCCGATCTGGCGTGCCATCCAGTAGGCGGTCTGCTCGCGCTGGATCGTGTCGTCATCAAACGGACCGTTGCCCGGTGCGTGAATCTTGTTGAAGTTGCCCGTCCCGAGCATTTCATCGTCAGCAGGGAGGTTGATGGAGTAATGGCACCCGCCACCGACGGGAGAATCGAAGCCCTGATGATAGGGGCTCCCTGCATAATGCGCGTCCATGTTGTAGATCACGC
>Ga0193692_1000476_pt1 | contig 10044 bp, 4 predicted proteins | sample L3a1metaG_FD_144917 | JGI IMG/M metagenome (GOLD analysis project Ga0193692, IMG submission 144917) | Soil microbial communities from a riparian zone of the East river system, Colorado, United States - L3a1 | ecosystem: Environmental > Terrestrial > Soil > Riparian zone | place: USA: East River... | reverse complement strand
AATAATCAACAATGATCCCGATTTTTTGACATTTGGGTATAAAAGAGAATTAAATCAATTAAAATTTATAAACGCAGGCCTTCTTCTGAATCAGCAAGACCGGTGGATATGAGTTTCCAGAAATAATGATCGGCATCAAGAGGAGAATAACGATAATGTGATGCATACTCTTCAATATCCTTACAGTATGAAACTGAGTTATTGTTCCTATGATGATCTTTGATGAAAGGCATTTTCACAAAAATCAATTGTTTCGGCCTAAACAGATCTATTGTAAAAATTAAAAAGCTTAAGAACAAAAAGACTTACATTTTTTCCGGGAGGAATATATTCATTAAAAAGGTTACGGGTAAATTCATCGTTATTAAATCGAACGGATAACTTTTCCCATATCAATGGCCATGAAAGGTCTTCTTTATTAAGCAAGGTTTCGTTAATTACATTAATGATCGGGTCGTTGATAGATTTAGATCCTGTTTTTTTTGAAACAATAAGCTGTGCATCCGGGTTGATGCTTGCAATACTAATGGAACTATTAGCGCCACCACATGAGCCCAATATGGCCAGTTTGATGGAAGGTGTCAATCTTTTCAATGTATTATCAAGATGATAGCTATGACCCCGATGGACTAATACTACCGGTTCTATTGATTCCTGTTTTAAAAAAAGAAATAACGAGTCCTGGGCTTTTAGATCTAATTCCTCCTTTGTATCTAATGGCCGATTAGCATAAATAATAATAGGCTGATCAGTTGCAGAACGAATGCTTATCCAATTTTCATTTTTGGTGGTTTTCCATTTGCTTGTATCACTGAAGGTTTTTTGGAAATTATTAAATGATGCAACGCCATCCTCATCCCCATAAAATAAAACCAGTTGAATGATCTCTCCATTCTTATTTTGCAGCGCCTTTCGTTCAAGCATTTCATAGTTGCCAAGTGTTGTCCATAATTTATTAAAAGAATTTTTTTGTTTTACCAGGTCAAACACTTGCAATAAAATGTTGTAAAGTCTTACACCGAAATATAAATGGCCCGATTTGCAGCGATTTAAATTTGATCGCAATTCTTTTTGGATCATATCGCTAATTGCAATAGCTGAATCAAGACCTGTAAATGAATCTGCAATATCCATTGCCTTTTCAAGTCCTGAATTTGTATCTGTTTCAATTCCGGAAATAAAGCGGCTCATTAATTCAGCAGCTTTTTCCTGTGGCATTTTATTTAAAAAATCTGTCAGCACATTATAGTTGGCCGCCAACCTCATGAAGACTCGAAAATTATCATACTGCACGATATTGAATAATGAATCGGCAGACTGTGTTTTGAAATTCTCCATTAATCTTTTATATAAACCCAGATAACTTGAAGTATATAATTCATCGCCGCAACTGGTTATTATGTAATAAATATCCTCCGGCCGAAGACCTTTCACTGAAGCAAAACGAACCGCATCTGCAGCACTATGAAGTTCATTGACCTGGTTCACATAAAAGGATAGAGATTTTTCCTTTAAGCCTCTACGTAATAGTTTTTGGAAAATCATAGATGCATCATTAGATCCAACTGCTCCCATCCGTGTATTAACCAGTAATTGAAAATATTTTACTACATCTTTCCTCGCTTCTAGTATTTCCTCCTTTGTAATTCTATTTTCTGCTATTAGTGTAACAAAGGGCAATAACTCCGATGCATTTTTGTCCGCTGCAAGTGATATGATCTGTTGCAGGTATATATTTTTTGTGCTTCGAATCTTATCCTGTAAAGGTTGTTTGCCCTGGTTGAGATATAATACTATTTTAGACGGATCATTGACGGCAGCGATCACTAACAAAGAATCAGCATAGCGAAAGTCAGGTTTATTCTCTAAAAAACTAAGAATATATTCAGGTAAAGAAGCCACACGTTTATAAACCGCAATATCATCAAGCAAAGGATATTCTTTATACTGGCTAAATGCTGCCGATAATACCTGGCTACGACTTTGACCTGCCGGGATCAAAACATCGGCAAACGACCTATTATAAAGCAAAGCTTTTAAAATATTCTTATATGACTGTACTGCACTATGAACATCATACATCTCAGATCTCTGACGTGTGATATTCTTAGTAAGCTCATTCATAAAATAACCAAGACTAAGTATTGCTTTTTCTTTTTCTGCATCAGGTAAAGCAGCATTGGTGATAATGAAAGTATAAATACTATCTACTTCTAACTTAACAGAACGGGAAAGCTGATGCCCAAAAGCTGTGTCGATCGAAATTTGATCAAGTTGGCGGAAAAATTTCCCCTCTTCTTCTTTTAAAACTTTCGTTGCAGAAGATTGTGCAACTACTAAAATTGGCTGCACTAAAAAGCAAAAAACAAAAAAATAAAAGATTTTTCTCATATATGATTTGTGTCGGGTAACTGATACACAATATTTTATTCTATACTCTTTTAAAAACGTGCCAGATTGTTCAAAACAAAAAATCACACCGTGATGATCGCTATTTGGTAAGGTAAATGATAGTTATGTAGAGTTATTTACTGAATAATTATAAAAGATAAATGAAATGTAAGCTGTTTAACCATTAGTCATGATCATATCTGCAAAAAGACATTTTTATCAGTGAACTTTTTTGCCCAATCATATGATTTAGTGATGAAACTGTAACAATTATTGCAACATTGAAAAAAGAAACATGTATTGGTATAAATTTTGGAAGCCATCAATTAATATAAAAAAATTATAAAAATTTATAAGAGAGTATGAGTGATCATATTTGATTAAAAAAAAATTGAACAATTAATTAATCTAAAAATTACTTTATGAAGAAACTATTTCTATTTGTTCTGTCTTGCTGCGCATTTGCTACAATATATTCACAGAACATCGTTAAAGAACATTATACCGCTTCCGGTGGATTACTAGGAGCGGCTAATTTTAGTCAATTCAGAGTTACAGGTGATAACCCTTCAAATATTGACTATAATTTTGAGGGTGGTTGGTCAGCTGGAGCCTGGGTCAATTTCCCTGTGAGCACCGGCTTTTCAATTGAACCCCAGTTAATGTATAGTTCGTATGGTTATCATTCCAATAAATCAACAGGAGTATTGCTAACGGATGGGAAAGTCAGGTATATTTCGGTGCCATTGTTATTGAAATTCCATACAGGTGATAAGTTCGCAATAACAGCCGGACCACAACTAGATTGGTTCTCCTCTTTTGAAGATAAAAATAATTTGGCCCAGGAAAATGATTTCAAGAAAACAAGTTTTTCTGCTTTCGGAGGATTAGAAATATTTCCCCATGGAAGAGTAACAATTTTTGGACGTTATATTTTTGGCATTAGTAATATGGATAATTCCAGCACCCATGGTGATGAAATGAAATATAAAAACCAAAATATACAGGCTGGATTAAAGTTCAGGTTATTTGGCAAAAAAGTAGACGCTGATTCAGATGGTGATGGCGTCATTGATGCAAAAGATAAGTGCCCTAATGTTGTGGGTCTTGAGCGTTATGAAGGTTGCCCAATACCCGATACTGATGGTGATGGTATCAACGATGAAGCAGATAAATGTCCCAATGAGAGAGGTACAGCTAAATACAATGGATGTCCAATTCCTGATAGCGATAAAGATGGTATCAATGATGAAGAAGATAAATGTCCAAATCAAGCTGGCCTGGCAAAATATAATGGATGCCCGATCCCTGATACTGATAAAGACGGTATCAATGATGAAGAAGATAAATGTCCAGCCGAAGCAGGACCTGCTAGTAATAATGGTTGCCCGATCTCAGATAGAGATAAAGATGGTATTAATGATGATGAAGATAAATGTCCTGATGTACCGGGCGTAGCTAAAAACTTTGGTTGCCCTGAGGCGCCTGAAGTACCTGCTGAAGTAAGCAAAGCACTTGCCGCTGCAGGTCAAAGCATTTATTTCAGCTCGAACAGTGCAAAACTGGCGGCAGCTGCAACTGCTTCATTAAATAAAATAGTAAAGGTGATGAAAGAAAATCCAGAACTCAAAATTAAAATTGAAGGCAATACAGACAATGTTGAAAAGAATGCAGATAATTTGAGTGAAGGACGTGCAAATGCAGTAAAAACATATTTAGTAAGCAAAGGAATCAGTTCAGACCGCATCGAAGTGGGGGGAGTTGGTTCAACAATGCCGATTGGAGATAATAATACTACTGCAGGACGTAATAAAAATCGCAGAGTGGAAATAAAAGCAACTTATTAAACCAGTCATTAATAAAACAGAAAGAGACCGAGGTTCGGTCTCTTTTTTTATGCGTTATATTTTTATTTTGAATTGTGTAGCCACTTATTTTACTTCAAAAGAAACCAGGTTTTCACCCACCCTGCCATCGGCAGCAATGCCCTGCAGCACCACAATATATTTTCCTTTCATATCTGAAGTAAAGAAATCTATTTGTGCCTTCCCTTGTGAATCAGTATGAATGTTCGGTGACCAGTATAAAACGCTTCTGAAATCGGGCATGCGGCTGGACATTTGCTCCTGATTTTCATAAACCGGCGAATAAAATTCACGCTGATATTGTAAACCATCATATCCTAAGATCACTGCATTCAGATCAGATATAATTGAGGGGTCTGGCTCATATGTAATAAAGTTTACGATCCCGTTTAATATCAAAGGGCCATAAAAATGCCTGCTTTTTACAATATCAATTTCTCTGACTTTTAAAGGATCATATTTCATTATTTTATTCGGATCAAGCACAGGAACTCCATTGAAAAGTGTAAATGGGTCATCAAGAAATATTTTATTATCCCCGTCTGCCATGATCAAATGGAAATTTTCTTTTTGCCGTCGAACGAGCACTTCATATACATACTCACGCAATACTTCTTCCATAGTAGAAAACCGGGTATAATCATCTAACTTATACCGCTTATCAGGTGTACCATAAAATGCACTACTATCAATAACAGGTGTGTAGAATTCCTTTAATTTGTTACCGTTAAAATTATTTTGAACCTGCATACTGGTACTGTAATCGGTAAGCAGGTTTTTCATATTATCCTCAATATGAAAAGGAGGTAAACTCTCTTGTAAAATTTTATCTGCAAAAGAATTGATGATCTCCACATTGTATCCAACGTTTGCATCGCTTTGAGTCTGTAATACGATTTCATTGGGCCCGTAAAAATCTTTTGTATAAAACCTTACAACACCGTTTGAATCGCTTCTTGAACTATAAAGTTGTACATGGGAACCAGGAACTGAAAGATATGTCAACACACCAGCTACAGGCGTACCTGAGGTCTTATATGTAACCCTGCCATTAATAATATGGCCTCTATACTCTGGCACAAAGGAATAGCTGGGTTTTGTACGTTGGAGAACATTTTGCCATTGAAATCTTCTCCATCCATGTGTCAACATAAGATTATCAATTGCCTGGTCTGCTTCAGGACCTTTTTCAGAAAAATAGTATCCCGGCGATTCAATTGTTCCCTTCAATTCGTAGGTGAGCCAGAAATAATTGTCGATCATGCTACTCTGAAATGCTTCAAGGCTATCTAGTCTATACACAGCAACCGATAGATCTACAGGCATCAAATTCCCTAACTCATCTGTAGAATTGAGGTTTACCTTTACTTGCTTTCGTGAAGGATACACATCTTCTTCTGTTTTAGATTGAATTATAATTTTTTGGGTCGGTCGTATAAAGAATAAACGTTCACATACGGGGAGTATATCACTATTAAAAACTGTAATGTGCGAGATCCCCTCTCCCAATTTATTTTTTTCAATTAAAAGATCAGCTGAACCATTTTTTAAAAAAATTTTTTTCGCTACAACTGGGTTTTGTCTTGTATGAACAAAAACATAAACAAAATCTGACTTAATGCTTGTTGCTATATTAACATTCAATTGAGAGCCATTTAAATCATTCACTTTCAAAACATACCCACTCTCCAGAACTTTTGGCAATTCTTTTATGATGATTGTATCAGCGAGTTTAATGACAGCCTTATAAGTGCTTCCTGTTTCAGGTGTAAAAGCAAAACTGCCAATCCCAAATTTTAATGGCTGAAATGCTGTAATTGTATCATTGTTATTACGGACAAGGAGACCTTTGCAATTTATTCCCTTGCCTGTATGATCTGTGATCTTAAAAGCGACCCGGCTTTGTATTGTTTGCACAAGGTTACCACCTTCGGGGAAAAATTGAACATCATAGAAATGCGATTTGGGTTCTTCGATCTTGAGCGTCTTTAAAGTATTAATAACGGTAATTTGTTCTTCAAAAAAATATGCCGCATCGAAATTTTTCATCCAGTTGGTGTATGCTCTGAATTTGTAAACTCCCGAATTAAGTGAAACAGGTAAATACAATGATCCATTTCCTACTCCCTTATCGAGTTCAACCTTGGTTTGCACTATAGGTTTCTGATCTGCGTTCAGAATTTCTACATAAGTTACCTTACTGAGGTCAATAGGTTTGTTATCGTCTGCATTTACAACATATAATTTAAACCAAACTATTTCGCCAGCCACGTAAAGATCTTTGTCTGTATGTGTAAATATTTTCTCTCTTAAACTGTAATTCTTATACTCATTAAAAGAAGATTGTATTTCATTTAAATCATGCTGGCAAAAAGCAGATAAAGCAAATGATAAACAAATCATCATTACGAAAAAACTTCTTTTGTGTAGTGCCAATTGCATTTGTAAGTATTATCAGTTTGTCTTAAAATTTATGGCCAGAATGGAGGTTTTTGATTTGTGCGTCCGATTCTGCAATCAACACATTTCACATCAATTGCTGCATTGAACTTAACTACTCCTCCAAATGCGTCAAGTGCAGTTGGATAAGTTGGAGTTAATTCAGCACCATATTTTGCAATACTGTCTAACTGATTATCAATTTCATGCTGAGCGCAGCCTGGATCGTAATGCCAATTACTCACCTGGCTATAAGAAATAAATATCCTTTGGGTTTGCTCCTGAGTTATTTCAATATATCCAATAACGCTTTCGTTTGGATCTGTAAGGCAATGTATATTACCCGACAGTTGGGAAGGTTGTGGGTCAAACAGCGAACCTGTTTGTTCAGTATTTTTTTTCATTTTTTGAAGAAATAAATATTTTTCATGACTAACCGCATATTGTTTCAGATTAATACTATATAATACACTTAATTTTTCTGAGCCTTGTTCTATAAAATGAAATGGCAAATAAATTATATCTGTTGAAAGATTTTCTGAAGATCCAATAATAATAGATGTTGAATTTAACGTCTTCCAGCATTTATAAATTGTTGTGTCAACACTGTGATCGGGATACCTATAGACAAGAGCAGTAATCCTATTAGAATTATCCCTAACGTATTTCAATGAACTATAATAGGCAGAACGAAATTCCCAGGTTTCTTCAAATTCCCATTGATAATATTTCGTGGCATCTTGAGGATCATGTGTATTCACATAGAGACGTACTCCTTCACTTTCCCTTTGCCATGTAATACTATCGATAGGTGGAGTAATTTTTATGGGAACAAAATCTGAAGCATATTCTTTCCCATCAACTGTTTTTATATGCAGCCGGTATTTTACATTATTTAGCAGAGGCAATTGTGCAATGCTGTATTCACCCCTGGTATTGCCAGTTAATGCAAAACTGCTTCCATTCTCTCCTTCAACATTTACCTTTGCGCCAAGTTCAAATTTCTTTTGTGTAGTATCTGTAAGTTCAACCGAACGGGATAAGCGAATAGTAGTGGCACCCTGTCCGCTGTTCAAAAAACCTTCTACTACAAGAAGATTCGCATTTTCTTTATTTACCGAGGGAATATATTCCTGTTTGCAACAAACAAAAAGCATCATCATTGCTGCATAACTAAAAGCTATTTTTAAAATTTTTTTCATCAAAACCTGATATTAAAATTTACGTAAGGAATAATGCTTCCAAATATGGAAAGTTGATAGCCCTTTATCTGACCGTTTTCAGAAACAAAATAAACTGAATATGGATTGTTTCGTCCTGTCAGATTATACACTCCAATTGTCCAGGAATTATGTGTTTTCTGTTGCACCTTGTGATTGCCTTCAATGTTCATAGAGAGATCTATTCGAAAAGTATAAGGGATACGATCGGCATTCCTGTCAGAATACAAAACCCTTTGAGATCCTGCATAAAAATACCTGCCAACAGGAAGTGTCATAGGCCTCCCAGTACTATAAACTATATTGGAGGAGACACTGAATCGATGGGATATTTTTAAATTGCCAACGATATTTATATCATGCGGTTTATCGTAATTGCTTGGATAATACTCACCGTTATTGATCACTTCCCCTGCAAGAGAATCATCCATTTTCAATAATGTGCGGGAATAAGTATAGGCGATCCACCCGTTCAATTTACCTGCTGTTTTCTTTAAAAGCAATTCAATGCCATAAGCCTTCCCTTTTGTGTTGATCACATCCGTCTCAATATTATGATTCAATACCAGGACAGCACCACTTTTATAATCGAGGTAGTGCTTCATTTCTTTGTAATAAACTTCAACTGAGGTCTCAATAGTATTTGATTTAAAATTTTTATATAATCCAAGCGAAACCTGGTTGCCCTGCTGTGGCTGGATATTCATATCGCTTAATTTCCAGATATCAGTTGGGGCAATAGCTGTCGTGTTCGATAACATGTGTATATATTGCCTTAAGGAATTAAATCCAGCCTTAACAGAAAAATTTGGAGTAAGAGCATACCGCATGGCAAAACGATATTCGGGACCACTGTAATTTTTGATCACACCTTTTTCGAATTCTTCGGTACCTGTTCTGCTTGATTCACTTTTTGGCAGGCCGTCTGCATAATAGCTGACAGTTTGAGGACCCAGGTATTGATAGAAGGAATAGCGAAATGCATAATCTATCGAAAGATCCTGGGAAATTTTATAACTATCTCCAATATATACGGCCGATTCAAGTCCTTGCTCAGGAGGTATAATATCCTCCATTACTTTTGATTCAGGCCCTACGGGACGATAAGATCCTGGATTAAGCTTATAATGAATTGCATTCAATCCAAACTGTATGGTATGCCGGGCGTTTAAATAATAAGTAAAATCAGATTTAACATTTAACTGTCGAATATCGAATTCAAGATCATAGGCATTGATCTTATTCGCATCGCTGTTAATATTATATTTATAAAAATCATAGCCTCCTGTAACAAGACTATTTAGTTTGTTATTGAATATATGCTTCCATTGCAGCGAGAGATTCTGGTTGCTGTATTGATAAGTAGTGTCATTATTAAGATTAAATTTATCCTTACTCAAATAACCAGTCAGATAAAGATTGTTCTTTCTATTTAGTTCGTGAGTTGTGACTAAGGAGACGTCATAGAAAGAAGCTTTGCTGTTTTCATAATCCTTGGGTAGTAGATTCAGAAGCCAGTTAGCATATGTTGCACGACCACCCAGTACAAAAGAAGAAGATGAATCTTTGGAGAGGGGACCCTCAATATTCAATCGGCTTGTCACCGGTCCGATTCCCGCAGAACCAGCAAATTTCTTTTTATTTCCCTCTCTTGATGTAATGTCAAGTACAGAGGATAAACGTCCTCCATATTTTGCAGGGATGCTACTTTTAAATAACTGAACATCTTTTATTACTTCAGGATTAAAGGCAGAGAAAAATCCGAAGAAATGTGAAGGATTATAAATAGTCGCCCCATTAAAAAGGATAAGATTCTGATCTGTAGCTCCACCACGTACATTAAACCCTGTACTCGCCTCTCCAACAGTTTTTACTCCAGGCAGAACCAATATTGCACGCAAGACATCAGCTTCCCCAAAAACTGTCGGGATCTTTTTGATAGTAGCGATACTTAACTTTTCGGCACCTAACTGAACACTGCGTACATTGTTTGTTTTCTTTGATGATAACACAACTTCTCTTAATGAAATGATCTGCTCATGCAGAGGAATATCCATTTTGCCGTCAGAATAAATCGCTATGTGACGGCGTGCATCTCTCCTGCCTATACTCTGTACATTTAAAATATG
>Ga0193692_1000475_pt1 | contig 10054 bp, 11 predicted proteins | sample L3a1metaG_FD_144917 | JGI IMG/M metagenome (GOLD analysis project Ga0193692, IMG submission 144917) | Soil microbial communities from a riparian zone of the East river system, Colorado, United States - L3a1 | ecosystem: Environmental > Terrestrial > Soil > Riparian zone | place: USA: East River... | reverse complement strand
TCTCCGCCTGGGCGCTTCTCTCGTACGAAATATTTTATCTAAACCCTTCGCTTGGGAACCTGTTTGCCGCCCGATTGGTCAGTGCATGCTTGGAAAGGCCTACGGACTTGGTTTTCAGTTTGAGCCACTCCGACGCAGTCTCCTTTCTGGTAAAACATAATGCCTCCGAGGTTCGCTTTAGCGAGTGCAAGTCGGCTCTTATAGCGCACCAGGATTCGAGGGCGCTGTACGCGCTCAAAGCGCTGCGTTGGAGCAGCGCTTGGGATGACATCCGATCAATAATGCTGCGATCGGTTCTGTCGCCCCAGCCTGCAATAAGGATACAGGCTTACTGGCTGCTGAGGGAGCGAGGCAGTTGGCAGGAGTTGCGAAATTTCATGCAGGATGACTCCGTCCTGGCCGAGCTTCGCCGCAACCCTAATGCTCGCAGGCTCCTTGACTCTGCTCTTTCTCATATGAAAGGTGCGCCCGGAGACGCAAACAACGCTAGCGGGTGCTCCGGATGATCTAAAAATCTGAACCTCCCCACGCCAACCATGGCACCGCTGTGATGGTCACTGCACTCGGGAGGTAAAAAATGTCACTGGATGATTCAAAAAAGTCGTGACGAAATACATACGGACCTTTGTGATGAGTCGTCTACGTATTACAGGCAACATATCCAGGTATTAAAGCCGTGCTCAGACAGAATGTTCTACGAAGGCTATCCATCTATGGGCAAACATTGAACCAAGGCGCTAATGAGAATAATATGCCAAACGGGTGTTAGCATTGAGACTGAAACCGACTCCTTGGAGAATTTTTGCTTCGACGGAATGAACCTGCACAGGGCGATATTCGAGGGTTTAAGTATTCACGGCGCAACGTTTAGGAAAGCGGATTTGCGTGGCGCTATGCCGAGCCAAACAACATATCTATCTAGCCGATGAGCTTCAACGAAAATTCGGGGTTCCTCGCGGCGCAGGATGCCATCAGACGTAGATTCAGCCCGGGGGGGGCAAATTTTGAATTGGCGTACGACCGCACGCAAGCCATTGAGACCGAACGTTGGTGGTACATTCCCGTGCTCTCGATTGGGAGCAAAGGGTTCATCGTTAACAAGACCGATCTGTATGTGAATTGGCTCGGCTCAGGTCTAAGTCTTGGTGACTGTTTTTGGGGACATGATCACGGGCTTTTTTGTGATTTGGTTGACTTTACCTTTCACAAACAGACTGAGGTAGAGTCGGCTCGGAAGTTGGTGGTCAAGTTTCAGCATATGCATCCCAATGCCGAGGGACGGTTGCCCGGGGAACCGGTTTGGTATCGCGAAACGGAAGTTGAAGCCGCCGTTGCGAAACAGTTTCCTGTCTTTAAGCGGCATTTCGTATGGTTCGCAATTCCGGACCTACATGCGGCTTGGACTAATTCAGGGCTCCGGTTCAGGTCCATACTCTCAAAAGGAATAAAACTTGGGGTCACATCCGGGTCACATCCTCATTAACAATCCACGAATAAGGCGGCGCAAGACAGTTGCTGCAGTGGCGGGAATTGTGGAGATTTCCGGGAACTGATATGAAAGGCCTCTGCGGTCCGTTTGCGGTAGATCGGCCAAGCAGCTGCGCGGGCAGCAACTGCGTTCCTCGATTGTTAATTGTGAGTTGTGAGAATCCGACCCTTTCGGCTGATGACTCCAATTGTTAATAATGAGGATGTGACTCCTTATTTCCCCGGTGGTGCAAGGCGACCCCTTCGGCTTCCTGCAAGGTTCCAGGTACACTCTCACCGAGCCAAGCAAATCAAGTTCAACCCATCCAGAACATCGGGCTCGATACAGTAGACTATGGCAATCACTGAACCAGGGCACTGATGAAAATAATGTGCCAAACGGGTGCTAGCATTGAGGTCAAAACTGATTCTTTGGAGAATTTTTGTTTCGACGAAATGAACCTGCACCGGGCAATATTCGAGGGTTTAAGTATTCACGGCGCAACGTTTAGGAAAGCGGATTTGCGTGGCGCTATTTTCACAAATGTCGAGGGGACCGGGGTTAATATGGCGGAAGTGAGGGCGATGAATGCGTATTTCGTAATACGCGAAATTGTACGGTTCATCTTTTGTCAACGCGAGCCCTATAGGGGCCCTGTTCGATAACTCGGACCTGACAGGCTCAGACTTTTCGGGTGCCGACGTGGGTTTTGCAAGATTTAAGGCGGCGCGGCTGCACGGAGCGGTCATGCTCTGCAAGCGTCTTGAATTAGCGAAGCTGGAAGGCGCAATATTCGATGCTAACACGAAATGGCCAATAGGGTTTGACGCCATTTCGGCTGGTGCCATTCTGGTTAAAACCTGAATTATTGCGCAGGAGATGCTATCTCCCCGCGACCCCATGCCCGCCCGTGTCCGACGCCACCTGGTGTCGCGGAAATTAAACACTACACAGATGAGGAACTTCTCTGGTTGGGAAGTGATCCGTGGCGATTACCTGCGGCAACCAAATTTGAACCGCGTGTGCCGGCCGTAGCACGGGACTGGAGGAGCGGGCTTGTTCATCTGAAAAGATAGGCGTATTAAGAGCGCGTATGAGAATGCGCTTTTCAATGCCGTTCGGCCTGTTCGCCCTGGTTATCCTGGCTGGTCTGCTTTGGGTTGGATGCGACAGAAAGACAGACACGACAACGACGCCTGTCGCAAAACAGCTTACCAGCGCGGTGATTCCCAAGGGAACGACGCACTCGTTCTGGCAATCCATCCGCGCGGGCGCTGAGACCGCCGGCAAGGAACTGGATTGCAAGATATTTTGGACCGGGCCGGAGCGGGAGGGAGACCGGGAACGACAGATCCAAATCGTTGAGGATGTAATTGCGCAGAAAGTGGATGCCGTGGTGCTTGCGCCGTTGGACAGCCGGGCTCTAGTGCCGTCGGTGAGAACCTTGCGAACCGGAACATTCCCTGCGTGATCGTGGACTCCGGAGTGGAGACCGAGCGCTACGTCACGTTTGCCGCAACGGATAACTATCTAGGCGGCGTGCTGGCAGCGCGGCGAATGGGCCAAATTCTGAGCGGGAAGGGGAATTTATTGGTGCTGAAGTACGCGCAAGGCTCCGCCTCGACGATTGCGCGCGAGAATGGGTTCATCGAGACGATCCAAAAGGAATTTCCAGAAATGAAAATTGTGGACACCAAGTACGGCCTGGACACTGTCGAAACCGCCTTGCAGGCGGCGGAGGACCTGCTGACGCGGAACCAGAACGTGAAAGGCTTTTTCGCGTGCAATGAGTCCACGGCGGTTGGCGCGTTGCAGGCGTTGGCGAGCCAAAAACGGAGCGAGATTAAGCTGGTGGGGTTCGACTCGGCTCCCGCGCTGCTCCAGGCTTTGCGGGGGGGACAAATTGATGCGCTGATCGTGCAAAACCCGTATAAGATGGGGTACGAAGGAGTGAAAGCGGCAGTGGCGGCGGTCAAACGTCAGCCAGTTTCGAAAAAGATGGATACTGGGGTGGCAGTTGTGACCAGGGAGAATTTGGATGAGCCCAAGTTCCGGGAGTTGCTTCGGGTTCAGTGAAGTTTCCGACCCGCCTCCGTCCGACTTCGGCGCGGCGAGCAAAGGATTCGACGAAGGATTCGACAAAGGATTCGACAAAGTCGAGAAAGAGACTGGGGGTCCGACTTGTCCGGGTCAGGACTTTCAGTTCTAATTTGGGGGTGCTCAAACGCAATCCTATCATCGTTGCCCTGGATGTCGCCTCACCCGAGGTGGCGGCTAAGTTGGCTGCCGAACTTGCGCCGGTGGTCGGCGCGTTCAAAATCGGCAGCGAACTTTTCACCAGCGCCGGGCCGGAAATCGTGCGTCAATTGCGAAAAGCCGGCGGTTCGGTTTTCCTCGATCTGAAATTTCACGACATTCCCAACACCGTCGCAAAGGCAGTGGCTGCGGCCACGCGGTTGGATGTCCAAATGCTCACGCTGCACGCCGCGGGGGGAACGGAAATGCTCAAGGCGGCAATTCAGGCTGGCGAGCAAGCCGCCGCCGAGGCACGCGTGGCTTCGCCGTTGATCCTCGGGGTTACGGTGTTAACGAGCATGGACAGCCGCGCGCTTGGGGAAATTGGTTGCGAACCGAATCCGGGGCGGCAGGTCGAACGGCTGGCCGATTTGGCGATTGGCGCGGGACTGCGGGGACTGGTCTGTTCACCGTTAGAAATCACCGCTCTGCGCCAGCGCTTGCCGGCTGATATTCAGCTCGTCACACCCGGCATTCGTACCGGCGCGGAAAAGGCGGATGACCAAAAACGGACGTTGACCGCGAAAGAAGCGATCGAAGCCGGCGCAGACTGGCTGGTCATAGGACGTCCGATATATGCTGCGCCAAATCCACGGGCTGCGGCGGAGAAGATATTGGCGGATGTTATGGCGTCCTGAAGTTGTTGGTGAATACGCCGATAAAGATTGCGACAAAGGTTCCGACAAAGGTTCCGACAAAGGTTCCGACAAAGGTTCCGACAAAGGTTCCGACAAAGGTTCCGACAAAGGTTGGGCTTACGGCGTCCTGAAGTTGTTCGTAAACAACACGGTTGGGTTTGGAATCGCGCCTGGCCGTGGGATGCTCGCGTTGGTCTGGATGCCCACAGAGCCGGATCTGCCGGAAAGATTATTCGTGAAGCTGAGGCTCGGAATGCTTGGCGTCGGCCCGGTTACAGTCCCGATGCCCGCCGCGGGTGTCGTGGCTGTGCTCGTCGAAGGAGTTGGATTCTGATCAATGGTTGTGGTCGGGCCTGGAGTGGTAGCGCTTTCAACGCTGCCGGCAACAGTGGGGGCAGTTAATCTTGCGCCGCTCGGGGCAGTAGAACTCGAGCCCGCTCCAGTCGCTGAGGCGCCTGGCACGCTCGCCGCACCGGTTCCAGTTGTGGCACTACGAACTGGCGAATTCACGACTGGACTCGGCACTGCTGGTGAGCCGACGCCTTGCAGTTGATTGGTTTGCATTTCCCAATCATCGGTGGAAACGGGCGCTCCAACCAGTGACTCCGGCTCACGTCGCATTGTGATGACGCTGTTCGGCGGCGGGGGCCGATCGTCCACCGCGCAACCGGCAACCACAGCGAGACAAAGCGGGAACATGGCGCGTCTCAACACGGCGGCTTTTGCAAAATTACTCACTCAAAGCACTCTCGTACACGCTGGAACGCACGCAATGGGGCGAAATCTCCCCAAAAGAAAATTTCTCCAAAATTGCGATTTTGCTTGATTCGAATGTCACCGTTGTGAAATACTTACGCCCGTTACCAGACTCCGCAGACCCTGTGAAAAAACCTTTCGGGTTAGCACGTCGCTGGGTATTCGGCTTGGGGACCGATTCGACTAGCTATGCCCGCCGTGGGTTTCGCGGAGCAACCGACGAAATGCGGGCACGGCTCGAACAGATCGGCGCGACTTTTCTGCGCGGCTATCATGCTGCCCTGGAGCACGGTGAAACTCCAGAGCTAGCAGCGCGATTGGACAGCGAAGCTCTCGAGCTGCGGGGCTTTGTTTACGAAGGTGCAGCCATGGGTTTGACGTTATTGGATTTTTTAACACCTTGGAATTCCAGGCGATTGGCGAGGTTTCTCGCGGGCCCCGGCGAACCGCATGCCTACATGCTTCATGTCGGCGCAGGCTGGCTGTGGGCTCGGTTACCATTCAGTCCACGGCTCGGGCGTCTTGATCCGCTGTTGAAATGGCTTGGCTTCGATGGCTGGGGATTTCATGAAGGTTTTTTTCATTGGCAGGATTACGTAGCCGGCCGGCGTCATCCAAAGCGGCTATCCGGTTACGCGAGGCACGCCTTCGACCAGGGCCTGGGCCGCTCGTTTTGGTTCGTTAACGGTGGCAGTCCCGCGTGGATTTCACAGACCCTCGCGCAATTTCCGGTCGAACGGCAGCCGGATCTTTGGAGCGGGCTCGGCCTGGCCGCGACCTACGCCGGCTACGTGAGTCCGGCAGCGCTGAGTGAACTCCAGGCGTGTGCCGGTCCGCACCGGTTTCATTTGGCGCAGGGCTCGGCCTTTGCTGCCAAGGCACGGCAACGTGCCGGCAACCTCACCGATTACACGGATACCGCTACTCGCGTCCTGTGCGGAGTTTCCGCCCGTGATGCGGCGCGCGTGCCCGATAGCGCGTTGGAAAACCTGCCCGGTGACGGGACCGAACCCGCGTATGAACTTTGGCGCAAGCGCGTGCGCGCCCATTTCGAGCAGTTGGAGCGCCCCTCGCAGCGTCCGGTTGCGATCTCAGTTGGAAACGCCTAATGAACGCAAATCGTATCTCCTCCCTTCGCCGGCTCGCTGCGCCGGTTGTGGCGCTCGTGTTGATCGCTTTTTGCTATGGCATGGCTCGTTTCCCGAGCTTGCCCGCGGCTGAGCGCGAAAAACTTGCCGCGCGGTTCAAGTTCGAGAAAAGTCCGTTGCCCGAAATTCCCAATCACCCGCCGTATAAATCCGTCCGCGAAGTTCACCCAAGCTTGCAACGGATCGCCGCGTGGGTTTCCACGCTCGGCGCTTCCGTTGCATTGGCGGACCTCGACGGAGACGGGCTCGCCAACGACCTTTGTTATGGCGATCCGCGGACCGATTTGGTGACCGTCGCCCCGGTCCCGGGCACTGGCGAGCGTTATGCCCCGTTCATACTCAATCCTGCTCCTCTCCCCTACGACTCGGCGACTACCGCGCCCATGGGAATGCTCGCGGGCGATTTCAACGAGGACGGCTTGATGGACATCCTGGTCTATTATTGGGGCCGGACGCCTGTTCTCTTTCTGCGCAAGAAAAGTGGCGTCGAACCTGGCCAAACGGTCGGGCTGAAAGCTGAGGACTACGTCCCGACGGAACTCACCGACAGTGGCGAGCGCTGGTTCTCGAATGGCGCGGTGCAGGCTGATTTCGACGGGGACGGGCATGTGGATCTACTGATTGGAAATTACTTCCAGGACGGAGCCCACATCCTGGACGCGAAAGCGGGCGGGGTCGAGGTGATGCACGAAGGTAAAGCCAAGGCCCTCAACGGCGGCCGGAAACATATTTTTCTTTGGTCCGGCTCCGGCTCCGGCGCCCAGCCCACGGCCCAATTCCGCGAAATTGCTGGAGTATTCGATCCCGCGGTTGAACACGGCTGGACCCTGGCCATTGGTGCAGCCGATCTCGACGGTGATCAACTGCCCGAAATCTATTTTGGTCACGACTTTGGGCCGGATCGCCTGCTGCGCAACCTCTCCACTCCAGGACATCTCAAGTTCGCCGTATTGCAGGGCCGCCGCCACTTCACCGATCCTAAATCCTGCGTGCTCGGCAACGATTCTTTCAAGGGCATGGGCGTGGATTTTGGCGATATCAATGGGGACGGCATTTTCGATATTTATGTCAGCAACATTGCAACGCGATTTGGCCTGACCGAGAGCCATTTCCTATGGCAGAGCACCGGGCATATCGAGGAAATGAAGCAAGGCATCGCGCCTTACGTTCAGGCCAGCGAAAAACTCGGCCTTTCGCGAAGCGGCTGGGGTTGGGATTGCCGGCTCGCCGATTTCGATAACGACGGCGTTTTAGAGGCGGTCCAGGCGGTGGGCTTTATTAAAGGAAAGATCAACCGATGGCCGGAATTGCAATCGCTCGGAACCAGCAACGATCGGATTGTTCATGACCCGCGCCTCTGGCCCAACTTCAAGCCCGGCGCTGACCTGAGCGGCCATGATTTGGATCCCTTCTTCGTCCGCGCCGCGGACGGCCAATATTATGACGTCGGTCCCGAACTTGGCTTTACCGAACCGATGGTGAGCAAAGGAATCGCTCTGGCGGATGTGGATGGAGATGGGCGTCTGGATCTCGTTTTTGCGAATCAATGGCAACCGTCGTTTTATTACCATAATGTTTGCCCGAATCCCGGAGCATTTCTGGGTTTGCATTTGTTGCTGCCGTTGATGGACCAGGCGGATGCGTCATTACGCGAACGAATGGGCCACCCGGCAGCGGATTTGCGCGGCCGGCCGGCATATGGCGCGCAGGCGCGAGTGGTTTTACCCGATGGCCGTAAACTCCTTGGCCAGGTGGACGGCGGCGCGGGCCATTCGGGCCGCCGCAGTCCCGATGTTCAGTTCGGCCTCGGCAAAATCAGTTCGGACGCCCGGTTTGAAGTGGAAATCAAGTGGCGCGATATCAAGGGGCAACCGCAACAAACTATTCTCAAGCTTGCGCCGGGTTGGCACTCCATTCTGCTGGGAAACAAGGTTGGCACGGCGGTTGCAGTTGCAAAAGTAACAAACCAAAACCCGATGACAGCCGGGACTGAGTCCTCTCCATCCCCGCTGAGCGGCGCGCAAGCGCATTAAAAATGAAGACGCCTGCTTTCAATACGACCATCCTCTTTTACCCGAACAAGAATCCCAAACTGCGGTTGTTCGCGCTCTGGTATTTCACGATCTTGATGATCGTTTGGAATATTCTCGGCCATGCTTTTCTCGGTTTCGAACAGCCGTGGGCCGCCCCGTTCGTAGCGGTGGGTACAGCCATTTTGATCCAGATGTTGCTGGAATGGGTGGATGCGCGAGCGCGGAACCGCGAGCTGCGGTTTGCCGGCTCGGCTGCGGACTTCGCGAATTTTCTGCCTCCTGCACTTATCCCGGGATTTGCCTGCGCGATGCTGCTTTATCCCAATGAACGGCTTTGGCCGATCGCGTTCGCCGTGGTTTTGTCCATTGGTTCGAAGGTTTTGATTAGGGCTCCGGTTGGCGATGGACGAACCCAGCACATTTTCAATCCCTCCAACTTCGGCGTGGCGGCGACTCTCGTTCTTTTCCCACAGGTCGGATTCGCCCCTCCCTACCACTTCACGGAGAATATCACCGGCGTTTGGGACTGGATTTTGCCGGGAATCATTCTGCTCTCGGGAGTAATCATCCATGGCTTCTTTACTGGCAGATTGCCGTTGGTGCTGGCCTGGCTGATCGGTTTCGCGCTCCAGGGACAAATCCGCGCCCAGATCTTCAACACGCCCGCCCTGGTCCCCTTCATGCCCATGACCAGCGCGGCTTTTATTGTCTTTACGCTGTATATGATCCCGGACCCCGCCACGACTCCGCTCAAGCCGTGGCGACAAGTCTGGTTTGGATTTTCGGTGGCAATGGTTTACGGCGTTCTCCAGGTGCTCCATTTGGTGTTCGGCCTTTTCTTTGCGCTGCTGACGGTTTGCGCCATTCGGGGTCTGTCGCTCCACTTGTATTTTGCTTTCAAATCACCTCGGCCCGCAAAGAGCGAGCCCGCGCTGGTTGGCGCTCCGTTCGCCGCCGCCACCGGTTCTTCTTGAGGAAGGGGACAGAATCAGAAATGAAACCGACAACTATCACCAAACTTGTGCCGAGCCGCGAATGTTACGAAACAGTTGCGGGTCAGAGTTAACCTGGCCTCACCCAATGCACGGCCCTTGCACATCCTCGCCCGGTATTGCTGTCGTCGGGATGGCCTGCGTTTATCCGGATGCGCGGACGCCAGTCGAGCTCTGGGAGAATGTGCTGGCCCAGCGCCGGGCCTTCCGGCGCATTCCTCCGGAACGGCTGCGTTTGGAGGATTATTGGTCGGCGGATGCGGCGGCGGAGGACCGGACCTATTCGACAGAAGCCGCGGTTATCGAGGGATACGATTTTGACCGGCTGCTGTATCGCGCGGTCGGTTCGACCTTTCGCTCCGCTGACATGTCCCATTGGCTGGCGCTGGATGTTGCCGCGCGGACGCTCGCGGATGCTGGTTTCGCAGAGGGACGCGGTTTGCCGCGAGATGCCACCGGCGTGCTGCTGGGCAATACGTTGACCGGTGAGTTCTCGAGAGCGAACACGCTCCGGCTGCGCTGGCCGTACGTCCGCCGCGTGCTGGATGCGGCCCTGGAGCGCGAAGGCTGGTCCCCGGCAACGCGGCTCGATTTTCTCGAGCGGCTCGAAACCGACTACAAAGCGCCGTTTCCTCCGGTCGGCGAAGAAACCCTCGCCGGCGGGTTGTCGAACACGATCGCCGGCCGGATTTGCAACCAATTCGATTTTCATGGCGGCGGCTAC
>Ga0193692_1000474_pt1 | contig 10062 bp, 3 predicted proteins | sample L3a1metaG_FD_144917 | JGI IMG/M metagenome (GOLD analysis project Ga0193692, IMG submission 144917) | Soil microbial communities from a riparian zone of the East river system, Colorado, United States - L3a1 | ecosystem: Environmental > Terrestrial > Soil > Riparian zone | place: USA: East River... | reverse complement strand
ACTGATAAATTTCAGTCTGGTAGAATTGCTCGTAATATTGCTCCGAATGTTCAAAATGCTTTTATTAATAAGACAGGATTAGATAAAGGACAGGATGTTCAAATTCTATCCTTACCTCCTAGTCAGATAGCAAAGGCTTTAGAATCTTTCTCGCAAAGACCAACACAAGGAGCTTCATTTGGTACTATTGAAGAACGACAAAAAGCATTATTACAACAACAAATAGGTGGAGCATTTAACCAGTTTAAACCTAATCCAGATAGAAATAATGTTGGTGCAGATGATATTTCAAGAAATGGTAATTTTAGCACATTACGTTTAAATAAGAATACGCTTAATGAAGCTACATCGCAAATTCGCGGGCGTATTACAGATAGAAATCTTCCCAATGAAGCAGCAATCGCGAAAACAATAGCTCTACAAAAATTTAAAGATGGTAGTTTGAAATTTGATAATGATAATAATTTAGTTGGATTTAATGATAAGAAGGAAATTTCTTCATCAATTGTTGAGGCTGGTAATATTCGTGATGCGGCACAACAACGATTATCTCAACGTAGAACTTTAGAGCAAAATAGACAAAATGCTATTGCCGTGGAAAATGATAGAGTTGCTAAAGAGCAACAGGCAGCACAAGCTAAAGCAGAAAGAAGAGATAGACTTAGCGGTAGATTACAAAATCTTGGATTTGCAGCTACAATTGGTGGTAGTTTTGTTCCTAGAGGTAGTAAAGGTGGCGAAGTAGCTGGAAACTTTTTACAAGCTGGCGGTATTGGTGCTTCTATTGGAGCTGCTACTTTTGGTCCGCTTGGAGCTGTAATTGGAGGATTAACTTTAGGTATCGGTGCAGCAATACAATCTTTTTCTGATTTCGATAGCAAGTTAAGAACTACTCAAATAGATAAGTTTGCCGAAGATATTGGTAGAGGATTACAAAAATTACAACAGACAGGAACATTACCTTCGTCATTAGTAGGTGAAATTTCTGGATTAAATGATACTACTTCTAAAGAAATTAATGATAGAAAAACTGGCTTCTTCTCTAGTTTTAAATCTAGTGAAGATATTAATTTAGGAATTAGTAAGGATGTTCTTTCTCCTGTCAGAAATGAAGTTTATCAATTAGACCAAGCTATCAGCCAAACTTCAAAAACAGTGGAAGATTATAAAAATACAAGTAATGGCGCTGGGAAAAATGTATTAGAATTACTTGCTAAGATTGAAGCCGCTCGTAGTAATATAAGTCAAGAACAAGCAACTGTAATTGTTGAACAAAGAAAAGCAGAAGATTTAAAATCTATACAAGCCACTCGCTCTCTTGGAATTGCTATTATTCAAGCTGTCGAAAAAACAGAAAAATTAAATGAAGCATTAGTTTCTTTAGTTAGTGGATTGGATTCGGCAAATGAAAAGATTGAAGCTGGAGTTAATGCTCTAAGCGGTAGAACTTCTATCAGTAGATTTTCTGATTTATCTACTCCTGCCAATAAATTTACTAATCCAGCATTCTTCAAGGATTTACGCGCTGTCTCTCAACCTTTTGGGGAAAGCGGCCAGTTTATTAATCAACAGGCTACCAATGTAAGAAATTTACAAACGGCCCTACCAGATATTCTAGAAAAATTAAAAGGTAGTGGTGTAAATGCATTTAAGGATTTCAAAACTGAAGTAGGAAAAGTTTCCACAGATAAGGAGTTAAACACACTACTTTACAACATACTAAAAAGTAAGGTTCCACAAGAGGGTGAACAAGAAGCTAATTTAATTCAGATACTTCAGAAGTCGAATATAAATGATTTCGCTAAAGAATTATTAAGTAAGCCTGCTGAATCCATCTCTAATACTTTGCAGGGTTTAGCCTTAAATATAGCTAAAAGAAATCAAGCCCTATCAGATATTTTAGATAAAAGAAATGAGATAGAGCAACACTTTATTGAACGTCAAGGGGCGGTTTTTGATACCCAAGAAAATTTCTTTAAGACGCAAGCCGAGATACAGGGTAGGACTACTGGTGGAAAAAATATAGACTTCCTCACTAATAATGAAGCTAACTTTGGTTTCAATGCTCGTCTCCGCTTTTTAAATCCAAATAATTTAGATGCAGGTCAACTCAGAGGCGAATTAAGAAATATCAATAATCAGATAAACGCTTTAAATTCTACTCCTCAAAAGGATGTTGGACCAATTAAAGCTATTAAAGATTTAGAGGAAAGAGCGAATAAATTAACTCAGGCACTTGAGCTGATGGCTCGTTCAACCGAAAAGAACGCTATTTTACAAGAGAGATTAGCAGATTTACAACAGGATAGAGAAGGCAGACGCAATATCGGTGCGCAATTGTTAGGTGGAACTAATGAACAGATTCAAGAATTAAATCAGAAAGCTTTAGCTGCGCTAAAAGTAATTGATGTATTTCAAAAGGGCAAAGATTTATTCTCGCTAAACGAAGAGGACCGAGTTAAGGGAGTAAACGCATTAGGAAATGAATTCAAAAATATTAAGCTCCCCGGCGCTAACAATCTAAGCGGCGACGAAATTATAAATAAATTAGTAGGAAGAGGAATCGGTAATCTAACTGGTAAGGATTTAGGCGTAGAACCAACCGCTCAGATTAAACAGTTATTCGATGAGATTAAAAAGAATTTTGTTGACCAAAAAGCCGCACAAGAAGCTTTAGTTGGTGTGAGTCAAGATTTGAAGGCGCTCAATCTACAAACTTTTGATAAGGCTGTAGGAGATTTTGATAAAGCTGTAAAACTATTTGATTTATCTTTTAAACAAACTAGATTAGAGCAAGCGAAGAATGAGATTGGTATAAATTCCATACAAAATATTAGTAGGGCTGGTTTTGACCCATTACAATTACAAAGAAATTTAGGTTCTATCAAACAGATTGCGAGTATTCAGAAAGACCTAGCTGATTTCAACAATAAGTTTGAAGATACAACTGAAGATGGAATTAGGGAGAAATTAAATAAATTAATTGATATAAATGAAACTACAATTAATGAATTGGTACTCAAAGGTCATCCAATTACTGATTTTAAAGAAAAATTCCAGAAAGTTAAAGAAAGTATAGATGAAGCGTTAACTAATGATGTTTTGGCTGGTGGACAAGAATTTGTAACTAAGCAAAATGTTAAAGATTTAAAAATAAAGAAAATAGCTCCGTTTCTATCTCACGAATTATCTCAACAGCGATTTGATATTAGAAATCAGCAAAGAGATAAATTAGAAGATGCTGGATTTAAAAATCCCACAGAAGACAGAATTAAAACTTTAATCACGCTAATTCCAGAAATAGAAAAGATTCAGAATATTAAAATTGGAGATACTATTGATAGATTCTCTGAACTTAATACTGAACTGGAAGAATTAAAGAAAACTATTCAAGATGTTAATAGTAGCAAGAATACTGACGTAATTGGTTTGCCTCCGGGTGGAAATCCAAATGTTCCTATTATTGGTGCTGCCAGTGGTGGAAATATGTGGAAAAAAATGGGTACTGATACAGTTCCCGCTATGTTAACTCCGGGTGAATTTGTTGTAAATGCTAAGGATGCTCAATCTAATCGCGCCATGTTGGAGAGAATAAATAATGGAGAAAAGATACAATATAAAGCTAGTGGTGGCGCAATTGAAGGTAAAGATTTTATTATTATAAATGGTAAAAAAGTTAGACTTCAGAATGGTGTACTTAATGACCAAGATTTACAAGCAGCGGACACAACACATAAGGGTTTTGCAGGTAATCATATAGACCCTGAAGATGCTGAAAAAAGACGAAAAGCATATTATGCAAACAACCAAACTCCGGGACATGAAGATGCTACAGAAAGACAATTTAGAGAAAATGAACGTAATAGAAGAATTCAGGAGATAACAGCTAGACAAGAAGCAGAAGAAGCAAAAAATAAACAGATTTTTGCTCAGCCAGTACCAGATAATTCTGATGTAGAAGAAAGACCACGACCGCGAAAACAAGGCCCAAATTTTACTCCTAGAAGAGATGCGGATTTTGAAAAGAGATTGGAGAGAGCGAAAAATCAACAGAGAGGTATAGTTAACGGCGGCACTGGCGAAGAAAGAATTGGTCCACCAAGAGCGTTATTAGGTGGAAGACTAGGTAGGCCCGGTGGTATAATTAATATTGCCGAAGGTTCCGCTCCATTTGTAGGAAACCATTCAGACACTACAACAAACGCTTTTACAAATGCTAAGAAGGAGTTGTTTGATACCACTAAATATCAAAAAGAAGTACAATTTAATTTAGATAAGCTTGAGAAAAAGAGAGATTTTTTACTTAGGGGAAATAAAGATACAAGCGATGTAGATAAAGAAATAGCGTCCAATCAAGCCCTTCAACAAGATTTAGGCGATAATATTGCTCGAAATAAAAGAGTTGTTGGTGCGAGAGGCAATCGTCCCGTAGCTGATGTTAATCCATTAAATTTAGTTGGAGGTATCGGCGGACAAGGTGGTAATAATGGTCCATTCGATAATAATGGTAAAAATTTAGGCGGTGTTAAACCAGATAACATACAAAACATTCAACCTAATGGAAATGCTGTTAACCCAAATGCTAATGGCGCGGTAGTCAACAAAGATTTTATAGATGCTATGAATGGATTCAGTAAAGCGGTATCCAACCAAGCATTTATTGATGCCCTAAATAATTTTCCTCGACAAATGAAAGTTGAAGGACTCAATAATATTACAGTGGAATTAAAGGGTGCTGAAGTAATCAAAATGTTTAATGAACAAGTAAAACAACAGATTGCGGACGCCATTAAAGAAAATAATGATAAGCAAGCTCCTGGCGTGGGAGCTGGCAGCTAATGGAAATGTTCCTTAATCAAATAGAGGTATTAGGCTATAAAATAGATGGGGCTGATGATAATAGTATTGTTGGCTCTATTCCAGTAACTTTATTTGCTGCGCCCAACGATTATATTAATGTTAGTATTACCGGACAAGATTTTTCCTCTAACTATTGTAATGTTAGTTTGTTTTGTGGCCAGTTATATACTGACTCCTTAAACTTATTTGTAGAAAATTATCCAGAAGTATATTCTTTAGATGTGTCCCTTATTGGAACTTCTCCCTCACTCAATAGTTTATTTAATACCGTAGATTTGTTTATTAGTACAACCTCCGATACCGTATTCAGTAAAGAAGGAGAATTGTACGTCACTTTGATATCCCCATCAAGTGGGCTCGACGAGCAAAGTTTAGATGTTACACTCACTAATGAAGATTATCTTGTGCGGCGAGATTTAAATATTTTCCTCCAGAACGACTATCTCAATATGGTTCGTGCCCTAAAATTACATATTGCGGGCGATGGGGCGTATGATGGCTATATACCATTTCAGGGTGGCCTAGAGTGTTATATTGAAAGATTACCAGCCGATAAGATTGATGTTTTCCTACAAGGTGTAGAAGATAATAGCGTGGGCATAGTAGATATGTCTATTGAGGGCGCGATAGGAACCGCAGGACAGATAGATATTTCCCTTCCTAACATATCGTCAATTTACGAGGATTTTGTTGAAATATTTACTTCGGGTTATTAAGGAGAATTAGCTATTCCTACAATTTATAATAATAATAAAATTATCCCATCTCCATTAATAAGTATAAATAAAACTTATCAATATGCCGAAAATGGAAAACGGACTGGCTCACTATTTGAAATATCTTTAAGAAGTAAACTGGTGGCTTTTAAGGGAAGCCCAAATTCTAGTGGAGTATTTTGGAATGTTGCGGGTTATCCACCAGATGAAAGTGTTATTCCTGATGCGCGTTTAAAATCTTTATTGGCGAAAGAAAAAGCTATTCGAACTATCTTCAATCAGGATGGTAAACTATTAGAAATACAACCTTGGGATGGTTCGGCCGCTACCAAATTTAATTGTAGAGTTAAAGAAATTAGATTTCCTGAAGGAATTTGGTTCGATTATGTAGACTATGAAATTATTCTTGAGGCTGATGCGGTAGTTGGAGAGGATGAATTTACAGATAAAATTCAAAATCCCGAAAATAATTGGGAAATAGAATTTCAAGATGATTTACAATCTTTCAGACTAACTCACACAGTCTCCGCAGTTGGAAAAGCTTTTTATAATAGCGCGGGCAATTTGGACCATGAACCTTGGCAGAATGCTAGAACGTGGGCAACGGGCCATTTAGGGTTAGATTTAGGTTTATTTAGTAGTGGGGTTTGGCACTTGCCAGCTTATTATGGCGGCTATAATAGACAATTTAGTGAGACTATTGAAGAGTGGAATGGTCGTTACGGGGTTGTCGAAACTTATATATTGTCGAGTGGAACCGCGTTAGAGGATTTTACTGTATCCAAACGGACGAGTGTTGACCAAGGTAAAACGAATGTAGCTATCGAAGGGAATATTAAGGGACTAAATACAGATTCAAGCATACTAAATCCCAGTGCTGCTAGATTCACTAATGCTCAAACAAAGTTTACTACAGTCCAATCTCAGCTTTTAAATAGAGCGCAAACTTATGCTGGCATCACTCTAAATCCAATTGCGATTGCAAGTAATATTGGAACTAACCCAATAACAGGTACAATACAATATAATTATGAATATGATAATAGGCCAACTAACTTAATTCCGGGCGCTCTTACAGAAAATATTTCAGTTACATTTAATAATCAAAGTGATGTTTTTGCGCAAATCGGAGTTCTTGGTAGAAGTACTGGACCAATACTACAAAATATTAATACTAAGACTGCAAAGAGTTTAAGTGTGGAAATTTCTTATACGGTTACTGTTCCAACTGGTACTACTATTACACAATTAATGGCAGCTAAACCAGATATTGGTAGTATTGCTAGTGGATTTATGCCTGTGGCAGAACAAGTATTTAAGGATAGACATGCGGAAGTGTGGAGTTTTAAAGATGGTAGGGGCTCTGCTACTATTGGGTGGGTTTACGAATAATGCCAGATTTTGAACAATTAACTTTCCTTGGCGCATCTGTAAGTAATTTTAGCACATCAATTGGATGGAATGGGGAATCTACCAGTATATCAGTTAATGTTGTTGAGGACGCAAAGAATGAAGATGATTATGACCCGCCATTAGTGGGGACGCCAGTTAGTTTAGAATTTAATGATTTCTATTATAGGGGGCTTTTACAGAATACAGTAAAAACAAATAGTTTTGCTGGTAATCCAACCTATAGAGCAATAATTACAGACACTAAAGAAATATTAGATGGGGCTCAAGTTATTCTGAATAGTTATGCGGGCTCAACATCAATCCTACATAATCTTATAAATGCTTATGGATACTTGGAAACTAAATATGGATTTGGTGGTTCATTAGTTAATGAGAGCGGTATTCCTTGGTTTAATGTTAAAGAGGCGTTAAATTGGATTATTAATGTTAGTACAGATAATTATTTTGGGGGCAAGTTAAATTTTAGGGGTGTGGAATATGGAATAGATTTAACTGAAATGCCAGAGCCACCATTCTATTATAGAGTTGGTGCTGGCGGTGCGGCTTCATTATTAGATATTATTTCTCAAATATGTTTAGATGGTGGACATGATTTCTTTCTTGATTTGGATGAAGATAATGTAATTAGAGTGAGGACTGTAAGCAGAGTTCTACAACCTCAATTAAATTTAGTACAAGATTTTCTGGATGAACACACGAATGCGGTAATCAGTAAGGATTTGGGACGAGAATTAAGAAATGAAGTTACTTCAGCATTTTTATTAGGTGGACAAATTGAATCTATCTTTGAGAGTGATGATGTTGTTCCTATGTGGGGTGTTGACGATGAAAATCATCCTATAACTGGAAGTGGAAGTGGGGACAATCATACATTTAGAGCTATTGCTGAAGAAGTCGAAGATATAATTGGCACTACTAGGTATGAATGTACTATAGAAGAATTAACTTATGCATTGGTTGACCAAAATAGCTGGCAAACATATATGCGAAAGAAAAAGGCTAGTTTATGCGCTACTATAGGATTAGATGTTAGAATTAACACTGATGCTTTAACTAAATTATTAAGTAGACAGCAGATAGTTAATCAAACTCCAGAGGACGTAAGAAGAATAACTGGCTATTTATTTAATAATGTGCAACCTAACGTAAAAAGACTTTATGAGTTTGTGAGAAAATTAGCTACAGAATTTTATGGTAGAAAGTTTATTGCGAGAATACCTTTCGTATTATTTAAATTAGAGAGCGAAACAAACAGAGTAGTTTATAGTAAAGAGCCTTCTCAAAGCGGTTGGGTATATAGCGGCACCGCTTTAGGTTTAAATCAACAATTAGCATTAATATTTCAAGACCAACAAGGTAAACTAGAATGTTTTGTCAGATTTAATAATGTGTCAGAAGCTGACCCTTCGACTGTAGCATTGGGAGATGATGCAGTAATACAAGATAATATTTTATTTTTGAGGGCGACAGTTGACCCAAATATTTATTATAGTAATAATCTTCCGTGTGTTATATTAACTTTAAATAGGCCGTTATGGGAAAAACCTAAGAGCCCTCATGGCGATTTAAATAAAATTGCGGATATGTTAACTTGGCCATTAGAAAAATTACTAACATTATATGGAAAGGGTAAAGCCGGTGGCGGTTTTCAATTAGCTAAACATCCTCTAGCTTTTAGCCCACAATATGCTGCTATTCCAATGAAAAGTAATACTGATAGTTATGGTCCGTGGTATTATAATGGTCAGCCCGGAAAAGTTGATTTTCAAAAAGATGATAGTTTAGTTCCTTGGGAATATGGACGTGCCGATATTTTAAATGCAAGTGCAAATGCTAAAATTAGTAATTCGGTAACTAATCAACAAGAGGGGGAGACGGGTGATTTACAATTGGCGGGAGCTCCTCTATGTAGCATTGGAGATGAATTAATAGAAGGCGGACCAATCGTCACTAGTATGAGTGTTAGATACGGTAGTGATGGAGTGACTACTTCTTACGGCTTACAAACTTATACAGCGCGTTTTGGATTTTTTACCAAAGGAACGGTTGAACGCCTACGTAGATATGGTCAGGCGATTAATAGACAACGACAATTAATTAAACAAGCTCTGGCTAAACAATTAAGGCGGCAACAAACACTTTCCACAAGAAATCCGTTTTTTGATTATACTTTGTTAGTGGAAACCAATCCTAGAACGCCCCACAATATGATTCAGGCTTACGTCAATAACGATGATACGTTTGCTATTCCATCCGTATCATTTGCTACTCAGGATGAGGCTAGAGCAAGTTGTAATGCTTATGATAGTTCGCTATTTAAGAATAATTCTGCATTTATGGATTTAGGAGGTTTGTATAGGCCATTTACTACTGAAGAAAATCATAGTGGTTCATTTCCAAGTTTTGATTATGATGAAGTGAAAGATAATCCATCCTTTGCTATAACTAGAGATAATTTAAATCCTTTTAAGACTGGCTCAGATATTCAAGTAGTAAGTTATGGTAGTGATTTCCAAAAGTGGTTCACTTATGAAGAATCTATTAATCCTAAAGAAGATAAAATTAGGGCTTTTGGTCATAGATTGCCCGCTATGGGAATTGGGTGGGGATATGGTTTATTTGATGGGGATGAACCAAAAGACTTAATTAATAATGATTATTTGAAGGATACTAAGAATTGGAAGGCTGGCCCGATTGATTTTGTTTGGGATAAATTTAGGGGTATGTGGACTTCTCATGATTTAATTATTGGGCACGCCAAAACAGATATATCTGGTAATTCAACTGGCACTATGATTATATATGATATTGGCGAAGAAGTAGAAGTAAAGAATTTTTATACTAAAAAATGGAAAGCCGGTAAATTTGGGTTTGCGGCTTATACGCCGTATTACAAGGATGGTTTGGTCGTTCTAGATTTCGATTGTTAATAGTGTAATAAATAAGAGACAAAGAAGAGATAAATTGTGGCAACAGTAACATTTTTAACTAATAATACCGAATTAAATGGTTCCGGTTTAGGTCAATATGGTGACGCTGGTTTTGGCGCTAGTGTTAGCGTAGCCGCTTATCA
>Ga0193692_1000473_pt1 | contig 10064 bp, 15 predicted proteins | sample L3a1metaG_FD_144917 | JGI IMG/M metagenome (GOLD analysis project Ga0193692, IMG submission 144917) | Soil microbial communities from a riparian zone of the East river system, Colorado, United States - L3a1 | ecosystem: Environmental > Terrestrial > Soil > Riparian zone | place: USA: East River... | reverse complement strand
ACACCACCTAAGCCACCATCATCGACAGGAGTATATTCCGTGACAGGTTATCGTACGACAGTTAAGCAAGGCACTCAAGGCAAGATGGCCAAGATGTGTCAACAGCAAATCAATCTTCTCTCCGGTCAAGGAGTTGTCGAGGATGGGGACTTCGGGCCTCAGAGTGTTGCAGCTTTGAAGAATATTCAGAAGTTGTTCGGCTTGACTGCTGATGGTATTTGCGGCCAGAAGACTTGGCAAGCGTTGGAGAACGGCATCAAGGCGCAAGCAGATGCAGGGGATTGGGACTAAGAACGCCAGGCCCTGATAGCTGGGGTAGCTATCCTTACACGAGATTGGAGACGAATGTCTAGACGAACGGAAACGTGGTTTGGTCCTACTCTCCTGGCGGAGATGCGACACCCTGCGTGAATTCCACTGCCTGGGGTATGCAGTAAAACTGCCCCTTATATTCGCGGGCTCAACACAACCAGAAAGGGAACCATGGGGAAATACCGATATCCACCCGATTTCATTGAGACAACCGATGAGGACGGGAATCCAGCTTGGCGGATTACTGAAATCATGCAGGATGGGGAGATCAAGACGCAGACCTTCTCAGACAGGGATGAGGCTCTTGAAGAACTCGAGAAGCTTCGTTCCGAAGAGAATCCGCCTGAGGAAGATTTGCCTCCGCCGGCAGAACCCGTAGATGCAACCGCAGTAGATCCAGCTGTGGACGCAGCAGCAGAACCCGTAGAAGCAGTAGCAGTAGATCCAGCAGTAGAGGGGAACCCAGATGGGACTTGAGTTTGACCAAGGTTCATATCCGCCCAGCATCCATTGGGAGGCTAGTAAGGACGCACATCCGTCATGGGTGGTGACAGAGACGAGTGATGAGGGTGAGGTTACCACTACGTCCTTCGACACTCGTAAGGAAGCGGATGACTATGTTGTGAGTCTGACTCCGGTGGAAGAGCCTGATGATGACGAGGTTAATTCTAAGAGCGCCGCAGACCCGGCGAATGCAGAGAAGACGACTAAGCAAGTAGCAAAGAAGTCTGCAGCAAAGAAGTAACTGATTGGCACCTGGGCACGTGCATAAAAACTGCCCCACTTCGCATGATATTCAACCCTTATAATGAGAATAATCAACCCACAAGGAGAATGAAATGGCATTGGAAGCACTCATGAAGGAAGTGTCCTTGCAAGAAGCTCTTGTTATGGAAATGACTGACCGGCTGATCATCAGCACTGCCCTCAGACTGGCCTATTATACAGCCATGCTGGATGCAGCAAACGATGACCCGCTGGACAGTTATGACGATCAAGAAGAGATTTGTAACAAGTTCACCGCCAAGATTGAAGAACTGACATGGAAATTCCAAGACCTTGTCAATGAAAAACTCTAAAGCCACGGCCCCACACAGGGGCTTTGGTTTTTCCTCGCATGATATTCAACTTGTATAATGAGACCCCACTACAAGGAGATAATCATGGAGACAAAAGAAGCATCCGCGATATTCGTTTCAGCATTCGTGCTGGGCGCCATTGGAGCATTCAAGGTCGCAAAACGTAAGCAATTCAAGCTTCGGAAGGAGAACAACATTCTCCAGATGAAAGTTGATACGCTTGTCGGATTTGTGACTGAGATTGCCGAATATGGCGACCCAGTCGAAGCCGTAACGAAATTCAAGACTTCGTATGACTTCATCAATCTAATTGATGGAATCTGAACAAGAGCCGACGCCACTAACAAGTGGTTTAGGCTTTTCTATATTCGCATGAAAAACAACTCCTGTAATGAGACCCCACTACAAGGAGATAATACAATGAACTCTGTCAAGACCCTCAAGAACAAGACCGTTGCCGCCAAGGCAGCTTTCAAGGAGAACCACCCCGGATTCACGCTTAGCAACGTGATGATTGGCGTGTTCTTCGCCTCGATCGCAGCCAACGCCGCACTGATCGTTCATGATCTGACACAGGACTGAACATATTCACCCACTAGAAGAATCAAGAGTGACGTACCCAACAGGGTATTTCACTTTTCCTCTCGCATGAAAAACAACTCCTGTAATGAGACCCATCTACAAGGAGTAATCATGAAGAAGCACATCGAAACCATCAAGTTTTTCGCGATCATCGCAAAGAACAAGAAGGCCAAGATCTGACCCATATTCACCCACTAGAAGATCACAAGTTTGAATCCCCCAAGGGATTTAAGCTTTTCCTAAGGAGGAACCATGAGCGGCCGTAATCGAGCTATATTTGCAGGTGTCGTTGCTGGTGTTGGGTTGCTGGGTTACAACACGTGGAAGATCAAGAAGACGAGCGATCTCCTATACAGGCTCGTTGATCTTTTTGATCAACACTTGGAGATAGATTTCCAAGAGGATGTAGATTCTATATTCTCTGGGATGGTTAACAATTTGGATGATGAAGATTAATCAACAAAGGAGCAATAATGAAAAAAGTAATTAGCGCAGCAGTAATCCTGATCACGGGATTGGTTCTTGGAGCTATTGTTATCTTGCGTGAACAGGAGAACCCTCTTGTCACGAAGATTCATAGTGTCAAGAAGTGATCGGTAAAGTTGTTAAATACGCGATCGTGTTCTACTTGGGCGCTGTCGCAGGACGTGCTCTTAATATTGAGCGGGCTAAGAACACGGGTAAGTAGTTATATTCTGGGGTCGCAGTAGAAACAAGGATTATAATGAAGACCCCAATATTAATCAAGACCCAAGGAGAACAGAAATGAATGAAAACAAGAACACGAAAATCGAAAGAGTCAAGAAGCATATTAAGGATAATAAAAAGACATACGTAGTAGTTGGCGTTACAACTACACTTGCGTTTATTGCAGGCGTTGTTATTGGTCATCGTGATTCTATAATCGCGACCATCACAAGCAACGGAAACCACAACAATACAATTGTTGGTAAAGTAAAGCACGTTACTATTATGCAAGCTGAACTTGAACGTCGAGGACATCCAGGAAATGTTGTTCTGTGTAACGAAACAGGCGAATTGTTTGCCAGTCAAAATCGTGCAGCAACACTATTGGACATCAATCCCGCTCGACTCTCGGAACACCTTAATGGTCAACGAAATCAAGTAAAAGGATTGACATTCCAAACACTTGGTGAAGCAGCATAAACGCAATTAGCCTAAATCTCTAACAAGGGGTTTAGGCTTTTCCTTCGCACAAAAAACATGTCATATAATGAGAAGAAATGTATAGTCAGTGATTAACGTCCCCCCACACGGACACACTGCGGTGCAAAAGAAGTCCTCGGACTCACACCTAACTCCGCAATCATAGGAGCAATGTATACATAGCTTCTCACTTTTCCTAATCTATATTCACAACTGGAAGGTAGTAATGGACAAATTCAAGCAGTACATCAAGGACCATGATCTGCAACTAATCACCGTCGCAGGTGTCGTTGTTGGTGTTACGAGTCTTATTTATGCAAAGAAGACGGTTAAAGGACACAGGATCGAGACGGTTGATTATTTCAAGAATGAAGACGTCGAACGAATCATCGTGCTCTTGAACAACGGAAAGGTTCGCAGCTTCACGAAGCGCGCTGCCTTGGCGGATTGATCTCAACTAAAAAATTCTAGATGCCCTTAAACAAGGCATCTAGTTTTTCCAACATCGTACTTAGTAGGAGACTAATGAAGAAAGAAGCTATATTCGGAGTTGCAGGATTGACTGCTATCGCGGCCACTGTGTGGATCTGTGAGATGAAGTTTATATCTGTGAAGAAGGCTAATGGCATCATCGACAAAGCGTTTGCTGAAAACAGAGGTTGCTTCACGACGGATGATGAGGGTAACTACCGTATATTCTACATTGAGAAAGTGATGCCTTGGGATAGGAAAGGGTTTAAAGATGGTGGCGCCTAAGAAGCGTGGAGCACGTTCAGGAGCACGAGGAATTGTGACAACAGGTATGTTTGGGCCTCCTGTAAGGAAGTATATTCCCAGACTCACTCATACGATTGCTTTGATTGATTCTAATGGTGAGTGGAATTGGGTATATTGTGAAGGGAAGATCGAACGAGCAATCAGTCCTCGATCATGGAAGCGTATGGCTGACGCATCGCGTAGTGCACGCACTTTCAGAGAACTACTGGCTTGTGCTGATTATTGCGAGATTACTATTCCGGTAGATCATAAGTATTCAGGAGGATGAGATGAAGCGACGAACTCCAATCCATATTCACTGTTGGCGTCCTGCTAAACAGAACACGAAATTCAAGCATCAGGTATGCGTATATTGTGATGAGATCAAGGTTACGCAACGCTAGTGTGGGATGACTAATGCTATCTCCTGTGCCGATCGTACAGATAATTTTAGTAATCGTATGGTACTCAATTGCGGTGTATACCGTCAAAAGCTACAGACGAAATAAGAGGTGATTAATGAAACTAATGCAGCATCAGCTAGATGCCATCGACAACCTCGACAACGGAAAGATATTGTGGGGTGGTGTCGGAACTGGAAAGACGGCTACGGCCTTAGGGTACTACATAGAGAAAGAAGCTCCGAGGGACATATATGTTATCACTACAGCTAAAAAGCGTGACTCACTCGACTGGCAGGGTGAAGCAGCAAGATTTGGAATCGCAACAGATAGGGCTTCTAAATACTGTGGAAAACTTACTATTGATTCCTGGAATAACATTGGGCGATACACTGACATTGAAGATGCATTTTTCATCTTCGACGAACAACGAGTCGTGGGAAGTGGTGTTTGGGTCAAATCATTCATAAAGATTGCGAGGAACAACAGATGGATATTACTGAGTGCCACGCCCGGCGATACATGGATGGACTACATCCCAGTGTTCGTAGCGAATGGGCTTTATCGAAATGCTACAGAGTTCAAACGGGAGCATGTGGTGTATGCGCCGTTCTCAAAGTTTCCCAAAGTGTTGAGGTACACACAGGAGAGAACGCTCGAAAAGTACCGTAACATGCTCCTTGTAGAGATGCCTTATATTTCACATACGAATAGAATCATCGAAGACATTCCCGTTGAACACGATGTGGCTTTGATGAGGGATACCGTAGTGGGACGCTGGCACCCTTATGAGGATCGTCCAATTAGGGATATTTCAGAGCTCTTCTTCGTGATGCGAAAGATCGTCAACAGTGATCCTTCAAGGCTCGAGACGATCCGTTTACTGATTAAGCAACACCCTCGACTAATCATATTTTATAGCTTCAATTACGAGCTCGAGATACTAAGGAAACTAGCAAATGAAACTAATGTTGGGGAGTGGAACGGCCACCGAAAAAACCCTATTCCGGACACAGAGTGTTGGGTCTACCTTGTCCAATATGTGGCAGGTGCCGAAGGTTGGAACTGCACTTCTACGGACGCTATGGCGTTCTATTCTTTGTCATATTCTTACAAAAACTTTTTACAAGCTCAAGGACGCATCGATCGTCTTAATACGAGTTTTGTGGACTTGCACTACTTTGTACTGGTCTCTGATTCGATCATTGATCAAGCTGTGAGAGAAAGTTTGAAAAATAAGCGACTTTTTAACGAAAAGGTCTGGGCCAAAAACATGCTCTGACCTGGTGTTATAGATAAGTACGACCACTAAGTACTGGATCCAAGGTTTTTGACAAAAAAGTTTCTATATAAGTACACATAATACTTACTACATACTATCTACGCGCGAAAAGAGATAATACTTAGTATACTAAGTACTATATACGTTTATATAGAAGTTTTTTTGTCAAAAATCTTGGTTCCAGTACTTAGTAGAAAAGGGAGTCCAATGCAAGAACTTTGGGTGCACATTAAAGAGTTCCCAACTTACACAATTAGCAATTTCGGAAACGTCTTCAACGATGAAAGAAAGTGGCCTATAAGGACTAGTTTGAACAGTAGTCATATTCTAAAAGTAGGCTTGGTCAAAGAAGGTAAGCAGTATACGAGATCTGTTAAAGTTTTAGTTGCTGAACACTTTCTAATTCATGGATGGTCGAACATATTCAACACCGCTATTCAGTTAGACGGAGATCCTTATAACTGTAGAGTTGATAATTTGGATTGGCGTCCTAGATGGTTCGCCATAAAGCATTGTGAGCAATTCAAGCATATTCGTCCAGTGCACTATCGAGGCCCTGTCTTAGATACAACGACCGATGATATGTATGAACACGTAGTGCATGCAGCTATGGTCAATGGTCTACTCTTTACGGATATTTGGAAATCCATTCATCAAGGCAAACCTACTTACCCAACGAATCAGACATTCAAAATCATGGTAAAATGAGGTACTAAGTATGATGTAGCGTCGCAAACATTCCATATAATAGAGGAGTGACCGATTTTTTAGAGGCATTTCATTTAGATTTTGCAGGAGTACCATGCGAGAAGGGGCATACCAACGCGCAATCATCGAACGATTGGAGGATGAGTTTCCTGGTTGTGTGGTCTTGAAGAATGACTCGAGTTATATTCAAGGTATACCAGATCTCTTGGTCTTGTATAGGGACAAATGGGCAATGCTAGAAGTGAAGGTGGCTAGAGATTCACCAACACGACCTAATCAAGAGCATTATATTTCATTGCTTGCTCAAATGTCTTTCGCAGCATTCGTGTACCCTGAGATAGAAGATCGGGTATTCTATGAACTTCAACACGCATTCAACAATTGAAGGAAAGCACGCATTTCTAAGTCCAAGTAACTATCATTGGATAAACTACAATGATCAGAAACTAGATGCACGATGGCATGCTTCTAATGCAGCAAGACTTGGTGTTGAACTACATGAGTTTGCACACATGGCTATTAAGCTTGGAATCAAGCAAGCTCGTAACAAGACTACTGTTTCATTGTACGTTAATGATGGAATAGCATACAAGATGAATTGTGAACAGCCGTTGTTCTACTCGGACAACTGTTTCGGTACTGCAGATACTATATCCTTCAGAAACAACCTTCTGAGGATCCACGATCTCAAGACTGGGATCACTCCAGCGTCGCAAAGTCAACTCGAAGTGTATGCTGCTCTCTTCTGTCTCGAATACGGATATTCTCCATTCGACATTGGGGTTGAGCTTCGCATCTATCAGCGAGGTGAGATCGACGTTTATATTCCTTACCCGGACACTATCCTTAGCATCATGGATAAGATTGTAATGTTTGATCAACGAATCGAACTTCTAAGGGAAGGAGCGATTAGTGCTGATTGATGAAGATCTATATTTGGAGCACTATGGTACTCTTCGTAAGAGCGGCCGCTATCCATGGGGTACAGGCGAGAATGAGTCGGGTCATATTTCACCAACTAATAACAAGGACTTTACGGACCATTATAACGACATGAGAAGCCAAGGTCTTACTGACAAGCAGATTGCCGAAGGTATTGGCATGACTGTGCTACAAGTTCGTCAACGAAAGTCTATTGCACGTAACGAAAAGCGACAAGCTGATATTGCTATGGCTACTCGTCTTAAGGAGAAGGGATATTCTCACGGTGCTATTGCTGAGAGAATGGGCTTAGCTGGAGAGTCCTCTGCTAGGTCACTTCTTGCTGCTGGTGAGAAGGAGAATAATGATATTCTTCAAACTACAGCAAACATGCTAAAAGGCGAAGTTGATGCACATGGACAAACGGATATTGGTACAGGCGTAGAGAATCTAGTTGGAATTACTAAGACTAGATTGGGTGTTGCCGTTGCTATGTGCGAAGATGATGGCTATGCAGTTCACACCTTTAAGGAAGCTCAATTAGGAACTGGTCTTCCTACCAACTACAAAGTTCTGTGTCCTCCTGGTACTACATCAAGAGAAGCTTATATTAACAGAGCTAATACACACACCATTGCTAAGGTCTCTGATGATCATGGTCGCACCAATTACGGTATATTACCACCTCTCTCTGTAGACCCTAAGCGTGTTGGGGTCACATACAAAGAGGATGGTGGAGGTAAGGCAGACGGAGTTATATTTGTTCGGCCTAACGTTAAAGATGTTTCGCTTGACAAAGCATCATACGCACAGGTCAGAGTTAAGGTTGGTGATGACCACTACCTTAAGGGTATGGCCATGTATAAGGATGACCTTCCTCCCGGTATAGATTTGATGTTTAATACGAATAAAAGCGATACAGGCAACAAGCTTGACGCTTTGAAGCCTATTGCTAAGGATTCGGATAATCCGTTTGGTGCTGTTATTAAGCGTCAAATCATATCTAAGGATGAACACGGTAAGCCGATCTTAGATTCTAAAGGTAAAGAACAACTAACTTCTGCTATGAATCTTATTCATGAAGAAGAGAATTGGTCTACTTGGTCTAAGACTATATCTACACAGATGCTCTCTAAGCAAAGTCCTACCTTAGCTAGAAACCAACTTAATATGCTCTACGAGCAAAAGCTTAAGGACTTCAAAGATATTTCATCTCTTACTAATCCTACGATTAAGAAAGATCTTTTAGAGAAGTTTGCAGATAGTGCGGATTCTTCAGCCGTCCATCTTGAAGCTGCAGGTATGAAGGATCAAGCATGGCATGTTATATTGCCTATATCCTCCATGAAGCCTACAGAAGTATATGCACCGAATTATAAAGATGGAGAACGAGTTGTTCTTATTCGGTTCCCTCATGGTGGCACATTCGAGATTCCTGAACTTACGGTAAACAACAAGAATCGTGAAGCTAGAAAGTTACTACCCGATGCTCGAGATGCTATTGGTATTCACCATAGTGTAGCAGAACGTCTTTCAGGTGCTGACTTTGATGGTGACACAGTACTTGTTATTCCAAACAAGTCAGGTAAGATTAAGATTGATCCAGCTCTTGAGGGTCTAAAGAACTTCGATCCTCAATCGGCGTATCCTAAGTATGAAGGTATGCCTAAGATGACAGCCCGTCAAAAGGGTATGGAGATGGGCAACATATCAAACCTTATTACGGACATGACTATTAAGGGTGCACCTAATGATCACTTAGCCCGTGCTGTTCGACACTCTATGGTGGTTATCGATGCTGAGAAGCATGATCTAAACTATAAAGAGTCTGCTCGTGCTAATGGTATTGCTGCCCTTAAGGAAGAGTATCAAGGTGGTAAGAGGGCTGGTGCAGCTACACTAATCTCTAGGGCTACGGCAGAAGAACGGGTCCTTGATAGAAGGCTAGCCCGTGTCTCTGAAGGTGGCCCTATTGATAAGAGTACGGGTAAGGTTAATCTTGTACCCACTAATAGAATTAACTACAAGACGGGTGAGCTTAAGAAGATTAAGTCTACTAAGTTAGCTGAGACCACTGATGCACACACCCTAGTGTCTGGTACTACAGGTACTAGGATGGAGCGCATCTATGCGGATCATTCTAATAAGCTTAAGGACCTTGCTAACCTAGCCCGTAAAGAGGCTGTAAATACCCCCCGTGCCCAAAAGAACCCCTCTGCTGCTAAGGTGTATAGCAAAGAAGTTGAGTCTCTCAATCATAAGCTCCACCTTGCACAAAGTAATGCCCCCCTTGAACGGCAGGCCCAGATCATAGGCAATGCTAACTATCGTGCAAAGGTTGCTGAGAAACCTTTCATGGATGAAGCCGAGAAGAAGAAGGTCCGCTTCCAATCCCTAGAGGCTGCACGTGCTAGGACAGGAGCCAAGAAGAACCAGATTAAGTTCACTGATAAGGAATGGGAAGCCATTCAAGCAGGCGCTATCAGTGACACTAAGCTTGAGACAATGCTTAAGCATAGTGACATAGAGACAGTACGTAAGCTGGCCACACCTAGACCTGTACTACTGATGTCTCCTGCGAAGACTCGTCGTGCTGAGGACATGAAAGCACTAGGCTATACAAGGGCACAGATAGCAGATCAACTTGGTGTATCACTAACAACACTTGATGAAGCAACTGTATCAACATGATGAATCAATTGAATGATGAGATGGAGGTGAATGCTGATGAAGGAATCAATGTTAACAACAATTGACAATCCTCACGATCCATTCACCGACTTTGATTCTTGGTTTGCTTGGGACACCCGCCATGGGTACCATACCACTGCCTTCCTGGCAAGGATTGTAGTTAAT
>Ga0193692_1000472_pt1 | contig 10075 bp, 8 predicted proteins | sample L3a1metaG_FD_144917 | JGI IMG/M metagenome (GOLD analysis project Ga0193692, IMG submission 144917) | Soil microbial communities from a riparian zone of the East river system, Colorado, United States - L3a1 | ecosystem: Environmental > Terrestrial > Soil > Riparian zone | place: USA: East River... | reverse complement strand
AGCCTTCGAGGCGTTCGTGTGAAGAAGGGGCTGCGGGAGCGCCGATGAAGAATGCGATTCGTTTGTGACCGAGGTCGAGGAGGTGCTTCGTCGCGGAATAGCTGGCAGCGAGATCGTCGCTTTCCACATTGACGAAGTTATCGCAGAAAGGGGCGCGGTGCCCGAGAATCACTGTTGGTGTGCTGCGGCGGCGGAGTTCCTCGTAGATGGCTGCAGTGGGATCAAGGCGATAAACCGGATTGATGAAAAGGCCATCGACCCGCCGGGAGAGCAAACGGCGGACAAGCTGGTCCTCGCGTTCCACTGTGTTCATGGATTGGGCCAGGATGACGTCATAACCGAGAGCATAGGCTTTTTCCTCGATCGCCATCAGGACTCGGGCAAAGACAGGATTGGTGGTGGCAGAAATGACGACGCCAAAGAGTTTGGTCGTACGATTGCGAAGACCCTGCGCAACCGAGTCTGGCATGTAGCCCATCTGCTCGGCCAATTGCCGAACGCGAGCCTTGGTGGCAGGTGAAATGTCGGGCGCGTCTCGCAGTACCTTGGAAACGGTCATGATCGAGACGCCCGCACGCTGGGCGATGTCCTTTAAGCGGATCATAGCGCCAGATTACGGTCTCCTCGGCTCGCGAATCGCTTATACCCTGAAAACGATCCCCTCATTCCCACACTCATAACATATCGTTCGGTTGAATCTACTGTCTCAGGCAGTGTTTCAAAGGATTAACTTGTTGGCAGTCACCTGGCTCCGGCGGTTATTTCAATTTTTCAATGGCAGCGAGAAACTCCTTATTGCCGGCAGGGCCGAGAATCGGGGATTCGGTGACACCACGCCAGTTCAGTGCGGAAAGGTTTTCAAGAAAGGTCCGAATCGTCTGCAGCACCCGCTCGTGGATAGCGGGGTCGCGAATGACGCCCGCGCCTTTGTCGGCTTCGGCTTTGCCTGCTTCGAATTGCGGCTTGATCAGCGCAACGATGAGTCCGCCCGGGCGGAGCAGGGGAATGGCCGGCGGAATGATCTTTTGCAGGGAGATGAACGAGCAATCAATCACGACCAGGTCCACGGGTGTAAAGTCGGCGGGAAGATTATTGCGACCGAGAGTGCGGGCGTTGGTCCCTTCAATGACAACGACCCGTGAGTCCTGCCGGAGTTTCCAGGCGAGCTGGCCGCGGCCGACATCGACGGCGTAGACTTTGGCGGCGCCTCGCTGCAAGAGGCAGTCGGTGAATCCCCCCGTGGATGCGCCTAAATCGAGGGCTGTGGTGCCCTTCACTTCGACGCTGAAATGATTGAGGGCATGTTCGAGCTTAAGGCCGCCGCGGCTGACGTATTTTTCGGACTCGATGAGCTCGATGGTGTCGTCCGGTTTGATTTTATCGCTCGGCTTTTTAGCGGGTTGACCGTTGACGCGCACAGAGCCTGCCATGATGGCGCGTTGCGCTTTTTCGCGGCTGTCGCAGAGCCTACGTTCGACCATTTCGGCATCGAGCCGTTTCACAGGAGAAGCGTGAGCCGGGGGGGAAGCGAGCGCAAGCTCCCGAAGGGAAAAAGGAATAAGCCGCCGTGCCTGAGACCCAGCGTCCGCGTGAGCCTTAGCAGAGCCGCTGCTGTGCGTGGCGGAAGGTGTGCAGGAAGATATCATTATCTGCCACCGCCTTTTGGATCAGCTGGATGAGGAGGAATGCTTCCGAAGGGTTCACGACCGAGTGCACTCCCTGTTGAAAGGCCTGCATGGGATTGAAGGTAGCGAAATCCTGGCCGACGAGGATGATGACGCAATGACGCCGCTGAGCCATGGGCAAGCGCTGGATGGCGAGGAGACTTTCGTTTTCCTCGAGAGTTCCGCCGCCGAACACGTCCTCGATGACGATGACGTGATAAGGTGTCTGCGCAAATTTATGGAGAAATTCTCCGTGGTTGGCGGCCGCATGGACTTTGTATCCAAGCTGGTCGAGAGCAGCCTTGGCGTTGTCGAGCAGGTCGGTGGAGGTGAGTCCCATGAGAGCGGGCTTGTCGTCTGGCGTTAGAAAATCGAATTCGGCTGACATAAATTATTTAATTTTCAGCGTGGTCGGAACGGTGGGAGGAGCTTTCTTCTCGATCGAGGGGGTCATGCGCAGATCGATGATCGAAGAAGTATTTTCGCCGCGAGATTTCTTGAGGGCATCGATACCGCGAGTGACGTGACCGCGTTTGGTGGCGAAGAGGACAGCGGTGTCTTCGGTGATGAGGCCCTTCTTATAGGTCTCGAGGCAGCTCATGTCGAACGTGCGCCAGCCATAGGTAGCGCTGGCTTCGATGATTTCGTAGAAGCTCTTTCCTTCGCTTTCGCCCTGCATGATACTTTCCTTGGTGCGGAGGTTTGCGCCCATGACTTCGACGAGGGGATAGCGGCCACCGCCAATGCGCGGCGCGAGACGTTGAGTGATGACCCACCGCAAAGTGTCGGCGAGGCGGTAGCGAATCTGGTCCTGTTCCTCGGGCTCGAACATACCGAGGATACGATTAATTGTTTGGCCCGCATCGATCGTGTGGAGCGTGCTAAAGACGAGGTGGCCTGTTTCCGCTGCACTGAGGGCAATTTCGACCGTGGTGCGGTCGCGCATTTCGCCGACCAGAATCACCTTGGGGGCCTGGCGCAGGGCCGCGCGCAATCCACTGGCGAAGGTATCGAAGTCAGTCCCGAGTTCGCGCTGATTGACGGTGGCTTTCTTTTGGGTGTAAACGAATTCGACGGGATCTTCGAGGGTGATGATGTGGATCGCGGAGGCGGCGTTGATCTCGTTGAGCAGCGAGGCGAGTGTGGTCGATTTGCCGGAGCCGGTGGCGCCGGTGACCAGAACGAGGCCGGTTTTTTCCTTGGCGGCCTGGAGAATCACCTCGGGCAGGTTCAGGTCCGAAATATTCGGAATCTGCGCGTTCAGCTTTCGGAGAACGATAGAATAGTTGCCGCGCTGCGAGAAAATATTGATACGAAAGCGCGCCCGTTCACCGAGCGAATAGGAAGAGTCACAAGCGCCGGTGCGGAGGAGATCTTCCACGAGACGCTGGTTGCCGGCCACCAGGTTCATGGCAATCATTTCAGTCTGGTAGGCGGTCAGCCTGGTAATAGGCGGCTGAGTGGGCACGGCGATGAGCTGGCCCGAGACTTCGACCTGGGGCGGCCGGTCGACCGTGAAAATGATGTCCGAGACGTCTTTGTTGAAATCCAACAAAGTTCCGAGCAGGTAGTCGATTTCGTTTCGGCGCATTTAAATTAGAGCTAAGGTTGCTGCAGCTGGACCAGATCTTTCTGATCAAGGTTCGTCGTCAATGGGTGGCGTAGTGAGGAATGCCCGGAATTTTTTCTTGTCCAGGGATTTGTCGTAAGCTTCCTCGGGGGAGACGCGCTTCATCTTCAAATGGTCCATGATGGCGTCGTCGAGCGGCTGGTTGCCGAGCTTCTTGCCGACCTGGATCATACCGGGGAGTTGGTGCGTCTTGCCTTCACGGACGAGGTTCGCGATGGCGGTGGTGAACACCAACACCTCGAGGGCGGCTACGCGGCCTTTCTTATCGACGCGCTTAAACAGGTTCTGCGCCACGACGCCGCGAAGCGCTTCAGAGAGCGTCGCGCGAATCTTGTTTTGCTGCTCGGAAGGGAAGACGTCGATGATACGGTCGACAGTCTTGGAAGCGCTGGGCGTATGAAGCGTGCCAAAGACAAGGTGACCGGTGCTGGCCGCAGTAATTGCCAGTTCAATCGTTTCCAGGTCGCGCATTTCACCGACCAGGACGATGTCTGGGTCTTCACGCAAGGCACCGCGCAATGCCGAGGCAAAGGATTGGGTGTGCAGGCCGACTTCGCGGTGGTTCACTAGGCAGCCTTTGCTTTCGTGCACGAATTCAATCGGGTCCTCGATGGTGATAATGTGGTCGCGCCGATTCTTGTTGGCGTAGTCCAGCATCGCGGCGAGGGTCGTTGACTTGCCTGAGCCGGTGGGGCCGGTAACGACGACGAGACCGCGCTGGAGCATTGCAAATTTCTTGAGCACCGGCGGGAGAGGTGACTCCATCTTGTCGAAATCTTCAAACGAGAGCACCTTGCTCGGGATCTGGCGGAAAACGGCGCCGACGCCATTTTTCTGGTTGAAGAAGTTGGCACGGAAGCGCGAGACGTTCGGGATTTCGTAACCGAAATCGACGTCACCGGTTTCTTCGAAGAGTTTGATTTTATACTCGGGGGCGATTTCGTAGAGCATCGCCTTGAGCGAGTCGTTTTCCAGCGGGGGAAAGTCGACGCGCTGCAGTTCCCCGCGGATGCGGAGAATGGGCGGATTGCCAGTGGCCAGGTGGAGGTCAGAGGCGCTCTGCTCGAACATCAAATTGAAGAAGGCGTCGATTTTTGCCATACAAGATCATGCCGAACAGCAAAAGTGATACCGTTAGGGGTAGTGAGCCTGCAGAATGAACGAAATTAGCCAGTTATTGCGTCAGGAGATTGCCACCAACGGGGCAATATCCTTTGCGCGGTTCATGGAAATCGCACTGTACTGTCCAAAAATTGGATACTATGAGCGTGATCCAGCGCTAATCGGTTTGGCGGGACAGTTTTATACGAGCCCGAGTCTGGGTCCACTTTTTGGACAGTTGCTGGCGACGCAGTTCGCTTTCTGGTCTCTTGAAAGACGTTTTGACGAATTGCGATGGGTAGAAGGAGGGGCACACGACGGGAGAATGGCCTTGGCCATCCTGGAATGGCTCGGCAAAAACCGACCAGCGCTGCTGGAGAGACTCACCTATGTGATTGTGGAGCCTTCCGCAACCCGACGCGGGTGGCAGGAGCAAAAACTCGCCGAATTCGCTGGCCGTGTGAAATGGGTGGAATCGCTCGCGGAGTTAAAACGCCCGGGCGTAAATGGGGTCATTTTTTCGAACGAGTTGATCGATTCCTTTCCGATCCGCCGCATTTGCTGGGACCGCTCCCGGCTGCAGTGGCACGAGCGCGGCGTGGCGCTTCGGGATAATGATTTCGCGTGGGTGCGTTTGCAGCGTTCGAATGTGGAGATCCAGGCCGAGCTAAAGAGAGCCGGGATTTTCATTTCGCCAGAACTGCTCACCGTTTTGCCGGACGGTTTCACGATTGATCTCTGTCCGGGAGCGACCGATTGGTGGAAGGGGGCGGCAGAGGCGTTGACCGGCGGAAAGCTGGTAACCATTGATTACGGGTACACTGGCGAAGAGTTGCTGGCACCGGAGCGCTCACAGGGGACAGCGCGCGCTTACTTTGGGCAAAGGGTCAGCGATGATCTCCTGGCCAATCCCGGGGAACAGGATCTGACGGCGCATATCAACTTTACGCAATTGCAGCGCGTGGGCGAGGCGGCAGGCCTCAAGACGGAAATGCTGGTCGAGCAGGAACGCTTTCTTTCACTGATTTTTCAGCGGGATTTGGAATATGGGAATACAGAGAGGTGGTCAGCCGCCGAGTTACGGCAATTCCATTCGCTGACGCATCCCGAACACCTGGGGAAAAGATTTCGGGTGCTGGTGCAATCCCGATAACTCGGGATTATTCGGAACGCTGAGTTTCTGGCGGGCAGCGCCACTGCATTTCGGAGCTAACGACCGAGAGGGCATAGATGGCGGCTGTTTCGACTCGAAGGACGAGGTTCCCGAGGCTGATCGGGTGTGCATCCGCGGCGATCAGATCGTTGATTTCATGCGAGGTAAAATCGCCTTCGGGCCCAATCCAGAGAGCGATTTTCAATGAGGCCGGAGGGAGGAGATCCAGTTTATCGAGGTGTACCCGCGGATGTTTTGCGCCCGGATGGAGCGAACCGACCAGAGACATTTCAAAGTCGGGATTGAGCTTCAATGCGTCTGCGAATTTCAAGGGCGTTGAAAGCGAAGGAAGCCATGGTGAGCCACATTGTTTAATCGCGTCGATGGCTGTGAGCTTCCAGCGTTCGACTTTGTGTTCGCTGTTCTCGCCGGTGGTGACAACGCGTTCGCTGAGGATCGGCACGACCCTGACTGCCCCTAATTCCGTGGCTTTCTCGACGATAAGATCAAAGTTTTTGCCCTTCGGGAGAGCCTGGAAGAGAGTGATCTGCCATGGGGGCCGAGGCACGTGGCGATGCTTGATCGTCCTGAGCACCACCTTCGATTTGCCTGCTTCAGCCACTTCACAGATGAAGATTTCCCCTGTGCCGTTGAGGATTTCAGCCTGATCGCCAGGGCGCAGGCGGAGAACGTCCGCAGCGTGATGAGCCTCGCGGCCTTCGAGGCGCATCGTATCGCTTCCGGTTTGCTCAGGAGGCAGATAGAAGCGATGCATGAAATGGGCCCCTTCCCATCAGCGGCAGATTAGCGAAAGAGATTCCGCGCTTTGGCGAAAAATCCGCGGCTGATCGGATTGACGTTTTCATCGCAGAGCTCCGCGAATTCCTGGAGCTTGGCTTTCTGCGTGGCATTCAGGTGGGTGGGGACTTCGACGTTGATGCGCACATGCAGATCGCCGTGCCCGTAACCCTGCACGTTTTTTACACCTTTGCCTTTGAGGCGGAAGACAGTGCCGTTCTGAGTTCCGGCCGGCACTTTGATTTGAGCTTTGCCCTGGAGGGTGGGAACATCGATGTCCGCGCCGAGCGTGGCTTGCACAAACCCGATGGGAACCTCGCAAATCAAATCGTCGCCATCGCGCTGGAAGATCTCGTGGGGTTTGACGTGCAAGACAACGTAGAGGTCACCCGCGGGACCACCTCGAGCGCCGGCCTCGCCATTGCCGCTGGACCGCAGGCGCGCTCCCGTATCGACACCGGCGGGGATCCGGATTTTGATTTTCGTGGTTTGCTCACGCTGGCCGGTGCCCTGGCAGGTGCGGCACGGATTTTCAATGATCCGGCCAGCTCCCTGGCATCGAGAGCAAGTTTGCGCGATACTGAAAATGCCTCGCGATGAAACGATCTGGCCCCGACCGCCGCAAGTGGTGCAGCTTTTGACCTTGGATTCACTGGTTCGGCCGGTGCCTTTGCAGGTCTGACACTGATCGAGTTTGCTGACGGAGATTTCCTTTTCCGTTCCCTGGGCGGCTTCTTCAAAGGTGATCTCCATGTCGTAGCGGAGATCGCGCCCGCGTTCCGCCGCTGTGGGATCGCGCCTGGCAGTGCCGCCGAAAAGTTCATCGAAAATGCTGCCGGTGCCGCCGCCGCCGCCGAAAGCTTCGCGAAAGATTTCGAAAGGATCATGGAATCCGCCGCCGCGGCCGCCCCCGCGCATGCGGGGATCGAATGCGGCGTGGCCGTATTGGTCGTAAGCAGCGCGCTTCTGGGGATCGCTGAGAGCCTCGTAAGCTTCGCCTATTTCCTTGAAGGATTCTTCTGCGGATTTATCGCCCGGATTTTTGTCCGGATGATATTTGATGGCCAGCTTGCGATAAGCCTTCTTTATCTCTTCGTCCGAAGCAGCCCGTTCAACGCCCAGGATTTCGTAGTAATCGCGCTTCGCCATAGTTAGGTCGTCGGCTTTTTGGCGACGACGACTCCGGCGGGCCGAAGCAATCGATCCTTCAATTTGTATCCTTTGCGCAATTGTTGGACCACATGGCCCTCGGGGGCGTCGGCGCTAGGCTGCTGCGAAAGCGCTTCATGCCAGTTCGGATCGAAGGCCTTGTTTGAGGCATCGATTTCCTCCAGGCCCGCTTCAGTGAGGGCGCTTTTGAGCTGCTGAAGGATCATGTTGATGCCGGTCTGCAAGGATTGAGTTGAAGCGCCAGCAGCACTGGTGGCTGCGAGCGCACTGTCAAAGTTATCCAGGACTGGGATGAGCTTTTCGAGGAGCCCTTCGTTGGCAAATTTGACGGCATCCTGCCGCTCCCGGGCGGCACGTTTGCGATAGTTGTCGAAGTCGGCGGTCGTCCTGATCCACTGGTCGTAGTACTGGCGGGCCTTTTCGGCTTCCGCCTTGAGGGCCTCCAAGTCAGCTGGTTCCTGAGAATCAGGTTGTTGCGGAGATTCAGCGCCGGCCTCCGGGAAATCCCCCCGGCGGCTGTCATCCTGATCTTTTCCCATATCTTCCATTCGCGGTTTCATGTCCACTCACATTCCAAAGCAGGGCGAAAGCTACAACAGGAAAGGGTACTTCAGCAACCGTAGGAATACGGTTTCCACCTACGACGAGCGCATGGCCCTGTCCGAGTGTGCTTTCTGGCGCAAGACCTGCTCGGAACTGCGTGTCATTAAAGGTCCTTGCCGAGTGACGCGCTGAATGGATGCCGCCAATATTCCGGTCCTTGAGGATACACAGATCCGACGAGTAGTTCGTTGCGACGACTGGCTAACGCCCAGGCGTTTCGCTGCAATTCTAGCTCTTTTCATCTTTTGTCTTTTTCCCTCGGTGGTTTTTGGGCTGCAGACGTTTTTCTTTCGGGATTACGGAATTTTTGGGTATCCGCTGGCTGCCTATCACAAGGAATGCTTCTGGCGTGGGGAGTTGCCTCTATGGAATCCGCTCAGTAATTGCGGGCTGCCTTACCTGGCACAGTGGAACACGCTCACCCTCTACCCGCTTTCGCTGATCTACCTGCTGCTGCCGCTGCCGTGGTCGCTCAGCTTTTATTGTTTGGTCCACCTGTTCCTTGCCGGGCTGGGGATGTACTTCCTCGCCTTTTCGTGGACGAACAATCGTTTAGCCGCCGCTGTGGCTGGTTTCGCCTTTGTCTTTAATGGGCTGATGCTGAATTGCCTGATGTGGCCGAACAACATCGCCGGTCTGGCCCTCATGCCGTGGGTGATCTGGCGATTGGAGCGCTCCTGGAATGAAGGGGGCCGCCAACTGATTGTTGCCGGGCTGGTTGGCGCGTTGCAAATGTTGAGCGGGGCTCCTGAAATAATCCTTTTCACGTGGCTGATTGGGGCGGCGCTGTGGGCTGCGAGATTCTTTGCGACAGACCTTCCACGCGGTCGGTTTATCGTGCGAGGGGCTGCGGTTCCGCTGCTGGTAGTAGCTTTATCTGCAGCTCAATTGTTTCCTTTTTTCGATCTGCTCTCGCATTGCGAGCGTGACAAGGATTTCGGCACCGGAACGTGGACGATGCCATCGTGGGGCTGGCTGAACCTTTTCTTGCCGCTGTTCAAGTGCTATCAATCGCCGGCAGGTCCGTTTTTCCAACCACGGCAGGGGTGGACTTCGTCCTACTACGAAGGGATTGGCGTTTTGGCGCTGGCGCTCTTTTCGGCACGTTTTGTCCGAGAACGGCGCGTGACGATTCTATGGTCGTTCGTGCTGTTCGGGTTGATCGTCGCGCTCGGCGAAAACGGAATCGTTTACGGGCTCATTCGAAGGATCATGCCGGGACTGGGCTTCATGCGGTTTCCAATCAAGTTCGTGGTTTTGATGATCTTCGCGTTGCCTTTGCTGGCGGCATTTGCCATAGCCCATTTGCGAGCAGGAAGTCAATCAGCCGAGGATCGATTTCACCCGGCTGAGCGGTGGGCGTTGGGGCTGATCCTTGTGTTTGCCTCGATCATCGCCGGATGCCTCGTTTATTCGTACTCACATCCGTTTGCCAACTTGAAGTTCTATATGCTGAGCGTTAACGGAGCCGTCCGGCTGAGTTGCCTCGTGCTCGTCCTGGGGACGCTCTTTCGCTTGCGAAACGAGTTGCGGCTGCCGATGCAGCGGCTTGCGCAGGTTGTTCTCCTCGCCGCGATTGGCATCGATGCCTGGACGCATGCGCCGAACCAGAACCCGACCGTTGCCCCTGGAGTGTTTGAATTGCGCGCCGTCGCACGCGAGTTGCAGGCGGACGCGGAGAAGGCGCCACGGGCTTTTATGAGCCGCACCACGCATGACGTTCTTTATGGCAGCATGATTCCCAATTCGGTGGATGATTTCAAAGGGCGGCGTTTCGGGTTTTTCGGGAATTGCAACCTGCTGGACGGAGTTCCGGTGCCGGATGGATTTTATTCGCTCTACTTGCCTGAACAGCGGGAGCTATGGATGCGGCTGTTTTTTGCCACAAAGTTTCCTGGCGGCCTGGCTGATTTCCTGGGCATCTCGCGGATCAGCACCAATGTCTTCGATTGGCAG
>Ga0193692_1000471_pt1 | contig 10080 bp, 5 predicted proteins | sample L3a1metaG_FD_144917 | JGI IMG/M metagenome (GOLD analysis project Ga0193692, IMG submission 144917) | Soil microbial communities from a riparian zone of the East river system, Colorado, United States - L3a1 | ecosystem: Environmental > Terrestrial > Soil > Riparian zone | place: USA: East River... | reverse complement strand
TTTCTAGAATATCTTCAATAATATTTATTTATACCGGAGCAAGTTCTTTTAATTGCTTCTATATTCAGTCAATTGGATCAGGTATAGGTATTTATAGTGGGTTATTTCATATAACTCCGATATCTCAATTAAAATCCCCAAAGGGAAAAACACTTTCAATGCCTTTTAGCCTAGTAGTTGCCTTTTTTATTAGTATAGTTTTGGTCTATTATTTTTGGATTCTCTTGGAATCTCCTTTCTCTTTGTCATCTAGTTTGTATATTTATCAATGCGGCTTTTGATCTTTTTTATCTTGTTTAAAACCAGAGAAACCAAAGGGTACTTTATTTGAATGGGTTAACACAGTACCTAAACCTAGCAATACAAAAGATATATTAGAGCAAACACAATATGGTTTAGCTAGAAAAGCCAAAGAAATGAGTTGGAAGAAAGCACACCCCATTGAGTATGCTGATCTAAAAAGAAGAGGTTTAACCGGTTTTGCAGATAAAAAAGGTTATTGGTTATTGCCGAAGGCTGACCCCGCTAATTATACTATAAGATTACGAGGGAACCCCCAAGTACAAAAGCCTGAAGTAGGCTGTAGTAGCGCCGTATCTAACCCAGGTATCGACCAAAATTCTGAATTGCCACCATTATCTCAAAATCCTCCTTCAATTTTATTAAAAAATCCTTCGGTATCTAATCCCTTGTCTGATTCTGAAAATATAACCTCCCAACAAGAATTAAACAGCCTAGAAGGTTCAAGGGCAAGTACCCCCACTAATAGCCCTACGCCCCCAACATCTTCTGGTCTTTCCAATTCGAATGGTGAAGACAGTGGAGGAATCTGGTCTGAACTCTTGGATAAATTTTAATAATAAGTTTTTTTTGCTTTAGCTTTTGTTTGTTTTTAAGACAATTTAATCTGTGGATTGATTTTCGCTTTTGCCTATTCCGTATTTTGCTGTTATTTTTTTTGTGCTGCTGCTGCTTTACCCTAGCCTAGCATAGCATTGCTGCTTTTACAAAGTCCTTATTTTGTTTAACCTTTTTTTTTAATTTGTATTTTACCTTACCCTAATTCTAACCTCACTCTTCGTCTGTTCTTTTTTATTAAGAAAATGAATGAAATATTAAAGGGTGAAGGGTACTTTCCATAAAAATAGAGCTTATTAAAGAATGATATTATTTTAATGAATATGGTTCTGATGATATAGCCGATTCAAGTAATGGTGAGGATTTTTTAAAAGATTATTTAATTGACTAGCAGGTGCTTATATTTTTGTTTTTTTTTTAATTTGAGGATATTGTCTTGAAAGTAGTTCCATTGGATTATTATGCTATTGAATTGGTTTGTGCCGATGAGGTGTTCCAATTAGTAAATAAGAATCTAACTACAGGCAAATTTGTTAGCCTAATCCAACTCTAGCTTCTTTCCTTTTTTTAATTTAAATCAAAAAATAAATACAATCCCTTTTTCAATTGCGAACAAAAAGCACATGGAATTGGCAAAGCACAACCCAAGACCCGAACACTGGACCCCCTCACTTCTAATGTCAAAATGTTTTAACTAAAATTATAAAGTAAAAAATAAAAATTGTAAATTTAAAGAAAAGGCACATGCACAGGGAAGGGGCATACAACGGCAGCTACGCAACAAATTTAAACTTAAATAAAAATAAAATAAATTTAATGTAATGCTAAAACTAAAATTTAAATGAAATTTACTTAAATTAAATAACAGAAAAGGACAAGGAAAGGCACAGGGAATAAAAACTAAAATTTCTACAATCTTAAACTTAAAACCTTATACAAAGTTAATACAAAGTTAATAAAAAACTTTATAGGGTGAACTGAGAGGGTAAAAATCAAATCAATTTTTATTTTCTGTAACCCTTTTTTTCTCCCAATCCTAAAAAACTAAAACGCAACGGAAGTATCATGCCTCCCTTTCTTCCTTCTACTAAACTTTAGGCAAATTTTAAGGGATAGCTTAGCCTCAGGCAGCACACTCTTATCCCTAAAAATAATAAAAATATAATCGCAAGTTGCACTGGCCTTTGGTATTCAGCCTAAAACCCCTAATAAAAAAGGCAAAGTTCCAGGTCTTTTTGTCGCTCTTGCAACCTAAAGCCTTCACAAAACAAAAATAAAGAGTAGGCTTTGTTCTATAGAACTACTGCTTTCTTGGCTCTCTCTAACCCCCTAGAGCATACAAATATAAGTACACACCAAAAAGTAAACAAAAAAACAACAAAAGCTAAAGCAAAAAAATATAAAAAATTTAACACCAAAAATTCTACCCGTTTACCTCTTCCCTTAAAATCTTAAATTACTCGGGTATTACTAAGCCCTAAATAAAGTAACAAGGCCTCTTAGAAACCTAGGATCCAAAAGTTTTTACTTTTTCATAAGATCCCCAATTCTAAAAACACTTTTAACAATCCAAAATTCAAATTTTTTGGGGTTTTAAGTTGTGTTGTGTCAGTAGGTAACAGGCAATAAGGCCAGAGGCAATAAATCAATACGCCACAACCGCTGTGGTTTTGTTTAATTCTTCTTTTAATAATTCTAATAAAACTTTCGCCTACCTTTTTTCATTGTTCCTTGCATTAAAGTTCTTTATCTTATTAAATAAAAATACAAACTACGGCCCTTACCGCCTCACATCCTATTGCTTAGCTCCGCGTCCCTTGCTTTTTCGTTCTTCAAAATAGTCAATAAAATTTAAAATTTACGGCCCTTGCAAAAGCGCATCGGGCATAGACCCTTGGTTTACTCTAGGGCAATAGGCAAGAGTTCAAAACACACAAATGCAACATGGGGTTTGTTTTTCTTGTTATTAAAATAAAACTCTAAGAACACAAGTAGCTGTACAGGATAAATTCTTCTTTTAACAATAACAAATGCCACAAGGTCCTAGCAGTAGGGCATCCCTTTTCTACCCTGTTTATTTTCTAGCATAAGCCAAAAGCAAAGGACGCGGTCTTTCGGAGTAACGCTATGGTTTTAATTATTCTTTCTTTTAAAAACTCTAATAACCATGGTTCAATTTTAAAAACCTAGGCTCTTGCTGTAGCACTAGTGTTTTATTTTTAAATCCAAATAATAACAAGAGTTAAAATCGCTAATGCCTCAGTGTTTGAAATTCATACTTTAAACCTCTAATAACAAAGTTGCGGACCGCAAGCAAGGGTTTTCTTATTTTAATAACTCTAATAATAAGAGACAAGAGTTCCATTTTCAATTAACAATAACAAATGCAACAGTGCCTTGCTTTAGCGCTACAGGCTAGATGCAATCAGTCAAAGTAACCGTTATAAGCCAAAGGCAAATATTGCTGTTGTTTTCTTTTTGTTCTTAAATTAAGTCCCTAATACAAACTACAGGCCTTTATAATGCGAAAGGGCAAGAGGCCAGAGGGCAACTGACAAGGCAAAGTAAAATTACAATCCAAATATAAAATTAAATTTAACTGAATTGAACTAAAATGACAGTGAAAGACAAAGGGACAAAGCAAATAGTGGCTAGGCTATGCTAGAGACCACAAGCAAAGTTTCTATTTATAAAAAGTAGTCCCACAAGAATCAAAATAATCCTACTATTATTTTTAGAGTTATTAAAATAAGAATAAACCCCCCCTTTTGCAGTTTTCTCAATTACAAGCAAATAGCACAGCATCCGCAAGGGCAGCACAGCTTGCTTTTGAGCTATGGGCACATTTTGTTAGTATAAGCCCATCCTTGTTTTTAGAGAAATTAAAAAAAATTAATAAACCCTTTTTAAACCCCTATTGCAATTGTTATTTTTCAACTAAGAATAAAAATAAATTAAGTTTTCCTCTGGTCTATTTGCTGCTTTGCTTTAGCAGCATAGCACTCTTGCCTTTTTGTAATTATATTCAAATAAGAATAATACTTTTTCATTTGCGAGCTTACAAGAAATTGGAACAGGTAAAGCAAGGTCCAGAGGGCAAGAGCAATAGCAAAGGCCAAATTAAGTATAAATTTTTTAATAAATTTTCTCTAACAAAAATTATAATTTAAATAGGGAGTAGGCAAGGGGACCTAAGGCACCCCCCCTCCTGCAACTTTTATATTAAATATTTATTTAAACTAAATTTAAAGCTAAATCTAAGGCTAAAGCTAATGCTAAAGCTAAAGTACAAAAACTGAAATTTATAATTAACTGAAAAGTTAAAGAAAGGGATAAGGACTAGGCAAAGGGCAGTGGCAAAGGCAAAGGGGCACTGGTAGTAAAGTAAATAAATTAATCTAAATTCAATTAAAATAAAGATATATAAAAATATAAGTATACAGAATAAATAAAGAAAGAATAAAAAGTTAATTAAATTCAATAAAATTAAAATAAAGTTATGTAAAGAAAATTAGATTAAAGTAAAGTACAGTGCTATGCTAAAGCAGCATTGAAATGTAAAGAAAATTAAAGTAAATTAAAGTAAAGTAAAATTAAAGTAAAGTAAATTAAAGTAAAGTAAGTCATTTAAAGTAAAGTAAATTAAAGAATAGAAAAAAAAAAACGCTATGCTTAACCAGCAATGCTATGCTGCTAAAGCAAAGCAGCAAAAACAAAAAACAACAAAACAAAAATATGAAAATTCTTTTTACAAATTTTAGCATTAAATGAGATATCTTTAAGTTTGAGTTGCCTTTAGTTTTACAAAAGTATTTGAACGTACTTTTATTTATAGCAGTTTCAATTACTCTTATTTTAGACATAGTGAATCTTTGTCAACATTTAGCTGATCATCTGTCAATTCTTACTGTCGGCGACAGTAGTTTACTCATGAGTTCAGGTACAGGTAGCGGAGCTGGAACCGGTGCTGGTACAGGAACTAATTTACCAGGTAATTCAGGAAACCCCGGGAGTGTGATAACGAACCAGTACTCCTACCCTCTCTTACGAGACTCCTTAAGGAGGCCAATGGCAGCTAAAGCAGCAATGGCAATGGCAAATGGGCAAATGGGCAATTGGGCAATTGGGCAATTGGGCAATTGGGGAGGGGGATAACTAACAAGAGAGAGAGTTTTCAATTTTAAGAGCCTTTGTTTTTAATTTACAAAATTAGATTAGATTATAAAACTAAATCTAGGAGTTTAATGATTGAAACATGAGAATCACTTTCATAGAATCTAGACTTAGTGGTATGTAATTTAGTTGGGGAGGGTTAGACATTCGAAGCAGGTGTACTGGTCTCGTCAGTCACGGTAGTCTTGTGTTGCTTTTATTACTATTAATAGTAACTTTTATTGCTAAAAGTAGCTGCTGGTGTCAACAGCACCCGGTACCCGGCATCTAGTCAGTCCTCACGGATAGGGGTTTAAATTTTAAATTTAAATTACAAATGTGAGAGTGTTGGTGAATAGTTATTTAAAATAGAGTGATATTTACCATGAAAGGGGAGGATGAAATAATAGACATAAGCTTAAACTTTCTCAACAGCTGCACACAAATTTTCAACGTATGATAAATTAAAATATTTTCTAGTGTGGAGAAATGAAGAAGAGGGATAGGGTTTAAACATCTAAATAGGGTAGGTGGGATCTACATTTGAACACTTATTTTATCATATTTTTGACTTAACTTAATTTATCCAAAAACTAGGGACCTTTTCTTTTTACCCTGTCTGCTTTAGTTGCTTAAAGGCCAAAAGCAAATGTTAGATTATTTTTATCTTTATTTCCGTTTGCAATTGGCAAATGGCAAATGGCAATTGGGCAATGGATCAATTGGGGCAATTGGGGCAATTGCAATTGTTATTTTAAATTTAGTTTTATTTTTTTTTGTTTTAAGTTGGAAGAATTTAGTTTTATATTTTTACCCCCTTTCTGTTATTAAAGTTAGTCCTTTTTCAATTGAGACGTGAACGTGTGCTCCTCCTGGACTATTGCTAATTTAACTTTTTTTTTAGAGTTACTTGTGCATTTTATTTTAAGATGAAAAAGAAAATGTTAAAATAAACATCAAAACCTTAAGCTAAACAGAAAAGGTGTATTCTAACTAAAGAAAGCGAGAAAGCGAGAAAAGGTAGTCGTAAACGAGGGAGGCAACAGGTGGGGTTATATACGTCTCCTCCGTAGGAGTCTTAGGGTTTTCAGAGTCTAACGAACAGGAAAGCAACAAGGGACCCCCCAATTCAGCTAAAGCATAAATATTCTAACGAACAAATGGTCTTGTGCTGGTTCTGCTGCTCCTGCGGACTACTTTTAGCAATAAAAGTTACTATTAATAGTAACGGTAAGTAAGCGAGAGTGCTGTTGGCGCAGTGCAACTGGGCCCAGGGTGTTCTAATGAAGCAAATGTATTTAGTTTAGAGATAAATTAAAAATAAGAACAGTTGAAAAAGAGGGTTGTGTAACAATAAAAGGGTTTTTGACTTTATTTATTTAAATTTTACTTTATTCGCCTCTAGCTTAAATAATTAATTCGAATAAAATAGCAGAGATCAGATAAGTTAAAAAAAAAGCTTCCAGTTTTTAGTTTATAGCATATAGTCGTTTACGACTCATTTAATTTATCTGGCATAAAACTTTTGACTTTTAATTTCCTAAATTAATACTCTAACTGGGATACGCATTAAAATCTAGATATAACAAAAACAAAAACAAAAACTTAATCATAATCAAATAAAATTTAAATTAGACCAAAAAAACAAAAGCGGCCAGTGCCTCTTCCCTGTGAAAGCCTATAGTAAAGGTTCCCCTGTTGACTGTCCTTGTTCTTATTTTAACATTTGACTTTGCTAAATGAACTTTGGTCTTATTTTGATTAAATTCAAATCAGATTAAAACACTCTACTACACAAAGCAGCCTTTGGTTGTGTCTAGTTTGTATTCTTATTGGCTATTAAAAGAAAAAATAAGACAAATTGAAAAAGTAACTCTAAGAACAACGCAACTTTTGCCTTTTGCCGTGGCTCAATCATTAGCCTTACAAGGTTTTTCCTTAAGTTTTGATTGTCTAAAAATAAAAACAAAAACTCACAAGAAAAAAGTGTAAGAAAGGATAGTAAATCGAACTCACAAGCAAGGGTTTTTAAAAATAAAAAGCAAGGGCCCCAATCAGCTAAAGCAGAAAATCAGCTAAAGCAGCTAAGGGGAGGGGTGTTGTTAGTCCGTAGGAGGCAAGGGGGCAAAAGAGGCCCTGACGTGGTGTAACCTATGCTTTAGCGTTTAATAGGCAAGAGACAATTGTTCAAATAATAATACAAATGGCGGGCAAAAGGCACAAATGGCGGTGCAGGTAAAAGGGATAAAAAAAGTAGCGGTTAAATTAAAGAAAAGAAAAAAAAGAAAGTAAAGAAAGAAAATTAAAAGAAATTTTGACCTAAAGATATTTTCAAAGTATACGAACCTTTTCTATTTTTCTTAGTAATGGAAGAAGTGTCTAAAAAATTAACTTTACCAATAGAGCTCGCTCCTCTTTCATATATTTTCGTAGATTTTCTTGGGATAACTTTTTCTTTTATTAATCTCCCTCCAATTCTAATTTTCATCCCAGATAAATAAGTAGGTATCAAATTAACACTCTTATTTTTAGGATCACCTACATTTTTTACAAGTCTTTTTTGGAATAGTTTTATTATTTTTACATTAGGTTTAAATTTTTTTGTTTGTTTTTTTTTGTTTTTTGTTGTTTTATTCCAAATATTTAAAGAAAGAAGGTTAACAAAAATATTACTATCCAGGTAAGGTTGGTGTAATCTAATTAATTGTAATTCTACTGGTTTATTAAATTTATTATTTAAAATTTCACAAATTAATTTAAATTTAAGAGAAAAAACTCTAAATAAATTATATTTATTTAAATCAGCTAAAATATTTTGAACTTTAGTTCGTTTATTATTTAATCTAATTAGAGTTTTGGATACTTTCCCCTTTATCTTTTGTTTTCGCTTTTTATGAGCACCTCAATTAAATCTTTTGTTATTTTTTTGTTTAATTCGTGCCTCCCTTTTCTGTCCATTATTTTTAGATTTCAAAATAAAATACCATTTAAAAACTTTAAACTTAGGAATATTTAGAAAATAATGTATTTGTATTACTACTTTATCAGGAGTAAAAATAAAAACAGGTTTACTAATTAAACAATACATACTCTTAAAAAAATAAAATAATAATTTATAACTATATTTTATTAATTTATTGTTTTCCTTTAAGTTGTACCCTGTTTCTACGCTTACATCGGTTTGTCTATTTATTCTATTTAATTTTAGTATACGTCGAAGAGGTAAATTTTTTGTTGTATAGTCATTTGGTTCTTCTGCCATTGGGGTCATCATTTCGTATGTATTTTCAAAAGAGGCTCTCGGGGAGTTTTTTTTTTTAGCCGCTACGCAGCAGTCTAATAAAGGTTTATTTAAAGGGTAATTTATATTTATGTTTTTATTTATATTTTCTGTTGCTTTGGCTTTTTCTCCTCCGCCATGACCGTGAGGACTGACTAGACTAGAGTGGTGTACATTTGCTTTTTCTAATTGTAATGAAAATGTTAAAGGAACAGCATTTGTAGACTTATTTTTATTAGTTTTTATTTGTAAAGAATTGTTATTTACTGCTTTAGCTGCTCTTACTAATAGATTTTTACTATTGAAATTATATGCAATATGTTGATTAAAGTTTATTAATACACCTTTTTTTTGATTACTATATTTACTAAAAGTCTTTAAATATTCATATATTACATCGGATCTATTTGAAGTGGATACTCTTATATTTTTTAGATCTCTTAGATAGTTATAACAATGGTTTTTAGAGGGGGTTTTATTTAAATTAACCCTCAATTTTGTAGGGTGGACGGAGTTAAGATAGGCAGTACTTTGGTTAGTTATTAAACTCTCTTTTCTATACTTATGTAAGTGAGTTAAAGGAAAGAAAATTTGTTTATTTAATTCTGTTAAATCAGGGGCTTCTGTTATAATACCATCTCATCTCGTTGAGGAGTGTTGTTTTTGCTTATTAGATAAAGTGTTAATAGTGTGTATATTCTTGATATTCTTGATATTTAGGAATATTTTATTTTTATTATTATTTTGATACTCGCTATTCATTATATAAATTTGTTATTATTTATTTTATTAAATTTAAATTTTATTTTTCATCTTTTGCTAATTTTGCTCACTTGCGCAACCTATTTAACAGTTGCCTATTACACAGTTGCCTATTGCCAGTTTCACAGTTGTTGCTTTTGTTTACACAAGCGATTGTCGCTTACGCGGTTGCACATTTGCCTATTACACAGTTGCCTATTACACAGTGGCCCTGCGCCAAAAGTGGTCAAGGGGGGATTGTTTAGTTCTTATTTTTAGTTAATCAGAATACCCGTCCGTGAGTAGTTGGTTGGGTATCAAACCCAAGCTTAAGGAAAACCTTGTAATGCTAATGTTTGATCTACGGTTTTAAATATGATTTGATTTTAACAATTTCCTCTTGTCTATTAAACCCCATCCACATAAGGAGGAGTAGAGTATAGGTTTCCTTGGTTTTTTACAGCGGGTTTTATTCTTATTTGATTTGAAAAATAATAAAAATAAGAACAAATGAAAAAAATAACTTTAAGAACAAAAGGTGGCTATCGTTTTAATTTTTATTTGACTAACTCTAAAAACAACGCATCTTGTGCCTGTACCCTCTGGTTGGGACAAGGGCTGGTTAATTGGTGCATGTGTTTTCATAATTCTATAAATAAGAACGAATTGAACTTATGCCACTTGTGCAATTGTAGCTGTTGCCATAAGAACGAATTGAAAAGCAAAGGGCATATGAAAAAGCAAGGACGCGGAGTTCTAACTAAAAAATGGCCGCGCACAAACAAGGGCAGTAGTTTTAATCTTATTGATATTTACTCCTTCGGACCTCTAGGCAACGAGGCAAAGGCTAAATTAATAACTCACAAGAAAGGTTTTATTTTGGCTATTGCAAGAAAAGGCAACAGGGGAAAAATTCATATAAAAACTACAGGCAAGAGGCAAAAGGTCAAATTTGATTATAATTTTTAAATTTAATTTACTATTATTTCAATTAAAGGACTTTGTTCTTTTGAGTGCATTCTTTGTGTTTGCGTTTGCCTTTAATTTCT
>Ga0193692_1000469_pt1 | contig 10103 bp, 9 predicted proteins | sample L3a1metaG_FD_144917 | JGI IMG/M metagenome (GOLD analysis project Ga0193692, IMG submission 144917) | Soil microbial communities from a riparian zone of the East river system, Colorado, United States - L3a1 | ecosystem: Environmental > Terrestrial > Soil > Riparian zone | place: USA: East River... | reverse complement strand
CTCTTCAGCCTTCTTGATCGCCTGATTGCCGACCAGCTTGGCCATCTCCATCATGCCCAGCTCGTAGTAGATGAACGCCAGGGTCGAGAACGCCTGCAGGTTGTTGCTATCGAGCGCCAAAACCGTCCGCAGGTGGCTGACCGCCTGCCCCACGTGCTGCCGCTTCTCCTCCTGCGATGAGGCGCGGCGCGCCTTGTCGCGCAGGATCTGCGCCAGGTTGTTGCGGGCCTCGACGGTGTGCAGGGGATCCGCCTCGATGGCGCGCGTGAACAGCGATTCTGCGCGGCCGACGTCGCCCTTCTTCCAGGCGATGTAGCCGAGGTTCGCGATGGCGGGGCCGTACTTCGGCATCCCTTCCCACACGCGCGCCGCCTCGTCCTCGCGCCCGCACTCCTGCAGGACCGCGCCCTGGTTGAAGCGCGCCTCGGGCAGCGAGGGGCTGGCGTCGGCCGCGCTCTTGAACGCCGCCGAGACGCTGCCGCACTCGCCGGCGGACAGGCCGTCCCCCTTCTTCGCCGACAGATAGCGCGCCATCGCGCCTTCGAACTCGCTCTTCTGGTCGGCGCTGATCTCCCGCTTCTTCTCCTTGGGGATGATCTGCTCCGCGCCCGGCTTGCTTTCACCGAGCAGCGCGCTTCCCCCGGACTTTGGTTCTGGCGCGGGCGCGGTACCGCAACCGGCCAGCGCCAGCCCGATGCCGCCCGCCAGCGTGGTCACGAGATGACCGATGTTCCTCTGCGTCGTCATTTGCCGGCTCCTTACTTTCCGCTCGTGGTGGCGGCGGCCACCGGACTCAGCTCTGAGATGACCGGCGTCGGCGACATGACCGTCGAGACATAACCCGCTTCCGGTTTGACCTCGGACGCCAGGGGGTAGTCAGACGGTTTCATCTGACTGAGCTCCCGTTCGCAGAGGCGTGACCACTCGTTGTACCAGGACTGGTCGGTCGCAGCCTTGAGGCACTTCTCGAAGCCCTCGACCGCCTTGGCCTCGATCGGCTCCGCCTTGTCCTCCAGCTGATCGCAGTAGATCTGGCGCGGCTGATTGCCCCACTGATCCATCTCTTTGAGGTCCTTCGGGATCTCCGCGGTGTAAAGCTGGCCGGCGAAGTCCTGGTAGATCTGGCCGACGCGCGCCGCCGAGGCGATGGTCCACTGCGCCTGCTTGAGGCCGAAGACCTCCAGGTACTGTGTGCGCGCCTTGTCCAGCGCCTTGGACTTGGTGTCGAGGTAGGCGGTGAACTTCTTCACCGACTCTTCCATCTTCTTCTTGGTCACAGCCTGCTTCTTCGCGCTGTCGTACTGGCTCGGGGTCTGGAAGTCGAGGTTCTCCGGGAACTTGATCTTCAGGAACTCCTCGTACTGCCGTTCGGCCAGGTAGAAGGCCGCGCCCGCGGCGGCGTAGGCGGCCGAACCGGCGCGCGCCTCGACGTCCTTGCCGGTGATCTTCTTGCTGGCCTCACCCTTGGCCCAGACCTTGAGGACGGCCAGGAAGTGTTCCTGCGCCTTGGCGGCTGGCGCCTTGCCGCGCTCGAAGAGGACAATCTTTGATTTGGTCGGCGGCCCGCACTGGGTGCGCAGCTTTTCTTTGATGCGCTTCTTCTTCCCCAGCTTCTTGTTCAGGTCGGCGATGACCTTCTGGCGGCCGGTGGCGGCGACGCGCTTGATCTCCAGGCAGGCACCGTCCTCGGACGCCTTGGGGCACGAATCTTTCCAGGCCATCTCGCCCAGACGGAAGTGCGCCAGGATCTGGCGGTCGGGTCCGCCCTGGGCGCCCCACTTCTTGAGGTAGTTGTCCAGGTGGCGGGCCAGCTCGGGGTACTTCTTTTCCTTCTCGTACACGTCCGCCATCTGGAAGAACACGCCGGCGGCGTCCTGCGGTTTGCGCGTGCCGTAGAAGCTGACGTACGAGTTCATGTCGGCGATGGCCTTGTCGGCCTCTCCCAGCCCGATGCGGAAGGTGGTCGCGTTACCCAGGGCGTCGGTCGCCTTCTTCTCGCCCGGGAACTTGTTGGCGAACTCCTCGTAGTGCTCGGCCGCCTTCGAGTAGTACGCCAGCTGGTGGTAACCAGCCGCGATCCGGAACAGCGCGCGCTGCGCCAGCGGATCTTTCGGGTGCGCCTTGATCAGCTCCAGGCGAACCTTGAGCGCCTGACCGACCAGGTGCGCGTTCTGGAAACACTGCCCCGCGTTCCACAGACGCTCGGCGTGCTTGGGGTGTTCCGGCAGCGCCTCGGCCGACGCCAGCATCGAACGGCCGCACTCCTTGAAGCTGTGCAGCTTCTCGTACTCGTGCCCTTCCATGTCGTAGGTATCGCTCTTCAGCGACACCATCTGCTTGCCGAACTCCGGATCCTTCATGAGGTTCGGCATCTCGAGGAACTTGTCGACCCACGCCACGACGTCCTTGGTGCGCCCCTGCGCGTTCAAAGAGTCGAGCAGCAGGTTGGCCGAATAGACCGCCAGCTCGTGTTCCGGATGTTTCTCGACGATCTCCTGGAACAGCTTCGAGGCCTCCTCGAAGTGGTTGTACTCGTAGAAGATGCGCGCCTTGCGGTACTTGATGACCACCAGCTCCGGCGCGTTCGGGACGTAGCGGATGTACGTGTCGAACGCCGCGATCATCTTCTTCTGGTAGTCCGGGATCGGGATCGGATCGTACTTGTTCTTGTCCTTGAACTTTTCCTGGATCGCGCGCGCGTCGCCGCCGAGACCGTGGTCGTCGACGTTCAGCGCGTTCTTCCAGGCCAGGACGGCGGCGTAGGCGGCGTCCTTGACGTACTTGCCCTTGGGGTTCATCTCCACGACTTTGGTGTACTGCTCGGCCGCGTCCTTCCAGTTCTCCAGCGTCCACAAGAGCTCGCCGTAGTAGAAGCCCATCTCGTAGGAGTCCTTGTCGCCCGGGAAGTGGTCGAGGAACTCCTTGTAGACGAACTTGGTCAGGGCATACGTGTCCTGGTTCTTGGTCTTCTGCGCCTCTTTGTGCCAGATCAACGCCAGCTCTTTGCTGGTGTCGTGGAAGGCGGTCTTGCACTCTTCCATCTGGTCCTTCTTGACGCCCTTCATCTGCGCGACGCGGTCATGAACGGCGCCGAGGCGCTGGACCTCCTGCACCTGATCGCGCTTGTTCCCGGCCGACAAGGTGTTGCGGACGATCTTGTTCTGCCACTCGCAGATGCGCGGTGACTCCATGTTGTTGGAGATCACCTTGCGGTAGACGCGCGTCGAATCGGGGAACTTGCCCTGCTCCCAGTACAGCTCCGCCAGCGCCTCCATCATCTTGGGCGCGAAGTCGCCGCCCACGCGCTGGAAGAACTCCCACGCCTTGTCGGGGCCGCCGACGTGCGCGTAGGCCTTGACGATGTCCTTCTTCGCCTCTTTCTCCAGCGCCTGCTTCTGGAGGCGGTTGACGTTGATCTTCCCCTCCTGGGTCATGCGCACGACGCCGACGAAGGTCTCGAGGGCGGTCTTGAAGTCGCCCAGGTTCACGAAGCACCACCCCTTCTTGTAGACCGCGTAGGGGTAGACGCTGGACTTGGGGAACTGCTCGACCTTCTCGTAAAAGCGCAGGGCGTTGTCCATCTCGCCCTTGTTGAAGAAGAACTCGGCGAACGACAGGTACGCGTCCGGGATGTACTTCGAGTTCGGGTAGTCCTTGATCAGGCGGTGGAAGAACTCGCGGGCTTGATCCTCCTTCTTCACCGACGTCAGCAGGTACGCCAGCTTGAAGAGGACCTCGTCCATCCGCTCGTACTTGCGGTACTTGGTCGCCGCGATGTAGGCCTTGACCGCCTCCAGCAACCACTTCTGTTCGTTCTGCTCGTGGACCTTCTGCTGGTTCTGCAGCGGCGGCTTCTGCGCGGGCGGCGACTCGAAGATCTTCTGATCCAGCGCACGCGCCTGGAAGCTGTAGTAGCGCTGCTTCTCGGCGTAGAGCTCGGCGACGCGGAACCAGAAGTCGGCCTTCTGCGGATCGTCCTCCCCGGTGACCGCCAGCAGGCGCCGCATCTTCGCGATCTGCGCGTCGACCAGCTTCTGGATCTGCTCCTGCTTCTGTTCGATGAACTGATCGATGGTGAGGACCGGGCCGGTCTCCTTCTTCTGGACCGGCGGCGCCGTCGGCTTGGTCAGGGTGGTCTGCGCGGTCGGCTTGACCTCGAGCTCCTGCTTCGTGTACCGGGCCTTGCCGCTGTTCGCGGCGGCCGGGGCAGGCGGTGGCGGTGGCGGGGTCGCGGCCTGCGCGGCTACCGGCGCGCACAACACCACGGACAGCGCGAGTGTCCGCGCGATCCCCTTGATCGCGCTGGAACGGAGGCGGCTTTGCCGCCGGAGATCCATCGTGGGAGGTCTGGAACCCTTTGAGGGTTCCAGGTTCAAAATTCCCTGCATCTGAATGGTCATGTTGGCCCCGCTGTTTCGTTCGCCCGAATGTTGAAAAGCGATGAACTAGAATTAGCGACCAGTCAAATGGGAACTATTTGGCGGGCGGCGGCGTCGCGTCAGGAACGGCGTTCTCGGGAGGCGCCTCGCCCGTGCTTGGCGCCCCTTCCGGCGCGTTGTGCTGACACCGATTTCGCACGCGAACACGATAGTAGCCGAGTTCGTCGCGCCAGTACTCACCGGTGAACGGCCAGATGTTGTGCTCGTCATCCACCCGGATTTCTTCGGCGCGCCGCTCGCTGCCGGTCTTCATGATCTGCTGTTCCTGGATGACTTCCTGTTCCAGGTTGCCCTTTTCCCCTTGCAGAATCTCGTACTCGATCTTGATGACGCGCTTGATCAACTGAGCCAGCTCGTCGGTCAGACGGTTGATGCGGCGCCGCGACAGGTCGCCGGCCTCGTTGACCGCCAGCGACCGCTGCAACGTGATGTCGGCGAACACCGTCTGCGCGATGTTGGTCGACTTCCAGGCGGCCTCCGCCTTGTCGTGCTGTTTCAGCTCGCGATCCAGCTCCTCGACGTACTGAAAGCGCTTGACCAGGCTCAAGTCGCTGAGGACGCCGCGCGCGGCGCGCTCGGTCTGCTGCGGCAACCCCGAGGTCCCGTTGCGGATCTTGGCCGCGACCTCGAACAGCGCCGTGTTGTCGGGCGTGCTGCTGATCAGCTTCTTGAGGTCTTGAAACAGCTGCGGGTAAACCGCGTTGAACTCGCCGATGGCCTCCGCCGCGCGATCGTAGAGGCAGTTGTAAAAGTAGATGGTCGCCTTGACGGTCAGCGCCTCCGCGATCGACTCGGGCTTGATGTAGTTCTCGAAGTACGGCGCCTGCAGCGTGTGGATGTTGCCGAGCGCCTTCGAGTACCCCTTCTGCTTCAGCATGAAGTTGGCCCAGGACGCCTCGAACAGGCTGTTGGCCCAGTCGTACGACTCCTGCGAGACGCGGTCGAAGTACTTGGTCGCCAGGTCGAACTGGCCAGTTGAATAGAAGGTCCGGGCCAGCGACAGGTTGGCCAGATCCTCGAACGGCTTGACCTTGGCGTCGCTGCTCTCGGCCGACGCGCGAAGCACCTCCTTGAACGATTCAACCGCCGGCTTGGCCTTCAGCTCGCGGACGTGGGTAGCGCCTTCGAACAGCTTGGCCTGGACGTAGAACTCGCTGGACGGCGGCACGGTCGCGAACAGCGACACCGACTCCTTGAAATTCCCCTTCTGGTAGTAGAACTTCCCGAGGAGGAAATAGAGCTCGTCGCGGACCTTCTCCAGCGCCGGCTGATCCAGCTCGGACCGCTGGTATTTTCCGATCTTCTCCAGAATGCCGGTCGAATCGGGGAGCTGCCGGGACAGCGACGCCAGCCACTTGAGGGTGGCGTTGTAGTAGGCGTGGGTTGGCCCTTTTTGAACCACCTTGTCGAAGTACGACAGCGACGCCGAGTAGAACTTCATGTTGTAGAGGGCCTTGCCCATCCAGAACTCGGCCTTCTGCTTGTTGCCCTCGCTGTCGCCGGATTCACCCTCGATGACCTTGTTCAGCTCGATCGAGGCGGAATAAAAATCCTCGCCGTCGTACAGCTTGAAGCCGCGTTCAAGAATCTTGGAGGGCTGATCTCCCGCGGCGGCGCCGTCAGGCTGGAAATCCCCCTTCTTTTTCTTCGCCGCCAACGCGGTCGCCGAGAACGAAACCAGAAGTCCGGTCAGAAAAATAGCGACTGCGCGATTGCGGCTCATGTGCAGACCTCGTGGGTGAAGCGCCGGGCGGTCGTGACGGTGGGCCGGCGATCGCGGTGCGTTTCCGTTGACTACAGTTCCTTACTTAGCCTTACAGAGACGTGGAGAGACGTGTGAAAGCACACCCTAAAACCGGGCCATGCTATGCAACGCGATCCGCTGTGTCAAGTGGGACATTCAGGTGGGTTGGCAGGCCCCAGGGGCCGAAAAATACAGGAATTGACGCCTACTTAACAACCAACGTTTAACGCGTGAGGTTCCCAGCTTCGCGCTTGACAGGTATGGTCCCGTAGGTAACATGGCGCGGCCTTCACGGGCCGGAGCGGGTGACGATCGACACGCGCGTGCCCCGTCCCCAAAGAGGACGTAAATCACAGGACCCAAGGAGTCCCCTATGAGGTTGTCGTCTCCCGCTCGATTCGCTCCACTCGTCTTCTTGCTGGCATTTGCAGGTAATGCGGGTTGCGAGAACAAACACATCGGGCGTCCGTGCGAATTGAACGTCAAGGACGATGGTGGCGATCGCGGCGCCGGCGCCACGTCGACCATCAACGACCAGGCGCTGGAATGCCCGACCCGAATCTGCATCCTGCCGCCCGGCGAAAAGACAACCGACACCGGGCCTTACTGCACGTCCGACTGTTCGTCCGACGATGACTGCGCCGATGGCGAGACGCGCGGCTCGTCCGGCACCGACAAACGGTGCAAGACCGGCTACGCCTGCGCCGTCGCCACCACCGTGGGCGATTTCTGCTGCCGCAGAATGTGCATCTGCCACGACTTCGTAGAGACTCCCGTCGGCGGCTTCCAGACCCCCGCGGTCTGCCGCCCCGGTCAGACCAGCTGCAAGAACGTCAAATAGACGTCCGATCTCGCAAGGCTTGCCCTCTCCCAGGCCCTCTCCCGCCAGCGGGAGAGGGTTCACCGGATCCGGTCCCCTCGCCCCCGAAGGGGGAGAGGGTTAGGGAGAGGGGTCCGGCGCCTCTCAGGGTCCCGTCAGATCGAACGCGTTCGGGACGTGAAGGAGCGTGGGTGGCGTGGCGCCGTCCTCGTGGAAGGTGACGGCGACGACGTCGAAGCGGTAGGCGGTGGCTGGTGGAGGGGCGTCGTTCAGGTAGAGGCGGGCGGTGCGGATGATCTGGGCGCGCTTCTTGGGCGTGATTGATTCGAGGGGGTGGCCCTGGGATTCGCCCGTGCGCGAGCGAACCTCGACGAAGACGCAGGTGCCGGCGTCGTCTGCCACGACGTCCAGCTCGCCCTCGGGACGGCGCCAGTTGCGCGTGACGATGCGCAGGCCGGCGCGTTCCAGCAACGCGACGGCGAGATCCTCGGCGTGTCTCCCCGTGCCGGGCCGCGAGGAGAGGGGCGTGACTTAACCCTCGGTGGGAGGGGTCGAGGGCGGGGTCGCGGGACCCGGCGAGGGCTCGCTAGCGGCGGCGGCAGTGCCGCCAGCGGCGGCGATGTCGAGGGCGCTCTTCTCGCCGCGGATGCGGGCGGCGCGTCCCTGCAGGCCGCGCAGATAGTTGAGGCGGGCGCGGCGGACGTGGCCCTTCTGCACGATCTCGATGCGCTCGATGCGCGAGGTGTGAACCGGGAAAATGCGCTCGACGCCGACGCCGTACGAAACCTTCCGCACGGTGAACGACGCGCGCGAGCCGCCGCGGTGCTGTCCGATCACCACGCCCTCGAACACCTGCACGCGTTCCTTGTCGCCTTCCTTGATGAGGGTGTGCACGCGCACGCTGTCACCCGCACGGAAGTCGGGGATATCGCTGCGCTGGTAGGACTTTTCGATCTCTCGGATCAAGGGGTTCTGGCTCATGGCGGGGCGTTATTCCTAGACGGAGCCGCCCCCGGAGTCAAGGGGCGTGGGGGCGGGTCGTGACGTCAGGACCCGCAATTCACGAGGTTTTGTCGTCGTCGGTGGCCAGCAGGCGCTGTTCTTCCTCGGTCAGCGGGTGGGCGGCCAGGAGGTCGGGGCGGCGTTCGCGCGTCCGCCTGAGCGCCTCGCGGCGGCGCCAGCGGGCTATGACCTGGTGGTCCCCTGACAGGAGCACCTTGGGGACGGCCGACCCCTGCCAATCCTCGGGGCGCGTCCACTGTGGGTACTCCAGCCGGTTGGCCGAAAATGACTCGTCGGTCGCCGACGACCCGCAGCCCATGACGCCCGGAACCAGCCGTGCCAGCGCCTCGATGATGACCGCTGCGGCGACCTCGCCGCCGGCCAGGACATAGTCGCCGATGCTCAGCTGCTCGTCGCACAGGCGCGCGCCGACACGCTCGTCGACGCCTTCGTAGCGGCCGCACACGAAGGCTACGCGGGGCAAGGCCGCCAGTTCGCGGGCGCGTCGCTGATCGAACAGCTGGCCCTGGGGCGTAAGCAGGATCCGGTGCGCGGGGCCGCGGGCCTGCGCGATCGCGTCCAGCGCCCCGGCCACCGGTTCGACACGCAGGATCATCCCCGGCCCGCCGCCGTAGGGGGTGTCGTCCGTCGACCGGTGGCGGCCCTGAGCGTGGTCGCGCGGGTTGGTGCGGTGGACGGCGATGAGGCCGGCGGCGATCGCCTTTCCCAGCAGCGAGCCGCGCAGGAACCCGTCGAACATCTCGGGAAAGAGCGTGACGATTTCGAATTCGAGCAAAGGGTTTCCGTCGGCGGCCATCGGCTATCCGTTTTGCCCGGCGTCCCAGGTGACGGTTATCGTGCGTGCGGGAGCGTCCACCGTCTGAACGAAATCGGGAACCAGGGGAATGAGGAGGTCACCCGGTACGACCACCATTATGTCCTGGGCGCCGTTCCAGAAGGTTTCGCCGACGGTGCCGAGGCGCGTGCCGTCGGTGTTGACCACGTCGCACCCGACCACGTCCTCCACGTAATATTCACCGGGGCGAAGTGGCGGCAGCGCGCTGCGCGGGACCCGGACCACGCTGAGGGTCAGCGCCTTGGCCGCCTCGGGTGTGGTCACGCCTTCGAACGCGACCAGCAGGCGATCGCCGGCCGGGCGGCAGGAACGCAACCGCAGCGAGGACCGACGCCCGTCGCGTTCCAGCAGCAGGGTGTCGCGGCCGCCGCCTTCCAGCCACTCATTGGCGCTGGCGGCGTTGAAGGGCCGGAGGATCAGCTCGCCGGCGAGGCCATGCGGTTTGCCCAGGACGCCGACCGGCAGCGTGTCGGGATCGTACGTGCTTACGCGCTGTTCCACGCGCGCGGGACCCGGTTTTACTCGAGGATCTCGAGGATCACACGGCGGCGGGTCTTGGCCGAGGCGGCGGACAGGATCGTGCGCAGCGCCTTGGCCGTGCGGCCCTGTTTGCCGATGACCTTGCCGAGATCCTCCTCGGCCACCTTGAGCTCGAACACCAGGGCGTCCGACTCTTCGATCTCCTCGACCTCGACCTCCTCGGGGCGGTCGACGAGACCGCGGGCGAGGTAGTCAACCAGCTCGCGCAGGGAGGGCTGGGCACCGAGCGGTGCGGCGCCGCGATCACCGTTGCGTGGGCGTTCGTCGCTCATGTCGTCGCTCCTGCTGAAGGGCGCACGGTGGTGGTCAGGCGGGCTTGGCCGCCGCCTTGGCGCGTTTCGGCTTGGCGGCTACGGGGGCAGCGGGCGCATCGGAGGGGGCAGCCGAGCGACGCTTGTCGCGAATCAGCTCGCCCACAGTCGGGCTGGGCAGCGCGCCGACCGACAGCCAGTGCTGCAGGCGCTGTTCGTCGACGCGGAACTCGACCGGGTCGCGCAGGGGATCGTAGACGCCCAGCTGTTCGATGAATCGCCCATCGCGAGGGGCGCGGCGATCGGCAGCGACGACGCGATAGAACGGAACCTTCTTGCTGCCGGCGCGAGTGAGACGAATGGTGACGGACATCAGTTATCCCTTGTTAATGCTTCGAAAAGCGAGTGCGGGAGGCTATCGGCCGGGGGGCCGCATGTCAAGGTCAAGGAC
>Ga0193692_1000468_pt1 | contig 10110 bp, 6 predicted proteins | sample L3a1metaG_FD_144917 | JGI IMG/M metagenome (GOLD analysis project Ga0193692, IMG submission 144917) | Soil microbial communities from a riparian zone of the East river system, Colorado, United States - L3a1 | ecosystem: Environmental > Terrestrial > Soil > Riparian zone | place: USA: East River... | reverse complement strand
AGGGGCATTGTTTGCGGATTGCGGCGGCGGGAAAGTTGGTGATGATTTAATGTGGGCAGCATGCGCCGAGCCAGCTCCAGCGGAATCCGAAAGCGAGTCACCTCCTCCTCCGGTCACTGGTCAATTGATTGTAACGTCAACGGATTCTCAGCTTTCAATTGTTGGTTTGGTAAATGTCACGAATACGGATATTGATTACCCGGTTACGGCAACCGTTGACTTTGGTACCTGGTATAATTTCAATGGCGGAAATATTCAGGTAAATCTTTCAGCTCAGGCGGATGGATTCTGCAGGCTTTTAAAAAATGGCGTTCAGATAGATATTAAACCATTTACCGAGTTTCAGGGCTTTGTTACTTTTACAGGGGTTCCGGCTTATGTGCAGGGAGATATTATGGAAATAAATGTCCAATTGACATAAACATTTAAAAATGAAAATGATCCCGGCCGGCACGTCAGCGGCTAATCAATACAGGTCTTTCGCTCACAATTGCCTCAGAAATGCAGCATGTGAGCAGCCTTATACAGCGCCTTTGCCGTCGGTTTCAGCTATGCAGTTATATGTCGATTTCGGCACTGTTCAGCCGATAACAATGGAGTTTACTTTCATTGATACCTGCAATAATACTACTGAACAAATTTTCCCCGCTCAATATACGGTCGGTCAGACTCCGGAGGGCGGTTGGTATGGCGTTTTCCGGGAATTCACAGATCCGGGAGCGAGTTTTACGGCTTTTGTAATTCATTTATCGATCAACGGAGGTTCCAATACTTATTTTTCAGAAATGCTCAGTACGGAGCCTTGCGGTCCTTTAATGAAAATAAAATCATGTCACCCGGAGGGCGCAACAACGACCGGCTTTGATGTAAACGGGGTTTATTACGGGTTGCCGCAAGGGTCATTTTTAGGGACAGGAATAAGGTATTGGCACATTGCCTATGTGAGATACGGGAAATTAAGGGAGCTCAGCGACAAAGCGACTTTTAAATCAAACCTATATTCTAATTTTCGTACGACGGTTGAAAAACTGCATTTAATCCAAACAGAATTAGTTCCGAAGTGGTATAAAAACGTATTGCTCGCAATTTATTCTAGGGGTGCGGTTTCAATAGATGACGGCCAAAATTATTTGGTCAGCGATCTTGCTTTCGAGGCTTTGAATGATGATGATTTAACCTGGAAACCATACGCTCAGGTAAAAGAAACTTTCCGGTTGTTCTATGGTTGCGACGATGCCCGTTGTGAGGAGTGCTGTAATCCAACTTTAATCAGCGTACAAATAAACGACGGGCCTCCGGTTAGTAATTCCAGCCAGGGACCTTCAGAGCCACCTCAAACGGGTTGCCTGAGAGTGATATTTCAGATTAGCGGCTCCGGTCCGTGGGCAATTGGCGGCTTAATGTGCGACGGTCACCCTATGGCAATGGAGGGCGTGGTTGGTGATGGATTAGCGCCGTTGCCGCTTTGCGTTCAATTCGATTCACTTACCGGAATTGAAGGGCCGGTTTCAATAATATTCACTGAGCCTTGTCCGAATGATTGTGTTATTTATCGCAATCCTTCAGCAACAGAAAATACAACCGGAATCACTTATAGGGACTGCGCAGGGGTATGGCACGAAGATATTATGTTGTTACCTGGAGAGGAAATTTGCGCCCGTCGCTCTTGGGTTATCGGGCCAACTACCGGCGTACAAGGACCGGGCTCCGGGACACTCGTTGAGGTTGGTTTCTGCGGATCTTTCCCGGATGAAAGTGAGGCAGCCTCGTCAAGCGGGTCAGGCGGAGGTAGTGAACCTCCTGCAGCAGAATGTTGCGATCCTATTTTAACCGACGCAACAACTGAAACAACGATACCCGACGGTTCATTGCCGGGTGGCGATTCAGGAAGTGAAAGTGTAACGCCAGTTTGCTGCACTCCGTTTATTTTAAGCGCAACAATTGAGACAATAGATGATGAGTCAGGAAGTGGTAGTGATTCGGGGGTTGATCAAATTGAGGTTTTTCTGGATGGCGTTCACACAACAGCAACGGAGGATCTAACCGATCAGGCAGGAGTAATTTCAGCCCTCCCGTTACTTAATGTAACTGATTTTTCATTCCAGATGGATCTCAGTGAGGTTGATTATATGGTTAGCGTGGTTCTGTTGAAACTAGGAGGGATTGATTCAGCAACCGACTATTTGATCGGCGGAACTGCAGGCTCGCCAATTTGGTCTGGTGAGGTCGATATGGGAACACACTGGCGGGTTTATATAGTAAATTCCGTTTCAGGGTATTTATCAGGCGGTACAATTACGATCACTTCAAATCCAATAACTCCACTTAGATTGATTTACATGACTGATCAATCAGCAAATTCTTTATCTGATTGGAATACTCTTTTTGATACCGCAACAAATGCAGATACGCCTTTTGATGATGTGCAATACAGTCCTGATGGCTTAACCGTCGATTTATTCGGGCATACGAACCTGACAATAATAAATGTTTTCGAAACAAATCTTGAAATATTAAAGGTTTTGGATTTTTCAAGTCAGGTAGTTTCGCTAAGTGGAACATTTGCCGGTGCGGAGAGTTTGACAGAGGTTCGTTTTCCTGGTTGCCTAACATTTCAGGCAAACAGTTTCCTTAATGCCACACTACTCACTGATGTTTACGCTCCGCTGGTTATAAATGCAAATTCTCTATGTTTTTATGCTTGTGTCAATCTTATTTCAATTTTACTTCCCGCTTGTACGACGATAGATAATTCCTGCTTTGCTTTTTGTTCAGTTATTCAAAATATAGATTTACCTGTATGTACTTCGATACAAAACGGGTTTAATTTCAGAGGTATTGGAGACGGGGTAAATCCGATCACAATCAATACACCGATGGCGGCACCTTATGGCGGAACAAGCGGGGACGATAGCGTCTTTTTAGACACAACAGGCCAGACAATAACGATTACTTTACCAAGCAGTGAGACAGGAGACGGCGATATCACAACGGTTTCCGGAGCAAATTCAGTAACATTAATTCCTGTATAAAATGGCAACAAATCAGATAACGATAATTTTTTCGCCATGTAGTCCAGTTCCGGCCAATGGATACCGGGTATTTTACAGGGAGGTCGGCGATGTTTCATTCATTGAATGGCCGTTTGCTTTTACTTCAAGCCCTATCGTTTTTGAAGTTGATGGCCCGGTCGATCAGCTTTACGATGGCTATATAATTTCTGATTGTGGTGACACTTTCGGGCCTCCTGTTCCTTGGGAAACGTCATTGCCAGGAAGTGGCTCAGGGGCTTGTTGTGATCCGACGGTGATCGATGCCGAGGCCGAAACAATTATCCCGGATGGCTCAGGTAGTTCGTCAGCGGGCGGGGAATTTTTACGTTTGGTTTTCAATGTGAATATGTCCGGAGAAAGTTTAAGCGATTGGAACACGTTTTTTGGAATTGTAGATTTTACAGACGTTGTTTATTCAGCAGGAGGCACCGTTGTCGATTTGTACATTGCAACAACGTTTTCAATTCAGTCCAGTCTTTTTGAAAATAATACAACAATCGTCAGAATATTAGATTTTGCAGAGAGTGTTGTCGGCATTGAAGATTCAGCATTCAGATTGTGTACGTCTCTTTTAGAAATTGATTTGCCTGTATTAGTCACTATTGGAGAAACAGCATTTTTCCAATGTAATTCTGTAACTGATGTCAATATCCCATTACTTACCGACGTTTCGGTACAGGCATTTGCAGGTTGCACAAATCTTGCAAATTTAACTGCTCCAATGGTCACGATTGTAAGAATTGGGGCCTTTACGGGTTGCGGAATTATTTCAATTAACTTCCCGAATTGTATAACGGTTGAGGATTCTGCATTTAGCGGACTGCCCAATTTAACGTCCTTAAATTTACCAAATGTTACCTCCATAGGGGATGATAGTCTTTCATTCCTGGCCTCACTTTCTGTTTTAAATTTACCGTCATGTATAACCGTCGGGCTGAGTGCTTTCCGGTTTAATAATGCTCTGACAGTTTTAGGATTGCCAGTTTGTTCTGACCTTGGAGGGACCTTTGGAGATGACGAGGTATTCAATTTTGTGGCTGGTTGTAATATAGTTTTTACACTCAAAGCAGCAACTGCCGGCGATACTGATGTTTCAATTTTACAAGCAAATAATTCAGTTACTTTAATTTTGGTATAATGGCAACTAATCAAATAACGATCACTTTCACAACCTGCACACCGACTCCTATTGAGGGATATTTAATATTTTATAGGCCAATTGGAGGTATTGGAACTTACAGGGTAGCGGGTCCTTTTTCATCCAGCCCGGCTGTTTTTACCGATGAGTTGGACGGTGACGGGCAAGAGTATGAAGGCTACATAATATCGCATTGTGGCGGTGGAGTGTTTGGAAATGATATCCCATTTGATACAATCGTCGGGCCTCTTATTGGCAGCGAGGGCGAAAGCGACTCAGCGCCGCCTCCGGATGAGTTTTTCAGCTTTACGCCATTGACCGAGGATTATTCCAGACCGTTCGCGGGTTCTTTCCGTTGGAATGAAAATAGCGGTGCACAAATTGTCGGAGGGGTTCAGGAGCCATTGAATTATTACAGAAGGTTTGACCCGATGGATTTTGGGAATAGTGCGAGCGGGGTTTATAACTGGACAAAATTCGATGATCGGGTAAAAGAGGCAATAAACGCAGGGCAAACTTTTTCTTTCGGAGTAATGACGCTTTACCCCGATCCTGACTTTGGAGGGTTCAACATAATAAACGAGAATTATGTCGGCTTTGATGATAATACCTCGGCATCGAATACCGGGCATTCTGTTTTGCCTTCATGGGTTTTAAATACTGTTCAAAAATGGGTTGGACCTTCAGGCGATTGGAATGTTTACTATTCAGATCCCGTTTATGCAGCTTATTTAAACGAATTATACGGCGATATAACGGCTCATATTAATTCGACTAGCTATGTTGCTGCAAGCGGTCCGCATGCCGGGCAGACGGTACAGTTTGCCGACGTGATCGAGTTTGTTGACGTTCGTGGCGTTGGTTCTTACGGGGAATGGCATCATGCCAATTTCTTAAATCCTGGTCAAACCATTGATGATGATTTCCCGGCTGGAGCTTTTGGTTCAGCCTCAGATTTTAATGCAATTATTGATGCTCACGTAAACCAGTTTACCGATTGGCCGCTGGTTATCATTTTCAATTCTTTTGATCACGAAATGTTGCCTCATACAAGAATTCCGAATGCCGTTGGAGTGCATGCCATGACTGTTCAAAACGATTGGGGACCGCTTGGATATCGAAACGACCACTTTGCAGATTGGTTCCCCTCGTCCTCTGGATATTACGACAATCAATACCAACAATTGCACCCGGAGGAGTTTTCTCCTGGCGTGGATATGTCCGATGTGATCATGGCGAGGTATTTACTATCTCCGATCATCGGTGAATTTCCGGGCGGACCAAGCGACGGTGAATGTGGCTCGCCTTTCTGCGAGGCTCCTGACGAGGCCGCTTTTTATCACTATGCAATGGAAGGTAATGGCAACTTTGGAGGCTCGCCAGGGGCAAATGCGGCGGTCCAGGAGGGTTTTGCAGTCAGTGGGCATATCGTGAGGCCAACGGGCGGAGGATTTTCACTTACTGACACGAATTTTTATATTACAATTGATTGGGCAAACTACGGGTCAGCGCCGAGCTATGATAAAAGTTTTGTAACGACTTTTGAATTGAGGAGCGGGGCGTCGGTTGTTTGGACAGCGCCAAGTGATTTCAATGTTTTCCGTTTCTTTGGCACTCATACCGAAATCGATGCTTATGCAAGGCCAGCACTCGGGGCAGGAACTTATGAGTTGTTTATTACCTTCCCGGACAGTAGAGGAGGTTATCGGGCGCCATTCCCGTTGGGGATTGAGGGGAGAGTTGACGGGGCTTATAAATTGGCTGATGTTGTTTTTGATGCTTTGCCATAAAAGGCTTTAATTTTGTTGAAGTTGGATTTTTCATTTGTAAGAGAAATTGGTTTAATAATCGGCCGCGTTATTCTTAACGTGGCTTTTTTCTTACCTTTCTTTTTTTTCACAACAAAATTTAATTTTTATGATGACATTTCAACAGCTAAACCAACATGCTGACACCTTAGACGAACAAGGATTATTTAACGAACAGGGACTTGCAGCGGCGGCGGACGATGGCGATTTAATGAGTAAGGTTTGCGGCGTTTACAAAAAAGTTCGTCCGTTTTTGGAAGTGGTAACTAGCCTGTTCTTTATTCCAAAGAAATGGAAAACACCAATTTTGACATTGATGGCGGTAATGGATGGGATTTGTCCGGACACTACTGAATAATTTTTGTACATTTATTTAGTCTTTCATACCAGTTATATTCACAAAAGGTCGGTTATCCTCTCCGGCCTTTTTTTATCCATTATCACAAGAATATTTTTGAAAATTAGATAAAATGCCGTAACAAACTATATTTGTATAGTCATTCACACCTTTCGCCTCGCAACTGGCTCAAGCTGCAAACGGTATCAAATCTTTTTACTTCAAAAATTATTTATATGCCATTATTGACAGCTCCGGCCTGTAATCCAACTCTGGATTGTCCGATCGTAGAGTTTCCGCAATCAACCGCAACCTGCGAGGGCGAGTTATCGGTTGGCGGTATTAATGATGTTTATTTTATTCCTTGCACTCAAACATTGAGTGAGGCTAATCTCCTCGACCTCGGTTGGTGGTCAGATATGATCGACGGATCTTTCCCGGCTGCAACCCTCGGCAAGTTGGGAGTAGGTTTAGGCTCGATAACAAAGAAAGGCGACAAAAAAGAAAGGGTTGCCTCCTGCAAGGTTGAGCAGGTCGTTCAAACTACATGGGCGTTGACCTATGTTTTAAAAGTTTTCGATAAAACGTCCGCCAGGGTCACCAACGAACAGATTACAACTTTAATAAGCCGGGCCAGCAATTTCCTTGCAATAGCCCGCATGTGCGACGGTGAAAACACTGTTTTGCCGATCGGAACTTTCACGGTTTCCGATTTCAACTGGACTGTTCCGGATAACTTCGAAGAATATCAGTCAATCACTTTGGAAATTTCCTGGGTTGAGCTTGGTTTGCCGCGGACTTATGACGTGCCAAACCTGTCCAGCGTTTTGCCTAAGTCGTAATTTTTAAATTTTGTGATCAGCGAGCCGCTCGGATTTGTTTCGGTGCGGCTCCCTGTTCTTAAAACCGATTTACATGCCAATCCCCGCAGAACAGATTCCGATACTGATTAAGCAATCCGAGATTCAAAAATTACCTGGCTGGAAAAAGGATTATTTTGAAAAAGTCGCCAAGGCTTTACAGGTTCACACCAAAGGCCAGCTATTCTCTAAGGTTGACACTCTTTTCCCAAATGAACACCCGGACAGCAAAGCGCACTGTATTGCGACCTATGAGCCTATCACAAAAAGCTCAATCTGGAAAGGTATCAACAACTTATTGAGAATTTTTTCGTCGAGTTCTTTTTCGATCAACGTCGGAGACGAGCTAACGAAGTGGTTGGAGGATTACGAAACGGACGGGCACAACCTTTTAAATTATTTTTTGCAGGAATGGGTACATAAAGCGGTTGCCGAAGATCCAAACGGCCTTTTTGTTATTTACCCGCCTGACTATGCAGACGAATATGACTTCTGCCCGGTTCAATGGGTGCGGTCATCAATGATCAAAAGCCGCACAAAAGACGCTATTAGCTTTATTTCTGAAAATGATAGTGAGGTTGAATATTTGTATGAAAATGTTACAACTCATAGGGAGGTTTTTCATGACGTTTCCATTGATAGCATGAACGCAAGAACATGGACAGAAACGACATATAATGAAAGGCTGAAAGTGAAAGTTATTAAGGAGGTCGTTCACCTTTTTACGGTTGACGGATTTATCATTTACAAAAACTCGGGTAAAAATCAATACGAGACCACAACGGTAAATTTTGCAGAGCCTTTGAGCCAGTTACCGGTATTTGCCGGCGGAGGTCCCGTTGCTGATAAGGCCGATCAAATGCTTTATGAAAGTTTTGTGCAACCTTTTGTTCCTTTTGGAAACCTGGCTTTACTTCAACACCGAAACCATAGGGCAGTAGATTTGCAGTTTTCATACCCTCGTATGAGCGAGTTACAAATTCCTTGCGACAATAAAGGCTGTTCGGGTGGGCTGGTAAAATGTGATAAAACAGTCAGCTCAACAGGATTCACGAACTGCCCTAGCTGTAAAGGCCGTGGCTTCGTTACTGTACAATCACCTTACAAAGTATATCAGCAACGATATGACCCCAATGACGCTAACGAGAATGCCCATTTAAAGACTGACCCGGTTAAGTTTTTCAGCCCCGACGTTGGAATTATTGAATATTCGAAAGATGCCTGGAAAGATTATTTAGTTATGGCTGAGGAATCGATTTTCGTCATGCAGAAGATTAAAACGGGAAACGTTCAGAGCGAGAAGTCAAAAGAAATAGACCTCGATGACCTTTACGCATGGCTTCTGAATATATCAAAAGTGTTTTACAACAATTTGCGGATGCTCTTGCAATGTTTGGAGGATTACATGAGCAGAAACCCGATGAACGTTTCAGTAGAGCGGCCTTATTCCTTCGCCATACTGACCGAGGCCGAGGCATTTATTGCTTTGAATGAGATTTTAGTTAGCAAAGCACCTATTTTCATAAAGGGAAATCAGGTTGACAACTTTGTGAATAAGTTCGTTAGCAAGGATAGCCCGGTCAATAGGGCCTTAGCAGTTTTAAAACAATATGATAAGCTGCTATTTTATGATGATCAGCAGGTAGCTGGCCAAAAGGCATCGAATTCGATTACTCAGGAAATGGTAACAAAGCACGTCTTAGCTTATCCATCTTTCCTAAAATTATACATGCAGGACAAGAACTTAATTTTTGAGACTGATGAGGCTATCATGAAAAAGCTCGACAAAGAGATTGCCAGCGATGGCGTAGCCGCTCCGGGTGCTGATTTTAAAGCGTCAATTCTTGGTCAATTGGAAGGTGCAAACCCTCTCAGGACAAGCGTCGGAGGTTTAACCGGCATGATTGAAGTAGTTAAGGCGGTTGCATCTGGAGTATATGATAGGACAGCAGCGGCGAAATTAATTTCTGACCGTTTCGGAATAACCGAGGAGCAAGCCCTAGAACAATTGGGCTTTCCATCCGTAACACCACAGGAGGTTAAAAAAGTAGCTGCATTAACATGACCCCGGAGGAGTACATAAAAAAGCTAAATGAGCTAAAAGCCGCAGGCGAGCGGGCAATGTTGGCGAAATTACCGGCCATTGAAAAGCAGGCTCTCGATATTCTCCGAGACTTCATTGATGAAAATCTGGACACCAAAGACGGCAACTTTGTGGTGAATGATCGGGCTGTTCGGGCGATCAATATGTTTTCAGATGTGTATTTAAAGGCTGTTTCAGAACTTTCGGACTATAAAGGCAGCGTTGGTAAGTTCCTGAAAAACTTTAAGGATTTGGGTACGCTGATGAATGAATTTCATAAGTCAAATGGCGTCGATGTAAAGCAGGCTAAATTGGGAGCAGCTCAGGAAATAGTTACAAATGAAATAATAAACCGATACAGTGAGAATGGGCTTAATCCGGGATTTGTGCAGCCATTACGGGAGCTTTTGTTTAACAACATAACCGGAGGGTTAAACAAAACCGAGGCTATGGCTCAGCTAAAAGATTACATTGAAAGCGGCAAGGACAGCACCGGAAAACTTGGGCGGTATTTGGAGCAAACCGCGCAGCAGGGCGTTGATAGTTACGAGGGTGCAGTCAACACGAGGATAATGCAGACTTTTAAGATCAATACCTATGTGATGAGTGGCTCGCTCATTGCAACCAGCTCGCCTCAGTGCAGGTTTGCTATAAAAGAATTGGGCGGAATAATTGATCGAAAGGATTGGCCGAAACTGAAAGCTATGGCTGAAAATAACGGGTTAATGGATAATACTACTTTCGATAATTTGCCTCTGCAACGCTTACATTGGAACTGCAGACATAGTTTTTCTCCTATAACTTTGAGCGATAAACAAAGAAAAAAATTAC
>Ga0193692_1000467_pt1 | contig 10133 bp, 8 predicted proteins | sample L3a1metaG_FD_144917 | JGI IMG/M metagenome (GOLD analysis project Ga0193692, IMG submission 144917) | Soil microbial communities from a riparian zone of the East river system, Colorado, United States - L3a1 | ecosystem: Environmental > Terrestrial > Soil > Riparian zone | place: USA: East River... | reverse complement strand
TGGTCGCTGCCCCTGCTTGCGGCGACGTCGAGGGTCAACAGGCGCCCAAACCGGTCATGGTCCGCGGCGGCGGCGTCGGCATGGGTCCCATCAGCGGCGTGATAAACGTCTTTGTCCTCGACGATGACACGGACAAGCCGATCGCCGGCGCGGCCGTGCGGGTCGGGCCCTCGGCGGCGGCCATGCCCTGTTCCGTCGTCACCGACTCCACGGGGCTGGCGATCTTTGACGGCAAGAGCTGCGCCGGGCTCAAGGGGCCGCAATCCGTGACGGCGTCAGCCGGCGCCTATGCGCCCGCCACCTGGATCGGGGTCAACGGAGCCAACCTCACGCTCAGCCTGCGGGCCAGCGCCCGGTCCACCGTCGAGACAGCGACGGCGCAGGGGACGATCGACAAGTGGTCAACGTTGCCGGAGCCGGCGATGAACCACAGCACGCTGGCGGTGATCCTCTATTCGCAGACCCACGACCTCGGTGATCGCGCGAACGAGATCCAGCAGGGTAAACGATCGGTGAACGCGGGCATCCTGGGCGCCATCGACATCCCCGCCAACGTCTGCGTGCGCAACGTCCTGGTCGACGACTGCAGCTGGAAGATGACGACGCGCACCGGGCGCCAGGCGCACTACGCGGTGATCCTGGACCAGGACACCAAGGGAACGCCCAACAACGACGCCGACGACACCTTCACCGTCACCGGCTGGGCGGTCAAGACCGGTTTGACGTTCAACGCCGGCCAGACCGCCACCGGCGAGGCGCTGTCGCTGCTCGCCGACGCTGACATGACCACGATGACGATGGCCTTCGCCAGCGCGCCCGCCGGCCTCGACGACGTGGCGGCGCTGCCGCTGATCGAGCTCGGCGACGACGGGCGTATCATCATCGCAACGCCGCGGCTGGATCCCATGACGCCCACGGCGCGGGTTCCCAGGCTCACCGGATCACTTTCTGGAGGCCGCTACGACGTCCTCGGCATCGCGCAAGATGCAAAAGACAAGAGCCAGCCGGCCACCTTGACCTGGCTGCGCGCCGTGAACGTGGCCAGTCCGGTGATGGTCAGCTGGCGGCGTCGGCGGGAACCTACTCGTTCGCGGCCGTGATGGGGGCGAACGTGCACGGCGCCGACTTCGAGACCATGGACGGATCGCGGCTGTGGTCGGTGACGTTGTTCGACAACTCGACCTCGTTCACCTTACCCGGGCTTTCACCTGACCCGCTGCCGGCCGGAATGGTTCGCATGAAGGTCAACGCCATCGAGATCCCGGGTGTCGACCTCAACAACGTCGCCTTTGACGATCTCGCCGACAAGCTGACCCGGCTTTCGTCCAATGAGCTGATATTTACACGCTAAATCCGGCTTTCGCTTAGTCGCCGCAAAAGCGTACTGTCAATCGCAGATGCGCGGCGGCGCGACCTTCGATATGCTGGCCCGTCATGCCAGACAGGTCCCACGACCCGGCGGCGGAAGCGGCGTTGCGCGCGAGTGAAGCGTACACGTCGTCCGTCATCACGTCGGCGCTTGACGGCATCGTGACCTTCGATGACGAGGCGCGCATCATGGCGTTCAATCCGGCCGCCGAACGGATGTACGGCTATCGTGAGGCCGACATTCTTGGCAAGTCGCTGCTGGAGCTGATGGTGCCGCCGTCGGGCCGCAAGCGGCAGGCGGCGAACCTCGCGCGCTGGGTCGAGACCAAGCAGACCGGCGTCCTGCTCCCGCGACAGGAGCTGGCCGGCATGCGCGCGGACGGTTCGCGATTCCCGATCGAGCTGACGCTGGTGCGCCCGCCCGAGCGCCCGTCGCTGTACGTGGCGTTCATGCGCGATCTCACCGACATCAAGCGCATCGACGCGGAACGGCGCCGGCTGGAGGAGCAGCTGCGCAACACGCAGAAGATGGACGCGGTCGGAAGGCTGGCGGGCGGCGTCGCCCACGACTTCAACAACCTGCTCAGCGTGATCCTGGGCTTCACGGATCTGACGCTGTCGGCGCTGTCCGGCGAGGGCGGGCCACGCGATCCGCAGCGCGAGGCTCTGCGCGACGTCATTCGAGACAATCTGGGCGAGGTCAGAAACGCGGCGGAACGAGCCGTCGCGCTGGTGCGGCAGCTGCTGGCGTTCAGCCGCCGCCAGGTGCTGTCGCCGCGGGTGCTGGACACCAAGGCGCTGGTCCTCAACCTGGAACGTATCCTGGCCGGGCTGGCCGGCGAGCAGATTGAGCTCACCTTGAATCTCGACGCCGACACCGGCCATGTCAAGGCCGACGCCGGGCAGATCGAGCAGGTGGTGTTGAACCTGGCGATGAACGCACGCGACGCCATGCCCGATGGCGGACGGCTGCGCATCGCGACCGCCAACGTCGAGTTGCCGCTGTCGCCGGTGGCCGGCTCGCCGCAGCGTGGACGCTACGTCCGCCTGACCGTCGAGGACAGCGGCACCGGCATGAGTGAGGACGTCCAGGCCCACGTCTTCGAGCCGTTCTTCACCACCAAGGGGACCGGCAAGGGCCCGGGCCTCGGCCTCTCGACGGTCTACGGAATCGTCACGCAAAGCGGTGGTCACGTCAGGTTCGAAAGCGCGCTGGGGCTGGGGACGCGTTTCGAGGTTTTCCTGCCGCGGGTCGACGATGCGACGCCGGCGCCCGAGGCGGTGAACGCGGCGCCGGTTCCCGTGCTGACGGGCGAGACCATCCTGCTGGTCGAGGACGACGAGGCGGTACGGCATCTGGTCCGCCGCATCCTCGAGCAGAGCGGCTATCGCGTGATGCTGGCCCGCCACGGCGGCGAGGCGCTGGAGGTCTGCCGCCGACTGGAGACGCACATCGATCTGATGCTGACCGACGCTGTGATGCCTGTACTAAGCGGTCCCGAGCTGCTGCGCCGGGCGATCGCTCTGCGTCCTCACATGAAACTGGCGATCATGTCGGGCTACAGCGATCGTCCCGCCGTCACCGGCATCCCGTTCATCGCCAAGCCGTTCACGCCGTCCGAGCTCGAGCGTCGCATCCGCGAGCTCCTGGATACGCCCCACGACGATCCGTCCGGCACCAGCAAGGACTGAGACGTCCCCATTGGCAAGCGCGCGCGCCGTCACCGTCGACGCAGCGCCTGCGCCGCCTCTTGAAACGTCGCTATCGCCGCGGTCGGCCGGCGGGTCAAGGCCGGATCGTGTTCGAAGTCGATGGTGTAGAGCCCGAAACGGCCGCGGTAGCCGTGTGACCATTCGAAGTTGTCGATGAGCGACCAGACGATGAATCCGGTGACGTTGATCCCGTCGGCGCGCGCGCGATCGACCGCGTAGACGTGGGCGCGCAGAAAGTCCGGCCGGACATCCCCGCGCCGGTCAGCCACCCCGCTCTCGGTCACCAGCAGCGGCCAGCCATGCCCGGCGTAGCGCACCAGCAGGCGATACAGCCCCTCGGGGTAGATCTCCCAGCCCATGTCGCTGTGGGCACGCCCCTCGGGGTTGGCTTCTGATCGCTGGTAAACCGTGGGACCGGTCAGGTGCCCGACCACGTGCTCGCGGGTGTAGTAGTTGACGCCCAGGTAGTCGAACGTCCCCAGCAGGGCCGGGTAGGCTTCGTTGATCTCGATCACCGTCGGCATGTTGATGCGAATGCGCCCGGTCGCGACGGCGTCGATGAAGGACTCGTTGTAAAAGCTGTCGGCGCCGCCGGCGACGATGGCGTCGATCGGATGCGCCGACGCCGGATCGAAGAGGCGCAGATTCTGCGCGATCCCGATCTGCGTCGCGCGTCCGTCGCCGTCGGCGTCGCCCTTGTCCTGCCGGCGTAACGCCGCAGTCGCCAGCGCGTGCCCGATCAGCAGCGCGCGCATGACCAGCGCCGCCCGCCGTGGATCCTTGACCCCGGGAGGCCACTGGCCGGCCAGATATCCCTTGGCGACGAAGACGTTCGGTTCATTGATGGTGCACCACAGATCGACCAGATCGCCGAAGGCGGCGCCGGCGCGGCCGGCGAACGCCGCCAGCGCCGCCGGCGTCCCCTCCCAGTCCCAGCCGCCACGGCGGGCGATCCAGGGGGGCAGCGTGAAATGGTGCAACGTCACCATCGGCGCAACGCCCGCCGCTCGCAGCGCGACGAACATCTCGCGGTAGCGCGTGGCGCTGGCCTGGTCCCACACGCCGTCCTCGGGCTCGAGGCGGCTCCACTCGACACCGATGCGGTACACGTTCGCCCCCAGTTCCTGCAGCGCCGCGACGTCCTGCCGCCACAGGTTCCACGAATCGGCGGCGCGCGCCGCGCTGCCCCCGTCGCTGACGTGGGGTGTGCCGTCGGGGTAGCGTCCTTTCTCCCACGCGGTCCAGTCGTTGTTGGTGCCCCCCTCGATCTGATGCGCGGAGGTCGCCGCGCCCAGCAAGAAACCCGGCGGCACGCCATCCAGCATGCGGTGGCTGGCGATCACCTGCCGGTCAAACGTCACGCGGCTACGGCAACCGCCGCACAGCACGAGCCCACAGAGGGCGGCGGCAGCCGCGCTTCGCATACGGGCGCGATTCACGCGGCGCCGGCACCGCGCCGGTGGCGCCTTCGGATGCCTGCAGGCTTGACCGCCCCGTCCGCCGGCACGTCGGCGAAGGCGCCGATCCCCAACCCCGCCACCAGAAGCGCAACGCCCGAAGGCGCAAGAACCGAACGGAAGGTTGGCTTGGGCTGGTGTTTCATGCCGTCCTTCTCGCATCATATTGCGTCGGTGGCGCTAGCGGCTCGACTATGATCGAGCGACAATCGAGCGGTGACGAAGGCGCTCGCATTCTCTGCCCTGCTCGTCCTAGCGGCCGCGTGCGGCGGCAGCGCCCAGAAGGGCAACGACGCCGCCGACTCGCTGCCGCCCAAGGATGCGGCGCCCGACGTCGTGCTCCCGCCCGCGACCGGCACGCCGGGGCTCTGGGAGAACGTCACGTCGCCCGAAATGCCCGCGTCGCTGTTCATGGGTCCAGGCGGCTTCGGCGTCGGCAACATCCGCGTCGACCCGGCGCGCCCGAGCGATCTCTACGTGGGCGGCTACGGTTCGATCTGGAAGTCGACCGACTACGGCAAGACGTGGATGCGGCTCGACAGCCAGCCCAACCCGCCCTACCTGGCGCTGGGCCACGTCCTCGCCGTCGCGGGCACGACGCCCGCGACGCTGTGGATGGCCAACGTCGCCGGGGACAAGAAGGTCTTCAAGTCGACGGACGGCGGCCGCACGTTCACGCTCACGGGCACGCTGCCCGAGAAGGTCGACGTGAGCTTTTACTCGATCGGGCCTTCACGAGGCCGACCGGGTCGCCGAGTCGACGGACGGCGGCGAGACGTGGAAGTTCGTGTCGGGCGCGGGTTGGCCCGCGGGCGGTGTCTCGTGGTTCCCGTTCTTCGTCGAGACCGGCGATCCGGTCACGACGCGCAAGACCTGGTTCGCCATCGCGCAGAACGCCGGCTCGGCGATCATGACCGGCGACGGCGGCGCGACCTGGACGAAGCCCAAGGGCGTCGAAGGGCTGACGCACGCGCACGGCGGCGCACAGCTCTACCAGACGGGCAGGACGCTGTTCATCGGCGGCGGCCAGGCGGCGATGGGCAACGGCATCTATCGAAGCACCGATCTCGGCGCCAACTGGATGCGCGTCGCCGAGGGCAACGTTGCGGTCGTGTGGGGGACCGCGAAGATGGTCTACGCGATGTGGGGCTGGGCCTGCGCCAGCTGCGGCCTCAAGGAGGGCGGACCGCAGTTCCAGACGGCGGTCCCGCCGGGTGGCCTGGGCGACTGGTCGAAGGGGCCAGCGCTGCCCGACGGTCTTGTGTGGGGCCCGAACAGCGTCGCCGTGACGTCAGACGGCACGCACGCCGTCTTTGTGGGTTCGATGTGGGCCACGGGACTGTGGCGCTACGTCGAGCCCTGAATGCCGGCCGCTCTTCGGCGTGACGATCACGGCCGTGGGCGACGCGGTCAGCGCGCGCCGTCGGCGCTGGCCACAGGTGGCCGCGGAAAAGCCACCAGCGTCACCTGGTTGGTCGGCACCCACTCGCGCGCAAAACCTTCCAGCGTGTTCTCGCGCCAGCCGACGGCTGGATCGAGCGTCAGGACCAGCCGCTTGGCGTGATGGAAACCGACCACCACCTCATAGTGCGCCATATCCTTGTTCCGAAAAGGTTTGGCCACGCCAACCAGCACAGGCCGACCTTTTCCCAACTCGTTCTCCAGATCGCGCAGCTGGCCTGAGATGAGGAAGGCGTCCAGGCCCTTGGCGCGCGCCAGATCGCGCAGGTGGCCTGCGCGCAGCCCATTGCCGTCCTCGGGGAAGCGCTCGCTGATCTCCTCGGTGGTAGTGGGAAGTTTCCAGTAACCAAGAACCATCGCCAGCGCGGCGGCGCCGCAGTCTCGAGTCGTCCGCTGGGGAATGAAGGGCACGTCGCGAACCAGCAACCAACCTGGTTCAGCAGCGAGGACAGCCAGCCGATCGGCCGAAACCGTGCGCGCCGAGCCCGTGTAACACGCGGCCAGCAGAAGCGCCGGCGCCACCAGCAGGGCGGCGCGCGGCACACGGGGCCAGGGCGCGATCAGAGCACCAGCAGCAGGATGATGATGAGCAGCAGCAGCGCGCCGCCACCGATGTAAAGGTAAAACCCACCCTGAAACTGCTCCAGCTCGGTGGCCTGTTTTTCGCGTTCGGCGTAACTCTGGGTTTCATTCGTGGTGGTGGCATTCGGGAGCTGCGACGTCGTCTCGGTCCGAGGCGCGCTGGGCTCGGTCGCAAAGGTCGGTAACGGTGCCGACCGCACAGGCACGGCGGCGCTGACCGCCGGCGAGAACCACACGCCCAGCAAGGCGACGACGACAAAACGTTGCAGGAATTTCGGCAGAAAGTTCATGGCATCCTCCTCGAGACCAAGTTCTTCACGCAGATATTCGGAACGTAATCACGGCTGAGCCTGTGGGAAGAGGCGCCCTCGCCCAACGCCTGACTGGCTATTCCAGGGCGGTCAAGATGCCGTTCAGCTCGACGGACAGCTGATCCTGCACCTTGCGCAACATCCCCTCGGAGATGTGCAAGCTGTCAGCGCACGCCCCCACGAAGGCGGCGCCCCTTTGCGTGGAGCGCATCAGATCGCCGCCCGCCACCGCAAGGTCGGCCAGGTCCGTCGCCACCGCCGCGATTGACCAGTAGAGACTGGCCCCCATGGGCGGGCTCTGCGCGTGATGGGTCGCGGCCAGCTGCGAGATGGCCGCGTCGAGGCTCCAGGTCGCCAGGACCTGAGCCCCGACCGCCTCATGGCGCTCGCGCACGAACGGGATGAAGATGTTCATGTCAACGTTCGCGGCGCGTTCGCTGACGATCCAGATCAGGAACGACGCCCCCACGTCGCGAAACAGGCCGGCCGCGTACGCGACCCCCGGATCCAGCTTGGCCGGGCTGCCGTGGTTCTCCGCCAGAAGCCGCATCGCGATCGCCGACGCGACCGAATACCGCCACACGGAACCCAGCAGGTCTTTGAAGAGCCGATTGTGCGGTTGGTAGAATCCCCGCAGAAACACCGTCTCGATCAAGGTCTCGACCTGCTTGAGGCCGATCCGCCCCAGCGCCGTCTTGATGTCGCTGGTGCGCGAGCCGCGCGCGTACGCCGCGCTGTTGGCGATCTTGAGAACATCCAGCGACAGACTCTGGTCGCGCTGGATCAACTTGGCGACATCGTCCAGAGACGTCCGCGCGTCACGCGTCGCGCGCCGCAGGTCCGCGACCACGGCCGGCACCGCAGGGATCTCGATCGTCCGGCTGGCCAACCCGTCGGCGATCGCGGCCAGCGGCGGCGGCAGCGGCGGCGGCCGGCGCGTGTGGGGCGGATCGGGGATGAACGGCGTCACCGGTCCGGTCGCACCGCCGCTACCCGACGCGCGCCGGAGCGCGATGGCGACGGCACGGGCGACAGCGCCCATGAACGGCTCCGGCCCGAGCGGCTTGCGCACGAACTCCACTGCCCCGGCGCGCAGCGCCTCGAAGACGCGATCGCTGGTGGTCTGCGCCGATCCGATCACCACCGCCGGCGCGGTGACGTTCTTCTGCGCCAGCCGCCGCAGAAATCCCGGTCCGTCCAGCACCACCTGTTTGTCGGCGACGACCATGACGTGAAACGGTCCGGCGATCGCCGCGTCGAACGCCAGATCGGCGCTGCCAAATCCCCTGACGTCGTACCCTTGCCGGCGCAGCGCGCCTAGGGCGGCTGCGCGCGCGCCCTCGTCCGTATCCAGCACCAGCACCGAGACTTGGCTATCGGGCATTGTCCTGAGCTTGAGTGACAGTGTACGCGGTCATGCTGACGATGGTGTCAACGTTCGCATCCCGCGGCAGCACCGTGATTGGCTTGTTGAGACCCAGCAAGATTGGACCCACCGCCGTCGCGCCGCCCAGCGCGGCAAGGACCTTGTAGGCCGCATTCCCGGCCGCCAGCGACGGAAACACCAGCACGTTGGCGCCGTCCGTCAATCGCGTAAAGGGGAAAAGCTCGTGCAGCTTGCCCTTGTCCAGCGCGATATCGGCCTGGACCTCGCCGTCTATCTCCAGCTCCGGACGCTTGCGCCGCACGATCTCCACCGCCTCGGCCACCCGCACCGACTGCGGGTGCGGCGCCGATCCGAAGTTCGAGAACGAGATCATCGCGATGCGCGGCGCGACCTCGAACGCGCGCACGGCGTCGGCGACCTGGATGGCGGTGTCGGCCAGCGTCTCGGCATCCGGGTCGATGTTGATGCTGGGATCGGCGAAGAACTTCACGTCGTTCTTCAGCAGCATCATGTACATGCTGGTCGCCCGCCGGACGTCGGCGCGGATGCCCAGGATCTGCAGCGCCGGGCGGATGGTCTCGGGATAAGGCGCCGTCAGGCCCGCGACCAGCCCGTCGGCCTCCCCACGCCGCACCATCATCACGCCGAAGTTGATCCGGCGCGACATCTGGCGCTGCGCGCTGGCGGCGTTGACGCCCTTGCGGCAGCGAAGCTCGAACAGCTCGCGCGCGTAGGCCGCGTGCAGCGGCGAATCCGGCGGAAAGATGATCTCGACCCCCTCCAGATCCAGGTCCAGCTCCTCGGCGCGCGCGCGAATTCGCCGCTCCTGCCCCAGCAACACCGGCCGCGCGATCCCCTCGTCCAGGATGATCTGGCAGGCGCGCAGCACCTTGATGTTGTCGCCCTCGGGAAACACGATCCGTTTGGGTGACGTCTTCGCGCGGGCGATCATCCGTCGCATGATGGTCTGCGGCGCCCCGCCCATCCGCCGCTGCAGCCGTTCCCGATATTCGTCGAGATCCAGGCTGATGCGCGCCACGCCCGAATCCATCGCCGCCTTGGCCACCGCCGGCGCGCACCACCACAGCACCCGCGGATCCAGGGGCTTTGGGATGATGTAGTCGGGACCGAAGCGGAACGATTCGACGCCGTACGCCTCGGAGACACTGTCCGGCACCGGCTCGTGCGACAGCGCCGCCAGCGAGTGTGCCGCCGCGACCTTCATGGCCTCGTTGATGTCGCGCGCGCGCACGTCCAGCGCACCGCGAAAGATGTACGGGAATCCCAGCACGTTGTTGACCTGGTTGGGAAAGTCCGACCGCCCCGTCGCCACGATCGCGTCCGGGCGCGCCGCCTTGGCGTCGGGGTAGCTGACCTCGGGATCCGGGTTGGCCAGCGCGAAGATCATCGGCCGGTCAGCCATGGTCAGCAGCATCTCGCGCGTCACCAGCCCCGCCTTCGACAACCCCAGGAAGACATCCGCGCCCCGCAAGGCATCGGCCCGCGAGCGCGTCCCGTCGTCCGGGCGCGCGAACTTCGCCTTGTACGCGTTCATGCCGTCCTTGCGCCCGTCATAGATCACGCCGAGCGAATCGATCATCGTGATGTTTCCCACCGGCACGCCGAGCTGCACGTAAAACGTCGCGCACGCGATGGCCGATGCCCCCGCGCCCGACACCACGATCTTCAGATCCGCGAGCCGCTTGCCGCAGAGCTCAGCGCCGTTGAGCAGCGCCGCCCCCGAGATGATCGCCGTGCCGTGCTGGTCGTCGTGGAAGACCGGAATGTTCATACGCGCGCGCAGCCCGGCCTCGATCTCGAAACACTCCGGCGCCTTGAGGTCCTCGAGGTTGA
>Ga0193692_1000465_pt1 | contig 10151 bp, 2 predicted proteins | sample L3a1metaG_FD_144917 | JGI IMG/M metagenome (GOLD analysis project Ga0193692, IMG submission 144917) | Soil microbial communities from a riparian zone of the East river system, Colorado, United States - L3a1 | ecosystem: Environmental > Terrestrial > Soil > Riparian zone | place: USA: East River... | reverse complement strand
GTAAATGCAACGGCCAAGCCTTACCGGCAGGGCCTCGTCTTCCGTTGCAACATGGATGGGAGCGAATTCGAAGTGCTCGGCCACAATTTCCGCAATAATTACGAAGTCTGCGTGGATTCGTTTGGAACACTCTGGCAATCCGACAACGATGATGACGGCAATCGCGGCGTGCGCATCAACTATGTAATGGAGCACGGTAATTTCGGTTACACCGATGAAATGACCGGCGCAAGCTGGGGTACGGCCTGGAGTAAAGCGAAAGCCAAGGGCGTTCCCGATGAGCAGAGGCCTTTATACCACTGGTATCAGTACGATCCGGGAGTTGTTCCAAACCTCCTCCAGACTGGCAACGGCTCCCCCACCGGCATCTGTGTATATGAAGGCGATCTCCTCCCGGCGGCCTTCCGCAATCAAATCATCCACTGCGATGCCGGTCCGAAAGTCGTGAGAGCTTACCCGGTGAAGAACGACGGCGCTGGTTACAGCGCCACGATCTCGAACCTTCTCACCAGCCCGGACAATTGGTTCCGTCCCTCGGATGTTTGCGTGGCGCCCGATGGTTCCGTGTTGGTTGCCGATTGGAACGATGCCGGCGTCGGTGGCCACAACATGGCCGACCGCGAGCTCGATAAAATGACTGGCCGCGTCTATCGCATTGCGCCCCCCGGCGCAAAATATGCCGCTCCCGCCCTCGATCTTAAAACCGCTGCTGGATGTGTGGCCGCATTGCAATCACCGAATCAGGCTGCGCGCTTTCTCGCCTGGACCGCCCTTCGCAGGCAGACCGGCGGCACTCATTTCGATACCACTGCGCAATCTGTGACCCGCAATCCAAAGGCCGAAACCGAACTGGTGAAACTGTGGAAATCAAAAAACCCCAGGATGCGTGCGCGCGCCATCCAGTTGCTCGCCCGGATTAAGGGCAGTGAAAAAAAGTATGTCGAGATGGCTCTGAAAGATAGCGACCAGGATATTCGGATCGTCGGTCTGCGCACTGCCCGTTTGCTGAAAATGGACACGCTCCCTTACGTGAAGCGTTTGGCCAAAGATGGCTCACCACAAGTACGTCGAGAATGTGTGATCGCGTTGCGTCACAGCGATTCATCCGAAGCCCCAGCCCTCTGGACCAGCCTCGCCCAGCAATATGATGGGAAAGATCGTTGGTATCTCGAGGCGCTCGGGATCGGCGCGGACAAACAGGAAGACAAATTCTTTGCCGCGTGGCTGAGCGCCGTGGGTGACAAATGGAACACTCCAGCCGGTCGTGAAATTGTTTGGCGTTCCCGCTCCACGAAGGCTCCTCCTTTGCTGGTCAAATTGATCACGGACAAAAACACCAGTCCGCACGAACGCGAACACTTCATGCGCGCGCTCGATTTCATCAAGGGACCCGAGCGGGACGCGGCGCTGGTGGAAATTGCCACGGAGGTTAACTAATCGTCGTCGCAGTTTGACGTCTCAACTCAAATCAAGCACTCTGCGCCGTTCATGCGACAGTCTAGGGTTTTTATAATTTTTGCAGTTTGCCTTGCGGCATGGTGCAGGGCTTCAGCGGGCGCGATTACCACGAGTGGCGGCACGAACGCTACCGTTCGGCCAATTTCGCTCCAGGAAAGCATTCAACTTGCCCTGCAACAAAATCTCGGCCTCAAGATCGAGCGGCTTACCCCGCAAATGGCGAACTTCGATTTGTCCGGATCGTATAGCTATTACGATCCTGTTTTCACTGTACGTGGTGAACAAAGCTTCAACTCGTCTCCTGGGGGCTTCAATCCGAGTCTGAGCATTCCCACTCCTCCCAACGACACATGGACCGAGCATTTCAGTGCCGGCCTCGTGGGAAAGACGCCGACCGGAATGGAATATAATCTCGGTTCAGATTTGACTCGCACCAGCGGAACATTTCCAGGAGGAACAAACGCTGGCGGCGGCTTCAACATTATTGATCGTGGTTTCCAGTATCGTCCCAATGTCGGCATCAACGTCACCCAGCCGTTGCTCAGGGATTTCTGGACCGACACTCCCCGGACCGCCATCAAAGTAAACAAGAAGCTCGTCAAGATCGCCGAGTACGGGTTCGAGTTCCAGGTGATGACCGTCGTCAACAGCGTTCAGCAAGCCTACTTCGACCTGATTTTCGCTCAGGAAAACGTCAAGGTTCAGGAAAAGGCGCTCGAACTCGCGCAACGTTTGCTTGACGAAAATAAAAAGCGCGTCGAGATCGGAACGATTGCTCCCCTGGACGAACGGCAGTCGCAGTCGCAGCGCGCCACGGCTCTCGCAGATTTGATCGCTGCTCAAAACACTCAGGCCGCGGCTGCCAATGTGCTTAAGAACCTGCTCACGGATAAATACACCGAATGGCATGGAGTGCGCCTTGAGCCGACAGAGAAATTGATCGCTCTGCCGGAAACCTTCAGCTTATCCGAGAGCTGGAACCGTGCCCTCAAGCTCCGGCCGGACTACAACCAGCTCAAAGAGGAGTTGGAGCGGCAGAACCTGATTTTGAAGTTTGATTACAACCAGCTTTTCCCCTCACTCGACCTGATTGGCAGTTACGGGCGCAATGGCCTCTCGGATACGCTAGGCGGCTCCGCTGAGCAGGTTCGTGACGGCGATTTTCCGCGCTGGTCCGGAGGCGCTATCCTGACCGTTCCGCTTTCGCGCACGCGGGAACGATACATCTACAAGCGCGATAAAGCCGCACAGCAGCAGGCGTTGCTGCGGCTCAAAAAACTCGAGCAGGACATCATCGTCCAGGTCGACGATACGGCCGCCAGAGCCCAGAGTGATTACCAGCGCATCCAGGCAACTCGCGAAGCACGGCAATTTGCAGAGGCAGCCCTCCAGGCGGAGCAGACGAAGCTTGAAAACGGCAAAAGCACCAGCTTCGTGGTCCTGCAATTACAAAGCAATTTAACCCGGGCCCGCGGGGCTGAAATCCAGGCCCTGGCCGATTACCAAAAGTCACTCGCCGATTTTTATTTCCGCGAAGGCACTACTCTCGAACGCAACAAAGTCATCATCTCCGACAAGTAACCAAATCGAAGGGCTTATTCGCATTCCGCCAGGTTTTGGACTGCGGCCCTGCAGCGCCGCTTTTCTTCTGTCAGCCCAGGAGCCATCGTCCTCACTCGTCACACAAATTTTACATGCCTGTCTCGCCAGGATGAGTTTTATTTGAAAATCTAGCGTTGCCGGTCGTTTACAATAGTGAACGAACGTATGAAAAGTTGTCCCTACCGCTTTGTTGAAACAGGGTTTCTCGTTTCTGCAGTGGTTTTGGCTGTTTTTGCCTTCTTCCGGCCGCATCGGCCTCTTTCGCAGAAGCCTTCGTACGTGGCAATCCGGCAGGCTGTCGCCTCAAATCCTGCCTCCTCGCAATCCGGGCTTTCTTCAAACGCCAACGCCGGATTGAAAGCACAATCGGATTGGAGCATTGGCTTCGGAAAGGAGTTTTGGCACGAATCAAAGAGGCCCGGAGCCGGTACCGCCCCGCGGACCCAGATCGATTTGGGTTCTGTTGTGGACCGCATATCGCACGCGATTTCCCCCGCAAGCGCGACGTGCGACGCAACGGTTCAGGCGCAGACTTTCACAGTTTCTTTTTTGAGCGACGGGTTTCGCCTTTCACCTCATAAACCGATGGAAGCTAAAGCAGCTTCATCTCCCGCGGTTGCCGGCCAGCTTTCTAACGCGCACCCTTCGATTGATTCAGTTCCCGCTCTTCATCCGGACCCTGGAACCATCGCCGCCTTTCGGACGCTTGCCGTTCGTCGTGGTGAGCAGAACTTCCTCGAGCCAGCTCAAATCGATAAACGGGAGCCCGTGGTCTGTGGTAACACGTTTCAGATCCTTCAGTCTAAAGAAGCAAAGATCGTCGAGCACTATGAGACTCGCAGCGAGGGCGTGTCAGTCACGTGGTTTTTTGGCAAGGAACCTCCCGGTCATGGAGATGTCGAAATTGATTTTGTGATTGCCGGTCTTACGCACCTGACGCAAAGCTCAGCCGGACATCACTTCGCAGACAGCTCCGGAAATTCACGCATCCGCATTGGCCATGTTGCAGCAGTGGACTCGAAGGGCACCCGCTGGAGCCTTGAGATGGCTTACGAAAGCGATTCCCTCAAAATTCGGGTCCCCGCCAACCTGCTTTCTTCGGCAGTTTATCCCCTCGCGATCGATCCATTGATCGGCCCGGAGTTTGGAATCAATCAACCCATTGCTTTTCCCGTCAGCGGCAGTTCCCCTGCAGTTGCAAGCAATGGTCGCGATTACCTGCTCGCCTGGCATATATCCGTACGCCAGCCGAGCGAACGGTATTTGGAACAGATCCGCGCTACGCGTGTGAACAGGGACGGAATGATTCTCGATCCTGTTGGCATTTTGTTGGCGAGCGGTGAAGTGAATGTGAGCTTCCCATCTGTCGCGAGCGATGGTCATGACTTCCTTGTCACCTGGAGCGATTCGCGCGACTGGGACCATGATCCGTCCCTCTTCACGCTCTTGATTTACGGCGGTCGGGTTAGTGCTTCCGGTCAGGCCCTCGATCCCAATGGAATTCTCCTTTCGCGCGGCGTCACTTCCAGTGGGTATTACAATAGCGTCGCGGGCAACTCCAACGGGTACCTCGTCGTCTGGGAGGATACGCGCAATCGAGGAACAAATTCCATTGGCATCTCCGATATCTATGGCGCACGCATAGGCCTGGACGGTGCCGTGCTCGACGGCAATGGTATTGCTATTTGCACCGCGCCCGATAACCAAACCGGTCCTGCGGTGGCAGCGAATGGACAAGGCTTTCTCGTGGCATGGACCGATATGCGCGGCAAGATTAGTGATCCGTACGTCCGATGGGACGCCGGGATCTTCGCCGCGTTGGTCGGAAACAACGGTGCGGTCCAACAGCCAAACGGATTCCTGGTCAACGATGGGACATGGGCGCAATACAATGCCGCTGTGGCGTGTGACGGAGAAAATTTCTTTGTCGCATGGCAGGATGAGCGTAATGCCCAGGGTCCGCCCTGGCCTGGCAACACCGATATTTTCGGCGCACGCGTCTCATCCGCGGGAGTCGTGCTCGATCCGGCAGCCATTTCGATCTGCACAGCCTCTGGGACTCAGAGCAAACCGGCGGTCGCGTTCGACGGCACTCGCTGGGTCGTCGCATGGAGTGATGCGCGGAATACTTCCACCTTTGGAAATAAATCCGATATCTTTGCTGCATTGGTAAATACGGACGGTTCAGTGCCTGTTCCCGGGAATTGGCGTGTTGAAGCGCTGACTTCAACGAGCCCTGATCCTCGCATTGCTGCAAATGGAAACGACCTGCTCCTCGCATGGGCAGCCGATCGTGAAATCTATCGCCCTTTTGCCACCGGAATCATGGGAGCTCGGATTCGCAATAGCGCGCTCCTCGATGCCGAACCTCGGTTGCTCAGCATCCAGGCAGCCGATGAAAACCTTCCAGATATTGCGTGTAATGGTTCGAGCTATCTCGTCGTCTGGAACAGCAGTACCACTGCTCTCTATGACAACTCGACTGATATTCTTGCAACTCGCCTTTCTCTTACTGGGGAGGTAATCGATCCTTCTGGCATCGTTCTTTCCGCGCTCGCAGATGTGGAGCAGCTCTACCCAAGAGTCGCCGCTAACGGGCAGGATTTCTTTGTCGCATGGCAGGATAATCGTAATCGCACTCAAGGCCGTGACATTTACGGCACCATGGTCACAGGTGCAGGCCAGGTTGTTTCTTCCAATGGAGTCGCTATCTGTACGGCCTCCGGCAATCAGTACACCCCCCTCGTCGCAGCCAGTGGAGATCAATTTCTCGTTGCCTGGATGGACTTCCGTCAGGGCAACAACGCGAATGTGGCAGCCGATGTCTACGGCGCGCGCATCAGTTCTGCGGGCACGATCCTGGATGCGAATGGCTTTGCAATATCCGCAGCAGCACAGGATCAATACATCGGGGGATTGGCGGGCAACGGTAGCCACTGGCTTGTAGTTTGGTCCGATTCCCGTTTAGCAACAAACTATCCATGGTACAGTCAATTGCTTGCCGCCCGAGTCGACGCCGGTGGTCACGTCATGGAATCCGATGGTTTTCCCATTGACGCTGGCAGTCTCGAGCATCGCACTCTCGGAGTGGCTGCACGTAGCAGTGAATTTTATGTAACCTGGTTTCGTGAACCGACAAATTCCGAGAGCGCCACCTACGTGATGGGAACTCGCGTGACCGACGACGGTTTGGTGGCCACATCGGGCGGCGCCCAGCTCACGGACGCCGGATTTGAGCCATCGGTTGTCAGCATCGCCGGTATTCCTGATGGTTATCTGATTTCTTGGCACGTCTCCCGTCATGATCCGGCGCACGAAGAGGATGACGACTACTTCCTGCAGCACGATCTTGTTGGCATCCGTGTTCGACCGGACGGCAGCGTCAGGGACGCATCGCCCATGCAATTGAGCGACTCGCCGAACCTTTTTCCACCAGTGCGCCTGGCATCAAACGGTTACGAACTCATGCTGACCTATTCCGCTCCCGCGCCTATCAACCGCAGGCGCATCATGGCAGCGCGCCTCGATCTTGGATTGCCCTCGCCCTGGCAGGAACAAACGATTGCTCAATCAGTGTATGAGGGGAGCGCCGTTATCGTTGGCAATATCATGAGCATAGTGGGTGTCGGCTCTGCCATCGGTGGACGTGAGGATAGCTGTCATTTTGTCTACCAAATTCTCCCGAGTGACGGAGAGGTTCTGGCCCATTTTGTTCGTTGGACCGATCCTGCAAAAGCGGGCAAAGCCGGAGTGATGCTGCGCGCTGATCTCTCGCCCGGTTCGATGAACGCCTTCCTGGGCATCACCGCCAATAACGGAATCGTCTTCGAGCGTCGCAAAGCCGAGAATGCCCGCGCGTGGGAATTGCGAAAAAGGCTGCCCCAGGGGCAACAATGGTTGAGGCTGGTGCGTCGCGGGAAGGTTATTACAGCCTGGACGTCTGTCAGCGGAGCAGGTTGGAACTTCGTTTGGGTCGCGCGCGTCCCAATGACTGGTCCTGTCCTCGCAGGCATCGCAGCAACGGCTCAGCCAGGGTTCGATGCGGCTCAGGCCGAGTTTGATTCAGTCCAAATCAACTCAACCTCACCAGCGCAGCCTTCAAACGCGGCTGATCCATCCCTCGGAATCGAACTGGCCGACGTCAGGACTTCGGTTTTGGACGGCGGCGCACAGCTTCTTGTTTACGGAGTTCCCGGTACGGATGCCGTGCTCGAAGGTTCAAGCGATTTGTCACATTGGTCCGAGTTAGTCCGCTTCACGTGTGCTGACGAGCCCGAAGACTTCGAGGAAGAGGCGCAACCCGTTCGCTTTTACCGCGCGCGGCTTCTTTCCCCTTAGGTGGGCACGGGGACTTCCACCCATAGCGACAGGCATCTCGCAGACGAAATTCGATGGGGGTTCGTTTTTTAGGAGTAGGTGGCGTCAGCAATCTTTGAAGGGGCGCAGGCGCTATTGGTTCAGCCGTTCGCTGACCGCGGGCCCCCGCCCCTCAACATTGAAGTTTCATCCCGCGCTCGCCTTTCTTCCCTAAGCCCAGTATCGGTATAGCCTTTGATGGCTGCTGGGTCTACTGAACGGGTCCGCGTTGATGGCAAATTCTTTCGTCTCGGGCGGAAAAAGTTTTTTGCCAAAGGCGTGAGCTATGGGCCCTTTGCGCTGAGCGCGAACCAGGATCATTTCCCTTCGCCGGACATTGCTCGCGCTGATCTCCAGCTGGTCCAGGAGTTGGGTGGCAACCTCGTTCGCGTTTATCATCCTCCTCCACTCTGGTTCCTCGACCTCCTGAAGGAGCACGACTTGCGAGTGCTGGTCGACATGCCTTGGGAGAAAAACCGCTGCTTCCTCGATTCCGCGCGGATGCGCCGATCTGCGCGCGAAGCAATCGACCGCGTGGTCAAAGACTGTGCCGGCCACCCAGCCGTGTTTGCTTACAGCATCGCCAACGAAATTGCGCCGGACATCGTGCGCTGGAGCGGTGCCCGCCCTGTTGAAAACTTTCTCGACGAACTGATCGATGTTGCTCGCCAGACCGATCCCGGTTGCCTCTGCACCTTTGCGAGTTTTCCTCCGACCGAGTTTCTTCGGCCTCGCGCTGTCGATTTTCTCTGTTTCAACGTCTATCTCCACCAACAGCGCGCATTCGAAAATTATCTGCACCGCCTGCAAATGCTCGCCGAGGATAAGCCATTGATGATCGGAGAATTTGGCATCGATTCGATTCGGGAAGGCGAAGAGGCTAAGTGCGAGATTCTTTCCTGGCAGGTCGAGTCAACCTCCCGGGCCGGTGCAGCCGGCACCATTGTCTTCAGCTTTACCGACGACTGGGTTGTTGCCGGGAATCCAATCACCGACTGGGCCATGGGCATCACCACTCGCGACCGGCAGCGAAAACCGTCATTTCATGCGGTTAAGCGCGCGTTTGCAGTCGCTCCCTATTTCCCGGTCGCCAGGTGGCCGAAGGTATCGGTCGTCGTCGCCTGTTACAACGGCGCGCGCACATTGAAGTCATGCCTTGATTCTCTGACCCAACTCAACTACCCGGATTACGAAGTCATCCTCGTCGATGACGGATCGCTCGATGCCACCGCGCAAATCGCCTCCCTTTACTCAAATATCAGCTACATACGGCAGACCAATCTGGGTCTTTCCGTCGCGCGGAACACCGGGATTGCCGCTGCTGCCGGAGAGATCGTGGCCTTTACCGATGCCGACTGTCGCGCCGATGAAGATTGGCTTTATTTCCTTGTAAGCGATCTCTTGGCCAGCCGGCTCGCTGGAATTGGCGGACACAACTTTTTGCCTCCCGAGGATTCTCCCGTCGCTGCAGCTGTGATGGTTTCGCCCGGCGGTCCCGCTCATGTGATGCTAACCGACCGCGTTGCCGAACATATTCCCGGGTGCAACATGGCCTTTTATAAACGCGCGCTCGAAGGGGTTGCGGGCTTTGATCCCATTTTTCGCAAAGCGGGCGACGACGTGGACGTTTGCTGGCGTTTGCAGCAGCAGGGTTATCAGCTCGCATTCAGTCCGGCCGGGTTCGTTTGGCATTATCGCCGTTCGACGGTCCGCGATTATCTCAAGCAGCAGGAAGGATATGGTGAGGCTGAGGCGCTCCTGGTCCGTAAACATCCCGAATACTTCAACGCTATCGGCGGAACTCTTTGGCGGGGACGCATTTATTCGACGGGCAAAGTCGGATTAACGATACGCAGGCCAATCATTTATCACGGGATGTTTGCGACGGCTTTTTTCCAGGCGCTCTACTGCGCACCGCCTTCCATGGGGATCATGTGGTGCACCTCCATCGAGTACCACGCGATTGTAACATTGCCTCTCTGTGTTCTCTCGGTTGCCTTCACGTTTCTCTGGCCGGTCGCCGTTACGAGCTTTGTTGTTTCCGCTGCTGTCTGCATCGCCGCGGCCGTGCAGGCAGATCTTCCCCCCGGAAAGAGCCGGCCATGGTCGCGTCCGCTGGTCGCGTGTCTGTTTTTCCTGCAACCAATCGTGAGGGGCTGGGCCCGTTATCGTGCCCGCCTCGAAATGCAGCCGCGTTCATGGTCCGCGGAGGCGCCTCCTCACGGCCTCGCCGATTACGGCGATCTGATCGAGCAAGTCTGTTATTGGTCGCAAAACGATATTTCCCGGCTTCAGTTCATTGAAGACGTCGTCAAGACGCTCGAGCGAACCAACTGGCCGCACAAAGAGGACACAGGCTGGAACGATTACGACATCGAAGTCTTCGGCAATCGCTGGAGCCGCGTTCAACTCACAGCGGCCATGGAGCAACTCGCCGGTGACAACCGGATCTTCCGCTGGCGTGTCAAAGCCTACTGGTCGCTCGCCTCCAGGCTATCCTTCTGGGCCGCTTTCGCCTTCGAGATGCTGGTCATTGGAATTGTCGCTCGCGAAGAACCGTGGCTTTGGATGCTCCTGCTCACCATCCCCCTCTACGGATTATTCCTGGAACAGGAGAAACGAAATCTGCATCGCATGATCGCCGCTGTGCTTGACACTGTCGCCCGCGAAAAGAAAATGGTCCCGCTCGAATCTCGCGACGACGGCGAACTAAAACCCAAGCCTGGATCGGTCGC
>Ga0193692_1000463_pt1 | contig 10159 bp, 3 predicted proteins | sample L3a1metaG_FD_144917 | JGI IMG/M metagenome (GOLD analysis project Ga0193692, IMG submission 144917) | Soil microbial communities from a riparian zone of the East river system, Colorado, United States - L3a1 | ecosystem: Environmental > Terrestrial > Soil > Riparian zone | place: USA: East River... | reverse complement strand
GGATGGCACTGAGCAAACCGCTCAAACCAGCACTATATAGGTCTTCCCCATCGACATGGGGAGGAAGGGTCATCGCAAGGCGGGCAACGACCGTCCTGACCAAAGGGATGTATTTATCGACAAGTTCTGCTTCCGTAACGCTGCCGGGCCGAAGGGTGCGGCTGTTGGGCCAAAGCGTATTTGTTTTGCCGATCCGGGGCTTGCGTCTGGTCGAGTTCCGTTCAACACAGACCCTGGATTTAGTGATCATACGTCGAGATTCAAAATCGAATGAGCAGGAATGCTGATCCAACCGGAGACCTGGTGCAGATATAGCGAGTCGGATTTGAGCGATGTGTTCACGTTTTCGTTCGGGCGGCTTTCGGTGAGCAGATGGTTTGCCACAAGACGCGATCGGTGTCTCAAAGCGCCTCGTTTCGTTACAAACACTGCGTCTACTGCCTGAAATAAAAAATTTTCTGGAATTAGTGTTCTAAAACAGAACCCCTCTGGCTGAAGATTGGCCACGAGCGGCAGCGTGCAGCGCCCCTACTGTCCCAGATCGTGACAGTGCCCACACACAGGTGTCCGCTTCACGTACTCGCAGGATCGACCGTGATGCCTAAGCGAAAGCGAGCGATGCGGATAATTCTGCCGAATGGGAGAGCCGGCAGGGAGAGGATGGAAAGAATTACTCTGCGTTTGTGGTGGCGGCCGGCTCGATCTGCTTTTCCAATGTGCCGAGCATTTGCTTCATGGTCGCCATCATATTCACCAAGCCATCGAAATTGGCGGGCTTGACGAGGTACGAATTCGCGCCCAGGTGGCTGGCCCGGTTGATATCCGGACGATTGTCGGATTGACTCACAATCACGACCGGAACGCCTTTGAGATTCGGTTGCTCGCGAATCCACCCCAGGACCTCAAAACCACTCAAGACCGGCATATTGATATCAAGGCAAATAAGTAGAGGAATCTGACAGCCCGAACTTTTGGCTTCGATAGCTCCTTTGAGGTATTCGACAGCTTCGTGGCCATCGCTAACCACATGGACTGGGTTGGAGAGACCCGCCCGGCTGAGAGCCCGCTTCATCAGGACGACATCATCCTCGTTGTCCTCGGCCAAGAGAATAATAGCCTGATTCGCCATAGCTGGGTGGGACACTAACTCTGTGCCGGGAGGAGAGTCACTCGTTTTCAGGCGGGGAGTTCACCTACCATCCCGGTGAATGAGTCGGCATCAAAAGCGCTCTGGTTAGCCTTTGCACCATCGCGAAATGCTTCTACAATCGAGGGGTGGAAAAGCTGTTGCTGATCGATGACGAAGCGGACGTGCAATACTCGTTCCGGCGAATCTTTAATTCGCCGGAAATCGAGCTTTCGACGGCGAACAGCGGCGAAGAAGGCCTGGGCATGATTCAGAAGGTCAAACCGGACCTCGTAATCATGGACGTGCGGATGGGGGGAATGACCGGCCTGGAGACGCTCCGTCGCATTCGGGAAACCGATGCCCGGCTGCCTGTGATCATGATGACGGCGTATGGCACCACGCAAACAGCGATCGAAGCGATGAAACTGGGAGCTTACGATTACCTGCTGAAGCCTTTTGATGTCCCAAAACTAAAAGAGATCATCTTCTCCGCGCTCAAAGCGGCGCGAGACATGAAGGAAGTGGTCTCTTACCAGCCGTTGCTGGAATCTGAAGATTACGATCTTGGGATCATCGGCCGTAGCGAGCAGATGCAGAATGTCTTCAAATTAATCGGCCAGCTTTCTGCATCCGATGCCACCGCGCTGATTACGGGCGAGAGCGGCACAGGCAAGGAACTCGTAGCCCGGGCGATTTACCATCACAGCGAACGGGCGGCCCAGCCTTTCATCGCGATCAATTGCGCGGCGATCCCGGAGAACCTGCTCGAGAGTGAATTGTTCGGGCACGAAAAAGGGGCGTTCACGGGCGCAACTTCGCAACGCATCGGCAAATTCGAGCAATGCAATCACGGCACGATCTTCCTCGATGAAATTGGCGACATGACCCTGCCCACGCAGACAAAAATCCTGCGGGTGCTGCAATCGGGCACCTTCGAGCGAGTGGGAGGCAACCAGGCTGTACAAGTGGATGTGCGGGTCATCGCCGCCACGAACAAGCCGCTCGAAGAAGCGGTGGCAAAAAAGGAGTTTCGAGAGGATTTGTTTTACCGGCTCAATGTGGTTCGGGTCCAAATTCCACCCCTACGCGAACGGAGGAAGGATATTCCCCTGCTGGTGAATTATTTTCTTCGAAAATTTTCAGGGAAAACACCGCGCTCGATTTCCGGCGATGCGCTCTCGATGCTCCAGCAATACCATTGGCCCGGGAACGTGCGCGAACTCGAGAATGTGATCCGTCGCGCGCTCGTCGTGGCGAAAGGTGAAGCGATTCTGCAGTCGGACCTCCCGGCTGAAGTGATCCGTGGAGGGGCTGCGGTTCCGGTGAACGAAACGGCGCCTTCAAACAGCGCGCCTCCGACCGCCAATGGGACAGGCCAGCCGCAGGATCTCGCCTCGCTGGCACGGCTGCTGTTCCGTTGGGCCCGTGAAAACCCCAAGTTAAAGGTCCTTCCAGCCGTCGAGCGGGAATTAGTAATCCAGGCGCTCATCGAAACGGATGGCAACCAGGTTCAGGCGGCGAAGCTGCTGGGAATCACACGCGCCACGCTGCGGAAGCGAATTGAAAAATTTAATATCAAGCAGGAACTGGCAGTAAAGTAAGTTCGCAGATCAGAGTACAGTGCAAAACCCTTGTCCACATTTGACCCGCCGCTGCGCCGTCATGCGCCGGCTAATACGGCAACATGGGGAATACGGGCTGGTTCCACAAAAACGCCGCTCCCCTTTCGAAGCGCTGGTGCGCGCGGTGGCGCATCAACAACTCAACGGGACGGCCGCGGAGGCTATTCTCAAGAGGTTTTACGCACTTTTCCCGGGTAAAAAGTTTCCTACTCCGGAACAACTCGCAACCGTCTCGGATGAAGCACTACGCTCGGCTGGTTTTTCGCGGGGAAAGATTGCTTCCCTGCGTGACATCGCTGCCAAGACGATTTCCGGGGTGATTCCCAGCCGCCGGGCGATGCGGCACCTCACAGATGAAGAAATCATTGAGCGATTGACCGAGGTGCGCGGTGTTGGCAGATGGACAGTTGAGATGCTGCTGATGTTCACGCTTGGACGCGCCGATGTGTTCCCGGTGGATGATTTTGGTGTTCGGAATGGATACCGAATTGCGTTCGGCCTGAAAGAGATGCCAAAGCCGAAAGAATTGACAGCGCTGGGAGATCACTGGCGACCACATCGCACGGCCGCTTCGTGGTATCTCTGGCGCGCAGCCGACGCCGCTCGCAAAACCAAAACCGTCAAACCGATGAAGGTTTAGGCAGTCTCCGGTTGCCATCAGGCGAAATCGCCTAAAGCGTTAGTGCGCGTGATCGCCATCACAATCAAGGATAACGGCGCGGTAGAAACGCGGGCCTGCCGCAGGAGGATCGACTTCCCTCCATTCACTCGCGTTGATCCGAACGACGTTCGTCAGCGCGGTCCAATTGATGAGATCGGTGGATGCTTCAATACTAAAAGAGCATTTGTGATCGTCGCCGACAACGAACCGCCAATGATGAGTCTGTGGATCGCGAGATAGCTTCAGGCGCGCATAGGTCTGGGCATCGAGGATCGCTTCTGTTCCCGATACCAACGTATTTGCGAGCAGCGGATTCTCCCGCTGGACTTGTTTGTCAACTCTCTTCAGGAATTTTTGCAGGGCTTTGATGGCATCGCTGAAACGACGGGCATCGAAGGAGTCAACGGCTTCCTGGAGATCGCTCAAAAGCTGACGCTTGAATTTCAATGAAAGAGGCGATCGGTCGATCAAGGCAATCAGCTGGCGAACTGCCTCCGCCGAAGTAATGATTTCGAGGAGGGCCGTCGCAGTTGATGAATCCTGGGCATCACTGACGAGAAGCCTGATGGGATGCCGGCCGATGGACCAATTATTGGTGACCAGAGCCACAGATCCGAACGCCGACGAAGCACTCCCTTCAAACCATGCAAAAGTGAGCGGATCGTGTTCCGGATCGCTGGACCCGCGACCATCAAGGGTCGCAGTAGCGGTTTGATTATTCGGAGAAATGACAACTCCGTTGGTGGCATCTGGAGTCAGATAAACGAAGGGTGCAATAGCTATGCGCGCCACCGGCGCAGCGTTCGATGTGATGGAGATATTGACCGTCGCGATGGCAGAAGTAAGCACTCCATCACTCACAACAAAAGTAAAGCTGTCAGCACCAGAGAAAGCGGGCGCAGGTAGATAGCTGCGAATTGAGCCGGAGCCGGAAAGTGTGCCATGGAGTGGGAGATCAATAACGCTGTAGACCAGGGCATCACCATCAACGTCGTAGCCGTTCAAACTGATCGTTGTCGACTGTTGACGGCGAGCCGTCACCGTTTGCCCATATGCCGCCGGTGAATCGTTGACTGGTAGAATCGTAATGCTGACGGTTGCCTCCGATGAATCGAGTTGTCCGTCATTCGCCTGGAAGGTGAACGCATCAGTTCCGAAGAAGTTCGTTGAAGGCGAATAGACGTAGCTTTGGGCAGAACCAGCAGTGAGGACGCCATGGACAGGTCCCGTAACTATCTCGAACGTCAGGGCGTCACCGTCGACATCCGAGCCTTTGAGTTCAATTGAGGCGGTGCCGTCCTCGTCCATGACAAGAGCCTGAGCATTAGCCAGAGGCGCATCGTTTTCGGGCGTGACGTTAATTGTCACTGCGGCGGCGGCAGAGTTCAACTGCTGATCGCTCGCGCGGAAGGCGAAAGAGTCCGAGCCGAAAAAGTTGGTATCTGGATGATAAACAAGGTTGCTGCCCGAGCCGGAAAGAGTTCCGTGAACAGGAAGCGTTACGATTGAGAATGTCAGCAGGTCGCCATCCGGATCAGAACCACGAAGGGTGATGGCCAGCGAATGATCTTCTACAGCCGTGAGAGATTGGCCAATAGCGATGGGTGGATCGTTAATGGCTTCGACAGTGATCACGCAGGTCTGCGGCGCTGACGTATCGATGCCCCCATTGGCGGTTCCACCATTATCCTGCAGGCGAACTGTAACAATGGCTGAACCATTCGCATTGGCTCCGGGAGTAAACGCCAGTGTGCCGTCTGAACTGATCGTTGGCGCGATCGAAAAGAGTTCTGGATTCGTACTCTGAACCGCGAAAAGAACTTTCTGCGAGGCTTCATCGATTGGGCCAGGCCGAATGTTCGTAGCCCATGCCGGGATGGTCACAGCTCCGGAATCTTCTTGCACGGTGATATCGGATCCGCGTGTAAAGCTGGGCGGATCATTGACTGGTCCAATGCTGATGCTGAACACCCTCTCCGCGCTTGTGTTTTGGCCGCCATTCTCGGTTCCGCCATTGTCTGTCAAACGAACGGAGATGATGGCAGTTCCCGAGGTGTCCGCGGCTGGAGTGAAAGCGAGCCGGCCTTCAGGACCGACAGCGGGCTGCACAGCAAAAAGCGAGGAAGAGTTGTTCGTGACACGGAATGTTACGGTTTGATCGGCTTCATTCGTTGGACCCGCAGAAATCCCAGAGGCCCAATTCAGGAGAGTGGGCCCGCTATCTTCGAGAACGGATACACCAGTTCCCGGAGTGAAGAAGGGAGCATCGTTAATCGGGGCGACCGTGACCACGAACGTGCGATTGCTGGATTGGCCAATAGAGTCGGTAACGACGATGTTAACCACGGAGGTACCGAATTGATCGTGGGCCGGGGTAAGCGTAATGGTTCGATTCGAATTTGTTCCGGCCAAAACGACATTGGTGGCAGGAAACAGACCGGGGTTCGAGACGGTCGCCGCAACAAGAAGATTTTCGAAGCGAGTTTCAGCCTCTTGAATAGTGAACGCAATCGGGCCGGTCGTGGAGTCCTCGGTAATAGTTCGATTTGCAATCGCTGTAACGATACGCGGGGGACGATCGAAAGTGGCGAGCGCAAATCCAATGGCCTCATTAAGATCGCCGAATTGGGACGAGCCCTGATAATGGAAGTACCACCGGGTCCGCGGAACCGAAACCGTGAACGAGCACATATCACCTAAATAGGAGAACGTGGACAAATTGGTCGTCACGCCCGACGGCAGAGAGGTGCGAGCAATTGTTTGACTATCCTTGATGTAATCGATGTGGACTGCCCCATCAAAGAACTCGGAAACACCCCAATAAGCCCAGTTCTCGCAGCTCTGATGCTGGAAAGGCAGCACGATGCCCAGATCAATGACAAGGCCCGATGGCACTTCGATGCGGTACCCGTGGTTGGCGCTAACGAGCACCACTGCACCGTACCCGGCAAAGATTCCGGTGTCATAACTGACCTCGATGGAGGAAGAAAGATCAATACGATTAGCAGTGGGCAAACCAGTCGAACCATTGAGTTCGAGCAAGGCGGAAACTCTGCCTGGTCCGATGACCAAATTCGTTCCGTCAACAAGGGAATAAATCTTTTCCGTGCGCAGGTCGCTGACTAGAGCGTCGTAACGGAACGGGACGTTGGTGCCGCCGACAAGGTTTGTGGCAGAAAATCGGCCGGTAGTCTGGTCTCCAGTGTAGTAAAGGTGAGTCGCGGAGACGGCAATTCCGCCTCGATCGTCTCCCGTAACAGGGGTGTGATCCAAAACGAAGCTGCTATTCGGCAACAGGCCAGTGATTCGGAAGGGGAGGGCCTGGACGACCGCGACAATAGAAGTAGCCGTTACGGAACCGAAGGCATTGTTGACAAGCACTGTATAGATACCGGCCTGGTTCGTCGTTACATTCGGCAAACTCAGAACGGGACCGTTGGCCCCGGCGACCGGTTCAGCACCGCTGTACCATTGATATTGGACAGGGGCTTCTCCGATCACAGCGACACCGAGCGAAGGAGAGCTTCCGGCGAGGACAGTAATATCGCCGGATGACTCGACAACCAGCGGCGGACCGTGAGCGGTGATGGCATCACTATGCGCAAGCACATTCGGGAGATAGATGGAGCGGAGGCTCTCTCCCAGAGCACCTGATTGGCCGATAAGATACTCAAGGGGGATTGAAGACCAGTAGACGGCTCCATTACCAAACGCATATGAAAAGGCGATTATGCCATTGGTATCAGAGGAATCTGCGAGAATCGGCAGCGCCTGCGATGGCAACGATTGGCGGCTTGCATAGCCCTGGAAGGAAGAATTGCCGTCATTGAGCGAGCCATCAGGCAGGGAGCCAAACGGTCCTGTGACGACGGTATTTTCGGGCGTACGAAGCAGTTCAATGCTGTTTCCAGGCCCAAAAGATAAGGAGGCCTTGCTGCCAATAAGAACGGGACTCGTGTGCTGCGAGCCGTTACCGACAAACAAATCGTGAATGACCAACCTCCCACCATCGAGCACCCAGGCGCGGACATCCGCCAACCGCGCGAGTAACTCTGGAGATGTTGGGGGGTCGTAGTAGTGATCAATCATAAGTAGATCGAGCCGCGTGAAATCAAAGCCAACTATAATGTAAATGGGCAGCGGCGTGAATCCGGCAGCTTCAATCGAATTGATGACGCCGCCGGAAATACTCAAATTGTCTGCATAATACCCAACAATCCCTTTAGTGGGACGCACTTCGAGAGTGGCAAGACGACTCGTGACCGATCCAGACGTATTGGAGACGACGGCAAAATATCCGCCGCTCTGGTTTGTCTTGATATTTACCAGGTTCAAAACTGCGTTTGTAGCTCCAGTGACAGGTTGAGCATCACGGAACCATTGTACCTTGAGGTCCCCGTTACCTGAGGCACGCAGTTGGAAAGATGCATCCAGACCCATCAGCACCGTCTTGTCTTCGGGTTGGAAGGTAATAACCGGAACGTTTGTGGACATGTTCACCCGCGCAAGCACAGCATTACCGAGAGTTTCGAGCCAACCTCCGTCCTGGGTACCCAGGGGAGCTGCGTTCCACCAATCCCAGCCAAGATAAACGATGTTTCCCGAACCGTATGGAACCACTGCGACTACTGACCTGTCGGGAAACACATCGCGGTAAACATCGCGCGGCCCGAGTGGAGAAAGACTCGAGCTGTAAATGCTATAGGTATTTCCATTCGCGAACAGACTGGCTGGTCCGTTTTCGAATGGTGTTCCGAGTGCCTCGGCGGTGCGGTTGAGCTGGCTACCGTAAGTATAGCCGTAAGGCGACAAGCTAATCCCAAAGGCACTATTGAGGAGGAGCACGTTATAATAGCCCCCGTGCATTATCACCATACCGCCCGAAGCAACAAAGGAACGAAGCCCTGCCTCGTCCACAGTCCCGTGAGGATCTCCGTATTTGAAATAAGGAAAGACCATCACTTGATTCGTCGCGCCGGCAGCCACGGTGTTGAACGGACGAACCAAATGTCCCAATTGTGTGAGCGAAGCGCGAACCGTGTCGGACTCTGCATACTGATTTCCAGAAGTGTCGACGAAGCGCGAGTCTGTAAAGACGCCAACCAAAAGCGGTGGAACGACTGTGAGGTTCGCGGTCGCGCTCGTCACATTGCCGAGTGCATTAGTGACAAGCACCGAATAAGTGCCCGCCTGCCCGATGGTCACGTTCTTCAGTTCCAGTACATAATTCGTTGCTCCCGAAACCCGCTGGCCATTGAGGAGCCACTGATAAGCCAGGGGATACCCTGCAGCCACGACACGCATCCGAGCCGTGGAACCCGCGACGACAATCTGGCTTTGTGGCTGGCGCAAAATCTCCGGCGCTCCCGGCGAAGGAATGGCACCTTCGATAGCGCTGCCCAGCACCTGCAACCAACCACCATCCTGCCTTCCCTCCGGGACGGCATCGCTCCAATTCCATCCGAGGAAGACGACTTTGCCACTGCCGAAAGGAGCTGTGGTGACGGCAGATTGTGACCCATCCGAGTAAATGCTCTTCGCGCCCGGAGGCAGGGAGTTGCTTACAAGGCTCGACACATAACTGTTCGGCCCGAGCGATCCAGGGCCGTTCGCAAAAATGGTCCCCGCCGCTTCCGGGGCGAGTGTTAAAGCAGATGGAGTGGGTCCACCAGCCACTGAAAAGCCGAAGATGCTATTCATCAGTCGTGCGGGCCGGGAGTAGTCGTTTGCGGACCCGAGAACAACCAGCATTCCTCCACGCGCCACAAACGCTGCCAGCGCGTCACGGTTTGTCTGAGGAAGTGTCTGTGAAAAGTCACCCCCTTCCAGAGCCGGGAAAATAATGATATTCGTGCGCGCGGTTGCAAAAGCGAAATCGGTGAATGTTAGCGACTGATGACCAAGCCGCTGCAGTGAAGATCGAAGATTGAAGCTATTCTCATAATAGACGTAACCACCCGAATCATCGAAAACACGGACTGTGGCTGATGGAATAATACGTAGCAGCGCTTGCTCGCTCGTGACGACGTCCACGGAATTACTCACAACCACGGAGTACTTCCCTGCACGCGCGAGGGTGACATTCGTGATCGTCAGGCTGGCATTCGTAGCCTGTGCTATCGGATTGCCCTCAAACAACCACCTGTAGGAAAGAGGCGCGCTGCCCCTGGCTGAAACCTCGAAACGCACAGTGCCGCTCACGGCGACAACCTGATCGCGTGGTCCCTTTACGATCTCGGGGCCCGTCTGGCTGGTTAACAATTCTGCATCCGCAAAACCGCTCGTGCCATAGTAGGAGCTGAACTGAGACGAATACTGATGATGGAAATACCATCGATTAAATGGCAGCGAGAGTGTGATCGCCGCCATGTCGCCGAGGTAATTAAATGTCGCTACATTTTGAGTCAGGCCGTCCGGAACCCTTGTTCGGACAATGGTTTGATTGTCGCGAACGTAGACCAGCCAGATTGAATCGTTGAAGAATTCTGCGATTCCCCAGAAGCCGCCTATCTCCGTGCTCGCATGTTGTGGCATGGTCATCGGCCCAAAATCCAGAACTTTGCCGGAAGGAAGTTCGATGCTTTGGACGCGTGCCCCATCGAATACAACGATCCGCCCGAGGCCGGCGAAGAGACCATATTGGCCGTGAAACTCGATCGCCCTGGAGAGAGGGATAATCGCCCCCGTGAGATCACCGGTCGCCCCATCCACCTCAAGGAGTGTCGTGATCGGCAGGCCTGAAATGCT
>Ga0193692_1000462_pt1 | contig 10169 bp, 7 predicted proteins | sample L3a1metaG_FD_144917 | JGI IMG/M metagenome (GOLD analysis project Ga0193692, IMG submission 144917) | Soil microbial communities from a riparian zone of the East river system, Colorado, United States - L3a1 | ecosystem: Environmental > Terrestrial > Soil > Riparian zone | place: USA: East River... | reverse complement strand
GGAATCGGCGTGCGCTTGTCCATCTCGGCGCCGGGCAGCGTCGACGAGATCGCGAAGCGAGCGAAGAATGCCGGCATCACGCTCAAGTCGGAGCCGCGCGACACGGAGTGGAAGAGCCGCGCGTTCGAGGTCAGCGATCCGAGCGGTTTCCTGCTGACCATCTTTTCGGAAGCATCGGCGTAGGGGACCGCCTGAAGCGCGAAGGCTAGAGGTTCTGTGAAGGGTTCGACCCGCTCAGCACCAGGAGCGAGTCGAACCCCTTCCAATCACACGTCACTGCTATCCAGGTCAAGATCATGGCGGGGCGGTCAACGCCTCCCGATCGATTCGGTGCCGTTAGTCAAGAGGCTCTTTGCAGGCCAAACAGTCTCAGGGAATTGCGCGACGTTGAAGGCTCCGCCCACCAAGTGACATCGCCGCTTCGCTCGCGCTCAGCCTCGAATCCTTGTGGCACGGGCGGAGCCGTCCACCCCGCCCGACTGTTTCAGCCGCCGCCGTCGAGTTCGCTCGATCACCGGGCGTGTCCCGAGGTCTTCGAGGAGGTTGGCCCGTTCGCCCTTTGCGGTCTTCGACAACCGTTCATCCCACTCCGTTAAGAGCAGTCGTAGGTCATCGCGCAGCGTGAGTAGTTCCTCGATGCGCTGATTCAGCCCGTCGAGCCGCTCGCCGACCAGAGCGCGAACGCTCTGGCACGGCGAACCGCCTCGATCCCTCACGCTCAACACACGCTTCAGGTCGGCCAGGGAAAACCCGACTACGAGCGCCCGTTGAATCAGCAACACGCGTTCGACGGTGGCGGCCGAGTACCGCCGGTACCCCGCCTCGGTCCGTGTGACGCTTGGAAGCAATCCCTTTCGCTCATAATGCCGAAGGGTATCGGTGCTGACGCCGGTCGCGCGGGCGACATCCCGAGGTCCCGTCGGCGTAGCCGTCATCGCGCTCGCACAATAGTCGGATCGCCGGTCTTGTGCTCGGCGATCTGGAACGTCAAGAACTGATGCACGGCGGCCAGCGCGTCCGGATCGGCTGTCACGATGTTCACGCGGCCGCCGTTCGCCGTTTCCATGTACTGATACCTGATCGCACCCCTCCGCTCGGCCATGAGCTTCGTGCCGGGCACATTCTTCGAATCATGGACCAGCATTGGCGCATCGAAATTGCCCTCGCCGAACATCGTCGCAATGTGCGGCAGGTGGGAACGAATAGCATCACGGTTGTTCGTGTCGGCCGACTTCTTGACACTGACGTCGATCGCGCCACCGTCATCGAAGAGCAAGAAATGGTGTGTCGTTCGATCTTGGTCGAAGCCCATCACCATGGCCGCTCGCTGGTCGCTGGTCCCGTGATGGTCCTGGCGGGCGGCAAGCGAATCCGGCCTCGACGCGAGAAAAACGAGCACGCACAGTAGGGAAACGAGTCGCATGTGACCTCCTACGTGTACCGTACGGCCTGGAATCGTTCCAGGGTCAAGGATAGTCACTTGGCATACGCACGAGACCGCTGTCTCATCGCCCCATTTTCGAGATAGACAACCCCGTTTGGGGCGGGCCTGCTGATGAATTCAGCGACAAAGGCGCGCCCGATATCGTCCTGCTCAATCGTCCCGTATGGACCAGGAATCAGACGTCCCAACCAGGCAGCATAGCTCGGCGTATGGGCATTGCCCGCGATGATGCCCGGGCGAAAAATCGCCAGACCTTTGAAGCCTATCCCTTGAACCGTTTCTTCTTTTAATCCCATGATCCGCGCATAGCGAATCCTGCTCTTTGCGGTGCTTCCCGCTGCCGAGAGCAGAGCAAACTGCGTGATACCTCCGGCGTGACAACCACGGGCAAAACCACCGACCACTCCAATTTCGAGAGCCTTCAATTCCTCCTCGCTCCACTTCATGCTGCCTTTACCGACGCCAACACAGGATGCCCCATAGACCGGATCGCCTTGCGCCACCATGCTCTGCGCCAGCGCGGTCACTTCTGCCTGAAACTGAGCAGCAGCCGTATCCAACATCACCTGCCGCAAGCGAGGATCTGCGGTCAGAGAAATCGCTTTGCGATTGACCATCACGACTTCAGCGCAGGACGGCTCTGCAGCCAGCGCACGCACCACCGCAGCTCCGACCTGCCCCGTGCCACCGATGATCAAGACGCGAAATGCCATTGTGGGACGGTCTTATCGCCGGACGATCGTGACGATATTGGGGTGGTTCAGCGCGCTGGCGGCACGAGCCTCCGCGACGAATCGGTGGGCACGCTTCGGATCTCCGCCGGGCCGTTCGTGCAGGATCTGGAGAGCCACTTCGCGGGCAAGTCGGGGATCCCACGCGCGATAGACCGCACCACCGCCACCTTGACCCAGGCGCGCGAGGATCCTGTACGGTCCGACGGCGGCGTCGTGACGAGATGCCATATCCGTCATAGAAGGCTTCGCGGCGAGGCTCCGTTGCCCTGATGACACCGAGCTCGCCACCTGAGGGCGCGGGTTCGCGCGATGTGCGCAAGAGTACTCGATCCGACGACGACCGGATAATCAGCGTGTTTCACACCTCGGGTTGGCGGATTCAGCGCAGGATCGTCGCGTTCACAGGCGCCCGTACTCGCTATAATCCGCGTGCCGCCGGTCTCCGTAACGAGAGGCCGCCGTCGATTGGCAGATAGGAGATTCGCATGCGACGCATGGCCATCGTTGTCGCGGTGTCGGTCGGTTGTCTCGTCGGCATGTCGGCCGACTCCCTCACGCCGCTGCTTCTCCAGAAGCCGACGCTCAGCCGGACGCACATCGCGTTTGTCTACGCCGGCGATCTCTGGACCGTGCCGCGCGATGGCGGCGCGGCGCAGCGGCTCACGAGCGGCCCGGGCGTTGAAACCAATCCTGTCTACTCGCCCGACGGCTCGACGATCGCGTTCACCGGCGAATACGATGGCAACACCGACGTCTACACCGTGCCGGCGGCCGGCGGTGTGCCGAAGCGCCTGACGTGGCATCCCGCGCCCGACACGGTCCTGTCGTGGACGCCGGACGGCAAGCGGATCCTGTTCGCCTCGAATCGCGACAGCCACGCGCCGGTGCAGCAGCTCTTCACGATGGACGTGAACGACAGCTTTCCCGAGCGGCTGCCGCTGCCATGGGGATGGGAGGCGGCCTACTCTCCCGACGGCAGCCGTCTCGCCTACGTGCCGATGCGGCGCGCCTTCAACGTCTGGAAGCGATACCGCGGCGGCGACACCACGCCGATCTGGCTGGCGTCGCTCGCCGACTCGAAGATCGAGAAGATCCCGCGCGAGAACTCGAACGACTACAACCCGCTCTGGATCGGCGCCAAGGTGTATTTCCTGAGTGATCGCGACGGGCCGGTGTCGCTGTTCTCCTACGACACGCGGACGCGCCAGGTGAAGGAGGAGGTCAAGAACGACGGGCTCGACTTCAAGTCGATCGGCGCCGGCACCGACGCGATCGTCATCGAGCAGTTCGGCGGCCTTGCGCTCTTCGATCTCAAGACGAGCCAGGTGAAGCAGGTCCCCGTCCAGATCGCCGGCGACCTCCCGGAAGTGCGCCCTCGGATGGTCAACCTGGGCAGCCGGCTGAGCGGCGCGCACCTGTCGCCGAACGCCACGCGCGCGCTGTTCGAGGCGCGCGGCGAGATCGTCACGGTGCCTGCGGAAAAAGGCGACCCCAGAAACATCACCAACTCGCCGAAGGTGATGGAGCGCTCGCCCACCTGGTCGCCCGACGGGAAGACGATCGCCTACTTCTCCGACGAATCCGGCGAATACGCGCTGCACCTGGCGCCGCAAACCGGTGTCGGCGACGTCGTGAAGATTCCGATGCCCGAGCCTGGCTTCTACCGCGCGGCAAGTTGGTCGCCCGACTCGAAGAAGATCGCCTTCATCGATTCGCACATGCGCATCTGGTACGTCGATGTCGAACGCCGCCAGGCGGTGCAAGCCGGGAAGGAGCGCTACTGGAATCCGTTCGGCGACGACTGGGAACCGGTGTGGTCGCCCGACTCGCAGTGGCTGGCGTACGCGACGCGGCTGACCAACTACCTCGGGGCGATTCACCTCTACTCGCTCGCCTCCGGCAAAGCGACGCAGATCACCGACGGCATGAGCGACGCCGGCAGCCCGGTCTTCGACAGGGACGGGAGGTTCCTGTACTTCACCGCGTCGACCGACTCCGGCCCGTCACGTCAGCCCGACGTCGGTAGCTTCGCGCGTCCGGTGACGCGGAACATCTATCTGGTGGTGCTGTCGCGCACCGAGCCGTCGCCGTTCGCGCCCGAGAGCGACGAGGAGAAGGGCGAAGCGGCGCCTCCACCCGCGCCGACACCCTTGCCTGCACCCGAAGAGGGGAAATCGGAAACGCGGCCGGCGCCGAGAAAACCGGTCGAGGTGAAAGTCGACTTCGAGAACATCGGGCAGCGCATCCTCAGCATGCCGCTGCCGCCGCGGCGATACGTTGGCCTGCAGGTCGGGAAGCCGGGCGTGCTGTTCGCGCTCGAAACGCCCGCGCCGGCGCCGGGCCAGCCGCCGACGACGATCGTCCACCGTCACGACCTGAAGACCCGCAGGACGGACGTGGCCGCCACCGGCGTCCGGTTCTTCGAAGTGTCGGCGAGCGGCGACAAGATGCTCACGCGGCAAGGCGACGACTGGTTCATCCGCAACCTGCCGCCGCCGCCACCTCCCCCGGGCGGGCCGCCGGCCGGCGGGCCACCGCCGGCAGCGGGCGGTCAGCTCAACACCAAGAACATCGAGGTCAAGATCTCGCCGCGCGAGGAATGGGCCCAGATGTTCCGCGAGGCGTGGCACGTCGAGCGCGACTTCTTCTACGATCCGGGATTCCACGGCCTGAACCTGCGGAACGCCGAAGAACGGTATCAGCGGTTCCTCGAGGGAATCGGCTCGCGCGCCGATCTCAACTACCTGTTCTCCGAAATGCTCGGCAACCTCGTGGTCGGACATCTGAGCGTCTTCGGCGGCGACACGCCGGACGTCAAGCGCGTGCAGACCGGCCTGCTCGGCTGTGACTACAAGATCGAGAACGGCCGCTACCGCTTCGCGCGGGTCTACAACGGCGAGAACTGGAATCCGCAGGCGACCGCACCGCTCACGCAGCCGGGCGTCAACGTCGCGGCCGGCGAGTATCTGATCGCGGTGAACGGGCGTAACCTCACCGCGGCGGACAACGTCTACAGTTTGTTCGAGGGCACGGCCGGCAAGCAGGTCCAGATTCGCGTCGGCGCCGATCCGGGCGGCGGCAACGCCCGCACGGTGACCGTCGTGCCGGTGCCGAACGAAAATCGCCTTCGCAACCTTGCGTGGATCGAGGATAACCGGCGCAAGGTGGACGAGATGACCGGCGGTCGCGTCGCGTACGTCTATCTTCCCGACACGGCGTTCGGCGGCTTCACCAATTTCACGCGCTACTTCTTCGCGCAGGTCGACAAGCAGGCGGTGATCGTCGACGAGCGGTTCAACGGCGGAGGCGCGCTCGCCACCGACATCGTCGAATTTCTGTCGCGGAAGCTGCTGTCGAGCGTCGCGACGCGCGACGGCGGCGACGAGGTGGAGCCGCAGGGCGCGATCTTCGGACCGAAGGTGATGCTGATCAACGAGTTCGCCGGCTCGGGCGGGGACGCCATGCCCTGGTATTTCCGCCGCGCCGGCGTCGGCAAACTGATCGGCAAGCGGACCTGGGGCGGCCTGGTCGGACGCGCTGGCTCGCCGCCGCTCATGGACGGCGGCATCGTCACCGCGCCCTCGTCCGGTGTATGGGACCCTGACCAGAGCCAGTGGATCGCCGAGAACGTCGGCATCAGCCCCGACATCGAGGTCGAGCACGAGCCTGAGGCCGTGCGGCGCGGCCACGATCCTCAGCTCGAGCGCGCGGTGCAGGAAATCCTCGCCGAATTGCAGCAGCACCCGCCGAAGAAGCTGACTCGGCCGACGTTTCCGACCTACAAGACGGTGAAATGAGAACCGATAACCGAACACGGCATGCTGGACTCGTACGAAGCCCGTACCCCGCGGCGGTAGAATGAACAGCCATGAAAGCAGGCGCCTCGCGGTCATTTGGCGCGCAGCTCAAAGCGGTCCGCGCGGCGGCGGGTTTCACCCAGGAAGAGCTCGCGACGATTTCGGGTTTGTCGGTTCATGCAGTCAGCGCGCTCGAGCGTGGGGAACGCCGTCGACCGCATGTCGAAACCGTGAGGGCGCTGTTGGCGGCACTCGACCTGACCGGTCCGACCCGTGAAGCGCTCCTTGCGAGCGCGCGTGCACCTGATCACAACGCAGCGGGCGATGAACTGAGCGGCGTGTCGCTGCCGCTGGCTCTCACGGAGTTTCTCGGCCGCGACAGTGAAATGCAGACACTGCGACCGTGGTTCGGGGACCCCGCTGCACGTCTCATCACGCTCACCGGGCCAGGAGGAGCCGGCAAGACGCGTTTGGCGCTGGAGCTCGCGCGCGCGATCGCGGCCGACGGCGACGTTCGTGTGTTGTTTGTCGGGCTGGCCGCCGTTCGGAATTCCGCGTTCGTGGCGCCCGCGATTGCCGAGGCTCTCAGCGTCGTGGACGCCACCGCGCTCGATCTGCCGAAGCGCCTGCGGGCTGCGTGCGACGCGACACCCACCTTGCTGGTGCTCGACAATTTCGAGCAGGTCCTGGACGCGGCACCGCTGGTCGCCGATCTGCTGGCAGCAGTCGCCGAGCTTCGCGTGCTGGTCACCAGCCGCGCCCCGCTTCGCGTCCGAGGCGAACGGGAGTACGCCGTGGGACCACTCGCATTGGAGCGCGACACCGCGTCACCCGCCGATCTGGCGCGCTCTCCAGCGGTACGGCTCTTTGTTGAGCGGGTGCGGGACGTGCAGCCTGACTTTCGGCTCACCTCCGCGAACGGTCCCACCGTCAGGGAGATCTGTCAGCGGCTGGATGCACTGCCGCTCGCCCTCGAGCTGGCGGCCCCGTGGATCAAACTGCTCACGCCTGAGGATTTACTCCATCGACTCCAGCACGACGTCCTGCCTTCGACGGTCCGGCCGCGCGACCTCCCGGAGCGCCAACAGACGATGAATGCAACGGTCGCCTGGAGTTATCAACTGCTTGGCCCGAACGAGCGACGCGTGTTCCGCCGTCTCGGCGTGTTGCCGGGTCGGTTTCCGATCGAAGCAGCCGCGGCCGTCGTGGCGGGGCGTGAGGGTACCGCGGCGGGGACCGACGAAGCACTCGCCACAGCAGCTGCCCTGATCGATAAAAGCCTTTTACTGCGAGCCGAGAGTGCCGTGTCGACTCGCCCGCTGTACCAGATGCTCGAAACCGTGCGCGCGTACGCGGCGCTCGAACTCACGGCCTCGGGTGAGCGCGATGACGCCCTGGAGGGGCTGGCGCGCTATTGCGGATGGCCTGATCGGGGCGGCGCAGGTCGAATGGCTGAATCGCGTGCGTCAGGATCTCGAGAGCTATCGCGCCGCACTGACGTGGCTCATCGATCGCGACCGCCCGGCCGACGCGTCCGAAATCGCGTGGAGCCTGTTCTTCTTCTGGGCCATCCGGGGGCATGCGGCGGAGGGCATCCGCTGGTATGAGCAGATCCTGAACCGGCGATCCCTTCCACGGGCGGTCGAAGCGAGAGCGCTGCTCGGCACCGGAGCGATGCGGTTCACGCAAGGCGAACTCGCGCACGCACGCAGCGCGGTGACGCGCGCCCTGGCGCTCGCCCACGAAACCAGCGACATGGTGATGGTCGCCCGGGCCGAGAATCTGTTGGGAGACATTGACCACTCCGTCGGCAATGGCGACGCGGCCCGCGAGCACTTCGCTCGCGGCGTCGAAGGATTTCGCTCGCTGGCGCTCCCCTGGGGACTCGGGAATTCGCTGACCGGATTGGCGGCGGTCGTCCTTGCGGGCGGCGACGCCGCGCACGCGGAGCGCCTGCTCGACGAGGCCACCTCGGTGCTTCGTCACGGCGCGCCGTGGTTCTTGTCGTGGACGCTGTATCTTCGCGCCTTCCTGGCGGTGCGGCGCGGCAATCCCGATGAGGCGATCGCGTTCGTGCGAGAAAGCCTCACATATATCCGGCAGCTCCATGACACGTTCGCGTTCGTGTATGCGCTGGTCCCTCTCGCCGCCGCAGCGGTGCGCAAAGGTGACGACGAGTGGGCGGCACGGATCCTGGGCGCGCGAGACGCCGTCAGCGAACGCACAGGTGCGGCGGTTGGCGACAAATTGGTGGCCGATCTCAAGGGACAGGCGGAACGAGAGGGGCGTGCTCGCCTCGGCCCCGATCGGTGGGCTCGATCGTACGCCGCAGGACGGAGTGTCTCAATCGATTCGCTGCTGAAGGAGATTGACCGCGTCGTTGCACATGCTTAGACGCGCTGCGTCCGATCGCACCCTTCACTGCATCTCGCCCTCCCGGCAAGCCATCGTTGGTTCGGAGACGCACCGATCCGTGGGCATTGTTTCAACGGCGCGATGCCCACAGACCGGACACGTCGATGTCGATACGAGCGCTGGCATGAGCGGCTCTTGCCGCTCTCGGAGATCCCCTCAACGTTGATCATGCGGGACGGCGACGGTCACTACTGCGGTCGCGCTCAATTGTGACGCATTGGTGCACGTCACCGTGATCGAGTACTCCCGTCCCGCGCCAAAGCCGTTCCGGTCAGCACGCAGGCTGACGCTGAGCGGGCCCGTCAACGTCGAATCTGAGACGTCCAACGGCTCATTGCTCGTCACGCCGGTGATCGCGCAGGCAGGAGCCGGGTCGCTGTCGTCGGCCACCGTCACGCCAATGGTCACCGGCACCATCTTGCCGTTCGGAGGCCAGAGGACGTTCGGCGTTGCCGCGAGTGCGGAGAGGGTAGGCGCCGCGACCGCGGGCAGGCTCGGGCATGGTGACGGTCCCGGACCTCCGTAGGTGATGCACCAGTTTCTCTCGAAGGTGTTGCGGCCACCGTTGCTGGAGGCTTCGTCCTTGATGTCGAACCCGATCGGACCGTATAGCCTGGAAACAAGGCTGGGCGGATTTCCGGCCGCGATGTTCTGGCGGATGATGTTGCCCGATGCACCGGCCTGGATCAGGATGCCGTTGGCGTTTCCCGTGATGCTGTTCTGCTCGACCAGGTTGTTACTACTCGTGCCGATCAGGCCAACACCGAAGTCATTGTTTGACGCAACAGTCGGCGGTGCGGCGCATAGTGCCGCCGCACACGGCGAACCGTTGCCGCCAAACAGATTGTTCACGATGTGATTGTTATTGCTGTTGACGAGGCAGTTCCCGCCACACGGAGCGCCACCGGAATTCGTCGCGTTGCGCACCGAGACGATGTGTTCGATGACGCTGTCGGTCATGCCATTCGTCAGCAGGCCACTGAAACAATTGTGATTCGAGGTCACGTCCTTCACCGTGACGTTGGTACTGACGCCTGCTGCGCCGAAAATCAGGATTCCGTGCCGCCTGAACTTCTGGACCATGCCGGGGCCGATGATTTGTACGCCTGGCTGGCTCGTGGCCGCGCTGGTCCCGTTGCTGATTCCGTCCGCAAGTGGTGGACCGGACGTCGGCTGGCAGGTTGTTGAGTCGTCCGGGTTCGCTGGACCCGTGATGATATGCCCGTGCAGCCGCAGCGCAATGTTGGGAGCGCCGAACTGGATGCACGGTGTCGTTGTCATCGTGCAGGTCACATCGCCGACGAGTTGACTATTCTCGACGATGACCTTCGTGACATTAAGGACTCCGCTGATGTCCTCCGCTGTGGCGACTGCGGCGCAGGCCAACACACACGTCAGCACGAACGCGACCAGAGCAAACCGAACCGTCATGACCGCCTCCTTGAATACTTGCGAGGGCCACCGGACTGCGCAGACGCGTTCGCCTTGGAACGAAACCTGCGGCTCTTCTACCCTGGGAAGGCAGGACTGTGACGCCAAACTGATCAGCTTGTCAATGGCCGACGGGGGCTCCGCACGTCCGGAAGGACGTCGCGTAGGAGCGACGCCGGAGACGCGCCACGCGGATGGGCGAGACGCTTTGTAAATGTGTACCACTGGTCTATACTGGTGGTACATGAACACGGCTCGACGCCATCGCCTCGATCCTGCCGTCCGCGACCGGCTCTTCTCGGTCGCGACCGAGGCCTTCGCTCGCGACGGCTACGAGCGCGCGTCGCT
>Ga0193692_1000461_pt1 | contig 10172 bp, 10 predicted proteins | sample L3a1metaG_FD_144917 | JGI IMG/M metagenome (GOLD analysis project Ga0193692, IMG submission 144917) | Soil microbial communities from a riparian zone of the East river system, Colorado, United States - L3a1 | ecosystem: Environmental > Terrestrial > Soil > Riparian zone | place: USA: East River... | reverse complement strand
GTACTCGGCCGTCTTTGGATTGCGCGGCGTCAGGAAAAGCTCCTCCGTTCGGCCGTGCTCGACGAGTTCGCCCATCAGCATGAAAATGCATTCATCGCTGGCACGACGCGCTTGCGCCATGTTGTGCGTGACGATGACGATCGTGTAGCGCCCCTTCAACGTCATCATCAACTCCTCAATGTGCCGCGTCGCCTCCACATCCAAAGCCGAACATGGCTCATCCATCAGGATGATCTCGGGTTTGAGCGGAAGCAGTCGAGCAATGCAGAGTTTCTGCTGCTGCTCGAGTTGCAGCGTCGTCGCCTTCGTATCGAGCCGGTCTTTGAGGTCATCCCACAGCCCGACCTCGGTCAGAGAGCGCTCCACCTCGTCATCCAAATTCAGTGCCTTCAATTCCTTCGGAGATCTATGAATTCGCAAGCCGAACAGGACATTGTCGTAAACAGAAATGGGCATGGGGTTAGGCCGTTGAAAAACCATGCCGACCCGCTTGCGCAACTCAATGAGGGAGACGTCGGCATCGTAAATATTCTTGCCGAGGAGCACGATTTCGCCGGCCGTGCGGACATAATCCCACCGTTCGTTGACGCGGTTGAAACAGCGGAGCAACGTCGTTTTGCCGCAGCCAGAAGGTCCGATCAGCGACGTAATCAAGCCATGCTTGATTTGGAGCGTGACGTTAATAAGCGCCTGGAAATTTCCATACCAAAGACAGAGATCTTTGGTCGTGAGGCCGAAGCGAAAGGGATCGCTCATCCGAACACTCCATTGACGTAGTCATACGTGCGTTGGTCTTTGGGCTTTTCGCTGAAGACCAGGTCCGTAGGACTGTGTTCGACAAGGTCGCCACGCCAGAGGAAGAGAGTATGGTCGGCCAGGCGGCGAGCTTGTTGCACCAGGTTTGTCACGAGAATGATGGTCAAATTTTTTCGCAGCTCTTTCAAAACGTCTTCGATGCGCATGGTCGTGACCGGATCGATCGCAATGGAAAATTCATCCAGGCAAAGAATTTCGGGTGAGAGGGAAAGCGCACGCGCGAGCGTCAAGCGTTGTTGTTGTCCTCCCGAAAGACGCGTGCCCAGCATGCTGAGGCGATCCTTAACTTCATCCCAGAGGACAGATTGGCGGAGGCAGCGCTCAACGATTTCATCCAGCTCTGCCTTCCCTGAAATGCCCATTCGCCGCGGCGCATAAGCCACATTCTCGTAAATCGTCAGTGGCAATCCAACGGGCAGGGGGAAAACCATTCCAATTCGCCGGCGAAGGGCGTTTGGATCACGAATTGCCCGAATGCTTTCATTGTTAATAAGAACGTCACCGTCAAAACGGGCGCCCCCAACCAAATCGAGCGTGCGATTGATGATTTTGAGCAGCGTTGTCTTGCCTGAGTTCGCCGGGCCGATCACTCCGAGGACGCTATTGCGGGGAACATCGAAATTGATCTTGCGCAATACCTCTTTGCGGCCGTAGTGGGCAGAGACATTCCGGAACTGAATGTGCGGATGGCCGTTGTTTGTCATACTTACCAGCGCTTGCGGCCGCGCAGCCAAACCCGCAAAACAATCGCCACACTATTCACCGTCAGAATGAGCGCTATGAGCACCGCTGCGCACCCGTACTTCATCGACTCAGGCATTTGCGAAACCTGGTTTGAAATAATGTTCAAATGCATCGACATGGCCATGAACGGCTCCTTCAAGCTGTAAGGAAACACCTTGTCCCAGCCTTCATCCGCGATGAATTTAAAAAACGTCGCACCCGTGAAAAGGATGGGCGCCGTTTCACCCGCCGCGCGCGAAACGACCAGGATGATGCCCGTGAGGATCCCGCTAAATGAGTTCGGCAGGACAATGGTGCGAATGGTTTGCCAGCGGCTCGCTCCCAGGTTCCAGCACGCTTCCCGGAACGCCTGCGGAACGGCCCCGAGCGCTTCGCGCGTGCTGGTCACCACCACCGGCAGGTTCATGACCGCTATCGTGAGCGATGCGGTTAGCAGGCCCGCCTGCCACCGCGTGCTTGAGTCCGTTGGATCGGCGAAGAAGCGGTTGAACTGTGGGAGCATCACCAGCACGAACGCGCCCAGGCCGAAAAGCCCATGAACGATGCTGGGCACACCGGCAAGGCTCGTCACCGTGATGCTGATGATGCGGTTGATCCAGCCTTCCTTGGCGTATTCGTTCAGATAGATACCGGCAAGGATTCCCACCGGGGCGACAAAAACGAGAGAGCCGATCACGAGATAAAACGTCCCGATTAACGGCGCCCACAAACCTCCCTCCTTGCCCTTATTGACCGGGTTGTCCCAGAGATAATTCCAGGAAAGGACCGGGGCCGCCTTTTTAAAAATATCGAAGAGAATCAAAACCAGCGGGATGACAAGGATGAGGCAAAACCCCAACATCAGCCATTTATTGATGGCAGCACGGCGAAATTTCGTTCGTTCGAAGTCGCTTGGCGCGAAGGGATTCGTGGAAGCCATCGTAGAATTAGGAACGGCACTCATTTTCAAACTTTGTTGGCTTTCTTCACGCCTTTGACGATCAGGTCACCCGCCACGTTGATGGCGCAGGTGATCACGAACAAAACAATCCCGAGAACGAACAGCACCCGGTAATGGTCGTCGCCAAAGGAAGTTTCACCCATTTCGGCCGCAATGGTAGCGGTGATCGTTCGGACCGGGTCGGTTAGCGCCGCGGGGATGCGATTGTTGTGCCCGGTCGCCAGCAGCACCGCCATCGTCTCGCCGACGGCGCGGCCCATCCCGAGCATGCATGCTGCGAGCAAGCCGTTGCGGGCTGCGGGAAAGAGCACCTTGCGTACTGTCTCCCATGGATTGGCGCCGAGCGCGAGGGCTGCTTCGCGGAATGAATCGGGCACCGCCCTTAGAGCATCCTCGGACAGAGAGACGATCACTGGCACACTCATCAGCGCGAGAATGATTCCACCCGTGAGGAGGTTTGTCCCTTGAGCCGCTCCCGTGTCGGCACTGGCCAGATGCAAGACCACCATCGTGTGACTCCACCAACTCCCCGGCGTTGCAGAAAAAATCGACTTGATGATCGGTCCCAGCACCATCAGACCGATGAATCCCCAGACAATCGATGGAATTGCCGCAAGGAGTTCGATGACGATCTTAAGGGTCTCCTTAACTTTCCCTTTCGCGAATTCAGAGATGTAGACCGCCGCCCCAAGTCCTATTGGTACTGCAAGGATCAGCGAGATAAAGGTCACGCTGAATGTTCCCACCAACAGTGCAAGCGCGCCAAAGCTCGGAGCATTTCCCGTCCCGGGAGAGGGAATCCAGCGGGAACTGGTAAAAAAATGGACCCAATCAAGTCTGGGAACGAGCGGGGCAGCCTCTTTGAAGATGAATACGAAGATAGCGAAGATGCCAATGATACTGCTCCAACCGCAAATGCGGATAATCCATTCGATCGGAGTTTCGAGGCGATCGGTAAAACCGATCAGGCTTCGAAACAGGCTCCGTGATCGACGAACCTTCAGGGGGACGGAAATCGTTCTTTCCACGGGTGAAGCCGCGGGGCGTTTTTCGACCCCGACTCCGGCGGAAGATAGTGGTGCTGGATTCATCACGAGCGACAGGCTATTTGCTCTTCAGCGTCTATTGGTTCTCGAGATCGCGATGGCCCCCCGCCGTGAGCAATTCGGCAGGGCAACCAAAGCATAGAAACAGCAGTTTGTTTTAGTGCAGCGGCACGAAGCCTTCTTTCTCGACCAATTTCTGACCGGCATTGGAAAGAATCCAATCGATGTAGGCCTTCACTTCGGGCGAAGGGTCGCCTGCGGTGTAGAGATAGAGCTTGCGTGAAATCGGATATTTCCCGCTGCGCGCCACCTCGATGCCAGGTTCAACTCCTTCTTCGCCTTTTTTGTTGGAAACCTTCAGCCAGTTGACCTTATCGATCTTGTAACCCATGCCGCTGTAGCCCAGGCCGGTGGGAGTTTTGGCCACGTTCTCGACCACTTCTGAGGAGCCGTTCAACTCACTGATGCCACCGCGGAACTCGCGTTGCTTTCCATCTTTCTTTCCGCAGATGTGTTCGCGGAAATAATCGTAGGTGCCGGAGCTGTTTTGGCGTCCGAAGAGGGCAATTTTACCCATGAACGACGGGGTGACCTGTTCCCAAGTTGTGATGGAGCCACCTTCGGCCCAGATCTCGCGGAGCTCTTCGACGGAGATCTGTTTGATGGGATTGGCTGGATTCGAATAAACGGCCAAGGCATCATATGCCACCACGAATTCCTTCGCGTCCTTGCCCGTGGCGGTTTTGAGTTTTGTCTTTTCTTCGGCTTTCATTTCCCGCGAGGCGTTACAAATGTCCGTTTCGCCGGCGATCAACTTCGCGATACCAACACCGCTTCCGCCACCATTCACGTTTACAAAAACGTTTGGCCGGACTTTGCGGTAGCTTTCAGCCCAGGTTGTTGCGAGTTGCACCAGGGTATCTGAGCCCATGGCGCGGATTTCGACTTTTTTCTTTTTATCGGCGGCACGTGAATCACTAGAGGCGGTCAATATCGCGATCACCGCCACCGCTGCCAGGAGCAGACCAGTAGTAATGAGCAAGGGTTTACGCATGTTTTTTATCTCCGTTTTGCTTTTCTCCCAGGATCGCCTCGACCAGATCCCGTATGTGTGTGTTGATGTATTGGAACGTTTGTTCATAAGCGGCCCGAATCTGCTCGGGTGACCCCTGGACAGTCGAAGGGTCGTTTACGTTCCAGTCGAGAGCCACCGTCTTAGTTGGAGGCGGCGGAAAAACTTTTTGGGCTTCCTTGGCCAGTGCTACGATGACCTGGTAGTGTTCCAGGTTTGGGATCTGTTGCACCGATTTTGAGCTTTGGCGGGAAATATCGATCTTCTTTTCAGCAAGGAAACTCGCGGTGCGGCCGTCGATAGGCTTGGGATCCAATCCGGCGCTGCTGAATACAAACTCGGGCCGGTTCAGCGAATTCGCGATTCCTTCCGCCATTTGCGTTCGGCACGAATCGTTCTTATCCACAAAAAGCACCCGCAACGCTTCCGTCCCCTTATGCTTGGCGTACTGCCCGGTGCACATGTAGAGCACCTCCTCGCAGATATTTTTCGCCTGGTCAGAAACCCGCTCGAAACGCCGAGCGATCGTCATTAAAGGTGTCAGTGCCTCGAGCGGAATTTTGCCTTCCTGTCGTTGATTCAAGAGCGCCGCATTGATTCCGTTGCGCAAAGTATCCACTTCCTCCTCGATCACCATTGTGCTGCGCGCCAGCTGGGCATCCTGCTTCAGGAACGCCTCCACGGCCTGCTGCAGCATCGGAATCGAGAGGTTTGCGATCGCGACAAATTTTTCGTAGGAGGGTTGGAAATCCATCCCGCTAATCTTCAGGACCTGGCGGGCAATGCTTTCGGCGTAATCACCAATCCGCTCCAGCTCCAGGTTGATCTTGATCGTCGCATAGGCAAACCGAAGGTGACCCGCAGCAGGCTGCTGGCGCACCAGGAACTCAAGGCAAAGACGGTCGACTTCCTTTTCGAGTTCGTCGATGTACTGGTCGCGTAGAATGACACCGTAAGCCACGACCCGATTGCGCTCCGTCAATGCGCGCAGGCTGTCCCGCAACGCTCGCTGCGCCAGAGTCGACATCTCCTGGACTTTCGTCTCGATGCCTCTGCGGTCGCGTTGAAGACTTTCTTCGTAGTGCGAGATCATTTGTTAATAATCCATAGTTAGGGGACGCATGTTACGAACGAATGACACATTTGTTACGATTCGGTGAAGATGATCCCGCTCTTCACGGTGCTCTGGAGCGTTCGCTGAAGCGCTCCTCATTCGCAGCAGTGCCGCAACTATTGGCATTTTGCAATGTCTGGATGTTTTTGGGTGATATCGGTTCGACGGTCGCCAAGTGACAAATTGATGACGCAGCGGTGACGATCGCGTTACGGATGACTGGCAAATGCGTTTGAGTGCGTGGGTCTTCGTGCGACGGCGGCACTGACTTGGGAGTCGTGCAGACCAGGTGGTCCTTCTCCTGGTGAGGAGGGGTGATGGCCAAAAGACCTACGGGGGAATTGACGATTTTCGATTGACCATTGACGCGGTGGTTTGAAACCCCGGGCAGTGAATTCGAAATCGTTTCGGGCTCGGGTTTCGAACTTTGATTCTCGAGTTGAGTGACGCATTCCATGGATGAGTCAGATGCGGAGGAGGAGAAAAATCCGCCCTCACCCTGGCCCTCTCCCCCAGGAGAGGGAACACTTTCGTACGCGATGGTTTCGGGTGTCGCGTTTCGGGTTTCGGGTTGTGCTACTGGCGGCGGCTCTAAATTTTCAACGGTGTTTTCGCGTGTTTCCGCCTCAAAAATAAGAGACGTTTCGGGTTTCGAGTTTTGAGTTTCGAGTTGTGACGGCGGTCGCGGAGCGACGCGCTCTACCTCGGCAGAGGTTTCGGCGGGGTGGCCAGTCAGGAACTGCTGGAACCCGTCGAATGTTTCCTTCGTGATGGGGCGAACGTCGGGTTTGGTTTGCTGGGCGACCTGGAATTTAAAACGTTCGCGGCGCGTACGCTCGGCCAGTTGCTGCGTGACAGAACGAGAGAGCCTGAAGAAAGCCGTCGGATTTTTGACCAGGACGGTCTCGGCGTCCCAGTCATGGATTTCGTCGAGCAGACGGGAGTTCCTGAGAGCGAGCTTGATTTCGTTGGCCTCAACGAGGTTCTGGATGTTTTTGGGATCGTTCGCGAGTTCGGCAGCGGCTTCGGCTTCGAGCCTGGCTTCGAGGCATCGTTCCTGGAGCCGAACCCAACGCTGGTAACCGGCATCTTTCCAACGTTGGATATTTTGCTCGAAGAAACCGGCGTGGCCGAGTTCCGCGAGCTTCGCGACGATGGCCTTGTAGGTTTTGCCGGTATCGAGCATCTGGTTGACGAGAATGCGGATTTCGGGTGGGAGCCTGGCGACTTTGCCGGTGAGGCGTCGCTCTGCGGTGACCGGTTCGAACTCGGAAGGAGGGGACGTTTCGAGTTTCGGGTTTCGAGGCCCTGGTTCCGGGACTTTGAGAATTTCATCATTTGTATTCACGCAGGAGTTTTAACAGCTGAAGGAGGGGAGTTCTAAGCGGCGTGAACCGTATGAAACCGGTGAGCCAAAAGAGCTACATGCCCTTGGTGAGACGAATGAGCAATTTTGAGGTTGATTTTACACTGAGGAAGCCGAGGCAGCAGAGTGTAAGGATTCGGAGTTCTGAAACGATTGTGACAAACATGAAAACCCGTGAAACGGGTTTGTGAGATAGCTTGTGGTTTGTTTGGCGCTTTGGGAGGCTCTCGACCTATGAAGGATGGATTATCAGGCATCGGTTCGGGTCAACTTCGACGAGCGGTAACTATCAAAGAAAAGATCGAACGTCTGGAGAGTGATTTGGAAAAACTGTTGGGCGGGAGGCACGTCACGGGTGGTGTGGGGCGGCCCCGAGGTGGACGAGGAATGAGTGCCGCCGGGAAAGCGAAGATTGCGGCTGCGCAGAAAAAACGCTGGGCGAAGTGGCGGAAAGAAACCGGAAAAAAGGGATAACCGAAAACAGAGACGCAAGGAGGGCAACCGCGAATGGACGCCAATCGACGCGAATGACGAGAGCGAGACTCGGCGCTTATTTCGGGTTACTCAGCCGCTGCTTTAACGCCTGGAGTTGAGCGAGCTTTTGTGCGACAAGCGGATGCGAATCTGTGAACTTTTCGCGAAGCTGGTCCAGTTCGCGTTGGAGCTTGAGAATCTCTTGCGTGCTCGGCTCCCGGGCTTTTTGCGGCATGGTGGCGAGTGCTTCCAGTTCGGCCTTCTTCTGGACGACCAATGGGTGGCTCTCTGTGTATCGCTCCCGAAGTGATTCAAGCTGCCTGCGGACCGCGTCCGTCTCAGTGGTCTTCAAGGTTTGCTCTTGAACAAGCTTCGTCTGCGACGGCTTTGCGCGACCAAGGACGGCGTTTAATTCGTCCAGCTTCGCATTAGCGATTGTCAGCTGCATTTTAAGCCTGGTGTTTTCTTCCTTTAACTTCGCGATTTCGCTGGAGCTCTCCTGGGCCAGAGCTCGCGGGAGCGACGCAAGCAGGAGCAATGTCAAGGCAACGTAGTTCACGACGCAGATTCTTGCGGTGTTCATAAATTAATCCCTCAACTATTGGAGTGCCCGAGGCAAACTCAATAGGGCCTTTGCCCGATCTTGCACGACGTGGTGCGCTGTCGATGAAGCTCTCTCAGGCCGAAGCCGAGGCAGGACAGGTCTCCTGGCACCAAGCCTCGATTTTGACCTTGATGGCGTCTCGCACTTTCCGGGTCCCGGCCACCTTCTCGGCGTGTGAGCCCTGGAAGCTGGAGGGATCGGGAAAGCCCCAGTGGAGACGAGTGCCGCCACCGGGGAAAACAGGGCAAGCCTCCGCGGCCGTCTCATCGCAAACCGTGACGACAAAGGAGAAGATTTTTCCCGACTTGAGCATGTCGGAGACGCCCTTGGTTTTATTGCCCGAAATATCAATGCCGATTTCCTGCATGGCCTCGACGACAACAGGATTGAGTTTTCCCGGTTCGAGACCAGCGCTGTAAGCTTCGAATTCCTCGCCGCAGATTTGGTTTAAGAAGGCCTCGGCCATCTGGCTGCGGGCGCTGTTGTGGATACAAACGAAAAGGACATTTCGCTTACTCATAAGGCAGGTTCAGTTTTCACCGCGCAGCAACAGCCCTCTTCACGGACGCAGCGGCATGCAAAGATGGCGGCGCATGCGCCGAGAGGCGGAGCGAGGAGATAGATCCAGAGGTGCTCGAAGTGGCCGGAGACGAGCGCGGGCGCAAGCGACCGGGCGGGATTCATAGACGCCCCACAAATCGGCCCGGCGAACATGGCTTCCAACGCGATGACGGAGCCGACAGCAATTCCCGCAGTGATTCCTTTTTCTTTCGCGCCAGTCGAGACGTTGAGAATCGTCAACATCAGCACGAATGTAAGAATCATTTCGAGGACGAAGGATTGTAATTCGGAGCCAGCCGGCAGCGTGGCACCGAGAGTTTGATTTTGCGCAAAAAGAAATCGAAGTGTCGCACTGGCAATGATCGCGCCGATAATTTGGCTGATGACATAAGGCGCGACGTCGCGGCCAGGGAACCGCCGGGCCGCCCAAAACCCAAGCGTCACGGCCGGGTTCAAGTGGGCACCGGAGATGTCGCCGAAGGTGTAGATCATCGCCAGGACAACGAGGCCGAAGGTCAGGGCGATACCGGCATGGGTAATCGTGCCGCCGCTTACGTTATTGATGACAATGGCGCCGGTGCCCGCGAACACGAGAGCGAACGTTCCGATAGATTCGGCGATGAGCTTTTTAATCATATGGAAGCAAGACTCGGAGGAAGTGTGTTTGTCTCTGAGGGCGGGGTCAAGGAATTGGATATCAGGAATGACGCGGTGCCGGAATGAAGGAAAGGCCGGCGAAGTGACTGTCCCCTTTTCTTGCTCTGCTCGTGATCTTGCTTTTGCTCTCCGACCGGACGCCGCGAGGTAGGAACGGGCCGCGCTACGGCCGTCCGTCATTGATCCAATGATCCATTCATCCGTTGAGGGGCGTCTCTCTACCTCCGCTCTTAGCGGAGCTGTTTGGCCAGTGAATAAATCACGGCCGCGACAACGGCGGCGCACGGGAGCGTAACGATCCAGGAGAGGAGCACCTTGAAGACCGGCTTCCATTTAACCTGCCGGGTCGTGATCCCGATGCCGACCAGTGCGCCAACGCTGACGTGAGTGGTGCTAACGGGGAGCCCGTGATAGCTGGCGGTGGTGACGAGGAGAGAGGTGGCGAGGTTCGCTGAGAAACCCTGGCCCGAATTCATCTCGGTGAGCCCATGGCTCATCGTCGCAGCGACTTTGCGCGCATTCAGAAGGCCGCCCAGGCCCATCGCGATTGCAACCGCGGTGATCGCGGAACGGGCATCAAAAACCGAGGCGACCATCAGCAGTGCAGCGATCTTGGGGGCATCATTGAGGCCGCGCGCGAAACTGACAGCACCGGCGCTGGCGAAATGAAACGCATCAAGAAGCCGGCCGGCGTTGAAACCAATAAACCGGCCCACGTATTGTTGAGTGCAAGTCTGCTGCTTGGCGATCGTCGCACTGAGTAGGGGAAGAGCCTGCG
>Ga0193692_1000460_pt1 | contig 10184 bp, 8 predicted proteins | sample L3a1metaG_FD_144917 | JGI IMG/M metagenome (GOLD analysis project Ga0193692, IMG submission 144917) | Soil microbial communities from a riparian zone of the East river system, Colorado, United States - L3a1 | ecosystem: Environmental > Terrestrial > Soil > Riparian zone | place: USA: East River... | reverse complement strand
CCCTCGCGCGCCTTGGGCAACACATACGGAGCATTGGTCATGGATTCCATGCCGCCCGCCACGACGATGTCGTGCTCACCGACGGCGATGGCGTTGCCGCCCATCACCACGGCCTTGAGGCCGGAGCCGCACATCTTGTTGACTGTCACGGCGCCCACCGACGGCGGAACGCCGGCGGCGATGGCCGCTTGCCGCGCCGGCGCTTGCCCAAGACCGGCGGCCAGGACGCATCCCATGTAAACCTCGCCGACGGCGTCAGCCGAAACCGACGCGCGCTGCAAGGCCGCCTTGATCGCCGCCGCGCCCAACTTTGGCGCCGAAAAACTGGCCAGGTCACCTTGAAATGAGCCGATGGGGGTACGTGCGCTTCCGATGATGACCACGTCTCGCATGGCCGAATCATAGCGCTTCAAGCCCGCGAAAGCGCTCAGGGACAGCGAGTCAAAGGTAGACTTATATCCTACATGTATTACAATCGCCTCCATGCCGCTGCTGCTGCCCGGCGAATCACCCCATCCACGGGTCCGCCTCATCGAGGTCGTGGTGGCCGTCGCCGCCGTGTTCAGCCTGTGCGCGCTGGGGTGCGCTTCATCCACGCGCACGCGCCGGATGCCGCCATCGGTGTTCAAATCGGCGCAGCACGACGGGCCGCGCGCCGGAAAACGCCGCCCGCCCCTGCCGCACGCGAATCGCGACGAGGGCGCCGCGGTGGTGGCGGCCAGCCTGCACAGGTCCGGCCTGCGCTTCGGCACCGACGGCAGCACGCGCGCCCTGTGGGGCTACCTCAGCACCACGCACAAGGTGGTCTCGCCCGACAACGCGCGCCCCGGTGACTTCGTCTTCTTCGACACGCGCGGCGGGGCGAACAGCGACCCCGAATGCGCCGACCACGTCGGCGTGATCCAGAAGGTCGATGCCGGCGGCCGCATCACCTTCGTCGAGGCCCGCGGCGGAACGACGCGCACAAGCTACGTCACGCCGTCGCAGCCGCTGGCCCGTCGTGACGGCCAGGGCGAGATCGCCAACAGCTTCCTGCGCGCAAAAAAGATCAGCGACCCTCCCCAGGCCCGCTACTTCGCCGGCGAGATGCTATGCGGCATCGCGCGCGTGTCGCCGCGCTGATGCCCCAGAATGACCAACGATGTTTGGACTTTCGCCAACTCTGTTGGCAATCTGCGGCCCCCGGCCCCGGGATCCCGCGGCCTGGCGGTGGCCTTGCCCTTGCTATTGAATGTGCGTTGAATACGGATTGATTCGTGGATTGTCGGCGGTTACCCTGCCCGGACGCGTGGTTGCAGGGGATTTGGGCACTCCCTATAATCGCCGAGTCTCGGCCCCGCACCGCTAGCGCTCACAGTGTTCTCGAGGAGGTTCGATATGAAGGGTCTGTTGCCACTTCGCTGGCGTTATGCACGCTGGGCCATCGTCGCCGCCGCGCTCCCGTTGGTGTGGGCGTGTAACGCGAGGAAACTGGTCGAGCCCGATCCTCGCCCCACGCGGACGTTCAACAACGTCTTCCAGGAGACGGTCAACCGCGACGTCGACATCCTCTTCATGGTCGACGACTCGCAGTCGATGGCCCCACTCCAGGGCAAGCTTGCGACCAACTTCCCCGACTTCATGAACGTGCTCAAGGGGCTACCCGGCGGCCTGCCGAACGTCCACATCGGCATCGTGTCGTCGGACATGGGCGCCGGCCGAACCGACGGCGTCTCGATGTGCCGGATCGGCGGCGATGGCGGCGCGTTCCAGACTGCCCCCCGCGCCCCCTGCATGACATCGGGGTTGATGCCGGGCCAGAGCTTCATCCAGTCGGTCAACGGGATGCAGAACTTCACGGGCGACATCGCCGACGTGTTCTCCTGCATGGCGCGCCTCGGCGACCAGGGGTGCGGCTTCGAGCACCAGTTCGCCTCGGTGCTGAAGGCGCTGGAGGGGAACGACAAATTCGTGCGGCCGAACGCCTTCCTCTCCATCATCATGATCACCAACGAGGACGACTGCTCGGCGCCGCCCGACTCCGACCTGTTCGATCCCAGCTCGCGTCTGGTGGCCGACCCGCTGGGCCCTCTGGCCTCCTACCGGTGCAACGAATACGGTCACCGCTGTAACGGCATGAGCCCGCCGCGCGCCGCCGCCGATCTGACCGCCGCCAACTGCACCTCCGCCGAGGATGGCCGGCTGATGAAGGTTGCCGAGGCCATCACGCGGACCAAGGCGCTAAAGGCCGACCCTGCCAAGATCATTGTGGCTGCCATCGCCGGTCCGGTCACGCCGTACACGGTGCGCATGGTCCCCTCGCAGGGGGCGGGCGGGATCATGGAAGATCAGCCGGCCGTCGCGCACTCGTGCATGCAAAACAACGGTGAATACGCCGACCCGTCGATCCGGATCAAAGAGTGGACCGATGCCTTCGGCCAGAACGGCGTCTTCCTGCCGATCTGTGCCCCTGACTTCAGGATGGCGCTGACCCGTATCGCCGCGGAGATCGGAAAGGTCATCGGACCCAAGTGCGTCACCGGCAAGCTGGTCGACAACGACCTCGCGACCCCCGGCGTCCAGTACGACTGTCGGGTCGCCGACCGCGCGCCCAACAGCCAGGGGGTTCTGGTCGAAACGCCGGTCCCCTCCTGCGCCGAAAACGGCAACATGCCGCCGTGCTGGTCACTGGACGACAGCGCCAACTGCGCTGGCTCGAAGCTGCTTGCGGTCAATCGCGGCGGCATGATGCCGCCCTCGGACCTGAACACGCGTGTCGAGTGCGCCATCTGCATCCCCGGGACCGCCGATCCGCGCTGCGCCTACTGATCGCTGAGCACCGCGCACCCGGGGGCGGCTGTAACGCGCTCCCGGGGCTATCAACGCTCTGGAGCGAGGCGCGTTAGACTGTAACGATGTTCTCGCCGTTTCGTGAGGGGGCTGGCGACAAGTCGCCTCTGTCCCTGCCCGGTGACCAGCGGGCTGTGTTGTGCCTGCACGGCATCACCGGCACGCCGTACGAGGTCAGGCCGGTGGCCGAGGCGCTGGGGCGCGCTGGCTGCCGGGTCGAGGCGCCGCTGCTGGCGGGACACGGCGGGACGCTGCGGGACCTGGCCGTCACGCGCTGGCAAGACTGGCTGCGGACGGCGGACGAGCACCTGCACGCGCTGGCCGCCGGTTCGGGTGGCAAGCCGGTCGCCATCGTCGGTTTTTCCATGGGGGGCCTCTTGGCCTTGCGCCTGGCGCGCCTTTACCCGGCTCTGGTGTCGGCCCTGGTGATCATCGCGGCGCCGCTGCGGCTGCGGCGGTTCCAGGTGCGCGGGATCCGGGCGTTGTGCGCCCTGCCGGTCGACTACCGAGCGTTCCCCAAGATCTGCGTCCCGAAGCTCAGCGGATCGGACGTCTCGGACCCGGCGGTGCGCGAGCAGAATCCGGGGTTGCGTGCCTTCCCGCTGGCGGCGCTTGAGAGCCTGCTGGACCTCATGGACGACGTGCGCCCGGACCTGCCCAACATCCACACCCCCACCCTGGTGATTCACGGACGCCAGGACCACACCGTGCCGATGGACGACTCCTTCGAGCTGACCGGCAGCCTGGGCTCCGACGTGATCGAACGCCTGTGGCTGGACAAGTCGTTCCACATCGTGACCCTCGACATCGAACGCTCGCTGGTGATCGACGCCATCTCGAAGTTTTTGGCGCGGCACGCGGGCTGGTGACGGCGTTGCGCCGCTAGACGTCGCGCGCCACCTCGGTGATGACCTGGCGCAAGAATTGGTGGGCGGGTGAATGCTGGGTGCGTTCGTGCCAGGCCTGACCGACGCTGCCGCGGGGCAGCGACAGCGGGGGTGGTAGGACGCGCAGCGGGAGGTGGGAGGCGAAGGCGTCGGCGACGCGGTGGCTGATCGCCGCGACGAAATCTGTCTCGGCGACGATGGCGGGGACCATCAGGAAGTGCGAGATGCGCAGGCCAACGCTGCGCTTCAGGCCGACCTTGGCGAGGGCGATGTCGACCACGCCGGGGCCGGTCGACTCTGATACCAGGATGTGTTGCAGGGACGCGTAGGTCTTGAGGCCGAGGCGCTTGCCGACGCGGGGGTGGTCGCGCCGGACGATGCAGACGAACCGGTCCTGGAACAGTGCCTGCGAGTGGTGCGCGGGCGGGACGTCCGCGTAGATGCCGATCTGCAGGTCCGCTTCGCCCGTCTCCAGCAGCTCGCTGACGCGGTGATGCGGATAGGCGCGCAGCTGCAGGCGCACGCCGGGGGCGGTCCGGGCCAGGCGGGCCAGCAGCTTGGGGAGCAGCACGAACTCGACGAAGTCGGTGGCGGCGATGACGAACGTGCGTTCGGCCGTCGCCGGGTCGAACTGGGGCGGGGTCAGGGCGCCCTCGAGGGCCGACAGCCCCGCGCGCAGCGACACCGCCAGCGCCTGCGCCCGATCGGTTGCCACCATGGCGCGGCCGCTGCGCACCAGCAGCGGATCGCCCAGGAGGCGCCGCAGTTGCGCCAGGGCGTTGCTGACGGCCGGCTGCGACAGGCCCACGCGTGCGGCGGCGCGGCTGACGTGTTTCTCGGTCAGCAGCGCGTCCAGGACGACCAGCAGGTTGAGGTTCAGGCCCGCCAGGTTGGGGGAATCGCTGGTCATGAGATGCACAGTATATTCATGAAATGAATAGTATTCATACTATTAATCCATTTCTCAAATGTATTGGCGGAGCACATGTTGGTTCCTGTCGGCCGGTTCCACTTCACAAAGGCCGGCTCAACCGACCAACAAAGGAGCCTTCCATGTCAGCCACAGCCGCCATCGTCACCACCGCAAATGCCGTGATTCCCGCATCGAACTGGGACATCGACACCGCCCACACCAGCACGCAGTTCAAGGTGCGGCACCTCATGGTCTCGCACGTGCGCGGGCAACTCGGGGCCGTGACCGGGACCCTGCAGCTCGACGAGCAGGACCTGTCGCGCTCGCGGGTTGACGTGCGCATCGACCTGCGCCAGCTGGACACGCGCGACGGCAAACGGGACGAGCACCTGCGCAGCGCCGACTTCTTCGACGTCGCCCGCTACCCGGAGGTCGCGTTCCGATCGACCGCCGTGCGGGAGGGCCGCGACGGCGGCCTGCTGGTCACCGGCGATCTCACCGTCCGTGACGTCACCCGCCCGATCACGCTGGAGGTCGACCCGCTGTCGCCTGCAGTCTCCGATCCCTGGGGCAACGTCAAACGCGGCGCCACCGCGCGGGCCAGCCTGAACCGCAAGGACTTCGGCCTGCTGTGGAACGTGGCCCTCGAGACCGGCGGCGTGCTGGTCGGCGAAAAGGTCGACATCGAGATCGAGGTCGAGCTGGTCAGGTCGCGCGCTTGATGGGGCGGGAGCCCAGCAGATCCCGTTCCGTCGGGCGCGTACGCTTGAGGGTCAGCACGAAGCGGGTGTTGGAGGGGGTCGGGTCATAGGTCAGGCGACCGCCGTGAGACTCGGCGATCCCCTTGGAGACGCTAAGACCCAGGCCCGTCCCCTTGCCGATCTCCTTGGTGGTGAAGAACGGCTCCATGATGCGGGCCACCACCTCCGGGGAGATCCCGGGCCCGCTGTCGACGACGGCGATCCGGACCTCACGTTCGTCGGCCTCGGCGCCGATTCGCACCCAGCGCGTGGGTCGGTGCTCGACGGCGTCGTGCGCGTTGCTGAGCAGGTTGAGCAGGATCTGCGAAATCTGAACGCCGCGGCAGTCGACGTAGAGATCCTCCGGGATGGGGCCGACCGACAGCTCGATCGAGTGCTGCGCGAACCGCTGCGAGCAGAGCTCGACCGTGTCGCGCACGATCTGGCGCACGCTGCCCGGCTGCAGCGGATCCTGCGGGGCGTCGCGCGCGAATGAACGAAGCGCGTCGACGATCCCCTTGATTCGATGGACGATGGTCTCGATGTCGGTGGCGGTCTTGGTCACCGCCTCGGTGTCCAGGCGATCCTTGTCGACCAGGCGACGCAGGCGCTGAGCGCGTAGCAGGATCGCGGACAGGGGGTTGTTCACCTCGTGCGCGATGTTGCCGCTCATCTCGCCCAGCGCGGCCATCTTGGCCGAGTAGACCGACGTCTGCCGCGTCAATTCCAGCTCGCGTTCGGCGCGCTGCCGCTCCTTGATGTCCTCGCGCAGCGCGCGTTCGGCGCGGGCGTTGGCCAGGCTGGTCTGAAACACCGTGAACAGCAGCCCTACCAGCGCGACGACGGCCGAATAGCCGTGGTAACCGGCCGGGGAGAACCCCTCGGACGTGTTGCGAAGGGCGTTCACAGCGTCCGTGTGCGCGACCGCCAGGCCGGCGATGGCCAGCGCGACACCGAACGCCAGCGGCGCGCGCTCCGTGAGATCGAACAGCGAGAAGGGGATGACGACCAGCGCCAGCAGCACCAGCTCGGCGCCCGAGTCATGCCCCAGGAAGATCGCGTTGCCGAGGACGATCAGGTTCGAGACGACGATGCACAGCAGGCGTGACGCGGTCAGATATCCGAGGCGGTTCAGCAGGGGCAGGACCAGGTACACCACGCCGCCGATGATGTCCTCGGCCAACATCCAGGGTGGCGCCTGCACCAAGTCCCAGGGAATGCTGGCAAACAGCACCAGGGCGCCGAACAGCGACAGCCCGTTGGTCAGGCGAATGCGCTTCTTGAGACCGTCCCCGTGTGGAGACTTCGTCACGTGCCGCGTCCCCTGATCGATGAGGCGTTCTAGATAACGCGCAACCGGTCGCAGGCCGAGCATCCGATCCCCCCCTTCATCGGATCTGCCATTGTATTCGATGATAATCTCCCCCGGTCGTGAAAGATCTCATTCTTGCCATCGACCAAGGGACGACCGGCACGACGGTGCTGATCGTGGATCAGAACATGACGGTGCGGGCGCGCGGCTACCGCGAGTTCGCGCAGATTTATCCGCGTCCGGGCGAGGTCGAGCACGACCCCGAGGCGATCTGGGATTCGGTTGCGGCGGCGATGGAAGAGGCGCTGGAGGACATCAACCCGGCGCGCATCGCCGCCATCGGCATCACCAACCAGCGCGAGACGACGCTGCTCTGGGAACGCGAGAGCGGCAAGCCGGTGGCGAACGCGATCGTCTGGCAGGATCGCCGGACTGCCAGCATGTGCGCCGCGCTCAAGCAGCAGGGGCACGAGGAGCTGGTGCGCGCGCGCACGGGGCTGGTGCTGGATCCGTATTTCTCGGCGACCAAGATCAAGTGGCTGCTGGACAACGTCAGCGGCCTGCGGCAACGCGCGGACAATGGCGACCTGGCGTTCGGGACGGTCGACAGTTTTCTCATCTGGCGACTGTCGGGCGGGCGCGTGCACGCCACCGACGTCACCAACGCGTCGCGCACGTTGCTGTTCGATCTGCGCGAGCAGCGCTTCTCCGACGATCTGTGCCACCTGTTCGGCGTGCCGCGGGCGATTCTGCCGGAAGTGCGCAGCTCGGCCGGGCTGGTGGCGGTGACCCGCAGCGTGCCGGGGCTGCCCGATGGCATCCCCATCTCGGGCGTGGCCGGCGACCAGCAGGCGGCCCTCTATGGGCAGGACTGCATCGTGCCCGGTGACGCAAAGTGCACGTACGGCACCGGGGCGTTCCTGCTGATGAACGTCGGCTCCGAGCCGACCCCGTCGCGCCACGGTTTGCTGACCACGATGGCGTGGACGCTGGAGGACACCGCCGCGGGGTCCGAGAGCGCGTACGCGCTGGAAGGGAGCACGTTCGTCGCCGGGGCGCTGGTGCAGTGGTTGCGCGACGGCCTGGGCCTTTTCAACAAGGCGGCCGACGTGGAAGAGCTGGCCCGCAGTGTCCCCGACTCGGGCGGGGTGACCATCGTGCCGGCGCTGGTCGGACTGGGCGCGCCGCACTGGCGGCCGGAGGCGCGCGGGCTCATCACCGGCATCACGCGCGGGACGACGCGGGGCCATCTGGCGCGCGCGGCGCTGGAGGCGATTGCGCTGCAGAACGTCGACCTGGTCAAGGCGATGGTGGCCGACTCGGGTCTCGAGATCAACAGCCTGCGGGTCGACGGCGGCGCCTCGGCCAACAACCTGCTGCTGCAGATCCAGGCTGACCTCCTGGGGGTCCAGATCTTCCGCCCCGAGATGGTGGAGTCGACGGCGCTGGGTGCGGCGAAGCTGGCCGCGCGCGGGATTGGCCTGCCGCCGACCAACACCGGCGGGCAAACCACCAAGATGACCATCTTCACGCCGTCGATGCCGCCGGCCGTGCGCGACGAGATGGTCGCGCGCTGGCGAACCGCCGTCGCCCGTGCCTGAGGCGCGACTGACGCGCAGCGGACGATTGTTGGTCGAAAGTTCTCGGCAGCTGCCGAAAGTGCTTGATCGACGGGAGCGGTTCTTGCGAACGTTAATGCCCTATGTCAACGCCGCCGGTCTCCGAGAGGCCTCCCCTGACTGCGTGCGGCTTCTCGCACCCCGGCCGGCAGCGCGAGGAGAACGAAGACTCGTTCGGTAGCTTCGTCGAGGAACGGCTGTTCATCGTCGCCGACGGGATGGGCGGGCACAACGCGGGCGAGGTCGCCAGCCTCATGGCGGTCGACGCGCTGGAGACATTTTTCCGCAGCTACCACGCCGACCCGCGGCAAAGCTGGCCGCACGCGATCGACCGCAAGCTGTCGCTGGGCGCAAACCTCCTGCGGGTGGGAATCAAGGTGGCCAACGACCGGGTCCGCGCCGCGGCGGCGGAGGATCGGGCGCGCGCGCGGATGGGCTCGACGGTGGTGGCCATGGCGATCGGCGACGCGCAGCTGACCATCTCTCACGCCGGTGACAGCCGCGCCTACCGGCTGCGGGGCGGCGAGCTCAAGCGCCTGACGCGCGATCATTCGATCCTGGAAGAGATGCTGGCGGCGCGCCCGGACATGGACGCGGCCGAGGTCGCCGCGTTCGCGCACCGGAACGTGGTTACCAAGTCGCTGGGCAGCAAGGAAGAGATCGAACCGACGCTGTACGTGAACACGCTGCAAGCCGGCGACGTTTACCTGCTGTGCAGCGACGGCCTGTGGACGGTGGTGCCCGACGACAAGATCATGGCGGTCCTGCGATCGACCGGCGATATCGAGGCGGCCTGTCAGCTCCTGATCGACGCCGCCAACGAGGGGGGAGGACCCGACAACATCACGGCGGTTCTGGTGCGGGTCGGTTGATCGCGGACGCCCTGCGCGAGAAGGCGGTCCTGGTCTGTGTGGGACCGGGTGGGGTCGGAAAGACCACGACGGCGGCGGCGCTGGGGGCGCTGGCGGCCCGGCAGGGGCGGCGGACGCTGGTGTGCACGATCGATCCGGCGCCGCGCCTGGCCGACGCGCTGGGGATGGGTCAGCTGTCAGGCGAGCCGCGCGCGGTCCCGGAGGCGGCCTGCCGCGCGCTCGGGATCACTGCCGACGGACTCTTGTGGGCGGTGCGGCTGGACACGCAGCGGGCGTTCGCGGAGCTGGTGGAAGAGCAGGCGCCGGATGCCGAGATGCGCCGGCGCATCTTCGCCAACAGCATCTACCGGCAGATCACGACCAAGCTGTCCGGATCCCAGGAGTACGCGGCGACGCTGGCTCTGTATCAGCTGGTCAAGGCTGGCGGGTACGAACTGATTGTGCTGGACACGCCGCCGACGGCAAACGCGCTGGATTTTCTCGAGGCGCCGCGCCGGATCGCGGCCGCCGTGTCGAGCCCCGCCCTGCAGTGGTTCGCGCGGCCGGTGGAACGCAGCGGTCGTTTTTCGCTGCAGCGCCTGCGCTCGGGCAGCGCGCTGGTGCTGCGCCGGCTGGCGAAGTTCGTCGGCAGTCAGTTTCTCGACGATATCGGCGCGTTCCTGGTCGACTTCCAGGTAGTGCTGGGTGGCTTTCTGGCGCGAGCCGAACAGATCGACCAGCTGTTGCGCAGCCGGGCGGTGTCGTTTCTGCTGGTGCTGGCGCCGGACTTGCCGGCGGTCGACGAGGCGCTGTACTTCCACCACCGGCTGCGCGACGCCGCCATCCCGCTGGGCGGCTTCATCGCCAACCGCGTGCACGGGCAGCCTGGCCTGAGCGACGCGGCGGCGGTCGGCGAGCACCTGCGGGCGCAGGCGGCGCTGGCGGGCGTGCCGGAGGCAACCATCGACGAGGCGGCGAAACGGATCGCGTCGCAGGCGCGGCAGGGGCACGCGTTGTGGGAGTCGGAGCGGCG